>Ga0306899_1001052_pt1 | contig 11564 bp, 8 predicted proteins | sample AntRauMFilla3764_FD_190407 | JGI IMG/M metagenome (GOLD analysis project Ga0306899, IMG submission 190407) | Saline lake microbial communities from Rauer Islands, Antarctica - Metagenome Filla 3 #764 (v2) (version 2) | ecosystem: Environmental > Aquatic > Non-marine Saline and Alkaline > Saline ... | reverse complement strand
CGTCATCGGCCTTACGGACCGATGCTACATGAGAGTTGCTGCTTCGTCATCGGCCTTACGGACCGATGCTACATGAGAGTTGTAGTTTCGTCATCGGCCTTACGGACCGATGCTACATGAGAGTTGTAGTTTCGTCATCGGCCTTACGGACCGATGCTACATGAGAGTTGCTACGTAACGCAGCTTTTCGGGAACCGACCTCCGACTTCCGACTTCCGACCTCCGACCTCCGATCCCGGCATGCCTTGCGGGAGGCTTTGTCGACCAGGTTGAAGAGGCGGTCGATCGGATTTCTTTGTGCGGCGGGTTTGTGCCCTTGGACTTTTACGAGTTTCAGATCTCTTTGATCGGCCATTTGGAAGAAGGCTTGGTAGAGCGCGGCATTGCGCAGCGGCAGGCCTTTTTTCGAGAGATAGTTATGGGCTTCGAAGCCGGCGCGCCGATCAGAGAGGCCTAGGATATTTTGGCAGTCCGAATAAACCGAGAGTGGGGCGCAGGCTTCGGGGGTCTCTGCCAGAGCCCAGAGTAAGGCCTGTAGCTCGATCTTCGTGGAGGAAGTTTCGGTGAACTTGTGAACCTTGATCCGCGCGCTGAGTTCGTCGAGGCCGAGTGAGAGATCGTTCGATGCGATGAGAAGCGCCGCACCATAGCCGCACTTTGTCTGCGGGTGGACGCTGCCGTCCGTGAATAGTAACCACTCAGTCATGCTTCAAGGGAAGCTTTCCGCAGCCGGGTTGGCAAGCGGCTAGTGGATAAAGGGGATGCAGGGATTTCTTTAGGCGTTTCTAGTGTTGTGCTATGGCACCCCTAACTTCAGAACTCAGCTTCGCTCATGACATACGATTTTTCAGAATTTGGTCAACACCTCGGCTGCGGAAGCGGGATCGAGGAATTAATGGATGATCTCGGCCACGCGCTCGCGAGCGGTGGCGATGACATCAAAATGCTCGGGGGTGGTCAGCCGGCGCGTATCCCGGAGATGGATGTGGTGTGGCGCAAGCAGATCGCCTCACTTGTCGATGAAGCTGGTGGCTTGGATCGCGCGTTGACGTCTTATGATCCGCCAAGTGGGAACCCGCAGTTTTTGCACGCTGTCGCCGAGTTGTTCCAAAAGAGCTTCGGCTGGGAAATTACGGTCGATCACATCGCGATCACTCCGGGTGGGCAGACCGCGTTCTTTTTCCTCTTCAACCTGCTTGCCGGGCGGATGCCCGACGGCAGACGCAAAAAGATCCTGCTGCCCCTGGTGCCGGAATATATCGGCTACGCCAACCAGGGCATTGACGGATGCGTGTTCAAAGCCGTCCCGCCGTTGATTGAAGAAACCGGGCCGCATGAATACAAATACCGGGTCGACTTCGACCGGCTTGAAGTCACCGACGATGTCGCCGCCATCTGCGCATCGCGCCCGACCAATCCGACTGGCAATGTTCTGACCGACAACGAGACCGGCAAGCTCTCTGCCTTGGCCAAGGCGCACAACATCCCATTTATCATCGATAACGCCTATGGCGCTCCCTTTCCCGGGATCATTTTTACCGATGCCACCCCGTTCTGGGAGCCGCATGTCATCCTCACCTACAGCTTGTCAAAAATCGGCCTGCCGGGCACGCGGACCGGGATCGTGATCGGCCCTCCGGATATCATCAAGGCAGTGCGCTCCATGAGTGCGATCATTGGTCTAGCGAACCCGAGCACCGGCCAGCAGATTATGCGGCCACTCGTGGAGTCCGGCGAAGTGCTACGCCTCAGCCGGGAAGTGGTGCGTCCCTATTACCAGGAGAAGTGCAAAGTCGCGCGGCAGGCAGCGATGGAGATCTTTGGTGACGACATGGAATGGCGCATGCACCGCAGTGAAGGCGCCTTGTTTTTGTGGTTCTGGTTCCCGGAAATGAAGATCAGCTCGAAGGAACTCTACAAGCGCTTGAAGGCACGACAGGTGCTGGTCATTCCAGGCGAGTATTTCTTCTTTGGTTTAGGAGAGACGGATTTGGCGCACCGTGATCAATGCATCCGAGTTTCCTATGCGATGGATGAGAACGTGGTGCGTGATGGATTGCAGATCATTGCGGAAGAAGTCAGAAAAGCCCTTTAGGAAGCCTTTCGGTTCGCTTTGACCTGATCTTGCTTCAGCAGCCGATAGACCCAGATGAAAAAGAAGGGTCCAAAGACGAGAACGAATAAAGTCGTCGTGGTGATCCCGCCGAGCACACCGATGCTGATCGCATTCTGCGCTCCGGAGCCCGGGCCGGAAGCAATGGCCATGGGGGAAACGCCAAGCAGGAAGGTGAGCGAGGTCATTAAAATTGGGCGCAGGCGCTTTTTTGCTGCCGTGTAGGCGGCCTCGTAAACGCGCATCCCATTGTTAAAGTTCGTTCGGGCAAACTCCACGATCAGAATTGCATTTTTCGCGGCCAAGCCAATGGTTATGAGTAGCCCAACCTGAAAGTAGACATCGTTACTTTGCCCCGTGAGCCAGGTCGAGAGCACGGCCCCGAAGATACCCAGCGGGACGACCAGCATGATCGAAATCGGCAGGGCCCAACTTTCGTAAAGGGCGGCAAGAATAAAGAAGACGGCGAGTGCCGAAACGATATAAAGCAAAGCTGTGTTCGTGCCCGCCTCCCTTTCCTCATAGGAGACTCCTGTCCAGGAGACCCCGATGCCGGCGGGTAGGGTGCCGGCGATACGAAGCACTTCATCGAAAGCCAGACCCGAGCTGATGCCTGAGGGGGTTGCGCCTTTGATCTCCCGAGCTGACGAGCCATTGAAGCGAGTCAGCTTCGGGGGGCCGTAGGTCCATTGCCCCGTCGCGAGCTCGGCGAGCTGGACCATCCCGCCGCTATCATTGCGCACATACCAGTCGCCGATATCCTCAGGCTGCATGCGGAAAGGTGCGTCGGCCTGGGCATACACGCGTTTGATGCGGCCCTGGTCGAGGAAGTCGTTCACATAAGTGCCGCCAAGAGCGGTGTTGAGGGTGCGGTTGATCACCGAAATCGGCACGCCCAGAGTTCGGGCCTTGAGGCTGTCCACATCGAGATTATATTGTGGTGTATTCTCTAGCCCGTTGAAGCGGACCTGAGTGAGCAACGGGCTCTGATTCGCCTTTCCGAGGAATTCGTTGGTGGCCTGGACTAGGGCCTCGTTACCGAGGCCGCCCCGGTCGACCAGCTGAAACTCAAATCCGCTCGCCCTACCAAGATCACTGACCGGCGGCGGGACAATAGGGAAGATTCTGGCATCGCGGACGGTCGATAGCGAGCGCATCGCCCGCTCACTGAGGTCGAACACGCTGCTGCCTTTGCCGCGTTCCGACCAGTCCTTCAGCTTGATAAAAGCGATCCCGACGTTTTGGGCCCGGCCCGTAAAGCTAAAGCCCCCGGCGGCAAAGAGGCCTTCGACGGCATCGTCGGCCTCTTCGAGGTAGAAATCCTCCATTTCCTTGACCTTCTCCATCGTCTCTTGGAGGGAGGTGCCGGGGGGTGTGCTCAGGAGGGTGAACATCCGCCCCTGATCCTCGTCTGGAAGGAAGGAGGTGGGGATGCGGAGAAAAATCAGGGCAGCGGCGGCGACCAGGGCCAGAAACAGAACCGGGAGGACGACGCGGTTTTCCAGCAGGAGGTCCATGGAGCGAGCATGCGCACGCCGAAGGAGGTTAAAGCCAGCGTTAAACCAACCAAAAAAGCTGTGATCTTTGCGCTCCTTGTTTGATTGAAGCAGGATGCCGCAGAGTGTCGGCGAGAGCGTCAGCGCGACGAATAAAGAGAGTGCCATCGCGATCGATATAGTGACCGAGAACTGTCGGTAGATTACGCCGACAGAACCTCCAAAAAGCGTCATCGGGAGAAAGACCGCCCAGATGACGACCGTGGTCCCGAGTAGCGCAGCGGAGATCTCCTTCATGGCGGCGACCGCCGCATCCTTGGGCGAGAGTTCACTGTCTTCCTCCAGCTTCCGCTCGACGTTTTCGGTCACGACGATAGCGTCGTCCACCAGCATGCCGATGGCCAGCACCAGCGCGAAGAGCGTGAGCACGTTGATCGAGTAGCCCAGCGCGTAGAGTGCGCCGAAGGTCCCGAGCAAGACGATCGGAATCGCGACGGCGGGAATGAGGGTGGCGCGAATGTTCTGCAGGAACATGAAGATCACCAGAATAACCAGGGCGATAGCGAAGCCTATGGTGGCCACGACATTACGGATCGAGGCCTCGATAAAGGGGGATATATCAATCGGGTAAACCGTGACCAAACTATCCGGGATGATCGGCGCGAAATCTTTGACCCGGTCCTTGACGGCTCGAATCGTCTCCAGCGCATTGGCCTCGGGCGAGAGTTCGATGGCGATGCCTGAAGCCGGGTTGCGATTCCAGCGGCCGATCACATTGTAACTTTCTGCCCCGAGCTCGATTCGAGCTACGTCCGCCAGCTTCACCTGGGACCCGTCGGGGGTGACGGTGAGTAAAATTTCGCCGAACTCCTCGGGTGTGTTAAGGAGCGACTGCGCTGTAATCGTTGCGCTGATTTGCTGCCCCTCGACGCTAGGCGTGCCGCCGATTTCACCCGTGGCCAGCTGGATGTTTTGCTCGTCGATCGCATTGAGCACATCCGTGGTCGTGATGTTATAATTATTCATGCTCTGCGGATTTAGCCAAATCCGCATGGCCTTCTCGGGCCCGAAGGTCTGAATGCGCCCCACGCCATCGACGCGGCTGAGTGGTTCCTCCAGGTTCGATGAGAGGAAGTCGGAGATTTCGTTTCGATCCAGCGATCCATCCTTAGAGTAGAAACCGACGATGAGTGCGTAGCTGGTGCCCGCCTTTTCGATCGGCACGCCCAACTCCTGCACGATCGACGGTAAAGAGGAGAGCGATTGCGACACTTTGTTTTGTGTCTGGACCTGCGCGATATCCGGATCGGTGCCGGGTTCGAAGGTGAGGGTGATCGTGGCACGGCCGGACGAGGAGCTCTCCGACTGGATGTATCGAATCCGGTCGATCCCGGTCAGATTCTGCTCGATGACTTGAGTGACCGTATTTTCGAGCGTTTTCGCCGAGGCTCCGGGGTAAGTCGCCGTGATCGAGATTTGGGGAGGCGCGATCTTGGGGTATTGTTCGATCGGTAATTGAAAGAGCGCAAATACCCCAAAACCCATGATGAAGATGGCGATGACCCATGTAAAAATGGGCCGGTCGATAAAGAAACGTGAAATCATGATTAGCTCTCCAGCTCGCTTTCAGGGGATGGCTGTGCAGCCGATTTGCTGCCGCTGTCACCGATTTTTATTTCGAGCGATTCCAATTTTAGCGGCGCGCCTTCCTTTAGATTCATGCGGCCCTCGACGATCACCCGATCACCCGTCTCCAGGCCGTTGCGCACCACCCAGTGGCCCCTGTGGCTGGCTCCGGTTTGGATCGCTCGCTTCGTCGCCGTGTCTTCGGCGGAAACGAGCCAGACCGACTTGCTCCCATCCGGTTCGATCAGGACGCTTTTCTGGGGGACCAGTAATTCCCGTGTTTCGCCCACCTCATCGACTGAGGCGCGGACGAACAAGCCCGGAAGCAGAATGCGATCCGGGTTCGGAACAACCGACCGCAACCGGATCGCACCGGTCCTCGGGTCGACGGCAAGATCGGTCGCTTCGAGTGTGCCCAGTTCAGGATAAGCCTCATCGGAATTTCCCAGATATAAAGTGACCTCGTAGGTCTTCTCGGCTTCTCCTTCCGCTCTCGCTCGCAGCAGGCGCTCTTGTAAGCGGCGAGCCTCGGTCGCAGTTTGCGATAGATCCACGTAGACTGGATCGAGTTGCCGGACCGTGGCCAGAGGTAGCGGCTGCAGCGCCGTAAGCAGGGCGCCGCGCGTCACTGCAGACGGCCCGATATAGCCGCTGATGGGCGAACGCACCTGCGTGTAGTCCAAATTGATTTGAGCTCTTCTCACTTTGGCCTCTGCCAGACTAATGGCGGCACGACTCTGATTCAGCTCAGCCTCCGCATCGTCGAATTGTTGCTGGCTGACCGTATTATTCTTTACCAGTTGCTCGAAGCGCTCATAGCGGAGGTTCGCGTTGCGGAGCCGAGCTTCAGCATTTTCCAGTTCGGCTTCGGCCAGCTCAAGCTCGGCCTGATAGACCGCTGGATCGATTTGATACAGCGGTTGCCCCTCCTCGACGTAGGACCCCTCGTCGAAAAGACGCTCCAGCACGATTCCGTTGACCTGTGGGCGAATTTCAGCCTCCTCAAAGGCCAGCACCCGGCCCGGCAGTGGATTCGTTTGCTTGATCACTATGGGACGGACCTCAATAAAACCGACGTCGGCTTTAGACGGAGCGCCTCCTGAGCCGCCCTGCGGGGCCTCGTCGTCCGAACCGTTGGAGGCGGAACAACCTGAAATGGCCAGCGCAGCTAGCAGGCAAGCAAGGTGTAAAATCTTAGTGGTAGGCATAATGCATTAGTTGTGAGGGATAACTCAGTGAGGTAGGCCTATTTTTGGCGCAGCTCAAGTAATTCGTGGTTTTTCCGAAGGAAACCAGACGATGGTCTGCGACTCGACTGAATCCGCCGAAGTCCGAATAAGCTTCTGAGCCCTGCACTAGGGGAGTGAGTGAAATCAATCGGGGGCACCGCTATCCTATCCGTGTCCACTTGTCCCGGCGTCTAGTGCGGGCGAATCCGGCAGCCGCCGGAGAGGCCCCATGCTGCGCGTAGCTAAATCCGTGTTCATCCGTGGTTAAAAAGAACTAGATTCGAGCCACAAAAAGGCACGAGAAGGCACTAAAAAAAGGAATCAAGGAATCAGGGCGCAGCCATCCCATCCATGTTCATCCGTGGTTAAAACCCTGGCAGCAGCCCACCAATCGCCCGACTAGCTCTTCTTCTCTTCGAGCGTCTCGGGAGCGTCTTCGGCCTCTAGGGTGAATCCGATCTTCACACCGACTTGCCAGTGGTCGATCGCGCCGTCAACGATGTGTCCTCGGATCTCGCCCACTTCCATCCACCGCATATTACGGATTGATTCAGAGGCCTTTTTGATGGCGTTCTGAGCGGCGTCCTCGATGGATTCTTTGGAGGAACCAACGAGCTCGATTTTTTTGTATATATGATTATTCATTTTTGTAAGATAAACGAAGTTGTTGGATGACGCAAAAGATAAATGGTCCTTCTCTGAAAAAAGCCGAAGGGAACTTTATAAATAGCCTGTGTATTTTAAGGACTGAAAAGAGGGTTGATTGCCAGTTGTTTGATGGATTGACTCCTACACCGAACAACGCACTGCCCACGCATGCATCCGGACGACGACTCTCAAACCACGCTTAGCAAATGGCCCTTTATACTTGGGGACATCCTGCTTGTCGCCATGGCATTGGCCATTGCGATGCTGAGCGGGTGGCAACTGACGGACTGGCAGGTCGGAGCTTGCGTAGCTGCAGTTGCTTTGGGTGCTGCTTTGTTTGTTCTGCCTTACGTGGTGGAGTTTCAGGTGCGGGTGCGGGAAGAGGGTGAAGACCGCACTGCTGAACTGCGAATCCTAGAGAAGCACATTCTGTCTGCCGGGCAAGCACTCAGCGAGATCGACGTTCGCCTCCGTGCCCTTGAGAGTGCGACAGCCGAGGGCGACCAGCGCAATATGGCTTTAGCTGATACCACGGATCAAAAGCTCGCCCAACTGGAGGTGGCCCGTGCGTCTCAGGAGGATGCGATTCAGGCGCTACAACAGCATTTAAAAGAATTGCCGACGGAGGCGCCGGCCTCGCCGCCAGAGCAAAAAGCACCGGTGCCCCCGCAGAAAACCGTGGCTCAAATCGACCGGCCCAAGCGCTCCGCCCGCGAGCGCCATGGCCCCCGGGAATCACGATTGTTGCAACGGGCGATTTCGGGAAATGGAGACCACTCCTCGGCAGCCGTCAGCCGCATTATTCAATTTAAAGCTAAAGAGCAAAAGGCAGAGGAACTAGCAGAGCCGGAGGAATCCACAGAGCCGGAGGAATCCGAGTTGGCAGAACCGACCACCCCAGCAGAGCAGCAAGAATCGGGAGCAAGTGTCGAACCCCCTGCAGCGCAGTCAGCTCCAGTGGAGGAAACTGTTTCGGCAGAAAAGCCGAAGCCTGCCAGCGCCGCACCTGCTGCGCCCTCGCCAGAGGCGCAAGCAGAGGATGAGGCGGATGAGTCCGGCACGGCGAACGCCCTCGCTGAGGGCTTGGAGACACTACTCGAAGAGGCGGAAGTCAGCGCCCCCGCGCCCCGCACCAAGGTAAAAAAGAATGATGCCGTCTTAACCGCTTCAGTTTTTATCGGAATCGGGAATAAGCCCTTTCTGCGTGGCAGCGGTGGCGGATTGAGCTGGGAGCAGGGCGTCGCGATGGAATTTCAGGAGATTGGGAAGTGGCAATGGGTCGCCCCTGTAGATTTGGAGGCGACTCTCGAAGTGCAAATCTTTCGCAATGACGAAGACCCTGACAGCTCAGGCCGCTACACGCTCGAGCCCGGGCAAAAGCTGGCAGTCTCGCCGGTCTTTGAATGATGCAGGCCTGAATGGCACTGGCGTAAGATGTTCTCTCGTAGTGGTGTGCTTCAGCCGCCACACCGCCGGGTAGAGCCTGACACGAACGGGAAACAGCAGGCAAAGCTTGGTACCCAGAGTGGGGGTCGAACCCACACGCCCGAAGGCACCAGATTTTGAGTCTAGCGCGTCTGCCAATTCCGCCATCTGGGCATCAATCACCTCACACAAGTGTTACGGGATGAGGATTGCAAGATTTTGTTATCCTTTATAGATGCGTAGCAGTGCGTCGGCGATCTCGGAAGGGTTGCGGGCGATAGAGACACCAGCGTCTTCCATGGCGGCAAACTTGGCTTCGGCGGTGCCGGCCCCGGATGCGGAGACGATGGCACCCGCGTGGCCCATGGTGCGGCCCTTGGGTGCGGAAGCTCCGGCGATGAAGCCAGCGACGGGCTTCTTGACGTGCTCCTTGATGTAGGCGCAGGCTTCTTCTTCCGCGCTGCCGCCGATCTCGCCGATCATGATGATGGCATCTGTATCGGGGTCTTCATTGAGCATGCGCACGGCGTCGAGCTGTGAAGTGCCGTTGATCGGATCACCTCCAATGCCGATACAAGTGGACTGGCCGTGCCCTCTTTGGGTGAGCTGCCAGACCGCTTCGTAAGTAAGTGTGCCGGAGCGGGAGACTACGCCCACACGGCCCGGTTTATGGATGTAGCCGGGCATGATCCCGATCTTGCACTCGCCGGGCGTGATGATACCGGGGCAGTTGGGCCCGATCAGGCGTGTCTGCGTGTTGTGGAAGTAGAGGCGACGGCGCACTTCGGCCATGTCGCGGACGGGCACACCCTCGGTGATGCAGATGACCAGCGGGATTTGCGCTTCGATCGCTTCGAGGATGGAGTCGGCGGCGAAGGCAGGCGGCACATAGATCACGGAGGCGTTGGCTCCGTATGCTTTTACGGCTTCGGCCACGGTATTACAGACGGGGACTTTATCTTCCCACATTTGCCCACCCTTGCCAGGTGTGACACCGGCGACGACATTGGTGCCGTATTCGATGCATTGCTGTGTGTGGAAGGTGCCGGTCTTACCGGTGATCCCTTGAACGACGAGACGTGTGTCTTTGTTAACGAGAATACTCATTGGATAATTGTTTAAATGTGATCGTTTATTGGGATTAGCCAGCGTTCTTGACTTGCTCGACGATGATCTCGGCGGCTTGCGCCAGGCTGTCGGCAGGTGTCAGAGCGACGCCGCTCTCGCGGAGGATCTTCTTGCCAGCTTCGACGTTGGTGCCCTCCAGGCGGACGACGAGAGGCACGGTGATGTCCACATTCTTGGCCGCAGCGACGATGCCGTTGGCGATCACGTCGCACTTCATGATACCACCGAAGATGTTGACGAGGATGCCCTTCACATTGGGATCGGAAAGGATAATTTTGAAGGCCGCCGTGACTTGGTCTTCGTTGGCACCTCCGCCGACGTCGAGGAAGTTGGCCGGCTCGCCGCCGAAGCTCTTGATGATATCCATGGTCGCCATGGCGAGTCCGGCCCCGTTCACCATGCAGGCGATGTTACCATCGAGCGCAATGTAAGCGAGGTTGTGCTTGGAAGCTTCGATCTCTTTAGGATCTTCTTCGTTCAGGTCGCGGAGCTGCTGGATGTCCGGATGCTGGAAGATAGCGTTGGCATCGAAGGAGACCTTGGCATCGAGTGCGCTGAGGTTACCATTCTTGTCGGTCACCAGTGGGTTGATCTCAACCAGCATGGCATTCTTCTCCCAGAACATCTTATAGACACCGGTGAGGATGCGTGCGAATTGCTTGACCTGATCACCTTTAAAGCCGAGCGCGAAGGCGACTTGGCGGCATTGGTGGTGGCGAAGCCCCATGGTGGGGGAGACGGGCACGCGGATTAGCTTCTCAGGAGTCTTCTCTGCGACTTCTTCGATGTCCATCCCGCCTTCGGTCGAGGCGATGATGACGGACTGCGCTGTCTCGCGGTCGAGGACGATCGCGAGGTAATACTCGTGCTCGATGTCGCAAGCTTCGGTCAGGTAAAGTGTCTGCACCTTGCGGCCTTCGGGGCCAGTCTGCGCAGTGACGAGCGTGTTGTCCAACATATGGTTGGCGGCGTCTTGCGCCGCGGCGCGGCCGTTGACCACTTTAACACCACCCTTGTAGCCGTCGGTGAAAGTCCCCTTGCCGCGGCCACCTGCGTGGATTTGTGCCTTCACAACGATCATGTCGTCGCCAAGGTGGGAGATAGCGGTTTCAACTTCGCGGGAATTAGTGGCGGCGTAACCGCGCGGGACGGGGACTCCGTATTCCTGAAGAAGGCGTTTGGCCTGATACTCGTGGATATTCATTTATTTTTGATTTGGTGTTTCGGACACGAAAGTGAGTGGTATGCCATCGACTCGTGCGCGGTGCAATCTCTTTTCGGCCGGGCTTTTAGAAAAACTGTCTATTCGTGAATCTTGGTGAAGTAAGCGGCTTCGACGTTCAAAAGTGCAATGGCGCTGCAAGAAGAGCACTATGGCAATTGTTGGGTTTAACTCGGGCCTGGAAGGTTTCAGGGCATGATGTTAGATCCAACTTCTTAGCTGACGGATTGTCCTGCTTATATTCGACCCGTTGCTGGCAGCTCTACGATTTATTGCTGCGGCGGCGATTTGCGTAGATCAGGGCGACCATGCCAATGATTAGAGCGCAGGCGCTGGGTTCGGGGACGGCGGTTAGGCCTAGGATGCCGTCGGTGTAGAGTTGGCTAGTATCCCAATAAATGTCGGTGAGTGTTGGCAAGTTGACGCTTGCAGAGGAACCGATGATGGTTTGAGCGTTAAAGAAACCGTATTCATCACCAAGTGTGGGTGTATAGCCATCAATGAGTGTGATGTTTAATATACCTCCGAGAGTGATGACGCCGTCACCGGTAACATCGATGGCATCGTATTCGGTGCCGCGTGCGAGTCCGCCGATTTCTAGGTTGAGGGTGCCGTTTAGCGTGGTGCCGCTACCGACGGTCATGAGGCCGGGGGAGTTGCCGGGGGCGAGGGTGCTG
>Ga0306899_1001051_pt1 | contig 11565 bp, 12 predicted proteins | sample AntRauMFilla3764_FD_190407 | JGI IMG/M metagenome (GOLD analysis project Ga0306899, IMG submission 190407) | Saline lake microbial communities from Rauer Islands, Antarctica - Metagenome Filla 3 #764 (v2) (version 2) | ecosystem: Environmental > Aquatic > Non-marine Saline and Alkaline > Saline ... | reverse complement strand
GCCTGCTCAGGCATGGTCTCCGGCACCCGCTTGAGGGTTACATCGGCGCCGCTGACCGATTTGGCACCGTCGACAACGGTCTGGGCCATGGTTTCCATGTGACCGTACATTGAATAATAAAGCACTAATACCTTTGCCATCTATCTTCTCCTTAAGCCATTATTAGCCGAACTTCGTAACCCTATGTTGTTTTTACGGAAACAAAAACCGGTAAATTTCCGACAGATTGTTCAAAATTTCTGAACCATCAAAACGCTTCTTTTCAGAGGTTTATTTGCGTACACTTGTACGCTGAAGTAATCTTGCACGACGACTCAGACCAGCCCGCCCTCTCCCCATCCCGAAGAATGGCTCAACAGCACAACTCATCTGATTGGCGCCATTCTCAGCGTTGCCGGCACCTACACTCCCTTTTTGCCCGTAAACATGCGCGGCAGCACAGGCTGGACGCTATTGGCTATTATCTGGTCCCTGGCAATCAGCGGCGTCGCGCTGAAAATCATCTTCAAGAACCGTTTCAAAATAGCCAGGGTGGGGATCTACCTGGCCATGGGATGGCTTATTGTCTTCGCCTTTTCAGATCTGGCAGCGAACCTGAACGAACGGGCGCTCTGGCTTTTGGTGGCCGGTGGCGTTGCCTATTCTGTGGGCGTGTTGTTTTACCTGGCGGATCGCCATCCCTATATGCATGCGATCTGGCACTCATTCGTGCTGGGTGGCAGCGCATTGCACTTCAGCGCCGTTTATTACGGAGTCTTACAACACTCGGTCTGAACCAGCACGGTGCTATCCAAGTTGCACGGGTGGCATTAGAATCCAGGCTCCACGAACTGTTCGGAGCTGCTCTTTTCTCATGTCACCCCATTCAAGTCCTGTAAACAGTTTTGAACGACTGCAACACATCGAGTCCAGTCGTATGTTTCAGAGCGTGGTGATTGGCATCATCATCCTGTCCGCGCTAACGATTGGCGCCAAAACCTATGAGCTGCCACCTCTGGCCGAACAGCTCCTAATGCTGATGGACAACGGCATTACGCTGTTCTTTTTGATCGAGATTCTGTTCCGGTTTGCGGCCTGCCCCAGCAAAAAGCGCTTCCTGATGGACGGCTGGAACCTGTTTGACACGCTGGTTGTCGTTGGCAGCCTTGTCCCCCTGGACAATTCAGATGCGGTATTGCTGGGACGCTTGCTGAGGGTGTTCCGGGTGTTGCGGCTGGTCTCGGTGGTGCCGGAGTTACGCTCTCTGATCAATTCTCTGTTGAAAGCCATTCCGCGCATGGGCTACATCGCGCTGCTCATGTTTATCATCTTTTACATTTACGCAGCCATGGGATCGCTGTTTTTCGCCAACGTTGATGAAGAGCTCTGGGGAGACGTCGCCATCTCAATGCTGACCCTGTTCCGGGTTGCTACCTTTGAGGACTGGACAGATGTGATGTATGCCACGATGGAACATCACCCTTTGAGCTGGATTTACTATCTGACGTTTATTTTCCTCACCGCGTTCGTGTTCCTGAACATGATGATCGGCGCGATATTGGAAGTTATGAGCGAAGAGCAGGAGGCGGAAGAGGCAAAACAGGCCCATGACGAGCGCGACGAGATTGCCCGCCAACTCAAAAGAGTTCAGGAACAGCTACACCTTTTGAGTCAGCAAATTTCAGAGCAATCCGATCGCCGCTGACATTGTAAAGCTGGGCCAAGCCTTAAAAGGGTTTGGCTGTTGCCAGGTAGAAAATGCCTACCCACTGCACGATCGCCAGAACGGCAGCGATGGCGCGGATCGGCGTGCGCCGGGTGTCTTTGAGTGCCACGGTAGCGGCCGCAACGTAACCGAACAGCAAAAACAGCTTGGCGGTTACCCAGCCGTGCACGAACACCATCCAGGGCGAAACAAACAGCAAGCCAATAGCGGTCACCAGCAATAAAGCGTAGATGGCGTGGGGAACCAGCCGAAGTACGGTGCTGCGCCAGTTGGGCTTGCCAAACATATCCAGCACCAGAAACAGCAGGAGCAGGCCGATTGTCAGGTAGGCCGATATCATGTGAATGCTTTTCAAAATCATGTAACCACTCATAACCACGCCCGTTTGTTGAAACCAAAAACAGCATTGTACGCAAAAAAACGCGCCCTGCGACTAGAAATCCTCCGGGCCCGGGGGCAGACTGCAACCAATGGTCAATAGCCTTCTGCGCAATAGACGCTAGAGTGGAAGAAATAACTTCGTAACAGGGATAATTGCACTATGACCCCAGATCACTTCGATAAGGCCGATCTTGAGGCCTGTGGTCAAGGCACGCTTTTCCCCGGGAAAATGCGCCTTCCGGTCAATGAAATGCTGATGATGGACCGTGTCACCCATTTCAGCGAAACTGACGGGCCCCATGGCAAAGGCAGCATCGTCGCCGAACTGGACATCAACCCGGACCTGTGGTTTTTCAAAGTGCATTTCGTGGATGATCCGGTCATGCCTGGCTGCCTGGGACTAGACGCCATGTGGCAACTGGTTGGTTTTTTCCTCGCGGCCACCGGCGGTGAAGGTAAAGGTCGCGCTCTGGGTTGTGGGGAAGTGAAATTTTCAGGCCAGGTGCTGCCCACGGCCAAACTGGTGCGCTACCATCTGGATATCAAGCGGGTTATCCGTCGTAAGCTGACCATGGCTATTGCTGATGCCCGAATGGAAGTGGACGGGCGCGAAATATACACCGCCAAAGACCTGAAAGTGGGCATGTTTACTTCTACCGATGATTTTTAGGAGCGATTAAATGCGTCGTGTTGTCGTTACTGGCATGGGCATTGTGTCCAGCCTCGGAACCAATCAGAAAGAAGTCACTCACTCGCTGAAAGAGTCGAAGTCGGGCATCGGTCTGAGCCAGGAAGCCATTGATAGCGGCCTTCGCAGTCATATCTGCGGCCAGATCAATCTGGACCTGCCCAGCCTGATCGACCGCAAGCTGATGCGCTTCATGTGCCCGGCATCAGCCTACTGCTATCTGTCCATGCAGGAGGCCATTGAGCAGGCGGGACTGACCGATGAACAGATTCGTGCCGACACCACCGGCGTCATTGCCGGTGCCGGCGGCGCATCGACCGTTGAGCTGATGGACGCCATCGACACCCATCGCGAGCGTGGCATCCGGCGGGTAGGCCCCTACCGAGTCCCCCGCACCATGGGCAGCGCGATCAACGCCACTCTGGCCACCGCCTACGGCATCAGAGGCGTCAACTATGGCATTACATCCGCATGTGCCACCAGCGCCCACTCTATTGGCCATGCGGCAGACCTGATTGCCCTGGGGCGCCAGGATGTGATGTTTGCCGGGGGCGGAGAAGACATTCACTGGACCCTGAGCCTGATGTTCGATGGCATGGGCGCGCTGTCCACCAAATACAACGACACCCCGGAACTGGCCTCCCGCACCTACGACGCCGACCGTGACGGTTTTGTGATTTCCGGTGGCGGCGGTATTGTCGTATTGGAAGCCCTGGAACACGCTGAAGCCCGGGGCGCCAATATTCTCGCCGAAGTGGTTGGGTTCGGTGCCACCTCTGACGGCGCCGACATGGTGGCACCCAGCGGTGAAGGCGCCATGCGCTGCATGCAACAGGCGATGAAAGGCCTGGATGAAGACATCAGCTACATTAATACCCACGGCACCAGCACACCGGCCGGTGATATCACCGAGCTGAAAGCGCTGAAAGAGACCTTCGGTGACAGAATCCCCCCTCTGAGCTCTACCAAACCCCTTTGCGGACACGCACTGGGCGCTGCAGGCGTTCATGAAGCAATCTACAGCATCATCATGCAGCGAGAGAACTTCATAGCGCCGTCGGCCAACATTCAGAATCTGGACGAAGGCGCTGAAGGCTATCCGATTGTCCGGGAGCGCCGGGACAACGTGAAACTGCCCCTGGTCATGAGCAACAGCTTTGGTTTCGGCGGCACCAACGGTTCCCTGGTTTTCCGTAAGACCTGAACCGGCGCGCCGGAACCCTCGCATCTGGCCATTAAAAGCCGTCAGCGACTGAACGAATCAGTTGTTGACGGCTTTTTCATTTCATCCAAAGGCTCGTTTTGGCGCCAGAACGGGACGATACGGTATACTTCGCCTTGCTCGGATTTAATACCTGACTATTTTACTATGGTATTGTATAATCTCCGACCAGAAGAAACGGAGTTCGCGGATTGACTGGCATTATTTGCTAAATCGCGGACAAACCCGTCATCCAAAAAGCAACTGCGGGGCGTACCTTCACCTGTAATTGCAGAAACACCAGGGCGACGCACGCCCACGATGAGAGATACGGAGCGACGATCATGGCGACCACCGATAAAGAGGTCAGCGAGCTGGTCAAACGGGAATACGAGCACGGCTTTGTTACTGACATTGAATCCGATACCTTCGAGCCCGGACTGAACGAAGAAATAATCGCCCGCCTTTCCGGCATCAAGAATGAGCCGGAATGGATGTTGGAGTGGCGCCTGAAAGCCTATCGTCGCTGGTTGGAAATGGATGAGCCAGACTGGGCGCACGTGGGTTACCCGAAAGTCGATTACAACTCGATTTCCTATTATTCCGCGCCCAAGCGCCCGGAAGATATGCCCCAGAGCCTCGACGAAGTCGATCCGGAACTGCTGCGCACATACGAAAAGCTCGGCATCCCCCTGCACGAGCGCGAGAAACTGGCCGGCGTTGCGGTCGACGCGGTGTTTGACTCGGTGTCTGTGGCAACCACCTTCAAAGAGCCACTGGCGAAAGCCGGCGTCATATTTTGCTCTATTTCGGAAGCAATCCAGGATTATCCGGAGCTGGTCAAAAAATACCTGGGCTCCGTGGTTCCTATTAGCGACAACTTCTTCGCTGGTCTGAACTCGGCGGTCTTCTCCGACGGCACCTTTGTGTATGTGCCGAAAGGTGTCCGGTGCCCGATGGAACTGTCCACCTACTTCCGCATAAACGCGGCCAACACCGGCCAGTTCGAGCGCACCCTGATCATTGCTGAAGACAGCAGCTACGTCAGCTACCTCGAAGGCTGTACTGCACCGATGCGCGATGAAAACCAGTTGCACGCGGCGGTGGTTGAGCTGGTGGCATTGGATGATGCCCAGATCAAGTACTCCACTGTGCAGAACTGGTATCCCGGCGACGAGAACGGCAAGGGCGGCATTTTCAACTTTGTCACCAAACGGGGCGCGGCCCTCGGCAAAAACTCGAAGATTTCCTGGACCCAGGTCGAAACCGGCTCCGCCGTGACCTGGAAGTACCCGAGCTGCATCCTGCGTGGGGATAACAGCGTTGGCGAGTTCTACTCGGTCGCGCTGACCAACAACTACCAGCAGGCTGACACCGGCACCAAGATGATTCACCTGGGCAAAAACACGTCCAGCACGATCATCTCCAAGGGTATTTCCGCCGGTCACAGCTCCAACGCTTATCGCGGCCTGGTGAAATTCGGCCCCGGCGCCGAAGGTGCGCGCAACTTTACCCAGTGCGATTCGCTATTGATCGGCGACCGCTGCGGGGCGCACACCTTCCCGTATATCGAAAGCAAAAATAAATCGGCCATCGTCGAGCACGAAGCCACCACTTCCAAAGTCAGCGACGAACAGATGTTCCTGTGTCGCCAGCGCGGCATCGACCCCGAGCAGGCCGTATCCATGATTGTGAACGGCTTCTGTAAAGAGGTTTTCAAGGAGCTGCCCATGGAGTTCGCGGTTGAAGCTGGCAAGTTGCTTGAAGTGAGCCTGGAAGGGTCGGTCGGTTAAATACAGAATTCAGACGAGAGAGAAACCATTACATGCTGAGCATTAAAAACCTGCACGCATCCGTTGGGGGCGAAGAAATCCTCAAGGGCATCAACCTGGAAATCAAGGCCGGGGAAGTCCATGCCATCATGGGCCCGAACGGTTCTGGCAAGAGTACGCTTTCACAGGTGTTGGCAGGCAGCGAGACCTTTCAGGTCACCGAAGGTGAGGTTACGCTGAACGGTGAAAACCTGCTGGAACTGGAAACCGAAGAGCGCGCTCGTGAAGGCGTGTTTCTGGCGTTCCAGTACCCGGTAGAAATTCCCGGTGTCAGCAACCTGCAGTTCCTGCGCACAGCCGTCAACGCCATGCGCAAACACCGCGGCGAGTCGGAAATGAACGCGGCGGAATTCATGAAGCATGCGAAGGAAGTGTCCAAACAGGTCGACCTGGACCCGGCTTTCCTCAAGCGCGGCGTCAACGAAGGTTTCTCCGGCGGCGAGAAGAAGCGCAACGAAATCCTGCAGGCGCTGCTGCTTCAGCCCAAGCTGGCGATTCTGGATGAAACCGATTCCGGCCTCGACATCGACGCCCTGCATGTTGTCTCCGACGGGGTGAATGCCCTGCGCGCTGAAGACCGCGCCATACTGATGGTCACTCACTACCAGCGCCTGCTGAACCACATCGTGCCGGACTATGTTCACGTACTGGCCGGTGGCAAGATTGTGAAGTCTGGTGGTCGTGAACTGGCCCACGAGCTGGAAGAGCGCGGTTACGGCTGGCTCGGCGTGAAAGACGAAGAAGCCACTGCCAGCTCTACTGCCAGCTAACGGAGGCCGTCGAATGAAGTCAGCACCTACGATTTCCAGCGCCTTTCTTGAGCCGGCCGGCAATTTTCTGCCCGGACCCTTGCTTGAGTTGCGCAAACAACGGGGCACGGCTCTGGTGAATATGCCGTTGCCAACCCGGAAAACCGAGAACTGGAAGTATTCCAGCCGTCATCTTAAGTTGTCGGATGAGCTTGCGGTCACCCTGCCTTCGTCTGGCAAGGAAGGTACCAGCCTGTCACTGCCCGGCTACCGCGTGGTGTTCCGCAACGGCGTTATGGTCCCGGAAGCCAGTGATTTCCCGGACCTGAACGGCATTCGTATTCAGCGTTTTTCAGACCTGAGTGACGAAGATGCGTCTGCGCTGGCAGAGCGTCTGGACAACACCCTGGACAGCAACGCCGTGCAGATGGCCCGGGTGAACTCGGCCCGTTTTGAAGACGGCCTGTTTATCCAGCTGGATAAAGAAGCCGTGCTGGACCAGCCGCTGTTTATTATTCACGAAGTAACTGCTTCGTCGGTCGGCTCAGCCTATCCGCGCATTTACGTCGACGCGGCACGGCACAGCCAGATGACTCTGGTCGAAGAGTATATCTCCAGTGGCGACGAGCCGGTGATGGTCAACGCGGTCACTGAATTTGTCCTGGCCGAGGGCGCACAGGTAACCGGCGTGAGGCTGACCCTGGAAGGCGAAAGCGTCCAGCATATTGGCGCAACGGGCGTTCGTCAGGCAGCCACCTCACGATTTGAACACCACACCGTTGGCTTTGGGGGCCCGCTTCGCCGGCACGACCTGCAGGTTCGGCTTGAAGGCGAAGGCGCCGAGTGCAAACTCAACGGTGTCGTGGTCACCCAGGGTAAGCAACACTACGACAACCACACGTCCATCGAGCACGTGGCCGCCCACTGCGACAGCGAAGAAACCTATCGCAACATTGCAGCGGACCAGTCCCACGCGATTTTCAACGGGCGCATCCACATCCATCAGGATGCCCAGAAATCCAACGCCAATATGAACAACAAGAATCTGTTGCTCTCCACTGGCGCGGAAATCGATACCAAACCCGAACTGGAAATCTACGCCGATGACGTGAAGTGCGCCCACGGCGCGACGATAGGCCAGTTGGATAAAAACTCGCTGTTCTATCTGGTGTCCCGCGGCATCGATCGCCGCGAAGCCAATACGCTGCTCACAATGGCGTTTATTAACGAGCTGGTTGAGCAGATACCCGTAGAGGCTGTTCGGGAAGCCGTACAACTGCGGCTGAATGACTTTTTTAATCAGACGTTTCAGGAGGCCTGAGCGGTTATGAACGATCTCTCCGTGGCTAGAAAAGCACCCCAAATGGGCTTCGACGTGGACGCCGTGCGCCGGGATTTTCCGATCCTGAGTCAGCGGATCAACGGCAAGCCCCTGATGTATCTGGACAACGGTGCCTCGGCCCAAAAGCCGGAAGCTGTGCTGAATGCCATGGATCGTTATTACCGCGAGATGCACTCCAACGTCCACCGTGGTGCCCACACTCTGGGTGATCGCGCCACCAGTGCCTTTGAAGGCGCACGCGAAAAAGTGCGCGCTTTCATGAACGCCAGCAGCACCGAAGAAATCATCTGGACCCGTGGGACGACCGAGGCCATCAACCTGATCGCCAACGGTCTGGCGTCTCGTCTGAATCCGGGCGATGAGATTCTGGTCAGCTATATGGAACACCACGCTAACATCGTGCCCTGGCAGATGATCGCAGAGCGCACCGGTGCAAAAGTGATTCCGGTCCAGGTAACCCCTGAGGGGGAACTTGATCTGGACTCTTTCAACAGTCTGCTGGGTGACAGAACACGGGTTCTGGCACTGACTCACGTGTCCAATGTGCTTGGCACCATTAATCCGGTTGCAGCTCTGGTGGAACAGGCCAAGGCCCGTGGCGTGATCACTGTAATTGACGGCGCTCAGGCTGTGCCACACTTCCAGCCGGATGTGCAGGCCCTGGGCTGCGATTTCTACATGTTCTCGGCCCACAAACTGTTTGGGCCTACAGGCATTGGCGCCCTTTTCGGACGAAAAGAAATTCTGGAAGACATGCCCCCCTATCAGGGCGGCGGCGAAATGATTGAGCGGGTATCGTTCGAGCGCACCACCTGGAACACCCTGCCGTACAAGTTCGAAGCGGGTACGCCTGCGATTGCCGAAGCCGTTGGACTGGGCGCGGCCATTGACTATGTGGGCAGCCTTGACCGACCCGGAATGGAAGCAGCTGAAAAGGCACTTCTGGTTAGAGCCAACGAACTGGTTGAAACCGTACCGGGCATGCAGGTGATAGGCACTTCAAAGCACAAAGTGCCAGTGATGTCCTTTAAAATCGAAGGCCTGCACCCCAGTGATATCGGCACGCTACTTGATCAGCAGGGCATCGCCATCCGCACGGGTCACCACTGCGCCATGCCGCTGATGGATTTTTACGGGGTTCCCGGCACAGCCAGGGCATCCTTTGCGTTCTACAATACAATCGAAGAGGTAGAACAACTCTTCACCGCGCTGCAAAAAGTTCAGCGCCTGTTTGCCTGATGGAGGTGGAAACATGACAGCCGAAGTCTATACACCAACTGTTGCCGTCACTATGACGCCCAGCGCGGTGAAGCACGTGCGCGAACAACTTGATAAAAAGCCGGAAGCCAAGGGCATCCGGCTGGCCATCAAAAAAAGCGGATGCTCCGGATTCAAATACGAAACCCAGTGGGTGGAAGACGTCGGCGCAGACGACAAGGTTTTCAAGATCGACGGCGTGGAGCTGTTCGTGAAAGAAGAGCATCTGCCTCTGGTGAACGGCATCGAAATCGATTTTGTGACGGAAGGCGTCAATTCGGTGTTTCAGTTCCGGAATCCGAATGCCACCGCCGAATGTGGTTGCGGCGAAAGTTTTACCGTCGCCTGAACATGAACAGATAGCGAGGCCCCTCAAGGCATGCAAGAACGGGAAGTGGTTCTGACAAAACGAGAAGTAGAGGCGCGACTGGTGCCTGCGGGTACGGAAATCATGATCCCGTCCGACACCTTTGTAACCATCACCCAGTCACTGGGTGGCACCTTTACTGTTGCTGTAAACGGCAACCTTGCGCGCATTGAAGGCCATCACGCCGATGCCCTTGGCAAGACGCCTCTGGAAAGTAGCTTCGAGACTCCGGAAGACGGCACTATCAACGAAAACCAGGTATGGGAAGCCATGCAGAACTGCTACGACCCGGAAATCCCGGTGAACGTGGTGGATCTGGGCCTTATCTACGATTGCAAGATTGAGAATGACGCCGAAAACGGCAACCATATCTATGTTCTGATGACCCTGACTGCCGCCGGCTGTGGCATGGGTCCGGTGATCACCGAGGACGTCAAAACCAAACTTGAGCACGTGCCCAACGTAAGCAAGGTCACCGTCGACCTGACGTTCGACCCGCCCTGGAGCAACGACATGCTCACTGACGAAGCCAAACTAGAACTGGGGATGCTGTAATGAGTGCCTCGCAACAGACATTCGAGAATAACCCTTTAGGCAAAGACACCACGCTGGATGATGTGCTCGAAGGCTTTGAATTCCTTGATGACTGGGAAGAGCGCTACGCCTTTATCATCGACCTGGGTAAAGAGCTTCCGGAGTTTCCGGACGACGAACGCCGGGAAGGAAATTACGTTCATGGCTGTCAGAGCCAGGTCTGGCTGATCCACCACTACGACGAAACCAGCGGCAAGCTTTACCTGTTGATCGATTCGGATGCCATTATCGTTCGCGGCCTGGCCGCCATTATCCTGGTGGCCCTGAACGGCAAATCTCCGAGAGACCTGCTGGCCACAGACATTGATGAGTTGTTCGAGCAACTGGATCTGTTCCGCCATATCTCTCCGACCCGTGGCAACGGCCTGCGGGCCATGGTTGGCAAGATCCGCGATATTGCAGCGATCACCGAAGCGGCCTGAGGCGGCCTCTGCCGCGTCAATACATAACGGCGTAGTCACCTTCCCGAATATTGATAGTAGCACCTTCTTCAGGCATCCAGGCCCGACTGGTGTCCAGGCTTAGCTGATGCAGGTGAAGGTCGACGCCGGTGTCCCATAACTTGGGCGGCGCATCGGGGCGTTGCATCGCGAATTCTGCCCGCACAACCCGCAGTTTATCTCCCGGCAACAGGCCGGATTTGGTCCCGATATCCAGCAACAGGTCTTTCCCCGTTACCTCAAGAATCGGCACCAACAACGCCTGGCAATCGATCGTGCTCATCAGGTCGCCCGTTATATCGTCGAACACCTCCGCCACCGCCAACCCATAATCCGAATCACGAAATTCCGGTGAACCAAAACTGACCTGCCCCGTGCGCGGAATATCCCAGCGCCCGGATGCGGTGTAGCGCTGCTCCGTCACCACCTGGCCGGTGTAGCCGTCATGAAGAACAACGTCCACCAAAAACTCGCGAACCGCGTCACCGTGGAACAAAGAGCGCTTTATGGATGAGGCATAGGAAGAATCCCAGGTATCCGCCCGATTGACCTCCAGGTTGCGAATAATGCCTGACACCACAAATTGCGCGCCCATCTGACGACTGACAGCAGAGTACTGTTCCAGCCGATTGCTCGCCGTTTCGCCGGTAGGGCCCGCCAACAAACTGGCAATCATTTGCCTTGTTGGCACCGATAACGGCAACACCTCGCCCGTGTTCAGCAGGTTCTGGTACAGCCAGTCACTGGCCGCGTAACCCACTGAACCCAGCCCGCCAAATACCGCCTGATCCGGCTTTTCTACACTAAAACCGGCCACAACCACCTTCTTCCGGATGCGGGAGGTTTCCTGGCTCGAGCACTGCTGATTCACCTCGAACGGAACGCCATTGCGTTCATCCCGAATGGTCGCGGCGAGCCGGTCGAGCTCGGCCTGACGCCCACCAACGTCTTTACTGATAATGAGGTTCTGCCTGGGTCCTGACCGCATCGGCGGGTCGGTTTCAACTGT
>Ga0306899_1001050_pt1 | contig 11574 bp, 10 predicted proteins | sample AntRauMFilla3764_FD_190407 | JGI IMG/M metagenome (GOLD analysis project Ga0306899, IMG submission 190407) | Saline lake microbial communities from Rauer Islands, Antarctica - Metagenome Filla 3 #764 (v2) (version 2) | ecosystem: Environmental > Aquatic > Non-marine Saline and Alkaline > Saline ... | reverse complement strand
AAGGAGAATACGCTGAGCTGTATGAGATTCAATCGAAGGCATAACTAGCGATGCTCCCAAAAAGAATAAAACAAGATACAAAATAGATTTGTTCTACTAGTGTGACGAGACACAGTATACGGACAGTGTAGAGAGAATGTGTTGTATCTATTTGCTAGATTGGACAGTATCCTTAATGATCGCTTCAAATTCATCAACTTGCTGATTAGATTTAAATTCCGTTGATATCTGCTTCGCTTCATCTGCATACGTTTCGTAGTCGGAAAGAACAGTATTGATCATTTCTACCCATTCATTAATATTATCTATATTAGTTACTACCTCTCCACCTGTCTGAATATGTTCTGGAATCGCACCTCTATCTGTACCAACAGCTGGAATTCCATTTGCAAATCCTTCGATAACAGCTGCTGGACCGCCACCTTCTTGATATCGTGATGGGGCTAACAGGAGCTTCGTCTTTGCATAAACACTCTTCATATCATCTACCCATCCAAAAAGACGGATGTTATCCAATGATTCAGCTTCTGCTTGTATCTCATCATTAGGGAGATCTCCAGCAATAGCGAACTCGTGCTCCGGAAGTTGTCGTGCAATCTTCACGAACACATCAGCACCCTTCAGCCTGTGTCGTGGATTAACCATTAAAATATATTCTGGTGAATGCTTATTAGCAATAAAACTGTCCAGTAGTCGTGGCGTTCGGACAACTTGTGATTCAACAGCAAATGTTTGGTGAAGGCATCGCTGGAGGAATTCGCTGATCACGATGACTTCAGATGCTTGTTGAAGATGCTCAGTGTACTCTGTATGAAGTGATTTAATGAATGGGTACTGAATTTTCGCGCTCGACGGAAGTGATCGGAAACGCGGCGATTTATTCTCCGCAAGGTCAAGAGGATTATACCGTGTGAATCCCAATCCAGGAATCACCACAACAGCTGGAACGTCGTGGGTTTTGGCGGCGGATATACCTGGGACGATATTTGATGCACCAACGACCATGGCATCCGGATCTAACTCTGCGACCTTCGTCTCGAGTTTACCGGGTAACATTTGATTCAACAGCCACTGGCCTGCCCACCACGGTGTCTTGATGTGGGGAACACTGATACTGTCGACTCGAATACCGTCGAGATCGGATCCAGGTCGATACTGTGTCCCGTACACAGTATGACCCCGTTCGGAAAGCTCAGTCGCAAGAAGGGGCATATACGATGTCGTTGGGTCTCCAAATCGAGATGTACAGAGGAGTAAATCCATACAAACCAATAGAACAGACTCCAGATAAACGTTTCATGTCTCCAATAGCAACAGTAGATCTCTCAATAAATCAGTCACTCTATGGTTCAATGAAGAGATGCTAATAGGAAAATCCAATAAGGTTATATTTTGTGATGATTTAGGGAGAATCATATAGCTAGAGTATGGACGTAGTACATTTAATCGATGATCTCCCAACAGGTGGTGCACAGTCACTTCTTCTTGATCTCGTGAGTAATACCAGTGAGGAACATACAGTCTACTATATCGGTGAACGCGATCAGATGCGACCGGCCATTGAGCAGTATGCAGATGTTTCCGGGTTCGGAGGTCAGTTTCGGTTCGATCCACGAGCAACTTCCAAATTCGTGGGGACAATGGTCAAACGACGTCCCGACGTACTTCATACACATCTTCCGTATGCACATATAGTCGGTCGCTGGGCACAACCGTTTGTTGGGGGAATCGTAGCGACATACCACAACGTTTCTCAGAACTATTTCAAAGACTGGAAGCTGTCGTCGCTAGAACACCTTACTGGGTCGTTGGATGATGTGAAAGTAGCCTGTTCGCATGGTGTCCGAGCCTCTTACGACCGAGACAACAACACATGGCAGACCATACCGAATGGAATTGATGTGGACGGATTTGCCCATCGCGTCCGCAAGAGTAACACCACTTGGTTACGGGAGCTATATCAGATAGATAGTGATGCTCCTATTCTTTTGAGCATCGGTCGGTACGTTCCACAAAAAAAACAGGCAGTTCTCATCAGGGCAATGGAACAGATCGTAGAAAACCAACCAGAGATCCACCTATTGATTGTCGGGAGAGGGCCGTTAGAGGAACAGCTACGGTCGAAAGTTCAGGAATCGGGTCTTGAAGAAAATATTACAATTACAGGTCGTGTCGACGACATTCATGCACATTACGCACTTGCCGATATATTCGTACTCCCATCCGAATTCGAAGGATTACCGATCACGATTCTGGAGGCAATGACAGCGCGATGTACTATTATCGCATCAGACATTCCCGGCGTTCGTGAAGTCATTACCGACGGTGAAACTGGAATCCTCGTTCAGCCAGAGTCGGTTGACAGCCTAGCGGAGGGGATTCATTCTGCACTGAACGAACGATCGGAGCGATACGTCGACTCAGGAACTGAAAGAGTCCAAGCGGAGTATTCAATCGAACGAATGGTGAACGATTATGAGCGGCTCTACGCCCGGCTCGCATGATCGAAACACAAATAACCCTGTTGTACGGACAACAGATAAATGCAACCGAACGTTCTACTAATAGTTCTTGATTCAGTTCGTAAGGATCATCTTTCTTGCTACGGTCATTCGCGAGAAACAACACCAACGATTGATGAATTAGCCACAGAGTCAGTTCGGTACAATTCGGCTATTGCTCCAGGCCCCTCTACGCCACCATCACATGCGTCTATGTTTACCGGCCTTTATCCAAGTCATCATGGGGTATTTAGTCGACATCCGTATCTCGATGAATCCATCCCCGTACTAGCCGAACAGCTTGCCAATGCTGGCTATCACACGCTTGGTTTCAGCAATTCGTTCCATACCAGCCGGGATCGTGGATTCTCTCGCGGATTTGAATACTATCACGACATCCTCAATATGAATACATTCTCTGATCATATTTTTGAATTATCGAACGATTATCTGAAGTTCTTCGTGAGATATTTCCTGAAGGGAGATGATATATCCTATTTCCAAGAAAACAAACTCAAGACAAAAATTTCTCAGTACGGAGAGCCGTTTTTCGGATTTATCAATTTCAATTCGGCACATATCCCCTACCGACCTCCGGAGCGATTTGAGACAGAATTCCTTGAGAAGTTTGATCAGTGGGATGAGTTAAACGAGAAATTTGCGTGGGAATTGGCAGACGATGCCGGGGATGCATACATCATGGACAACGCAGACCCAACCGACGCGGACTGGGAGTTCTCAAAACATCTCTACGATGCTGAAATCGCATATATGGACGCACTGTTGGCAGATCTATTCCAGTATCTCAAACAGAGAGGAGTCTTCGAGGAAACGATGATTATTGTTACGAGTGATCATGGAGAACACTTTGGAGAACATGGACTAGCATATCATAAGTTTGCACTTTCTGAAGAACTAATTAATGTACCATTAGTTGTGAAGTATCCTGACAGTGATAATACCGGTGTGAGTAACGAACTCGTCTCGCTGGTAGATCTAGCTCCTACGATTGCTGACCTAGCCGACATAGAACTCCAATCACAGGTTGATGGGAGAAGTCTTCTGTCGGATAATGAACCAGAGGCAGTCTTCGCTGAAACTGGTCGTCCCAACACAAGCCAGCGAACTCGAATGCTCCAACACGGGAGTGAGGAGACGTTCGATCAATTTGACAAGGGACTTCAGGCAATTAGAACACGAGATCATAAGTTGATCTGCGATTCAGAGGGAGGTAGTACCCTATATGACATCAATAACGGAGAAGTAGAAATTGTAGATACAGATCTTACGAATTATCTTGAACAACGTCTGGGAGAAATGTTGGGAGAACTTCCTAGCGGCGAAACCGAAGAAGAACTGAGCGACCGTGTAGAACAGCACCTACGAGATATGGGATATATGGGATAACTACCTAGTTACAGTACTTTTAGTGTTCAAAAGCGTCAACAATCTCATATTGGATGAGTCCGAGACTACTCGTCAATAAGCGGAGACAGCGCGCTTCGAATCTCGTTCGCAACCCCTTCTTCCGTCCAACTATGTTCGCGTGGTACTCGCAGCTGATACACTGGGACGGACTCTGCTACCTCACTGAAAATCTCAGCTTCACGTTCCCAGAGCTTTTTCATGGCTTCGTATTCGTTTGAGGTATCATCCAGTACACGCTGTGCGTGGATATGATCCTCAAGCCCTTTGTTCCATTCATGATAGTTGATTGCAGTCATGGCCTCGACAAAATTGTCTATTTCCATCTCAGAGAGTATTATATCGTCCATGCCAGATGTCTGTAAGAAGACAATCGCATCGATGGATGACTGAGCAAGGTAGTCTACCCCTGTGAAAAGTTCATCAACGGAACAGAGAGTGTTCGGTGGCTCGAGGTACAGTTTGTTCGTGAAGTACGCTGCACGATAAATGAATGACTCCTTTCCAACAGTCCGATCATGAATGAAATCACTAATCTGACGACGATACGCACGTAATTGATCTTCTTCACCGAGTCCAGGAAACGAATTATAGTTATATGAAAGCATATTAATTGGTAATGGATGACCTAAGGCAGTCCCATCGTTTCGTAACCAAAGACGATCATCAGACAGGTACGAACCTCCGTCGCGTAACAAGGTTAGTAGCGTGTTCGTTTTTCCAGTATGACGCCAAGCAGGAAATACGATTGTTGTGTCATTGGTTCGAACTCCAGACGCGTGAACCATGGCTGACCCCTCTTTTGCAAATGATTTCCGGACGACGTACTCTAAAATATCAGATTTAAAATATTTACTCCCTTCATCGCTGAACCGAATATGACTCCAATCGTTACTGATTATTGCAGTTCCATCATATTCTCGTTTAATAACGAATCCATCATCAGTTACTCCATAGTATCGATCAGGGTCACCAAGAATCGTGTGTGGAGACGGATCAAGAGTTTCCACAGTACACGTGAGATCTGGATTTGCATCCTCAGAAGTAAGGAGTTGGTTATAGTATCGAACGAGATCACTTTCTGTCGCTGCCGCGCCCGTAAATTCGACATGAAAGTTATCGTGGAAATTGAGAAGAGTCATTGTGCTTATTACCCAAATGAAGATTATCGTAAAATATATTTCGAACTGAGTCCAACAAGTACACAATCTGCTTCTAACTAAGTATTCAGAAATTTGACAATAATTCGAATAATAGGTCACTATCGTCTAATCCAGGGAGTGATTAATTTACATCCTGTCTACCCAAGGAATCTGCCCCGAAGACCAGTCTTTGGTTGAGTCAGAATCAGATCAAGTTGACGCGCTTCCTTTCACCGCACCAATAGCCAGCTTAGGAACGCACTAAATCGACAGTACAGGTCATTCGTTATATTTGGGTATTTATACACTTTTCGTCTGCTATACACAATGGTCAAAAATAAATAACACTGCGCCTACGTTAATAATTTACTGTGTGCTCAACAGTTGTTGAACCGACATCTTGACGCATTTTGAAGGAACCCAACTGAGTATCTCGCGTGCTTTCGACGTATCAACACTAAACTCCTCGACCATCGTCTCGGCCGCCCGCGGGTTCTCAACGAGCGTCACGTCGATCTCGGCACCTAATTCGTCTTTGGCTGCCTCACGAACGACCTCCGCAACCGACAGCACACTCATATCCTCCTCACCTGCAACCTCGTAGGTCTCGGTGCCGGTAACACCGCTCTCCAGCTGCGCTAACAGCCGTTCGGCACTCCGAACATATACCCGTGCGACATCGATGACGTGAATAAAGTTCCGAGCCTGTGTCCCGGGCTCGTACACAGTTAGCGGCTCGCCAGCCAGCGCACGGTCGACAAAGAAGTTGATTACTGTCGGCTTCCGGACAGTCGTCCCGTTGACCTCATGCTCACCATACAGATTCGATTTTAGAAACAGATGCGCCGGAAACGAACCGTCGGCGAACCCTTCAATTGCCTGCTCGCTGATCGCCTTCGTCCGGCCGTACCAATTCAACGGATCCCGCGGCTGGTCGGCAGTGATCGGGAACGACTGGGGGTCCCCAAGTACGGCCATGCTAAACGGAAATGCCATTGCAGCCCCTGTCTTCCGACAGAACCACGCCACGTTGTTCGTCCCGGTGACGTTCACTTCGTAGGCGAGATCGGCGTTCTCCTCGCAGTCTTCGACCCCACTAACTGCCGCGAGATGGCAGACGACATCCGTACCCGAAAGCGCGTCCTCAAGTCGGTCACGGTTCCGGATGTCGACGTGGTCGATTTCGACGTCGCCAATAGAGTCGACCTGTCCGCGGTACTGATTGTCGATAGCGATCAGCTCCCACTCCGGGTGAGCCTCCTGTATCTCGACGATGACACGACTCCCGATGTAGCCGGCCGCGCCGGTGATTGCAATCGTCGGGCTCTCGTTCGATTCCGTCGGCTCCGTCTCGGTGTGATCAGTCATACAGTAACAGTTCCTTTTGGTTGTAGTTCGGTGGCGATATCACGGATCCCGTCCCGGAGGGTCCACTCGGGCTCGAAGCCTGTTTCGTCGAGCCGATCGAAGTTGACGTGGTAGGACGGACCGGGATGTTCGTCTTCGAGATACGTCACGTTCAGTTCGCGGTCGAGTTCCTCGCGGACGATTTCGGCAATTTCCGAGATACGGTAGTTGGCATCGTTCGAGCCGACGTTGTACACCTGCTGTGGCCACTGGTCCGGTTCCAGCGCGGCGTGAGCATAGGCACGGGCGGCATCACGAACGTGAATAAACGGTCGCCAGTTGCTCCCGTCGCCGTAGACTGTCAGCGGTCGGTTAGTGAGTCCACGGAACACGAAGTGGTTCACCACGAGGTTGAACCGAACGCCGGGTGACCAGCCGTAGTTGGTGCTCATCCGGAGTGCGGTGCCGTCGAACCCGTACTCGTCGACAGCCTCGCCAAGCAGTTCCTCGGCGGCGACTTTCGACTCCGCGTAGGGGTTGAGGGGGTTCTGCGGCGTTTCTTCGTTGATATCCGTGCTTGCTGCACGCCCGTAGTTGTTACACGAGGATGCGACGACAACGTTGTCAATACCGAACTTCCCGGCCGCGGTGAGCACGTTTTCGGTCCCATCGCGGTTGACCGCGAACGTCTCGGCATGTCGATCGTGGGTCGAGGCTGCGCCAGTGATCGCCGCGAGATGGATCACCGCGTCGACATCTCTCGTCGCGCTTTCGACGTCACCGTACTCGCGGACATCCCCACGGCGGAACGTCAGTTCGTCCGTCACGCTGCCGGCGAGGTTTGCTGGTGATCCCGCGACCAGCGAATCGAACACGACGACGTCGTCGACGCGAGAGTCGTCGAGCAGATACGGGACGAGCGCACTGCCGATGTATCCACAGCCACCCGTTACAAGTATGCGAGTGCTACTCATCAGTTAACACGCCGGGGAGGAACCGATCTTCATGGGCTGCGATCCGATCTTGTTCCTCGACGAGCGTCCCAAGAACGTCGCGAATACCTGCTTCCAACTGTTGGCGTTGTCCCCCAACGAGTTCGAGAAACCGCTCGTTTTCCATCTTCATTTTGTGCTCTTCGTCCTCGTTGCGTGGGTTTTCGTAGTGTTTCACCTCGGCATCGAGATCGAACTCCGCGCCGACCTCGGCGATCGTCTCGGCGAGTTCGACGATTGCCACGGGACGGGTCACCTGATTGTATATGTCGATCCCGTCGTCGCCGGAGTGACCCTCCTCGACGAGCCGGACGAGACTCTCGACGGTGTCTTCGAGACTGACCATCGGTTTCCTCTGTTCGCCCTTGCCGTAGACGGTGATCGGGTAGCCAGCAACCGCCTGTGCACAGAAGCGGTTGACGACGGTGCCGAAGTAGTAGTCGAAATCGAACCGGGTCGGGCTATCGTGGGCGCGGGTTTCGTCGGTTTCCGTCCCGTAGACGATCGCCGTCCGGACCTCACTCATCGGGAATTCGAACTGCGAGTCGGCGAGTCGCATATTGGCGGCATCGAACGACTTCGTCTGGTGGTACCAGCTACCGCCCATCGCCGGGAACGGAACCTCGTCGCCACCGCCCTTGCGGTCGACCGAGAGTCCACCTTCGGGGATCGGGAAGTGAGGCGCTCCGTAAATCCCTGTCGTCGTCGTTTCGATGAAATGCGTCTCGTCGAGCCCACACTCGGCGAGCCCGTGGAGGAGATTGAGATTCATCGAGATGTTGTTGCGCTGGGTGTAGAGGGCGCGCTCGCCGTTGATCGACGAGTAGGGCGCACTCGGCTGTGAGGCCGCATGCAGGACAGTATCGGGCTCGTGTGTTTCGAGCAGCTGAAGGACGAAATCCCGGTCCGCGAGGTCGCCTTCGATGAGACTCAGGTTTTCGACTGATTCGAACCGCTCGCGTGGCTCCTCGATCCGCGTCGCCGAGACGCTGCCGGACTCTTCGACCCACTCACGTCGGGCGAAGTTGTCGACACAGATGACACGTTCGTCGAGTCGGTCTGCCAGCCGAAGTGCAGTCGGCCAACCGAGATACCCGTCGGCACCAGTAAGTAGTACTGACATCGTTACTCAGAATTTGAGTAACCGATTATAAATGTATTGTGTTCTATCTCTCAATAATGAAATCCGGCTGGACAGCGAGATTATCATTTCAGACACATAGAAGTAGAAACGACAAACTACGATCAACAGCAGTGAATACGATCGTCCCTATCGAGACGGCGACTCCGTGTTACAGGGGTTGCTTACACCGGGTCGACGGGTCGGCTCTCGTGGTTCCAGAGGAGATCGAAGTACTGCCACAACCCGGCGACGAACGCGGGGTTTTCCGTGACTGCGGCCTGTCGGAGGTGGTTCGGGACCTCCTCCTGCTCGACGAGCAGCAGACCTTGTCCCGTCTCGTAGTGGAGATCTGGGTCGGCAAACGTCCCCCGCCACGGCAGTACTCGATCGGTGACGCGAACAGTTACCGACGGGAACCGGTCGGCGAGCACTGATCGAATCTCCTGTTGCTGGCGGCTGTTTTCCGCAGTGAGGTGTTCCTGTGAAAGCATGAGAATATCGATCGTCACACCCCGGTCGACCGCCTCTCGCATCGCAGGCCCAACGGTTTCGATATACCCGAAGCTCTTGGTGAGCATACAGACTTTCTGCTCGGCGTTTCGCAGCAGCCGCCGTGTCTCACGTTCGCTCGGCTCGCCGACGTCGACGACGTGGAACAGGTCTTCGGTCGGACTCAGCTCATCAACCGATCGGTCCTGGACCGGTGTGTAGGAGTCGATGAACGACTCGGCAACGCGGTCGACATCGTGTTTGAACTGTTCGTAGGCGTCTTGTCGGTTCGTAATCGCACGGTCGACGATTTCGCTTGGGTCGTGCGGCTGGTACTGTTTCGGGCGTCCAGGAATCACTTTCACGAATCCGGCTTCCGACAGCGAGTCGAGGACACCGTAGATCCGTGCTTTCGGTATGCCCGTCGCTTCGGCGAGATCGGGGGCAGTCGTTCGACCGAGCAATAATAGTTCTTCGAGTGCCGCTTCTTCGTACTCGGTAAGATCAAGCTTTGAAAAGAACGCATCGACGGAATCGGACATAGTAGGCCGTCCTCGTGCAACGGATAAGTAGATGGTGTTACGCAAAAGTTTTATATTTCACCCCTGCACAACTTTACTCAGAATATGAGTAACCGAAAAGATCGAAAACAAACCGAAGAAACATATCTGTCCGAACTGCCGGATGGTGCGGGCTGTACGGAGATCTGGGAACACCTTTCGGAGCAGCGTGACGAATAAAGCAGTACTCGAACCCGACTCACTTCAAACAGAACTTAAATCACCGCAGATACCACTGTCCAAATGCCACATACACCATCTTCATCTGCCAGCCGCCCGCACTCAGCAATCGTGTTGGCCGCTGGCGAGGGAATACGGCTTCGCCCCTTAACGGCAAACCGGCCGAAGCCGATGCTCCCGGCCGGAACACGCCCGATTCTCGAACACGTTCTCAATGCGCTGATCGATGCTGGCGTCGACGACATCCATCTCGTCGTCGGTTACCAAGCCAATCGGGTCCGATCACATTTCGGACCGACCTACCGTGATGTTCCGATTACCTACCATACACAGGGCAACCAACTCGGGAGCGGCCACGCGCTGCTTCAGGCACGCGATGGACCCGACGGCTCGTTTCTACTCGTCAACGGCGACCAGATCATCGACCATCGGATCGTCGAAGCGGTCGGTGCTGCCCACGAGACCGCCGGGACGCTGGCGGTCGTCGAGGGGCCCGAAGCAGTCGACTACGGTGCAGTCCATCTCGACGGTGACGAGGTGATGGAACTGATCGAACAGCCAGCCAGCGGCGACTTTCGGCTGTTCAACGCCGGGGTGTACGCGTTCACCCAACAGATCTTCGAAACGCTCGATACGCTGTCAGTCGAGCGTGGTGAACTCCCGCTGACCGCCGCTATCCAGCAGTTGATCGGCGATCAGCACGCCATTGGCGCCGTTCGGACCAACCATTTCTGGATGGATGCGACCCATCCATGGGATCTACTGTCACTATCACGGGGACTGCTCACTCGGGGGTGGGTCGACGCCCCAGCCACCGATACCGACATCTACGTCGACGACGCCGCACACGTCCACCCAGCGGCGACCCTTGTCGGCCCGGTCGTCGTCGACAGCGACGCCGTGATCGAGGCCGGGGCGGTCGTCGGCCCCTATGCCGCCATCGGCGCGAGTTCGACAGTCGGCTCGGGATCCGTCCTCAGGGACGTCGTCGTCGACACCGACACGACTATCGGCCCCAACACCACCGCCATCGAACTCGTCGCCGGACAGGGTTGTGAAATCGGCGCGGCACTCACCGCTGGGGGCGGCCCCGCAGATGTCATCCTGGACGACCAAGTCTACAGCGACGTCGACCTCGGCGGTGTGATCGCCGACCGCGTCGACGTCGGTGCGGGTGCGACGCTTGAACCGGGAGCCCTGATCGGCCCCGAAGCAACAGTCGGCACCGGCGTCGTCATCGGTGGCCGAATCGATGCTGGCAGCGAGGTGGTCCGCTGATGTGTGGGATCGTCGGCTGTATCGGCCGTGGCGACCACACCGTCGACGTCCTGATGGACGGCCTACGAAGCCTCGAATACCGTGGCTACGATTCGGCCGGGATCGCCCTTGGCCCCTCGATGGACGTGCTCCGCAAATCCGGCGAACTCGACGCGCTCGCCGAGGTCGTCGACGCCAACGGCCCGACCGGAACCTACGGGATCGGCCACACCCGCTGGAGCACCCACGGCCCGCCGAACGATCGAAACGCACACCCACATACCGACGAAAGCGGGCAGGTCGCCGTGGTCCACAACGGCATTATCGAGAACTACGCCAACCTCAAAGCCGATCTCCAAGCCGCCGGAATCATCTTCACCAGCGACACCGATACCGAGGTCGTTCCGCATCTGATCGCCCAAGCACTCGACGCCGGTGCCGACCCCGAAAGCGCCTTCCACAACACGGTCGACCGCCTCGAAGGAAGCTACGCCATCGCGGCGATCATCGAGGGCAGCGAGACCGTCTATGCTGCTCGACAGGGCTCGCCACTCGTCG
>Ga0306899_1001047_pt1 | contig 11614 bp, 11 predicted proteins | sample AntRauMFilla3764_FD_190407 | JGI IMG/M metagenome (GOLD analysis project Ga0306899, IMG submission 190407) | Saline lake microbial communities from Rauer Islands, Antarctica - Metagenome Filla 3 #764 (v2) (version 2) | ecosystem: Environmental > Aquatic > Non-marine Saline and Alkaline > Saline ... | reverse complement strand
GTGGTCAGATTTCTGACTTCACGGCCATACAATGGAGCATTCGATCCCCTTCCGCAATGGGGTCGAACCCTACCAAGGCCTTGTTGATGACAGTGCCTGTCCCCTAGTCATATTCTGAACGAGTCGGAATGTTCCAGAGATCACCTGAGGTCATGGAGTCATGCACTTTGCAGAACTGATCCAAGGACACGCGGCGAAACTCAGGGTCGATGCGCACCGCACGTTGTCCGATCTTCTCGCAAAATGCGCAGGAACCGCAGTCCCCCGAAGCACAATCACGGTGCCGGAATGTCTTCAGGAAATCGGTAGGAATCTGAGCCGCGTCAATATGGATGGGCATTTGCTGTTTGGGAAAAAGCATTCCCTGGCTGCGGACCAGTTGCAGCAAAGGCCAAAGCCTTCCCAGCGACACCTGAAACGGCTTGAAAAAGTAGCTCAAGAACCAGAAGCGGGATCGTTGGACCGGTTGCTTAAAACAATAATCCATGAAAAGAGTCCGGGAACCGTCCGAGCTATGGGCGAATCCGTTCTGATGATAACTCTGCATTGGGCAGTTGGGCAGGCAGCAATGGTTAGCGATAAGTTGAAGATCACAGCGCACCGCTGCCCGGATCGCAGTGAGTCGCTCGAAGTCGCGATTGATCGAAAAGCTTTCAAGGTTGATGGCATCAGCGCCCAAATCTTCCCAAAATCGCGCCCGAAGTGGTGTATCCACCTGGGCAAAGAGGCCGACTTTCACCTTGAATTCAGGAAAGCGGGACTTGAAAACTTCCAACAAATATGGCGTAGAGACAGGGAACCTTAAATAGCCTGTGTAATATATGAACCGGAGTATTCTGCTTTTAGCGAGATCCGAGATTTATTGTTTGTTCTACCCGATTATCGAATTGCACCCTTTTAGGTAAGCCTCATTAATAGAGCTTCATATGTTTTCACGAAGGACATCTTTTAATCCCAAGCGCGCAGTCGACCCAGCACCAGCTGAGCCGGATATTAAGCGTTGGGAGTCCAAGGTTCGTTATGGCGGGAATCCTGAGCATAAAAAGAATCCGGGCGATTTTGGCCTCACACCACCATCTAGCCCTCGTGCTTACAAAACGCTCTGCGATCTCGCGGGAATCATGACCAGAAGAGAGGCCGTATCCTTGTTGAAACAGGGAATCAGGCGTAAGCTGGTCAGTCAGCAGCGGCGTAATGGTTTTCCGCAAAACATTTGGTCGGTCACTAAGGCAGGTGTCCCGCTGGAAGCCATGTTAGAGAATGCTGGAGATGGCACTTACCATGGCTTCCCGATGCCAGTTAGTGACCCTTTTCGCGAGAGGGTGCTAGAGTTATGGAATCGGAAATAAAAACAGGTAAATTCGATCTTAAATTCGATTGGCTGGCTCGCGAGACTGGCAACGAGATTGATCGTGCCTGCTTTGCTGACTTGTCGTTGTCGGTGGGAGAATCTTTTATCACTCGTTTAGAGGATGTGGCTGCGCGAACCGTTCGAAATCAGACACGTGCCTGCGCCTATCAACTAGCTGTTTGGTTTGCCAGCAATTGGTGGCGGTTGCGTTGGGAGCCGGAGCCGCAGAATCCGAGGTCGGCTGATCTTGATTGGAAAATGGCGCATAATGTGGCTGCGGTGGGTGGTGGTTATGTTTGGCCGAATGCCAGCTTTTCGAGTGAGGGGGCAGTGATGAGTGTTCTGGTGAATCAAAGCCAGACCTCGGCGAACTTTGAACCTGTCAAATATCTCGCGAATTTCCATGCTTGGATAATGGCCAGTGATTTTGAGCACACAGTCGATGATTTTATCGCTGGTGTCATTCAGCGATTGGCATCCTTTGAGGTGGTCGATCAGAATCTTTCGTCCTTATGGCAGGAAGTGTTAGCAGAGCGTCAAGATACTGCAACTAACCAATGGCGTAAGCTGGAAGCTCTGGCGGGATTTGATCCTGATGCAGCGCCTCAGCAAATGATTCAGTCGCTGGTTGATGGGATTCAGACTTTTGGTCAAAGTGGGGTCGAGGAACTCGCTGCGGGGACTCGACAAGGCGTTTCCGAGGAGTTGCTCAAAATTACTGAATTAAGGAAGTCGAAGCCAAAGCAATCCTCTGGTGGGGCACGGATTACCATGCCGACATTGGCTCAGGCTCGAACGCGCGGTTCCCGTAATCATAATTTATTGCAGTCTCCTTGGAAGATTGCAGCAGATCTGGCTCGCAACGCACGTTCGGCCTGGGATTTGGGGGATGGTCCTATTGATAATAAGCATTTGGCAGATCTTTTAGGTATATCCGATAGATATCTGACCGCGAAAACGACCGCAGCGACACAGATCCCGTTTGGTTTGCGGCATGAGGACTCGTCGAATGTGGATGTCTACTTGAATAAATCTTATCCGACCACTCGTCGTTTTGCAGTGAGTCGCCTACTAGGCGACCATTTGCACTCTGATCGGAAAGAGGCACTGCTGCCATCAACAGAAGCCAAAACCACTCGTCAGAAAATTCAACGTGCCTTCGCTCAGGAGTTTTTGTGCCCTTATGATGCTTTGATGGAAAAGTTGAGCACGAGCGATCTAGGCGAGGAAGAGATAGAATCAGTTGCTGCATATTTCGATGTTTCGCCACGCTTGGTGGCGACCACTCTAGTGAATCATGGACAACTTGATCGGAGCGCCTTGCTTGCTATCTGATTTTACAGCGGTGGCGTGTTTTAATTTCTATTGTCCGAAAAAGAGTGTGTCATTTCGGATAACACGAGAACTCGGATGGGGTCATGTCGTTATGTTGATTCTGCTGAAAAACTAATTACTCTATTTTAATGAGTTAATCGACCTCGCCGCGAGCCACTGGGCTTGATGATTCGTTGACTACGGTTCGACAGACTTTCGTGAGCTTTTTAGCCGCTGGCGGTCGCTTCCTATGGTTTTTAGGCTATTAAGAGCCGTCCTTTCGGACTTCCTCAGTTTACTGAGGGTTAGACCGCATGCCTTTGAGTGTTTTCCCAGCTAATTCGCCGGAACAGTCGGTTCAAGTTGCAGGCAATTCCGATCAGGTGATTTTGCAGGCGCACCTTGGCGAGTCCTCGATAGCGTGCCTTACGCAATCCATAAGCTCTGACCAGTTCGCTCATAGTGCCTTCGATCGCATTACGCCTATACATTTCCTTTTTGAACGATGGCGCATTCATCTCTTTGCGCCGCGACTGTAAAAAGCTGTGATTTTGCCCCACCACTAGGGTGCGATGGGGCTGCGAGGGGCTGACACATTTGTCGCGCTGGGGGCAGGTGCCGCAGAGTTTCCCATTCCATTCGAAGCGGTAATTGACCTTGCCGGTTTTGCGTTCTTCGAGGCGGCTGCATTGGGTATTGGCCTCTCCCGCTGGACAGACTGCGCTCCTTTCGGCGACGTCCACCTCGAAGGCTTCGATAGTAAAAACTTTTCCGCGGTCGGGCGAGGCTGGAGCCGGCCCCATCAATTCGCGTCCCTGCTCATGATGGTCTTTCAATGCATGGGCGCTGACGTAAGCGCCATCGACGTAGGTCACTTCGGGCGGCTCTAGGCCGGAGCTGGATTCTTGAGCGAGCACTTCGACCATGCCGGCCTTGTCGCTAGCGATGGCTTCCTGCGTGACGACTGCGGTGATGAAGCTTCGGGTCGGTTCGCCCCGTTTGCGCGGCTCATCCTCAACCGTTTCAGCCACTTGTGCCTTATAGCCAACCCATTGTTTGTCTTTGGTAGTGGACTTGGAACTCCATTGAGCCTCCGGCTCGTGTGGGTTATGCACCGCACCAGCTGGCTGCACTCGTCTTGTCTGCCTTTGGCCGTTTTCGTCTGTCTGGTAGTTTTCTGCGAAAACACGTTTAAGCACTCGTATCGATTCAGCCTGTTCCCAGTCTCCGCCTCGCTCCAAGGCCCAGGCGAGGATCGTTTCCATGTCCTCGCCGCCCTGCAGCAATTTGACCTTAAGTTTGTCCGCACTGATCCGTGGGTCGATCTTACTCTCGACATAGGTCTCCCACATTGGTGCCCAACACTCCGGTAGTTCACCTGCGCGCTCCACGGCGATGAGGACTAAGCGGATGGTCTCTCTCGCACGTTCCAGTCGGCCCATTCTGGCCAGCAGGTCGCATACGTGGGTGGAGTCGATTCGCTGTTTGGAACGCTTCGGCACCCAGCCTTCATCGACGAGCAACTGTAGAACCGCATCGAAGGCCAAGCGCTCTTTCTCCCCGGCAAGCAGCCGCCTGCGAAAAATAGACAACAAGGATGGATCGCACGCGCATTGCCCGTCGTGCAGGTGTAAAGCCAAACGCCAGCGTGTGTCATATTGCATCGCCTGAGATGCCTGCCGGTCTGGCAAACGTTCCAAAAACTGTAGAATCACCACCGCTAACATACGGACTGGATCGATGGGAGGGCGCCCGTTGTCGCCTTCGTACAGGCTATCCAGTTCGGGTCGAAGACTCTCTAGCAGCGGATAAATCGTCCGTGCGAAAAAAACGAAGAAGTCCGCCGACTTGAATACGGCTTTCGGCACTCCGTTCGAGGCTGAAAGCTGTGCGAGCAACGCCGGATCCACTCCCGAATCAGAAAATGTTGAAGCAATCATAAGAAAATACCACTTGTATAAAGCTAGTCAATTGACTAGCTTTGTGTGTGTGAAAACACAACATCAAATTACAGTGCAAGCCATTCGCTCGAAAGGGTGCAACCCGAGGCTCTATGTTTACGTTCCGAGCGCACTCGCCTCGGCCATTGGCTTGGAAGCGGGCGAGAAGGTTCAGTGGACTCTACTCGATCGCAACAACCTCCAAATGGAACGCTCCGACGCTACGCCCATTAAAAAGACCCGCGCGTCAAAGAAGAAAGATTAGTCGCGACAACAGCGGGCGCGAAAGCTCACGCTAACGCAGCGGAGGTTTTTCAGCAGAATCTATGTTTGCAATTGACTACACATTCGAACTACGTATCTGGCATTATTTTCATAGTGCTATGATCGCTCGCTCTTTTGAAAGGCTTCGCCAAATGCGGACGGCAGCTGTCGATGCTTGGGCGTAATTTTTTGTTCACCTCTGCCTTTTCGCGTAGAGGCTCAGATGATCTTTTGCTGGAGATTAACCTAAAAAGATGAGTTAAATGATTCCAAGCGGGCGTGCTGTCGGCCAAGTTAGTGTTGCACAACAACTTGGATATGAAAAAAGACAGCACACCCAGTCGCCAAAATGGCGAAGCCTCAGACGGAGTCAATGACTCATCTTTAGGAGCTAAAAATCCTTCACGAATCCTCTCATCTGGGATGAAAATTGAGTGGTCTGAGGATGATTCTCGTATGACGCAGATGGGGGGACTCGCTTATTTTGCTGTCTTTTTAGAATCGACCGGCCTGTTTGAGCATTTGGTTGAGAGTTGTCCACTGAGCTACGAAAGCAACAATGCTCCTGACAAACGCGATATTCTCGGCATGATGCTGCTGTCGGTGTTGAGTGGTCAGACGCGCTACGCGCACATGAGCGCACTGGGGCGCGACAAGGTGGACGCAGGTTTGCTGGGCATGAGCAAGATCCCTAGTGAGGACAGCGTGCGCAGTGCTTTAGGCAAATTAGTCGAGGATGAGCCGATGCGCGGGAAGTCCGAGCAGTGGCTCGAACAGTGCTTCGCCAAGGTTTGCGAAGGTAGTCTAGAAGTGCCTTGGGTGTTAGATGTTGATGTCACGATCAAGCAACTTTACGGTAAACAGGAAGGAGCGGTGCTCGGGTATAATCCAGTCAAGCCTGGGCGTCCGAGTCACGCCTACCATAGTTTTTGGGTCGGACACCTGCGCTTATGCTTAGGAGTGCAAGTGCGCCCTGGCAACGAAACCTCAGGCTCCTATGGACTCGGACCATTATTGGCATGGCTTAAAGGGCTAAGTGCCGATCAGCTACCAGAGTTTGTCAGAGGCGATATCGGTTACGGCACTGAGACTTGGATGCTGCAACTCGAACTGATCGGTATAGCCTTTCTGTTTAAGCTCAAGCAAACTAAGGGCGTTAAGGAACTCATTGCCATGTGTGAACTACAGGGTGAGTGGTCAGTAAGTTTGGGAGGGTGGAGCTACTGTGAAGCTGTCTTGAAACTAAGCGGATGGACGCGTTCGCGCCGTGTGGTCATCTATCGGCGCGCGCACCATAAGAAAGGCTCCAAGGCTAAGCTCGCCCAAGCACTTGAAGGGACGGTCGAAGCGGGAGACTCCCTACAACTCGAGTTGCTCGAAGAAGATGCGGTGAACTACGAATATGCCATCTACGTAACATCGCTCGGTCGACCCGCGGGAGAGATCCGCGGCCTCTACAATCCACGAGGAGACAATGAAAACTGCTACGATGAACTCAAAAACCAGTGGGGATGGGGCGGGTTTACACTTAAAGACCTCGCCCGTAGCGAGCTGATGGCGCGGTTCATTGCGCTGATCTACAACTGGTGGAGTATTTATATTAAGCTGGTCGATGAACAGGTGGCCCGTGAGGCGATCACTTCCCGTCCTATGTATCTAGAGCACGTCGCCAAAGTAAGCACCCATCAAAGCACCCAAACCCTCGTCGTCTTTTGCGCACACACCCAGACAGAGCGAATCAAGGAGAAGTTACAAGCCGCAGCCGAGCGCCTCGCCGCGTGGGCAGCACTGACTACGGAGCAGTTGAACATAGCTTCAGTCTGGAAGCGAATTATTGCCCATATTTTGGTCTATCACAAAACCGTCGGCGGAGGAATCTGCCGTGCACCGCCTGAAATCGCAGCCCAAACTTGAATTTATCGCCTCTACATCTGAAATAAACTAACGGCGACCTGTCGTTGACAGCTACCGCCTACAATCTTAACTCATCTTTTTAGGATTAAGGGGAGATGAGTTCGACAACAGGAAAGTAAGTCCGATACCGAGCTGTGTCCCGCGTCAGAATCTAAATTAAATGTAATTTGTCCTGTTCATCGGGAACATCGAAATGATTTGAATGTGTAGCGATGCGAGGCCAGTCGCGTCTCCACGTCTACCCTCACTGGTTCTAAGAGCCTAGCCATTCGCCATCGGCAACATTCCAAGCTATTTGGATCATCTATCCGAGAGCCACTCGGCGCCACCTGCTCACCTCAAGACCGAAGCGACAAACTCCGTCGCATTCTCCAAGCTTTCCAAGAACCGGCAGACCATAATACCCAAACAACAAGCACTGGTTGGAAAAATAATCGAATCAAACGAGCTCTGTCTGAATTCAATGCGCCAAAAGCATCTTTACCGTCTACGTACTGTGCTATATTGCCTGGAAAGATTAAAATAAAAAAGAGAGCCAACACCCATCCAAATTTAACGCGTTGTTTCGCCCAAAAAGCTAACCCTAGTCCTAGTATTATTTCTAAAATACCAGACAGAATGACCACTAGGTCTTTGCTCAGCGGTAGCCAGTCTGGAACTTGTGCCTGAAATTCGACCCTGTTAAAGGTAAGGTGGCTTATGCCCGCAAAGATCATGAAAAGCGCAAGTAGGATGCGGAATACGTTTTGAGTTGTTGATGTCTTTATCATATTTTTCAAACTTTGATTTAGTGGGTTCTTATGGAGTGTAACCCTAGCATGGTGAACTTGTTAAATGGTTTTGCGAGGCGCTCAACCATCGGCTCCGTCGAGCCGCCCTCAGCACGCTTAGGATGATCGGTGTCTGACAGCCAAGCGGGAATTTTCATCGCGGTTCCTTATGGGGCGCTGGCTCCAGTTCGGCTCCGAGTGACACACGCACCTCGGACACGCGCGCCGCAAAACGGACGCGATCATGCCTTGACGGAATGGTCCGAGTGCCCACCTCGGCAATGTAGCAAACCTGTTCACCGAGTATTCGCTGCCGGTTCGTATCGTCTGTCATGCTACCGATGGCCTGATGCCAAAGCCGGGGTCCTGCACAACGGTGCGGTGGCGGCCAATGCCGTACGCATCCCGCAACTCGGCGATCATGTCGTCGTCCAGTGGATCGTCTTGCGCGAGCGAGACCAATGGCGTATCCTCGGCCACAAACTCGCCAATGCCACACTCCATCCGCACGATTGTATTGTGCTCCCTAGCCACACGCAGGAGCGTGGCATCGTCGAGGCTCTGAATATAGCCATTCCCCTTAACCGGGACCGCCATCCACTTCCGCTCTGGCAGAGTGTCCGGGGACTGATCTTCAGCATCGACCGCCGGCTCCTCTCCAAGCTTCTCTGGGAAGAGCCGGTCAACGGCCACCATCGTCTCAGCGGCCACCGACGCAATAATACTCGATGCCTGGATCGACGAGGCGATGTGATGAATGAAAAAAAATCAGGGTGACGACGCCACTGATCGCCAGCACCACGGCGAATGTTACCGCAAGGCTCGGAACAAATACGCCCTCGTCTGCGCTGCGGATCGTGCGCAGGGCAATCAAGCAATAGGTGAAAATGCCGGTGAACATTCCGAGCACGACCTGCGTGACATGGTCCCCCGTAAAGTTCCGCAGGATACGTGAAGTGTATTGGCTGGAGGCCAAAGCCAGCGTCACTAGGGTCATTGAAAACGTGACCCCCACTACGGTCATCATCGAACCCGCAATCGTCGAGAGCATTCCGCGCGCTCCCTCCGCGCCGGCACCGAACATGCGTGGCCAGCGAGTCAGCCAGCGTTCACTCCCGCTAGAATCTATTTCGATCAGCACCACCGCGAGGAGGATGCTGACGGCGACCATCAGTGAAGGCACAAACCAAAAGCTCGTGCGCACCTTACTCCATAGTTGTTTGAGCTTATTCAAAAAAACAAATCGACGATGCCTCCCTAGTAATGCTTGCGAAATGCGGTGCCCTTGCACCCGGCACAAGGCGGTATATGCCCGGGCTCGTCGAAGTGCATTTCTTTTTTACAGCTCGTACATGTCAAGGTGCCTGGACCTGTCATTTCCCCAGTCTTATACGTTAGAGCTTCGCTGACCTTCTGCCCAAGACCATCTAACACGTTCGACGTGCCCTCCAATAACGAAGAGACAAGATCTAGGAAACCTGTGCCCACCCGCGTCGGTTCAAGCTGTTTACGGGCCTGTTCGGACCAGCGGCGGAAATCGACTTCAGTTGCTTGCAAATCGCGCCGCAGGTAGTCACGCAGTTGCTGGGTTTCTTCTTTACTAAACTCACCCGCGTCCTGTAGCGACTGTCGGGATTTTTCCAGCGCCTCCTCAAACCAGACTTCTGATTTTTTTTCAGTCCCGCTATAAATTTCTTTAGTTTTCTGAGCTAAACTTTCATATCCTTTTTTCAGGCGTTGCTTAGCTGAGTCCGACGGATCGGTATGCGATTGCGTGGGTTTTGTCATAGTTGTTTTCTTTCTAAGTGTTTTAATTGTTCGATTTTGTGGTCAGGATTTGGACTTCACTTGTGTTATGGTAGAACATTCGATCCCCTTCTGCAATGGGGTCGAACCCTACCAAGGCCTTGTTGCGGATAACGGAGCCGACCATCTACCGCGTATCTCTTAACGGCAGCTTTGCACATCACGGACCCGCACGCGGGTCGCACGGTCATTTCCGAATGCTGATAGGGGCTAGACCGACCTCCATCACGACCTGCTCGTTGTTCTTGGAATCGACTTCCCTCGGTTCCGTTAGGAGAACCCGCTTGGGCTTGATCGCGGTGCCTTCTTCCTGATCGTCGGGCGCATCTGCCAGCAGGCGGTCCCGCACGGCGGTGGCTCGTGCCTGGCCGAGTGCCGCGAGATCGGCATTGGTGACGGGTTGCGCCGCGATCACCTCCTCGGCGAGATGGGCTCGATAGGCGACAGCGTCGAACTCCGAGCGGCTCTCCGGATCCTCGTTCTGCTCGCGTGTGAACCGCTGACGGATCTCGTCGAGGCTGGTTTCCGGGTAGGCGCTTGAGAAAATCGCCTCCATCGCGTCTTGCGTCGATTCCACGGTCAGGTCTGGGGTCGAAACCTCGCGCCCCTGCTCGCGCAACCACTCGGCGAGCTGCTCGACGGCGCGTTGGCGCTTGAGTGCCGGGCCGTCCACATCCAAATCGAAGGGTCCGGCCAGCTCCAGTGCCAGTTCCGGGCGCTGGACGAGAGCCTTGCGGAGCAGCGCGACGCGCTGGCGCTGCGGCGGTGTCAGGTCACTGCGGCCGGCCGGGTAGGCTATCCGTTGCAGATCCTCTTCGCTAGCCCCGACCAGCCCCGCCAGGAAGCGGAACGGCGCGCTGACGATGTTGCCGATCGCGTCACCGATGGCGCTGCGAATCGCGCCACCCAGTTGGAACTGCGGATCGGCGAGATCTCCCGTGACTGGGATATCCATCTCGATCACGCCCTCGTTGTCCTTAAGCAGCGCGATGGCGAGGCTGAGCGGCAAGTCCATCGCGCCCGGACTCTCGACCTTTTCGCCCAGTTCCAGATCGTGCAGCACTATCGCGTTACTGCCCTTGAGCTTACCGTCCGCGAGGTGATAGCCGAGATCGAGATCCATGTGGCCTTTTGCGATCCGGCGGCCGAGGAAGGCGATCGTGTAAGGAGAGTAGCCTGGCACCCGCAGGTTGCGGAACGTCAGCGAGACGTCCGTGTCCCGCCTCGGCTGCCAGGCGTGGATCGTACTCTCGATGCGCGCCAGGCCATGCTCACCCACCTGACCTTCGAGCTGCACGTCGGCCGGAATCTTTGTGTCCGAAGCTAGTGTGGAGACCTCGCCGTTCAGCTTGTGGATGCGCGTCGAGAAGGGCAGCGGCAGCGAATGATCCGTGAACTGGAGACGACTGTCGGCCAGGACGATGGCGGCGATGCTGACGCGTAATGGGGCGCCGTCTTCGCCGTCATCCCCTTCGGGAGCGGGGGTCTCCCCCTCGGCCTGCGCCACAAGCAGTCGCTTGAAATTCGTGGTCTGATCCTCGTGGATGATGACGCGGCCGGAGCCGCCCTCGATGGACACGCTTGAGGCCTCGAGGCTGCGCTGCGCGAGGCTCAGGTCGAGCTGCTCGATCTCCATGGCTTGCCAGCCCGCCACCGGTTCGGTGTCGCCTGGGTCTAAGGGGACGATGCTGAGCCTGTCCACGCTGGCACGACCGCGATAGGCTAGGGGATCACCGTCGCTGACGGACAATCGGCCGTCGAGGCTCAGGTTCCCATCCTTGATCGCCAGCCGCGCGAATTGTTGCAGGTAAGGCTCGGCTGGGCTCAGAGCCAGCGCCTCCACGCGCAGACCGCCGTTGATTTCGAATGCGGGCGACACCCGCATTTCGCCGTCGAACGAGAAGGCACCGCCCGCCTTGAGCTGCCCAGCGAAATGGACGGGGAACCTGGTGTTCTCGTGCAGGGCGGCATCATTCAGCGACAGGGAAAATTCTTGCACCGCTATGGTGGCGGTCGTGCCTGACGGGGCGGACGCGGTGGTCAGGTGATCTGCGAAGCGGATCGTTGCCTCCACAACATCCAAGTCGCGGATCACCGTCGCAGGCATCCCGCCTTGGCTGGCCGCTTCCGGCTCGCCCGCGGTGTCATCCTTGAGCCGAGAGAAGCGCGTCTCGCCCGAGGCGAAGCGTTCCTCCTGAACCACTAGGCCTTCGAGGCGTATCTGCTGGAAGGTCCACGCCTGGTCGATGAGGCTG
>Ga0306899_1001045_pt1 | contig 11633 bp, 8 predicted proteins | sample AntRauMFilla3764_FD_190407 | JGI IMG/M metagenome (GOLD analysis project Ga0306899, IMG submission 190407) | Saline lake microbial communities from Rauer Islands, Antarctica - Metagenome Filla 3 #764 (v2) (version 2) | ecosystem: Environmental > Aquatic > Non-marine Saline and Alkaline > Saline ... | reverse complement strand
GACGATTACACTGGTGATGGCGGAGGTAACGGTTCTGGAGATGGTTCAGGCGGTGGTAAAGCCGCTTCGGCTGGCGCTGCCGGTGCCGCTGGTGCTGCAGGTGCAGGTGGCGCTGGTGCTGCTGGGGCTGCTGCGTCAGGTGCCGGTGGAGGTGCGGTTACTGAGTCGTCCGAGGGGGATGAGTCCGGAGACGCCGATGAACCAGATGAAGAAGAGTGTGAAGACGACGAAGAGGAACGGCCAGAGTCGTCAGATGTTGAAGAACCGGATATAGTGCCGGAAGACGACGTCGATGAAACCGAGACGGAGGAAGACGCGGAAGAAGAGGATGCCGACGAGGAAGAAGACGAAGACGAAGATGAGCCGATGGTTGTGGTCCAGGAAGTCGATGCCCTGAGCGCGATGTCCTGGGCTGTCCAACCGGTGATGAAACACGTCGAGGAGTGCTACGGTGAAGATATCGAACTCTTCTACAAACCAGCTCCTGTCCGAGAGATTGATCCGGAGCAAGCGAAGCAGAAGTGGATAGAATGCAGCGAGGAACTGGGAATGCCAGTCGATCCTTCGTTCTGGGATGAGGAGCCACCGGAGTCCACGGAACTGGTCAACCGGGCTTTCGAGGCGGCTATCCAGCAATACCGAGGGATGGAGTACATCAGGACATTGTGGCGTCGGGGTGTTGCAGCTGGCCGCGATATCAACAACCGCGAAATACTGATCGAGTTGGCCTCAGATCTTGGTTTGGACTCGGAGCAGTTCGAAACGGATCTGGACGAGGTGGAGGTAGAGGCCGGGGAGCGTGGAGAACTTCCGTTCACCTTCATGGAAATCCAGGGTACCCCGGTTCCGAAGAATGGCCGTGTCCGATACTCTGACTTCAAGACCCAGTTCACGTTCCAAGGGATAGAGGAGCAGGAGCCACAGGAACTACACGGCTTTGTCGATGAGCACGGTCCTGTAGCTACGCCTGAGGTGATGGAAGTCTACGGCATCCAGCGCCAGGAAGCTATTCAACGCCTCCAAGACTTGGGCGGTGTTTCGTCGTTCGAAAACAGTGGCGAAAAGTTCTGGTACTGAGTTACTCCTCTTTCGTTGAGGCTGCACTATCTCTCGCGTCCGGTATTGTCGTGGCCTGGAGGTCTTCCTAGCCATATTCTCACACCCACTCAAGCGCTGCGTTATGCTGCGCAACGTACTGCGGCTTCAAGCTCTTTTCTGGGATCGGGATTCGCTCTCCTGCACGGTCAATAATCGTCTCTTGGAGCACGTCACTTTCAGTCTCGAACGCAGGATTCACGCGCAGCCGGTAGTCCCGGTCGATAGTGAATAGCTCCCGATCAAACGCCGCGTGATGCGTCTTACTGAGAGCCAGCACATTCGAGAGATCCGCTCTGTGTCCCGGATAGTCGCTCCACGACAAGACATGCGCCACGTCCAACAGACCAGGATGATCCACCCCGGAAATCGGGCAGGTACGGTCATGACGGGACAGCACAGTCGCACGGAACTCCGGATCCACTGAGCGAGCGTGAACAGTCGCGTCGTACGTCCCAACGTTCATCTCAGCATCGCTCGCAGACGGTGTCCAGTCCGAGTCAGCCCACTCCTCCACCGCACTTTCGACGAACTGTAGACCGTCATCCGTCAACGCGTACTCGTCGTCGCGCTTTTCAACGAAGCCCATACTCCGAAGCCAGTTCGCCCGCTGCTTCGCCATATCCGTCTCCCCGCGACTCCACCCTAACTCCGGATGCGTGTCGAGTTGCTGGTCGCTGATCTCCCCAATCGTCATCGGCCCCGCAGCCAACGCATACATGAGGCTCCGTAACCCGATGTTCCGATCACACATAATTCGAAGCAACGCTCCCATGTCGTACTGCTGAACATACTCCCGACCAGCGTCGCCGAGCACCCAGTAATCATTCTCCTTCCGTACAAACCCTGCCTGCTCCAGATACGCGACCCGCCGCATAATCGACTCCCGACTCGACACCCGCTCAAACGAACCGCGATGCCACCCCACCAGTTCATCCGTCGTCGGCTGATGATCGATCACGAACTCAAGTACCGCATCCAACGTCTCAACATAGCGCGTCCCACCCCCAAACATCGGGACAATACTACGGAGGCGATCCGGAGACATACAGAAATTGTGACACGGCCAAGTGATGATCCTTTCCCCAGACGACTACCGTGAAGCGGACAGAGAGTTGTCACCGGTTATGCGTTAGGTGAATCATCGAGGGGTGGCCGCAAGTCCCGCCACCGGAAATCAGCAGTCTCTCCCGAATCAAACGCGACCCGATACAGTAGCGCATCCCGCTCGTCAGCAGTCAACGAATCTGCATCATCACTTAGTACTGCAACGACCTGTCCGTGTTCCCCATGGTACTCCTGATGATCCAGATCTGTCTCATCAGGAATATCGATCCGGACACGATCTCCCTTAGAGAAGCGCTGCATTATTAGATAAGTTTCTAAGAGTGAGTCTCCGCGGATACGTCTCCGTAGAGTGCTTCAGCCTGGTGTACGATAGGTTCTACAAGAGGTTGGTAGTCACTGTGCGAGAGTCCATTCTTCCGAAGTAGGCCTTTCACTCTCGCTTTTAATTTAGACCGCATCGCCTTGCGGTTCGTCCAATCGATATTCACATTCTGCTTCAACATTTCGCACACCTCCTGAGCTATCTCTTGGAGCAGTTCGTCGTCGATTTCTGTTTCCGTATTCGTCGCTATCGCATCGTAAAACGCCAGTTCTTCGGCGGAAAGCCCTAACCGTTCTTTCCGACGATCCTCTTGCTGAAGTTCATCCGCGTAATTCCGAAGTTCCTCAATCACTTCCTCAGTCGTCAGGAACTGATTGTTATACTCGTTGAGCGTCTCCTCAAGTTCCTCCTCGAAAGACTCGTACTTTGCAAGGTTCTGTTGCTTTCGGGTCGAAATCTCGTTCCGTAGCAACTTCTCAAGCATCTTCACTTGAAGCTCCGGTTGCTCTACACGCTCCACATCGGAGAGGAACTCATCGCTGACAATCGGTTCCTCCGATTTCCATTTCTCGAAGCCAGCGACAGATACGACGTCGTCAGCAGTGACTCCCTCCGCAATCAATTTTTTCATCGCCGAGTCAAGTTCATCGTCTTTGGAGGTGCTGTCGCTCTCTAAGGATCGGAGGCTGTCTCTGACTGCCTCGAAGAAGAGCAGATCAGAACGGATTTCACTAGCTGCGTTGTGCGGAGTCACCAACGCAAAGGCGCGCTTGAGTTCCGCTACGGCCTGCATGAACTCTTCTTGCTTCTCTTCGGTAGCGATGACCTCACTCTCCGCACGATGGATGAGGCGAGACAATTCGAGTTCGCTGAGTTCCTGCCAGCCCTCGTAGTCGATCCGTGAGAGGTATTGAGAGACCTTGTGATGTTTCTGTTGCATGACCTCCACGGCAGTTTCGACATCAACCATCGCCATCTCTTGGATGTCGGACGTGTACTTGTCCAGGGCTTGGCGCAGGTCCTCTGCAATGCCGATGTAGTCAACCACGAGCCCTCCTGGTTTGTCCTTGTAGACTCGATTCACTCTCCCTATTGTCTGTAGGAGATTGTGGTTCTTCATCGGCCGGTCGATGTAGAGAGTATGAAGCGGTGGGCAATCGAATCCAGTTGTCCACTTATCGCAGACAACGATTATCTTGAGAGGGTCGTCTGGATCCTTGAACCGGCGCTTGAGCTTGCCTTCACTCACGGGGTCATCGATGTGCTCCTCTGGCTCCGAGATGACCACACCAACCTCAGGGGCATCAGGCTGCTGTTCGATGTAGCGTTTGTATTTGACCGCGGCCTTCCGGCTAATGGAGACGACCATCGCCTTCCCTTCGATCTCGCGGTCATTGTAGTCGCCTACGATGTCGCCTGCAATCTTTTCGAGACGGTCATCGGCGGTCTCGATGATCCGGCGAAGGGTGGTCCACTTCTCCACGAGTTGATTCTCCAGTTCCTCGTCACCCGAGTCGAGTAATTCTCGCACCGACTCACTGATCGCTTCCTTATTGAGCTGAAGTTTTGCGAATCGAGACTCGTAATAAATCGGGACGGTAGACCCATCTTCCTCAGAGCGGTCGATAGTGTACTGGCTGACGTACTCCCCGAACGTCATTCGGGTCGCGTTGTCGCCGTCGTGAATTGGGGTTGCAGTGAACCCGATGAAGGAAGCATTGGGGAGTGCATCTCGTAGATTCTCACCCAGCTCTTTCGTCTGTGAACGGTGAGCCTCGTCTGCCATCACGATCACGTCCTCGCGTTCGTTGACGACAGGATGCTGACGTTCGCCGTCTTGCGTCTGGAATTTCTGTATCGTCGTGAAGATTAGTCCGCCGGCTTGCCGGTCGAGCTTGTCACGCAGGTCTGCAATGGTATTGGCCCAACTCACGTGGTACCCCGCATCGCTGAACGTGTGTGTAATCTGCTCGTCCAACTCGTTCCGATCGGTGACGACAACGAACGTCGGGTTCCCGAAATCGCTGCTTCTCCGAATCTTCCGGACGAAGTAAACCATCGAGAGAGATTTCCCGGAGCCCTGAGTATGCCAGTAGACACCAATACGGCCAAGGTCATCTCCTTGGGTTTTCTTCGCGCTTTCGACGGCCTCTCGGACGCCGTAGAACTGGTGGTACCCTGCCAACATCTTCACCGGCTGACCGTCTACCTCGCTGAAAACGATGAAGTTTTGAATTAGGTCTAAGAGACGTTCTTTGTCGAACACGCCCCGAAGTAGAACTTCTTGTTCGGGTATTTCATCTCTCTCATCACCTTCTTCTTCGATGTATCGCCAGGGGCGGTACCATTGCCAGCCAGCATCAAGGCAACCTATTCGAGCCTCGTGCAGGTCCGCTAATCCAATTATTTCGTTGTATCGTAGAAGGCGTTGGATGTCATTTCGGTATCGGTTGGTAACCTGTGTATAGGCATTCTTGAGCGTTGCCTTTGAATCAGTCGGATTTTTAAATTCCAGAATGCCAATCGGAAGGCCATTGACAAAGGCAATTAAATCAGGACGCCTTCGGGGCTTATCACCAACTTGGATTGTATACTGAGTTGTGACCAACCAGTCATTATTTTCCGGATTTTCGAAATCGATTGGCTTGACAAATCGGCCGACTTGTTCGTCATTCTGTTCAAATTCTACTTGTATACCATCTACTAGTTGGGTATGGAAATGATGGTTATCTTCCAATAAATTCGGGGACTGGGTACTAGTGAGTTGTCCAACAGCCTCCTGTATTCCCTCTGGGGGAATATTGGGATTGATTGCGCTAAGGCTATCTTCGAGGCGGTCACGGAGAACTACTTCGGATATTGATTGGCGTTCAGAACCTAATTCAGCCGCAGAAACATACTCATAACCGAGGCTCTGGAAGGTTTCGATAGCCGGGATTTCGGAAAGCCCTCGTTCATTTAATCCCATTATTTTGTTTCTGCTCTCTAACAACTTGAATTGTGGATGTTGATCTCACCACGCAGCAACTTCGGTAATAGTATGTCTCGGATGTGAGATAGCGTTTCGTGTTCGGAATCGTTTTTTGAGATTAGTTCTCGGAACGACTTGACGGTTGAGCTGAATTCCTCGACATCGTTTTTCGGGGGGACCGGCAATTTTGTATCTTTAATCAGATTAACGTTAACAGATGGATAGGCGCTACCAGAGGCGTTATTTTCAAAATATCTGATCACATTCGAAGTTGTAGTGGCATAATAAAGAGAGATGTCATTTAATACACTGTCTTTGATTGGCCTTAGAACAACGAAACCAGTTGAGACGACCAAATTCTCGGCAGGGTTGTTGATGTAAGCGTATTGTTCTCTACCTGGACGGACCGTGGAAATGATTGTGTCTCCATCTGCGACAGTTCTATTTGCCCGACTTGGTGCATCATCTAAACTGTATTTATCAGTATTTTCAACAAAACCTCTTCCTGTAGAGGATATGTCAACATATTCGATCACCTCGTGCCTGAAGTTGTCATTTATTGTGGATGGATTTATTTCGCTGACTTCACCAATAGTCTTGACTTCAAATCCTTCAGGTATATTTCCAATTTCAGTCTGCTTGAAATCTTTGTAGGGTGTGAATTCTATGAACCAATATCTGTAAAGTGTTCTAGCTATTTCCTCCAGTATATTGTTCATATTTTTGTTTTTCCGCAATTTTGTATCTATAGCGTCGAGAAAATCAACTATTTTGCTCTGAGTTTCTTTAGGTGGAATCTTTATACTGAGGTTATCGAAGAAATCGGTCGAAATACGTTGACGTCGAGCTGTACTTCCTGTTGCCCAGCTAAGAGCATGTTGTCGGATTTCCTCCCGTCTTAAAGTGTAGTAAATATACTTAGGAAGAATCTCCTTACTCTTGGGACGCATCACAATGAACTCAGTAGAACCAAATGCTACCTCATCTTCATCTAGCACATCAACATATGCTGTTTTTCCAAGTTCTAGACAGCGAGACATTTTTGGGAATAAGGTGTCTCCGTTCTTAAATCGAGGTGCAGAATATTTGTATTCTTTCTGGCTAGTGTCTTGAACCTCTCTAGTGTTCGGCTTTAGGTTCTCCATCGCAACATAGGTTTGAGCCTCACCTTTTTCTAAAGATGGATAATTATTTATTTCAACCACCTCGGAGAAAACCCTCTCAGACCATTCGTTAGTAAACTCATCTTCTGACCCTTCTGTGTGCCCCGACATTGTTGTTTGATCCATCAAAATCCCATCTCATCCAGTTTTTCATCAATTGTATCCTGAAGTTCCATTGAATCTAAGAACTCTTCTCTGAGATCAGAAGTCAGGCTTTCCATCTTTGGCTCGAAATCTTCATAGTCATCCTCTATGTCGCCTATACCAACATATCTTCCAGGAATTAATATATAATCATTATCCGCAATCTCATCAATATCAGCGACCTTACAATACCCATCTACGTCTTCGTACTGTGAGTAGTCCTCCCTGTAGTTCTGTACTGTCGATGATATTTTATCCACCTGCTCTTTTGAAAGGATCTTCTGCTTTATTTCCTTTTGTTCATATATGTTCCTTGCGTCCACAAAGAGGGTTTCCCCTTTTCGTTCCCTCTCTTCTTTCGATTTGGCACCTTTTGATTTTGATAGAATCCAAATGGAAACGGGTATTTCGGTAGTATAGAAAAGCTGGTCAGAGAGAATAATAATCGCATCTACCAAGTCATCCTCTACAAGTCCTTTTCGTATTTCAGCTTCTTTTCCTCCGGACGACAGCGATCCCTTTGCCATAATGGTTCCTACTCTCCCGTCTTCAGAGGCATGAGATAGCATATGCTGCAAAAACGCAAGGTTAGCATTGCTTTTAGGTGGTAGGCCATATTTGAATCGGGGGTCATCGTCTGCAACCGTCTCACGCCCCCACTCGCTCATATTGAATGGTGGATTTGTAATGACAGTGTCTGCCCGGAGATTTGGGAATTTGTCGTCTCGAATGCTATCTCCAAGTTGGATATTCCCATCGATTCCCCGGAGGTATAGATTCATCTTGCAAATCCGCCAGGTGGCTTGGTTAACCTCCTGACCATATATCGATATCTGATTGTCGTCTCCTCCTTTTCGCTCCAGGAACTTGTGACTCTGTACGAACATTCCTCCGGAACCACAGAAGGGGTCAAAGATTCGGCCTTCAAAGGGCTCCAATATCTCCACCAACAGTTCAACTACGTGTTTAGGTGTATAGAACTCACCGCCACGGTGCCCTTCCTGCCGTGCAAATTCTTTGATGAAGTACTCGTATACCCGGCCGAAGACGTCCTCATCCTGTGTGTCTTTTCCGTTGCCGAGGTCTAGTTCTGCGAACTCATTGAGTAGGCCTTCTAGCGTATCCTGCGGAATTCGGGAATATCGTTTCGGCAGCATCCCGTCAAGACGATCAGGGTTTTCTTCCTCTATGGCCCGCATCGAATCGTCGATTTGTGCCCCGATGTCTGGGTCCGTTGCATTGTCGATGAGGTATTCCCATCGTGCTTCCTCAGGAACGTAGAACACGTTCTCACCATGGTATGCGTCCTTGTCCTCCAAAATGAACTGACGCTCTTCATCGTCATCCCCGCAGTAGTACATCGAATCCTCATCGTGCGTCAACTCTCGCAGCACCTCGCGGCGCTGCTCGAACGCATCCGACATGTACTTCTGGAAAAGGAGACCGAGAACGATGTGCTTGTACTCAGCAGATTCGACGGGCCCGCGAAGCCCCTCGGCAGATTGCCAGAGGCTTTTCTCGAATTTCCCGTCGTCGCCATTAATAGCCATACACCAATCACCGGAACTTGGCAACTTCAACTTTTGCTTACTGCCCCATCGCAGTCAGGCTGTATCGAGGAACGAGAGCTCTTCTTGGAGGTGCTGAATTGCAGACTTAGCGTGCTCACGGTCGGTCGTACCGCCGATGATGATCTTCCCGGTAGCGAAAATCAAGAGGGTGACTTCGTACTGGGGTGGACGATAGATGAGGCCAGGGAACTGCTCGGGCTCGTATTCCGTATGTTCAAGCCCAAGCGCGATGGCGAGAGCTTCCAAGTTGACCTCACGGCCGAGATCTTCCATGAACACAGAGGTCACTTGCCTGAATTCGATATCGGAGGCATCGACGCCAATCTCATCAAGAACCTCCTCGAATCGTCGGAAGGATTCTGTTAGTAGATTTTCAGTCTCTGCGCCACGTATCTGGAACGTGCCTGTACGATAGATCGTGTAGGCCGGTCCGTTCTCTTCCAGACGGACAGTAACCATCGCAGTGCTGTGAAAATTCGCGTCAACGATCTCACCGAGATGGTCCTCCAACTCGGACACGAGAGTGTCCAAGTCGATTTCCCTCCCGAGCGAGCCACTCCCCATCGTACTGACAATCCCCATACTGTGCGCCAAGTTGTTACTAACACGTCGCCCACGCTGGCGAATATAAGTTCTCGTTCCCTCTGCTGAGACTAGCGCGGGATATTACAGGGTTTAATTGAAGGTCTTAACATACTCTGAAGCGGAGAGATTGTAAGATGGTAGAGGTCGTCAATGTTGTCGCTTCTGGTTCCCTTGGTGTGGAACTCGATCTTGAGGCTATTGCTGGCGACTTAGACGATATCGTGGACTACGACTCAGATAAGTACCCCGGTGCGTATTTTCGCTTTGGGGATTCCGCACCCCTCATTACCCTCTATCGTACTGGCAAGTACATCGTTACTGGTGCAAGTTCGGAGGAAGAGGCTCACACGGCCCGAGGGGAATTCCTAAACATTCTAACTGACCACGGGATTCTGCCTTCTGCTGAGGATGAATGGTTCCGGGTGCAAAATTACGTGTGCATGTCCGAGGTCGGGGAGAAACTGAACCTCTCTGCTCTCGCTATCGGTTTAGGTTTGGAGGTTACAGAATACGAGCCTGAACAATTCCCTGGGCTAGTCTTCCGACCAAGCGAGCACGACTGTGTATTACTGGTATTCGGGTCAGGGAAGGTCATAATAACGGGTGCTACGAGTATCCGAGCCGCGGATGAAGCATTTGATTCCCTCAGAAAACACGTAGCGGACCTGTTTTCGTAAGCCATCTAATTCGACGAGGTCTACTAATTATATGCCACCTTTCAGCTCACCCGGGTAATAGTATAGAATACGGCGGTTGTATTGTGAATCTGATATTTATTCGGTCGTAATCCAAACCAACGAATTCCCCACCTTCCGGCTGCTAACCTCCCCTTCGGATTCGAGTGACTGGAGGCGTGTATATGCTGTCCGTCGGGTGCAGCCGACATTTTCTGCTATCTCCGAGGTTCCTGCCATCCCATCAAGTGTCTGGATGGCATCGATGAAATCAGAGTCTGGGTAGCTCGTCGTATATCTCCCAGAGTCATCTTCTCTATCTTTCCCCGGCACAGGACTCAATTCGAAGACATCACCTATGTAGGTGATGGGTTGGAATCCATCTCCTTTGACGGAGATGGGTAACGTTTATACCATTACACACTATAGGAGATGGTGTGAAAGCCCAGTCCCAAGGGGCGTGGACTTGTCGAAAACGCCCGAGTGCTAGGGACACTCGGACTGGGTTTCACACTGCACGTGATAACCCATGGAAAAATCAAATCCGTCGAAGCAAGAGAGTGTCGGTGACCAGCTGATTGAAGACATATCACAATTAGAATGTTTTGCGCTCGGGGAAGGGGCCGCGGTTTGTGAAGTCTGCGACGAAAAACTGCAGGAAGGCGCACCAATCGTCGTGTTCGCCTTCCGGCCGGTTGAGCAACCGGCTTTCGAGATTGGGCACGTCAAATGCACTGACTGTAGACACGAACCAACGGAGTTCTTTACGCTAGGCGTGCGCGAGGTCGTGTTGGATGGCCGCGTCGGGACGTGTACTGATCCTGCGACTCAGTCGTCGTGGCCTGTTTTGCTGGCTCCCCAACCGCGTGCGGTGAGTCCGGCGGATGTGACGACGGTACGGCCTCTGCCGGGTGTGGCGTGGTTCCGCCGACCGATTGCGCGTAGCGACGTGTTCGCTGCTGCGGGCTGCGCATCGACGCGGAAACCGTGGCAGCGACCAGTGGTGCGGGCCGGTAGCACTGACCACGAGAACACATCCGAACTGGAATCGAAGAGTGATGACGCTACTGAAACCAGTACTGCTCGCGCTCCTAATGGCGGGCGTCAGGGAGGTGCTCGGTGACGATGCGCCGGGATCAAGACGCGCAGGTGTTCGACGCCTCGCACTTGGATATCGACTTCGACCTCCCGCGTCCCGTTGATGAGACGGCGTTCCCAGACATCTACGTCGGCCTCGATATCAACTTGCTCGCGCCCGGAGACGGAATCGTCACGGATCGACACCATGCGTCGGCAGACCGGTACGAGGCGGATGACCCGCAGAATCAAATCGCGGGCCAGATCTCGCCGTTCACGTTGTCGGGCTGGCTGCGCCACGGCTGTGAACGGGTGGTGCAGGAAGCGGGCGCGACGGCCTGCCATCCGGGCGAATCGAACGCGGACTACATGCTACAAGACGTGTACGACCGCGATCTCGATGCGGGGTATCACGAGAAAGGCAGCTGTGTTGATGCCGACAACGATGACGACACCGATACGGGTTGTGTCATCCATGACTTGTTCGGCGGCTTCAACGATCGTGCGGGCCGTGTCATCCGCCGCCCGATTCGGTTCTCACCCATCCGTAGACAGGTCGATGTGACGAAGGGTGAGGCCGAAGCTCACTACCGCCAACTGAACACCCAGGTACGCTCGAGGAATGCTGAGGATGAGGGCCAACCGCTGCGGAAAGCTGAACGCGACGTTGTCGGGAATCTGGTTGGGACGTGGCGGCTCACGCTCCGGGAGTTGAAACCCGAATACGTTGGCCTGCTCGTCGAGGCGATCGATTACCTGGATGCCCATAGCGCCGAGTACGACATGCAACTCGGCGGGGCGCGGAACTTCGGGGCTGGGATCGTCGATGCCGAGGTGGTGAATCCGCTGTATACTGATTCGGAGCTTCGCCGGGTCTACAACCGCGCGCAGGACCCGACGAGCGGGATGCAGACGAAGGACGACATCTGGCGTGACCAGTGTCGTGACGAGTTCGTCAGGGCA
>Ga0306899_1001036_pt1 | contig 11733 bp, 9 predicted proteins | sample AntRauMFilla3764_FD_190407 | JGI IMG/M metagenome (GOLD analysis project Ga0306899, IMG submission 190407) | Saline lake microbial communities from Rauer Islands, Antarctica - Metagenome Filla 3 #764 (v2) (version 2) | ecosystem: Environmental > Aquatic > Non-marine Saline and Alkaline > Saline ... | reverse complement strand
CGTCATATTCTGAAATTCCGAAGCAAATAGAATGCTCGGAGGAAGCCTGAGTAATAAATATAATATTTATTTTTTCAAGAGCTAGAACTTCAAACAAACGTTTAGAGAAGCCTGGAATGCCAATCATTCCATTACCTTGGAGCGTAAGCAAAGCAATATTATCTACGCTGGTTATTCCACTCACTACATTAGATCTAAGACCTAGGTTGCTTTGAGTTTTGATTAAAGTTCCTTTATCGTTCGGCTTTAGCGTATTTTTAATTAAAATTGGTATTTCTGAGTCCAAAGCGGGTTGTATTGTAGGTGGAAATATAACCTTAGCCCCAAAATGAGATAACTCCATGGCTTCCTGATAAGACAAGACTTCTATAGGAGAAGCTTGTTTTACAAGCTTAGGATTAGCAGTATATATGCCGCTAACATCAGTCCAGATTTCTAGTTGTTTTACTCTAAGAGCGGCAGCAATAATGGAGGCTGCAAAATCTGATCCCCCCCGACCAAGAGTCGTTATTTCTCCACTATTAGATTTTGAAACAAACCCTGGAAGAATTGTAAGCCTATGGCTTTCTTGAAAATAGTCTTGAATATTTTTGTTGGTTACCAAGTAATTAACATCTGCTTTTGTAAACATAGAATTGGTCACAATAAGTTCCTGACTGTTTTTTCTTACAGCGTCAATACCTCTTGTTTTAATGGCTTCTGTAATAATAAATGAAGACATTAATTCTCCAAAACTCACCAGTTTATCGGATGTTTTAGGGGTTAATTCGTTGATAAGAAAAATCCCATCCAACAGATTTTTCAAGTAATTTAGTTCACTTAATAAATAATCTTGAGCCATTTCATAACCAGATGGAATTAATTCTAAAAGAATTTTAAAATGGACATTTTTTATAGCTTCAAATTCTGTGATATAGTCTTCATTTTTATTTAAAGCTAGTAAGCCGCAGTTAAGCAGTTTATCTGTGATACCGCCTATAGCAGAAACCACACAGGTCACTTTTCCTTTTTTTGAATAACTTTCTAGAATATCCATAACTTTAGTTATGTTTTCTGAGTTACCTACTGAAGACCCTCCAAATTTTAATACATCCATGACCAACATTTTTTCGTTACTGAAACACAATTTTTAGTTAAAATAATCTACAAATCACGGTTAATTTATTTTCATCGAAAAGAGTTTATAGCTCTTTTCGATGAAAATAAATTATTCTAAGCAAAAGCAGCATTTTACTGAAAATATATTGAGGGAACGAGTTTAAATTGATAAATCTGTAACACCAAATTAAATTTCAGAGGTCAGTATTTAAATTCATTTTTTAAATTAGCAATTATAGTATTATCATGAATATTTTTAAAGGTCAAAACCTTCTAGAGTTCTCTGATTGGTTCAAAACTGATAAAGATTGTAAGGGATATTTACAGATATTAAATGGAAAGATGGTTTTCAATGTGTTGAATGTATGCATAAAAAGGCTTAAATAAAAAAAAGATTTTTCAGGCACTTGTAATAATTGTATTCATCAGGAATTTGCCACATCAAATACGCTTTTTCTACAAGTTGAAATTTGGCATTATAAAAGCTTTTTTCATCGTTTTTGAAATGAGTACAAGTTCTAAAAGTCTTTTGGCGGCTATGTTTTATTTCGTTTTAGTGCTACAGAAAGGGCAGCATGTTTATGTATGCTTAAGATGAGAGAGGCTATGAAAAGTAGCTGAAATAATCCCATGACTGGCATTGTTCATGTTGATGAGCTTTGTTCTTGGTGGACGAGAAAAAGATAAAATAGGCAGAAGTTATAACGCAAAGAAAAAGAAGGCTATAACAGCAGTTGAACTAACTGAAGATGGGAAAGAAAAAAAATCAATGCGATGAGAATCGAAGATTTTTCAGATAGTTCTTTGCAGTATATCTTTGTGAATCACATACCTCGAGAAGCTAAAGTTATAAAAGGAAAGTGGAGAGGTTACGGACCTGTTGCTAAAGCTTATAATATTACCCAGATAGAAAGTAATGGAGGTATGAATTATAAAGCAATTTATACAATGGTCAACCAAGTGAAATCTTGGATAAAAACATCATACTCTTGGGTAAGTAACTTTAATATCAACAGATATTATAATGAATTTTGTTTCAGAATAAATCAATCATAAAGTAAAGCAAGAATAGTCAATAACTTAATAATAAAAATGGTTGAGAAAAATAAAATACATCACAATCAAATCATATGCAGCTAACTACTGCACTCTATGCTTATTTTTAAGTAATTCTTTATATTCTATTATAAAAGGTAAGCAAACGTATAAGAGTATGAGACACTGAATTTTGTATAGCTATATGCTTGTCGAGTAATACTATACAAATAATAATTTTATTTAACTTGAGCTAAAAAATAAATAATTTATCTAAAAGGTATGTAATAGGTTACACCTATAGACGCACGAAACATTCTAGGGTCAAAATTACCTTTACTTAAACCTATACTTTCTATCGTTTCATTACCATCAGTTGAAAAATCTGGAGTCGTAAACAAGCTATAAGTCAAATCTAAGTGAAGTGAAAAATCCCTTGAAATTTGATATTCTGGTGTAATACCAAAATTTAGCGTAATTAAATCATCGCCATTAAGAAAAAAACCGTCATTCACATCTGAGTAAACCGCATCATCCCCAAAGTTATAGTGAGAGGCACCAACTCCCAAATTAACGAAAAGATTAAAACCGTTTGGCCAATCTCGAAATCCTAACTTCAATAGATCTTTAATATTCAAAACACCATCAAGTGTAATGTGATAGACGGTAGTTTCGAAATCTCTTGAATCGCTGTCCCCTGTGAGATTTGTAAAGCCACCTTTCAATCGAATACCGTAAGGCTTATAACGACCTCTATCTGAATCAAAAAGATACCTTACTCCAAGAGAAGTAGAAAAATTATTTAATTCTGAAGATGAATAGCCCGAAGTGTATGCTCCACTCGAAGAGGCAGCCCCTAAGTCAAAGGATGTTGACCAATTTTCAACTAAACCTGAACGTTGGGCTGAAATATTAGTAAAAACAAGCAAGATAAATGTGAATATAAAAAATTTCATTTTTAAGAATATAAAAGATCAAGACAAATATATATATTATTTTTTGGCAAATAACATACTGCATTCTTATTTATTTTAAATAGTATTGAATAATATTAGTTTTCGATAAAAAAAACTTCCAAAATTGAGTTTTTTTTCGTGTATGGAAGAATTAATATCTGATCGAAAATTCAACAACGGTTAAAAGTACTATTTTTTTCGGACAGCCGATATCCAGTCAAATGATAGGTTTGCTTAATAAAAGTAAAATAACGACACGTGGTTTATCGGAGAAATCGCATCATTACTGCAAACGGTTTTCAACATTTCAGCACCTAATTACAATGGTATACGGTGTGACCTCAGGATGCAACTCACTAGGTGAACTGTTTGGTGGCATTGTAAGCTATGGCGATAAAATTTCACATTGTAAGACCGTTGCATAAACCTAGGTGAATTCCTTTAGATTTTGAGTTTCATTTTTTTAGTTCGTAAATCAACTTATTACCTATTTTATTTCTAATTTTCAGGTGTGGATACTTGTTTTTAAGGCTTATTTTCTCTTATTTTTCACAATTGGACGCTATTATCCCTGGACTTCGATATAAATTGTAACACATAGCTTCCATAAGATTTTGAGTATGCATTTTTGTAATACCTCCGTATTTTAATACTCTGCCAGAGAACCATTGCTTTATGCCTCCAAAAGTACACTCTACTTTAAATCTTGTTTTGCCTATGATTAAATCAAAATGATTAGAGGAAAATTTGACAGACTCAATTCCAAGAAGAACTCCAGAACCAGTAATTAAAGCAATTTTAGTTTTTATCATTTATGTTAAATTATTGTCGTTTAATTAATACATTACCTCTACGAAATTCCTTTTATTAATATATTCATATTTTTAGGACGACTAAAATGCACACAACTAGTATTAACCTTCCCAAGTCCTACAAATTTTTTTTCATAAAAGACAAAACAAAATAATTATCACAATACACTCATTCACATTTTATCCATTTCAAAACTCCCCATCAAACAACACAACACTTCTAAAAACTCACCTCAACTAAAAAACAAGCCTAAATTCAACCAACATAAAAACTATACTAATTTTTAGTTTTTATAGGATAAGGAGGACGTTCTACATTTTTTGGTGGATTTTCTTTGAGTTGCTTCATTGCAATTTCAATGGCTTTTTCCAGTTGTGGGTCACGGCCTTGTATTACTAATTCTGGCCATTGTTCTACTTCTACATCTGGTGGTACGCCTTCGTTTTCAACGTTGAATCCTTCTTCAGAATAAAAGGCAAGATTAGGTGCGGTTACACTACCCCCATCAATAAATTCTGGATAACCTAATATGCCAACTAGTCCGCCCCATGTGCGTTTTCCTACAATGGTTCCCATTTTAAATCTTCTAAACATCCAAGGCAAATAATCGCCTCCAGAACCCGCAGTTTCGTCTATAATCATCACTCTTGGCCCTTGTATAGAGGCGCTAGGTGATTTTAAATCTTTACCGTATCTGAAATTCCAATTTGCTTGCATTGGGCGTTTTAATATATCTATGTAATAATCTGCTAAAGACCCGCCTCCGTTAAAGCGTTCATCTACAATGATGGCTTTTTTATTGGCTTGCGGATAGAAATAGCGTTTAAAAAAATCAAAGCCTTCTACGCTTGTATTGGGTACGTACACATAAGCAACATCTCCATTTGTGGCTTTGTGCACTTTTTTCATATTTCCTTCTACCCAATCTCTATTTCTAATAGCCCATTCGGTTGCTAGTGGCGTCACTTTATAGGTTCTAGAATCTGAACCATCAGCTTTTTTACTCACTTCTAGTGACATGATTTTATTCGCCGTATTTTCAAAAAAGCTATACAGGTTGTCGCTTCCTTTTACATTTTTACCATTAACGGAAATAATGTAATCGCCGTTATTTACACCAACGCCCGGTTCTGTTAGTGGCGAACGCAAACTAGGTGTCCAATTAAGACCACCGAATATTTTAGAGATTTGATAACGCTCATTTTTAACCACGTAGTTGGCCCCTAGCAAACCTCCTCCCACACTTTTTGGTTCATTTAATCTATCACCACGACTAGAAAAACGGTGGTGTCCTACAGAAAGCTCGCTAAACATCCATTGCATCACTCTGTATACATCTCCTCTAGAAGAAACGTCTTTCAGAAAAGGTTCGTATTTTGCTTTCATGGCTTTCCAATCTACACCATGCATTCCTGGATCATAAAAGAAATCTCTATTCACCCGCCATGCTTCATTAAAAATATTTGCCCATTCTTCCTTCGGATTTATCTTTACACTTATGGCATTAAAGTTCAAAGGGGCCTCTTCAGATTTCTGACCGAGGTCTGAGATGAAGTAAGATCCATCAACTGAATACAGCATTTTTTTGCCTTCAGCAGAAATTGAAAAAGAACTTGCAGGCATTAATTTTTCACTTTTTCTGGTCTTAAAGTCGAATTTTTGAAGGCTTGACTTAGGAGAATGAAATGAGGAAGAGATATAATACAATTCCCCTTCTACTGCTAAACTCAAATTACTATAGACACCTGGTTCAATAGGCAAACTGATTATCCTCTCCTGAAATCCGTCCCAGTCTATTTTTAAATCTGACTTTTCTGCTACTTCCTCTTTCTCTTCTTTCTTTTTACTTTCTTTAGATTCTTCTTCTTTTGGCTGCTCTACATCGTTTTGTTTTGCCAAAGGCGAAACCACCTCCCTTTGAAGCGTCACTAAGTAGATAGATTGCGTAAGCTCTTTATCTATATTAGATTGATCGAACCAGTTTACAAGTGGTCCAGCATCTGTTGAAGCAGTCATGTATAAATACTTCCCGCTTGGATCAAAAACGGGTTCAGAAACATTAGACAACCCATCTGAAAGTGGATAGGATTTATTTTCTGAAATGGAATAAGCATAAGCACGTTCAAAATTGGTTTCTGTAATGACGGTGTAGGCTATCCAATTGGAATCGTGCGACCAAGAACCAAAAAGCTCTCTAAATATTCCGGGGACAAATAAAATGTCTTCATCAATTTTAGTCGTTTTCTTTGTCGAAATGTCAGTAATATACAACGCACGACCATTGTCTACATAACTTACTTTTTTGCTGTCTGGCGACCAATGTATATCAGCATAAAATCCAGAACCAGTTAACGGAATGGCACGTACATCTCCCAAAACATTATTTTTAATATGCAACGCATATTCGCCAGTTGCATCAGAAAAATAAGCAATGCTTTTACCATCTGGAGACCATTCTGGATATTTTTCGTGAGTCCCAGTTGTAGCAGTTACATTTTTGGGATCTCCTTTCTGAGCAGGAACCGTAACAATATCTCCTCTAAAATCTACAACTGCTCTGGAGCCAGAAGGTGAAACACCAACTGAACGCACATAATCTTCACCAGAAACAAAACGTTCCCGCAATTCTAGTAAATCTGTAGTGATGCTAATGCTTAATGCTTTGTCTGTATTCGTTTGAGTGTTGTAAATATGAAGCGTCCCAGCTTGTTCGTAAATTACTGCGCCATTATGCGCTTTGAGATTGATAACTGGAAAATCCTTATAATCTGTCAGTTTTTTAATTGCTTTTGAACTGGTTTCGTATCTGTACAAATTAAATTCGCCATCTCTATCACTTTTAAAATATACGAATTCTCCCATCCATTGTGGTTGAGAATCATTACTGCCACCCTCTGGTTTCTCAATTTCCGATACTTTGTGTGATTGGGTATTGTAAAGCCAAATACGAGCAACGGTTCCACCACGGTAATGTTTCCATTGATTAAACCGATCAGCAATAGGCGTATATGCAATGCTTTGGTCGTTGTCTGAATAGGAAGCCCAAAATGCATTTGGAATATCCAGTTGCGTTATAGCTCCGCCATCAGTTGAAACAGAAAATACTTGCATATAGCGGTTGGTAAAAGAATTGCGTTGGGAGACAAATAAAACGGTCTTTCCATCTGAAGAAAAATCTCTGACATAATCGTTATAAGGATGCCAAGTAAGGCGTTTTGGAACTCCTCCATTTGCTGAAACTACAAAAACATCTGCATTGCCATCGTATTCTGCTTCAAAGGCAATTTTGCTACCGTCTGGAGAAAATACGGGGTTGGCTTCAATGCCTTTATCTATTGTAAGTCTTTTCGGGTTTGAACCATCTCTGTTGGCAACCCATAAATCTTCAGCATAAATAAAAGCGATATGTGTATCGCTCAATGCAGGTTGATGCATCAGTTTAGTGGTTTGGCTAAAGGAGAACAACGGCAGTATAAAAATACAAAACGAGGATAATACTAATTTGTACTTGATTTTCATAAGATCTGTTTTAGGGTGTATTTTTATTTTTTACAGGATAGTTTAAATGCTTATCCGTTGTATTATTTCTTTAAATAAAACTTGCCTTATTTCCTTTAAAAAACATAATCAGTGTAATTTAGGGTATTTAAAGTAATTCTGCTAGGAGCAAAACTAAGCTTCTCCCTTTTTTAAGCACTCCGAAGAAGAGTGTTAATGAATAAAGTTTCACGCAAAGCACGCTAAGCTCTTTTGAATGACTGCAAAGTTTGACTCAAAAATCATAAGAATTTTCTACTTATATTTTAATGAGAACCAATTTATAATTGTTTTCTCTCGCAAAGGCGCTAAGTTGAATAATATTGTCTCTTTGTACTTGATACTTTCTACTCACCTCTCAAAACCTCATCACTTGTATTTCACGCTAAGACTACAAAGCTAAAACGCTAAGGTCGCAAAAGATGGGTAAGATCTAATTCGTATTTTATACTTCTATTATCGTACTTCTAATATTATACTTTGTATATCGCACTTCTAATATTGTATTATTTATCTGCGTTAATCAGCGAAATCTGCGGGACACTTTTTTCAGAAGTTGTGCCTATTTCTCCTTCAGATAAAGCAGGTTTTCAAAAATAAACCGGATACCTATTTCATTTTACTTAATACTTTCTGATTTTTACTTTTCACTCATCTCTCAAAACTCACCTCTCAAAACCTCATCACTTCTATTTCACGCTAAGATCGCAAAGTTGAATAATATTGTCTCTTTGTACTTGATACTTTTTACTTAATACTCAACTCCCTAAACCATTAATTGCTTCTCTTTTTGTAAGCAAAACAGATAAATTCTTCATCATCTTTCTGATCATGGCGGGTCATTTGACAGAATATTTCTTCATTCGGGTCATCATCATTTAAGCAGGTAATGCATAGCGATGGTTTTTTAATTAAGTTCATGTCTATTTTATATCCATCATCATCAAAAAATCCATTCATTTCAGAATGGGGAATATTGTCAATGTACTTTTTATCCTTAGTGCTTTCTCCTTTACTCACTGCAGATTCAATTTCATAATCACCTGTTGGGTTACTTTCTCCAGTAATACATGAGTAACAACTGTTTCCAACAGTCGCAGAACCAACTACCCAAATATCGTTTCCACAGGAACATTTAACCCTCTTTTTAAAATCTGATAATGCCGCGTTAATTCGGTTTCTTAACTCTTTTTTATTCTCACTTGGGTTGTTCTTCAAGTGTTCTTTTATGTACGCATTTATAGAAATTGGTATGAATCCCATTTTGTATTAATCTTTTTGTGTTATTAATTTTATGTTTTTTTCTCCCGCAGATAACGCAGATTTTAAACGTAAACTATATTTTTATTAAATTATACTTGTTACATTCTACTTGATACTTTTTACATTGTACTCTCTACTTGATACTTTCTCAATAAGATGATTTTACATAAAAACAAGCTCTTTTTAATAATTGGTATTACTCACACATGGCATTCAGATAGAAACTTAAACTTTGTCCAGCAGTTGTCCAAGTGTCCATTGCTTTTTCTCGAAAATAAGCTGTTTTCAAAGGTGAAGGAGCTGTAGAAATTGAAAAAAATTTACTTTTTTCATTCTTTTTAACGCTCTCAAGCCATTGTATAGTAACTGCAACTTCTTCAATTTCCTCTTTTAAATAGATTTCGTAAGGTTCTAAATCTACTGAAAACCAGCCTGGAAAATTGTCTTTTACTTCAAAAACTATATTTTTTTTCACCAGTAATTCTGTTGGTAATCCATTTTCTATTTTGTAAAAATTCACTCGAAATTTTAGAAAAGTAAAATCATTTTGAGTGATGTTAAAATTTAAATCTTCAATATGGCAATTCCTTCTTATTTTGAAATTCATTCCTCTTTCCTTACTCAATCTGTCATCCACATCTTTTTCATCATACGTATAAAAGTTCATGTGCATTAAACTTAACCCTTTGAAATTTCTACCAATCTTTTTAGATTTCAATTTGACTTTCTTGGCGCTTATGACAACCTCATCTAATTCAGAATTGTCTTGTTGTAGTAGAATAATAGTGTTTGTTTTATTCAATCCTGAAATCAGATACTTTTCTGTTTTAAAACCGATATACGAAAAAACAAGGCTATCTTTTTCAGTCACTTTATCGTTTAAAATAAGATGAAATAAACCGTTTTTATTTGAAACTGTTCCAACTGTTTTATGAGCAATTCCTATGTTTACATAAGCAAGTGGAGTATTGTTTTCAAAATTCTGAACCGCTCCTTTTATTTCTTTAATTTGAGAAAAACAAATTGTACTTATCAAGAAAATACAGGTTGCTAAAAATCTTAATATCATTTAAAATGTTTTATTTAAAATTCTAATCTACAATTATTTATACCTCCCTTAGTTTTCATCAATTTAAAACACAGTTTATCAATATTGCCCATTTTCGAATTAAATGCGGAAACATTTGAAAGTATAATGATCCCGTTTTTAGTTGTTTCGTCTAGCACCATTTATGATGTATAGCCACCTGTTCCTCCATTGTGCCAAAACCAATTATTTTTAGACGGAGATTTTAAAATATGCCAGCTTAAACTAATATCCATATTTTCATTCACTTCCTTCGTTTTCTTTCTGGTTAGATTTAGTTCCTTATTAGCAGAATCGAATTGTGCGAGCATAAATTTTGATAAATCGGTTACTGTTGATAGTATTCCTCCCGCACCTGCCAAAACTGAAAACTCCCAATTTGGCGTTTCTTTTCCTTCATTATTTATTCCTATAACTAAATTTCCTTCTACGTTTTTGATTTCTGCTGTCGAATGATTCATATTAAATTTAGAAAATATTTTATTCTGTAATAGGCTTTCATAAGAAGTATTCTCCATTTTACTCAAGGTATAGCCTACTTATACCAATTTAAACCTATAATGTCGCAATAAGTCGTTTTACCAAAACGAATTCGGCACAGGCTTTTTTCGCCTGCTTTTTATCAAAAATAATTACCGTAAATAAGGCTATGCTACTAATTTTTAATTTCAATCAATCAAAAAACCTGTGCTGAGCTACGTCGTAGTATAATTCAATTTATACATACGACATTATAAATTTAATTTGGTATTACAGATAAAATTTAAAATTTATCTCAGTACTTTTTTCTTTCCCGCCCATTAAAATACAATCTGACTTCGACTTTAGGTAGGCTTGATGAGATAGTGTTGGTTTAATTCTGTTTCAGGTATAATTTCAAACTCTCATTATTAAAATTATTTTCCCTTTTTGTTATTGTTTTACAATAACAATTCATATACTTGTTATCGTAAAACAATAATTTTTAAAGGAATGAAGACAATTTTGGATTTACTTTATGTTGGGGTTCAGCTTTTGCGTTTAGTTTTAAGTGCTTGTATTGTGGTATCTACTTTTTTGTTTTTTAATGGCATGGACCGTTTCATGGCCTCCGACTTCGAATTTGCTCTGATGACTTTGCCCGTCTTTGTTTTTTGGGTGTTTGCTTTCATTGCTCTCAACCGTATTGTAGGAGTTATAAAATGCTGTAAACACCTTAATTACTTTTCACAATCCAATGCCCAATCTATAAAATTCTTGGCTTATGTGCTCATTGTATATGCAATTGGTGTCCCTTTTTTAGAGTTTATATTTAAAATTGTTGAGCTGGGAAGACTTGAATTTAGTTTCGTTATTGACATAGAATATTCATTTATAAGTCATCTGGCTTTAGGATTGATCCTATTGTTGCTAGCCAAAATAGTAGAACGTGGAAGAGAACTCGAAGTCGATCAAGAACTTACTATTTAATCTATACATTTATGCTTAAAAAATCTAGTTTCAAACTTATTTTCGATATCCTATTTTATACAGTAGTCATTAATGCGATAGCTACATTTATTATGATGCCCATAGAAGGTTTTGATATATCATTTTCAAATTCAGTTTATGAGCCTAAAAGAGAATTTTCATCGTCGCTTTATATTGCGGCCATCAACGAAATTATTTTTTCTGTGGCCTTTGTTTTTGTAGCGTATCATCTGCGTCGAGCAGCTAGACTATTTATGATTAACGGAGAATTCAAATCTTTTAATTTGGTGAAAAATCTTAAACGCAGCGGCCAATTCTTAATAATTCTAGGATTAAGTCTAGTGGTTAAAAAAATATTTTTGGAGTATCATTTTGAAGTGACTACCCACTTTTTTCAATCCAATTCGATGATTTATCTATTGTTGATTGTCATCGGACTTAGTTTTATACGTTTAAGCAAAATGCTCAAATTATCTATTTTGGCGAAGCAGGAAC
>Ga0306899_1001030_pt1 | contig 11784 bp, 10 predicted proteins | sample AntRauMFilla3764_FD_190407 | JGI IMG/M metagenome (GOLD analysis project Ga0306899, IMG submission 190407) | Saline lake microbial communities from Rauer Islands, Antarctica - Metagenome Filla 3 #764 (v2) (version 2) | ecosystem: Environmental > Aquatic > Non-marine Saline and Alkaline > Saline ... | reverse complement strand
CCGAAGATCATGACGCAAGCGGAGTTTATCCGGCAATACGGTGCCCCCAAGCCCCGCCAGCAGACAAGGCCCACGCCGCAACGCCCGAGTGTGACGGTGCCCCGAATCGACGTGCCTAAACTCGTCATGCCGTCCAATCCAAGCCACTCTGCTTCGGGTCCGCGTCCGCTCACCCAGCAGCAGATGTCTGCTCTCGGCACCTACAGTGCCCAATTGCGCTCCCGCATCGACGCTGCCTGGGCCAAGCCAGCGAACCTGGCAGGGATTAAAATCGCGGCGACGGTGGTCTTTGATGTCTCGGCATCCGGTAGGATCACCAATGCCCAACTTAAGCCCCGCTCGGGAAATTCAGCCTTCGACCAGTCGGTATTAGCCGCTTTTCGTAAAGTCATGTCCGCCGGCCCGACCCCGACCGGGCAGGGTCACAGCTTTAGCATGACCTTCCGGATGACGGATTAACGAATACTAGCCGACTGAGCGCAGCATCTTATCAAAGGCCTGACCGTAGGCAATAAAACTGTCATAGCATTGCTGCCAGTCCGGTTCTTTTCCGTCCTGAGCATGGAAGACGGTCGCGACATGGGGCTCGATGGCGTAGCCGCCCTCATAGCCGTCGGCCTTCAATTCCTTGAGGATTTCGGCCAAACGGGCCTGTCCCTCACCGGGCATGGTGTATTCTGCCGGCTCCGTGCTGCCTTCGGGCGGGTTCAGGCAGTCCTTAATGTGGACGTGGGCCACATGTTGCTTCACGGCCTGGTAAAATTGAAGCGCGTCCTGCCAGGGCTGGGGCTCCGGGAGGGATCGATCTCGGGTGAAGACGGGGTTTCCGGTATCGAAGACCAACTGTAGCCCCGGGACTTCCTCCACCAGGCGCAGCGTATGCTCGGCGGAAAAGCCGCCATAATTCTGGCAATTTTCATGGATGGCCTGGAGTTCGGCATCGGCGAAACGCTTGACGATTTCACGCAACCGGCGGAAGCGTTCCCCGTCCTGTTGATCCTGTCCCCAGGCTTCCATGGCGTAGGACATGATCCGCACGAGCTTGGTATTCAAGCGCTTCATGCGGGGGATGGCGCGATCGATCTCGGCCAGGGTGATATCAAAATCCGAACTAATCGGCTTGGCCCAATTGCCGATCAAGGATCCGAATTCGACCACTTGGATTCCGGCTTCGTCCAACTGGTCGGCCGCCCGCTCAAACTCCTCTTCCGGCAACTCGTGGATGTTGGTGCCATTGATCGTTCGCGCTGAGAGAGCTGTCCATCCCAGTTCCTTGGTTGCTTTGATTTGGGTGGCGAGGTCTTTGCCTGCTTCGTCGGTGAATCCGCTGAGTTGCATCATGTTATGGCTGTATGATTGATTATTTTAGGTGAATTTGAAGAACTAAACGACCGGACGCGCACCCGCAAGGTGAAATCGACGAGAAGAAATCTCAATGAGTTTGAATCCGCTTCTGGCTTAGCCAAATTTTTAGGGACAGACTTATTTTATAGATCATAGCCCATAATAACCCCTCTAATTTTAGGGACAGACTTATAATAAATCTTGGCATCAAGAGAAAATGAGCTTAGTTTAGTCTAATGACCAAAATCTACCAGCACTCGGGGACGCATCTCTTCCTGCTCCTCTGGAGAGCGTCGCATGCGGTCATGCGCTACGACGAGGCCAGTATCCGACGTGCGGGCTTCCGCTCGCTAAGTGACTTTGCGGTGCTGGAGGTTTTGCTCCACATGGGATCACTCCCGGTCAATGCCATAGGTGAGAAGGTTTTGCTGACCAGTGGGTCGATCACAACCGCAGTGGATCGGCTGGAGAATAAAGCGCTGGTGAAGCGGGAAAAAAGCGAACTGGATCGGCGGGTTGTCCTGGTCCATCTCACTGATGCAGGCCGTGAACACATCACAGAGGCTTTTGCGGCACATGCGGAGGACCTGGACCAGCTCTTTGATGTTTTCAATGATGAGGAGCGGGCTCAATTCGCAAAACTAGCCCGTAAGCTGGGTGTGCACGCCGGAAAAATCCTCTGAGCCGACAAAATTCGGGTCTATATCTCGATATCATTGGTTTCGGTTAAGCATAGACAAAACGAGTGATCTGGATTCACTGCATTCAATGCGGATTTCCGAACAAGACTTGCAACTCATCGAAAAGTATAACCGCCCCGGGCCGCGCTACACCAGCTACCCTCCGGCCAATCACTTTCGGGAGTATAAAGACCCGGGGCCGCTACTGACTTCAGTGGAGCAGGGCGATGCGCCGCTCTCGCTGTATTTTCACCTGCCGTTTTGTGAGACGCTGTGCTGGTTTTGCGGCTGCCACATGATTCCGACGCTGGATCGCAGTCGGGCGACCGACTATCTTGATCTTCTGGAAAAAGAGTTGGCCCTTTTTGATAACCATCACCAACCGGAGCGGGAGGCGGTGCAACTGCACTTTGGCGGGGGCACACCGAACTTCTTTGGCCCCGAGCAGATCGACCGCCTGGCGGTGATGATTGACCGGCATTTCAAATTTGCGCCCGATGCGGAGAAGTCGGTCGAGCTGGACCCCCGCCGCCTGAGCCCGGCCCACGTGGAAGCTTTTGCGCGGATGGGGCTGAGTCGCGCGTCATTCGGGGTGCAGGATTGCAATCTGGAGGTGCAAAAGGTGATCCACCGCGAGCAGCCGCAGGAAATGAATGTGGCGGCGATGGATACCTTGCGGGCCAACGGCTTCGACTCGGTCAACATCGATCTCATCTATGGGTTGCCGCTGCAAACGCCGGAGAATTTTGATCGGACCCTCGACCAGGTGCTGGAACTGCAGCCGGATCGTTTTGCAGTTTTCAACTACGCCCACGTGCCCTGGATGCGACCCGCTCAGAAAATCCTCGAGAAGGCGGGGCTCCCCGACGCACGCACCAAGCTCGAGCTGCTCAAGCTCTGCATCGAGCGGTTGACCCGTGAGGGCTATGTCTATATCGGGTTGGATCATTTTGCGCTGCCTGATGATGAACTGGTGATCGCGCAACGCGAGGGCTCCCTCCAGCGTAATTTTCAAGGCTACAGCACGCGGGCCGGTGTCGAGATCTGCGGCTTCGGCATTTCCAGTATTTCGCAGGGCGCCGACAGCTATCGTCAGAATGTGAAAGACCTGGAGAGCTATCGGGCGATGGTCGAGTCTGACCGGCTGCCGGTCGCGAAGGGCTACGAGTTCACCGAAGAGGACAAGCTGCGGGCGGATGTGATCATGCGGCTGATGTGCGATCTGGCGCTGGACTTCGGGGCGATGTCAGCGAAGTGGGGCATCGATTTTGAGGCGCACTTTGCGGCGGCGTTGGAACAGCTCAAAGAACCAGCCAAAGATGGGCTGATTCTGCTCAGCTCCGGCGGGCTAGAGGTGACCGAGCGAGGGCGCCTGTTTATTCGCAATCTGGCCATGTGCTTCGATGCCTATCTCGAACCGGCTGTCGAGGGGCGGTATTCGCGGACGATCTAAACCGAAAAGCCGTGGTGCCTTGGCTTGCGAATGGCTCCAACGCCGTTCAGGCGATGGCCTCGACGTGTCGGGCAAAGGTAGTGGTAGGTTACGACTTTGGGTAGCCTTTTCGAGCCATCGGGGGCATGCGCAGCCCCTACGGATCTAAACCGAAAAGCCGAGCGCCTCGCTGTCAAAGTCCATGCTCGCGACACGCGTCGCCGGGCCGGTCATACGGACGGCATAATCATTGCCGATTTCGATGCCGATCTTACCTCCCGGCATGTGGACTGTGATCTCGCGGTCGCACAGCCCGATGCGGTGGGCCACGGCGGCGGCGGCACTGCTGCTGGAGCCGGAGGCGAGGGTATAGCCGGCGCCGCGCTCCCAGATTTCGATGGCGATATTATTGCGGTCGATCACCTTCAGGAATTGAACGTTGGTGCGTTTGGGGAAGAGGGCGTGCACCTCGATAGCGGCACCGTCCTTGCAGGCCAGTTCCTTGCTGATTTTCGGTAACGGCACAACGCAGTGCGGGTTGCCGATGTCGGCAACGTAGGCGGTGTAGTTGGTGCCGTTGATTTCAAGCTTTTGCCCGAGGTTGTGGTCGGTTTGTTCCGGGCCATCCACCGGGATGTGATTCATGCCGAAATTGACTTTGCCCATGTCCACGGTGATCGAGTCGGCCCCGTCGGCGATTTTGCAGGTCACGATGCCGCCCGGAGTATCGACGGTGAAGGCTTCGTTTTTCACCGAGCCGATATCGTAGAGATAGCGGGCAAAGATGCGCAGGCCGTTGCCGCTCTTTTCCGCTTCGGAGCCATCGGGATTGAGGATGCGCAGGCCGAAGTCCGCCTTGTCCGTTTCGAGTGGGCCATAGAGGATCCCGTCCGAGCCGAGACCGAAATTACGGTGGCAGATGCGGACGATGCCCGCTTCGTCGGCCAGTGAGCCATTCTTGGGGTCGAGAACGAGGTAGTCGTTCCCAAGTGCGTGGTATTTACTGAATTGCATCTTGGGAGGCTTGGGCAGAAGTAATGGGATTGCAAGTTTCGGAACGGGGGAGTTGTGAGCAAGTAGGTGGTTGAGTTGTTGAGGGGACCAGAAAAGCACCAGTCCAAAGACTCTTAAATACCCGACTTTTAAATACACTGCGTAATTTATGAACCCAACAAATTTATGACATAGAGCTACCTTTATAAGTATCCGTAAGGACGATACGCATCAGTTTGGGTTCGGAGCAGCGAAAAGGCACAATACTTGGAAGCCGCGTCCATGTGACGACGGCACGGGTCAGAAAGCTCCGCCGCTCCGGCCCTCTGAGCATAGCTCGAAAAGCGCACTAAGATACTTCGCCGAACCTATTTAGGTGACGGCACGCAACCAGTCAGCGCAATGGTCCGGAGTCCCCAAACGGCGGTTAACCTACCGCTCCTTTGAACCCTCCTGATACGCATCAAATTACGACTTTAAAACCACTCAAAATAAGAGTGGCGGGCGGAGCCTGTACGATCTCCAGCAAGCCAAAACTTAACTTTTATCTTGATACTCTGACCCTTTTTTTGACCCGTCGCAATGGCCGCAGGGCGCACTGTCGCGTTCGCCGAAATAGTTAGAGCCATTGCTGGCGGCAGCTCGATGCATAGGCGAAATCAATGACTGCTTTGAGCCGTGATTCGTCGCGTTGCGCTTTAATCGCCAGCGCTTGCCCGTCAATGGGCAGATCGCGCCCGCTCTGGCCTAACTTTAAAATACGGGTGCCCTTCAGTCGCCGCCCCATTAATCTCCCGCTTAAAAAAATAACAGGAAGAGAGGCATTTTACTAACTGAGATTTCTCAGGCGCAGCCTAAAGAACTAGTCGTAATGCGACGAGTTCTAGGTGCGTAGTTTAAAGTTCGGCATGTCAAACGTTACGTTTAACCAATGTACTAAAATCTAAACCTCTCTTCCTGTTACTTTAGGTTATTCGAATCGCCTTCAGACTGTCAAGAAGCTTTCTACCCTTTTCAGGATTTAAGGAACGAACAAATGCGATTCTTCCTTCCAATATTTGCCGGAAATGAGCTTGGTCCCTGACCCGCGTATTCATCTTGCTCTGCCAGCGTTGCATTTCCGTATTCCAGCCATGGTTACGAATGTTATGCAGTACTGCTCTGAGCCTTCGACATTCAGCTGCACTGACGTTTAATTTTCGGTTCACAACGACTCCGGTCACCGTCTGCTGACGCCCCGAGCGCATGATCCTGAGCTTATCCTCATTGACCTCGAAACCTTCTTCACAGATGATCTGACGCATCAAAGGTAGCGTTCCAATCAGATTCTCGTCATCAAAAGAAAAAATGAGGTCGTCTGCATATCGTGAGTAATAAAGCTTTCGATTCGTTGATTGAAGGTGTTTTTTCAACCCTGTGATTCTCCGATCAATATTTAAAGCGACCAAGTTGGAGAGCGCGGGGCTACTGGGAGCCCCTTGGACTAGTTTGCCGTCTAGGCAGCATAGAGAGGACAGAGCGCTGGCGACCTGGTAGGAATAGCCGAAACTAGAAAATACCCGTCTCACCTGTGCATAGGTGATGGAAGGAAAGAAATCTTTCAAATCCATCCGAATGACGACCTTGCGCCCCACATGCGGACCGGCGCCCTGGGCTAAAGTGCTTCCGGGATAATAAGCGGTGGCATAGGGGTGAGGCTTTTGCTTCAAAAGGATTTTGGACGTGATCCAGCGCTGCACTGTTTTGAGCTTGGAGTTTGGAGCATGAAGTATGCGGACTTTTCCGTTGGCTTTACTCCGCTCAAGCAGACGATATCTCCCCTGTTTGGCATAGCTCAACCAATTGAGCTGGCGCATAGAAATCCCCAACCGAAAAGCCAGGTCTTCTCCCGAGAACAAAATTGGTACCCGCCGCCGTGCCAGCTCTTGACCGTAGGCAGCATAAAAGGCCAAAACTTGAGGAGTCAGATGGCTGTTTCGCGCAATAAAGGCTTGCTGAAAAAAAGGTGCTTCAACGATCACCTGCTCAGCTTCTTCTTTAGCAAAAAATACAGGTTCAACTCCACGATCCGTGCAGAGTCGGGTGTAGGCGACTACTGCTTCAGCCAATGCAGGATCCGCTTCAGCGCGTTCCTGAAGAACTCTCATTTGGTGAGTGGCGGTGTATTTGTCCATAGTCGTCCCTTTAAGCGCGGGTGATATTGCTTCGAGGCCGGATTCGGCTAACTCCCGCTTTGAGCTCGATTGCTGATGCGCAGGGTTTACGCGTCAGATGCTGGATGTCGGGATGTGGAAAAGGCAGTTCCACAAATTGGTCAAAAGTATGTAGGCTTTTTTGATCTGATTCGGGAATCAGACGGACGGGTAGATTCAATTTTCCGGTAATTGCATTTGCCCCACAGTTCCGACAGTTTCCTGATGAAGAGACTGATAAGGGTTCTGAAAGTTCAAGCTGGCAGTGACTACAACATTTCGGGCGGAGTGACTTTAGAATCGGGTTAGCAGAAGCCATAGCCCCTGCTAAGCAAGCGGTTTTGATAAACGACCTTCGGCCAACTTTTTTGTCTGAGATAATCATGTTTTCCGTTAAGAATTATGCTATATTTTCATCTAAGGTGTTCATTTTTGGAACGAATGAATAAAACACCACCACCCAGAATGACCAACGTGCCGACCAACCACATCCACCATTGAGAGGATTGCTCGGGGGTTTCTTCGGACACTTCGACGGGCTTAACCTCAGCGGGTTCTTTGACTAATTCCTCTATTTCATAATTCTGAACGGTTGATGTCGAAGAAACAGAACTTGTATCGTAATTTCCAACGCCTCTCTTAATTGCTGATATTGCATACTCAAGTGATTCAATTTCACGAAAATCGGCATTTCCATCTGATAGCCTCTGTGCAAGTAATTTTTCTAATCTAGGTAAAACTACAGCAGCAGAAGCTCCTAGTTCTTTAAGGCTCTTCACGGCAGTTCTATTGATCTTACCTGTCTGGGAATAACTGTTTTCCACGAGTAACATCAAGGGAGTCGCTGCTTCCTCTAAACCCCATGTCCCTGCATCAAGCTCTGCATCTTTTCCAAACCGGGATTGTTCTGCAATTTCTTTGTTTAATGCAAGACCTTGAACCAATTCATTTCGCAGCTCTTCGGTATCTAAATTATATCCAAAAATTACATCTAGAACTTCTCTTACCCCATCTTGATTCTCATTCAGTTTAGTATTTAGGATTTCATAAAACATGGATTCTGCAGCTCTGTCTATCTGAAGATATTTCCCAAACTTAACAGCGTAGCTATTGTCCGAAGATTTAGGCGACTCGCTAAGCTCAAAGATGTATGGGCGCAATGATTCCATTTTAGACCTTAGATCGGCTAAGCCTCCAACATTACCCTGCCATGTGATGCTGTAATTTTGCGCTAGTTCAGCATATAGCATTTCTCGAACTAAATCTTCATTCACGCCACTGTTGGTATATGGCCCGCCAGATTGCAAAACTTCTATTTTCTTAACCAGAGGCCAGTTAAATACTATTTCTTTAGCCTTAAGCGTTTTTTGCTCTTCAATCACTTTAGCTGCAGCATCGGCTTCTATTCTTTGCTGTTCGGATATAACATATTCACGAGTTGCCTCATCAAGTCCCTCCAATTGTTCTTCAGTAAGTGCGGCCGCCAAACTAGCCATAAACAATAAAACTAAGACTAAAAAAGAGTTTACTTTCATCATTCGACTGTTCCTTGCTCAAATACGTTTACGTCGTTTACGCCATTCTCCAAAGCCGTTGGATCTAATCCAAGAGGTATGGGATCGTATTGGTGTATTATGGTTCCCTCAGGTGCACCGTTGTTTCCATCAGAATCTCGAACATACATCTCATATGCTGGAAATCCGTCTTGCGTTCCTGTTAGAATAAAGCTCGGAAGGAAGACATTTTCAGAACTTAATCTTAAGCGAAGCGTCCAATTAATTGGATACGATGGATCTACAATAGGGTTATCCGCTTCGCTCCCAAAATCGACATAAACGGTATTTGGAATGCCTTCGGACCATTCAATTGTTACGTCCATATCCTCGCCTTCAACAGTTGCAGTGCCCGAACTAGTTATTGTTGGATTTTCAACTAATCGATTTGTTGAAGAGTAATCTTGGTCTGGATGTTGAACACTTTGGCTCTTCAGGTAATTATGAGATTCGCCAAGAGCCTGTTTAATCGTTTCATCTTTCATGCCATCCGCGTCCAGATGTTTGAATGGAATAATCGTAATTTGTTGGTGCACACGAGACGAGCTCTCTTCTCGGTCAACGTCATTGTCCGGATTCTCAAAGGGCAATTTGTAAAAACCACGATCATCCCCACCAAAAAGCTTACGTCCAAATGGAGAAAAAACGTCAAATACTGCGGGTAACTCACCCCATTGAACTGGTATAAATAAATTCAACCACACATCGAACTCAGCTTCAACCACCGTGAATTTCACTTCGTCGCCTTCAAAAACAGTTGTTCCGACTGTGTAGACTTGCTTCACGCTCTCACCTGATTCAGCAGAACTTTTCTTTAGTCCTTCAAAGTAAAGCGTCGTATCAATAGTTGTATCAAATTCTGTGGTCGAACTGATCACCTCTTGAGTCATCGCGGCATCCTTCCACATTTTGTAGCGCGTGTTTTCTCCGCTGCCATTTGAGAACAATAGACTAACTTTCGAACCTGACGGCAGATAGTCCGCTTTATGGATTTTTAACTCGGTTACCGGTGTTTCATCATCTCGCTTAATCGCTACAATTCCAGAACCTGTGTCTGCATCCTCAGCCGTGTCAGATAATTCACCAGTAGCAGGATGAACAATGTCCACGTCCACCGGGAGCAGTTCAATCTCATGATATCGATCACCGATTCCCCATCTGAGTTTCGTGTTTTGGAATTCGACTATTTCAACAAATATCGGATTCTCATCATCTTTTTCATAAAAAGCCTGCCCGTTCTGGATTTCACCGTCAAAATAACTGCCCCCATCCGTGCGAGCTTTGAAAGGAGTATGCCACACCCGAACCGCAGAGGCGGGCTCCCAGGAAAGGGTCACCTTCATTCTGTCTGGCTTATGTAAATAGAGTGCCTTCAAGCCTTTATTATATACTGGCTTGTCAGTATCGGGGTCAACGCTCGAAAGATAATCACCTCCCGCACTCAGGGGAACGACTAATGCATACTTCATGTCGTCGATTTCAATCAATTCGCTTGAACTCATCGCAACTGGCTCGGCGCGACTCACGCGACTCAACGACCAACGGGTAAGAAAGTCAGTATCAGAACCATTGCTGACAAACACTGTTTTCAGATCATCCTCGACCAAAACCTCTGTAGAATCAGTAATGGAGTCTGTCATATAGAAAGCCGTGTAAGGTTTGCTTGTATTTCCATCGACAGCATCTTTCTCAACTGCCCCCGTAACAGTAAACGTAGGGTCAGGCAACGGAGATTTCGGACCTTTGATGCTAAACCTAAAAGCCATGGGAAATGACCGCTGCACATCCTGAAAATTCAACTGGTAGGTGCGTTTGAAGTCATCAACCGGTTCTCCGCTTCCATCTATTTCATCGTGCCAACCGGCTTCACCCTCTGAATCCGTGCCCTGATTGTAGGTGATTGTATAAAATGTTTCCGGAGGGCTATCTGTCGGTATATCAACATAACTGGAACTATTAGTCACATTTCTTGAATTTCCAGCAGAATTGCTTGACATCACTCCAGCTCCGCCTGACTGAGCAGAAATCGGTCGTGCAAGCACAAGCAGCAGTGCGGCCGACACCCCGAGCAAGGTTCCGAGGCGCGCGTTGCCTTTCAGTTTAGAATTGAATTGAAATTTATCTGCGCTCAAGGGGCGAGTGTTCCGTCTGGGTTAATAGTAGCTGTTGTCTGATTGGCTGGCACTGTGCCCAGCTCCAGCCATTGTCCGCTTGAATCTCTGAGCGTGATTAAGAATACGTCCTCGTTGTCAGAGTTATCCGTCCAGCTAAGATTTTTGCTGCCGTCCGGCTGCGTCACGCTGGTGAAATCACTGGGCGCCGTTGGTGGTTGAATGCCGGCAACATGAGTTGTAACAACAAACTGCACCTCTGCGGATCCGGCGATAGCATCGATCATGCTGACGCCCGGCACATGAGGTGTCCTATAAGTCACGGCTGAACGCCCATCGCTGATCGTTCGCGCTACGGTTCTGGAAACACTGCCACTGGTCGGTGAAAACGTTACCGGAGCATTCTCCAATGGATCCCCGGTAGCGGAATCTGTGACAATGACGGTCAGTCGCTTAGGCAGTGAGCTCGAAATCGGGCTATACTGGTTATCACCACTCAAAATTTGAATTTGCGGCGTAATTATGAGCGTTCCGCGACTGTAGTAGTCCGTTGGATTGGAGCCGTCGAGGTATTCTCGGAGATTCGAGCGACCGTCTCCATCATAATCATCGCCGGGTCGCACATCCGAAAGTTCCGCGATGGTGTTATCTGGGTCGTATAAGGTCTTGTTCGGATCGTCGACAAAGGCCTGTTTCCACAAATTGGACACCTCATTGGCCCAGAAGGCTTCGATATGGTCGGGCACGCCGTTGCCATTCGCGTCGGTGCCGTCGAAAGGATTCGCCCCGATGTCGAGTTCATCGCGGTTGCTGAAGCCACTGTCATTAAAATCGTCCAACAGCAGTGGATAGTCGGTATCGTCGGTATATAGTAGACGGAAAAAGAAGCGACTTGGCGAGGGATCAAGAAACACACCCACCTCGCTGCCGTCTCCTTTCACCGCATAGGGGAACAGGCTCCAGCTGTTCGCTGACAAATCGGGACTCTGTTCGACGAAATAGTAGCGGTCGGGCTTGCCAGTCCAGGAGAGATCGAATCCGGGTTCAACTGCGCTTTTGCCCCACTGCACGTCTTCGAATTCGCCGGGATTTTCCGCCTCAAGCAGCCCAACGAGGCCAAAGCCGAGGAGCTGCGCTATGAAAAGGAGACGAAACTTCATCGCGCCGCCTTTCGTTCGGAGAGCGGATAGAAATTGATAATGATGTCCTGTGGCGGCTCCAGCGGGCGGTTTTTTTGATAGTGCTTACGCGCCGCGTTCATAAGCCTGTTATTATGATAACGGACTTTCAGTTCATCCTTGTGTGCGAGATAGTGAGCAAACAAATCGTCCAAGCGGCGATAGACTTCCTGCGGCACGGCCTCCAAATCCTCGCTTACCATAACGTATTCAGGTGTCGAGCTGGAGAATGCGACTGGTGACGGCTTCCACCGCAGCTCGTAATCGTAGCCCAGATCCGCAGCCCGCAGAGACATCTCTG
>Ga0306899_1001025_pt1 | contig 11823 bp, 13 predicted proteins | sample AntRauMFilla3764_FD_190407 | JGI IMG/M metagenome (GOLD analysis project Ga0306899, IMG submission 190407) | Saline lake microbial communities from Rauer Islands, Antarctica - Metagenome Filla 3 #764 (v2) (version 2) | ecosystem: Environmental > Aquatic > Non-marine Saline and Alkaline > Saline ... | reverse complement strand
AAGGACTGTCTTTATCCGCTCGGCTCTGTCCGTGAGCTGACTGTATACGAGGTAGGCATCTGTACTAATGTCCCCTGCCGGTATCTGCACGCGCTGTGAGCGGCGCGCAGCGGGAGCTGATTTTGGTTTGGGTGTGCTGTTGGTCGCTTGGGTGGGCGCCGAACGCTGCACCACCGTTTCAGTGAGATCGGCTACTGATACTGGTGACTGCTTAATATAGTGATGGTTGATATATCGATGAATGCCGTCAAGCTGCTCGTGCAGGAGATTGAAAATATCTTCGGCTAGGACCCCAGACATTTTGGCCATAGCCAGCGAACTCTCAAACGCGACCAGCTGATACTGAAAACTTACCAGGCCGCTGGTTTGCTCGTGGGGTTGGAGTGGCAGTGTCTGTAGGGCGGACTCTTGTGTCTTTAACGCTTTGGCTTTAATCGACTCTGTGTGCAGGAGTGTCTTTTTATTTTCATCGGTCTCGGACAAGATATACAACGTAACAGACAGAATTTTTTCTGTCTTTTTAAAAACATTATTATAATAATTACTATCGTTTGATAGTCTTTGAATGTCTAGGGTTGTGTCTTTTTTAGTGTCCATAAGTAATGTCTTTATGTGTCTTTAACGGACACACCTTCTCTGGGTCATGATTCCACTATAAAGACATTTGGTGAAAAAGCAAGTGTCTGATAGATAAAAATATGGTGTATTTTATACGTCTTTTAATCAGACATGATACTATTTGGGTACTGTAATACGTGCAGAGAAATTTATTATTATTGATTCCCAATCACTCACCTTCACCCTCGAATATGGCCCGAAAGAAACAAAAGAAAAATAAAAAAGTTGAGAGAACTCCGCTCTTTGATGACCTTTCACCTCACGCCAAACAGGCTATCTGGGCGGTCGTGTTTGGTATCTTTGCGACGTTCTTTTTGTTTTCACTCTTGAGCTTTGCGGGACCCGTTGGCGAATATACAGATACTGGGCTGCGCACACTCTTTGGTGCGGGAGCTTGGCTGTCTCCTTTGGTATGTTTGGCATTCATATATGTGTTCCTCAATACCTCTGAAGAAACCAACCAGGTCAGTACCTCCAAGAAAATGGGTACGGTGCTGTTGTTTGTTTCTCTGCTGGCTGGTCTGGAGCTGTACGCGACTGACCTGGGAGGCTGGGTCGGGTGGGCTTTGGAGGCACCGCTGGTCTACTTGCTCGACTCTACCCTGTCGGGAATCCTGATTTTTGGCTTGGTACTCATCTCTCTGTTCTTACTCTTTGATACTGACCTAAAACTCTTTAGCCGGAAGCCAAAAGCTGACGTCGAAGACGACATGGGTGATTTTGAGGGACTGGATGAGCCTGCCCCAGAAGAGACGCAAGTAGAAGCTGACGAGCCCGAAGACGAGGAAGAGAAAAAGGCTACCAGTAGCATCGCAGCCATGCGCGACAAAGTGTCCGGTCGCTCCAAAGCCCCGCCGAGTGAAATCGTCGTCAAGAACTTCAACGGAACGTACATCGCTCCCTCATTAAGTCTCCTGAATAAAGAAAAAGGCAAAGCCCAGATTGGTGACGTCAAAACTAGTGCCAACACCATCAAGCGAACTCTGAAAGAATTTGGTATCAGTGTTGAAATGGACACCGTAGAAAGTGGTCCGACTATCACTCGGTATGCCCTCAAGCCAGCTCAAGGTGTGCGGATTGCCAAGATTGCTGGCTTGCAGCAAGAGCTGCAGCTGGCTTTGAAGGCAAGCTCGATTCGTATCGAAGCCCCTATCCCCGGGAAGTCATTGGTCGGTATCGAGGTGCCAAACCAAATCCGCGCTACAGTCGGCCTGGCATCCATGTTGGCGACTCCTGAGTACACTGACTCCCCGCACCCATTGATTGTGGCCCTCGGGAAAGATGTGACCGGCAACGTCCACTTCTCCAACATCGCGCGAATGCCCCACGGACTTATCGCCGGTACTACGGGGTCAGGAAAGTCGGTGGCTATTCAAAACGTCATCATCTCGCTCTTGTATCGCAACTCCCCCGATCAGCTGAGATTTATCTTGGTAGACCCCAAACGAGTGGAGCTCACTCTCTACAACAAAATCCCGCACTTGCTGACTCCGGTAATCACCCAAGCCAAGAAAGCCATCCGCGCGCTCTCTTGGGCGGTGAAAGAAATGGAACGAAGGTACGATATTCTTGAAGCAGAGTCAGTGCAAAACATCGCCTCGTACCATAAAAACGTCTATCAGGCGGCCAAGAAAGACTGGATAAATAGCGGTTCTGACCCAGAAACAGAATCTGACCTCCCCGAGGCAATGCCCTATATCGTGATTGTGCTCGACGAGCTCAATGACTTGATGCAGGCCTACCCGCGTGAGCTTGAGGGCTGTATCGTTCGGTTGGCGCAGATGAGTCGCGCAGTGGGTATTCATCTTATCCTCGCCACCCAACGACCGTCGGTAAACGTCATTACTGGTACCATCAAGGCCAACGTCCCAACGCGTATTGCTATGGCCGTTGCCTCACAAATCGACTCCCGGACCATTATTGACTCGGTCGGAGCCGAAAAACTGCTCGGTGCTGGAGATATGCTCTACCTCTCTTCTGATAGTCCAAAACCAATCCGTCTGCAGTCAGCCTTTGTGTCTGAAGATGAAATTAAGAAGGTGGTGGAATACCTAAAAAACCAGGACGCCGGACTACCCGACCAGCTGGATTTTGACGAGACCTCAGACAATAGTAACGATTCTATCTTTAGTGCGATGACCGGTGGCGGCAGTAGTGATGACGATGACGACCTGTATGAAGATGCCCGCATCGCCGTCATTGAGGCCGGAAAAGCCTCGACTTCGTATATCCAACGCAAGCTTAGAGTGGGCTACTCACGAGCGGCGCGGCTAATGGATATTCTAGAAGAACGCGGTGTCATTGGACCAGCTGATGGTTCTCGACCCCGCGAAATCCTCAGTCAAGGGAATGAGGGAGACTCAGATGCAGCAGCGGAAGACGCCGATGACCAAATGGAGAAATAACTTGAATCCGCGTATACTGTACTAATGCGTATTGATACCCAGACCTCCTTTCGTACCGTAGTAAAATCGAGTGTTTTACTCTTGGGCTTGATTTCCGTTGCGGCGTACGTGGCCTTTCAAGCTCGATTCCTCATCATTGGCCCGCAACTTCAGCTCACCAATGAACCTGAGCAATTGGTGAATTACCGGCAAATAACCCTAACTGGCTCCGCGGCGAACATCTCTCGGTTGTGGCTCAACGACCGCCCGATTTTTACTGACGCGCAAGGAAATTTTACCGAAGCTCTGGTGCTCGAAAATGGCTATACCATAGCCACCGTACGAGCTGAAGATAGATACGGAAGAGAGACCACCATCAAACGGTCATACGTCTATACCCCAGCCAGTTTTTCGGCGGGCGCCCCAGAAAAACCGCAATAATGTATAATGGGTAGACACATTGATTACGAACAAACACCTTTAACTAACTACGAAATATATGGCACCAAAAGCAAAGAAAACCTCTTACGTAACCAAGAAACCGACCGCTGACGAGGACGTCAAGGCTGCGGGAGCTGACGAAGCTGCTACCGACAGCAAGAAAACCGGCGCTGATCAAATTGCTGAAACACTCAGAAGTATCAAGACCAAATTTGGTGATGATTCAATCATGACTCTCGATGGAGCCAAAAAGGTTGATATCGAAGCCGTTCCGACTGGCTCTATTGGTCTGGATGATGCTCTGGGTATCGGTGGCTTCCCGCGGGGGCGAGTGGTGGAGATTTTTGGACCTGAATCGTCTGGTAAGACTACCCTGTCTTTGCACGCCGTAGCCGAAGCCCAGAAGCTGGGTGGTATCTGTGCGTTTATTGATGCTGAGCATGCCATGGACCCAGATTACGCGGGTAAGCTCGGGGTAAAACTCGATGAACTGCTTATCTCACAGCCCGACAACGGAGAACAGGCGCTGGAGATTGTTGAATCACTTGTACGTTCAGGAAAGCTGGACGTGGTAGTGGTCGACTCGGTAGCAGCTCTGACTCCCCGCGACGAAATCGAAGGCGAAATGGGAGCCCACCACGTAGGAAAACAAGCGCGACTGATGAGTCAGGCCTTGCGTAAGCTCACCGCGGTTGTCGCCCGCAGCAAGACGGTGGTGATTTTTATCAACCAGATTCGTATGCAGGTTGGAGTCATGTTTGGAAACCCCGAGACCACTCCGGGTGGAAAAGCCCTTAAGTTCTATACTTCAGTTCGATTAGACATTCGACGCATCGCCCAAATCAAAAAAGGTGATGAGGTGGTTGGTGGTCGACACCGGGTCAAGGTAGTAAAGAACAAAGTCGCTGCTCCCTTCCGGACTACTGAGTTTGACCTTATCTACGGAGAAGGAATTAGTCGTGAAGGCGAACTGCTCGCGTTGGGAGAAAAGTACAAAATGGTCGCCAAAGCCGGCTCTTCGTACTCATACACTCCACCGGGAGGAGATGAATCATCCATCGTGAAGCTCGGTCGTGGCTATGATGCTGCGCGAAAGACTCTGAAAGCGGAAAAGAAGCTCACTACTGAGCTTTTGAAGAATATTCGCAAAGCCATGAAGGCGGAAGCTACGGCAAAAGAGTAGTGCCGTTGATGGTACGTTATAAAATGGCCCGAACGAAGTCCGGGCCATTTTTTCGTTTGCTAGATATGCCTATCTTAGGAAGGAGAATGGGTAAAAAATTCCCCAAGGTGCACACTTTGCAAAATTCGATACAAACAGGACAACCCGACCAGGCTGGCGGCGGTAAAGGTAAGGAGCATAAGCACTTCCCCGTGAGTGGCGGCATTGAGCAGAGCGCTGGCAATATATTTTGGCACCGCACCAACGGGAACGGATAAGAGATTATTGAAAATACTAGCCACGTGCAGCCACTGGGCCAATAAGACCGCGGCGGCGCCTAGAAAGACTCCCCGCCACAGCATGGAGTGTACGGCAATGCTCAGCGCATACGTGTAGTACACGCGGCGCATGATATTTTTTTGCAGTTGAGTGGCGTTCATACCAGATAATACTCCGCTTGGGAGTAAATAGTTACAACAAAGACTCGGCCTCACCGGTCTTCCCTTCTTTTTTAAACGCCGCTTTTGCTCTGTGGATGCGCGCCTTAATCGTCCCGACATTTTCGCCCGTCTCATCGGCAATCGCTTGGTGTGACCAACGTTCGAGATAGTGTAGCTCCAGCACCAACGCAAAATGGCCCGGCAGCCGCTGCAGTATGCGCTTGATACCATCGCTTCTTTCGTCAAACCCGTGGTGTTCTTTCATTTCGCCGTACAGATGCTCGTACTCGGGGTCCATGGCCACGTAACGCTGCCCGTCTTTGACCAGCTTTTGGTAGCGCGTAAAGGCAGTATTTAGGAGAATCCGGTACGCCCAGGAGGAAAACTTCGCCCCTGACTGGGGCTCGTACTTGTTAGCATTGATGTATATCTTGGTAAACGCATCCTGCACCACTTCCTCGGCATCCAGTGGGTTATGGATAATCGCACGCACTTTCCGCAAAAAAGCCGCTTGATAGCGCTCCACTATCAGTCCATAGAGCCAGGGCTGGGATTGTGATTCACTCAGAATCTGCTCATCATCCCAATCCTTGGCGTCGTCAGCAGTGGTAATGCCTAACATGTGTGTGGCCATAGTAGCACTTATCAAGTAGGGTAAAAATTGCATTTTTATAAAAATACTGTGCACTGGTATCGACGTTTAGTCTTTCATTGCTTTTATCTCCTCTAACCCCTATAATCTTCACGCTTACACAAGTACCCTAATCTAAACCAAAATGGCAAAAGTTGAATACAATCAAGTCCTCGCAAAGAAAACCGTTGAAATGAACGGGGACCCCTATCTAGTGCTTTCTTCCGATATCGCCAAAAAAGATCGGCAAAAAGCGAGTAATACGGTGCGTATGAAAAATCTCCGGACTGGCCAAGTGATTGAAAAAACCTTACATCAATCAGATGTGTTGCAAGAAGCGTCTGTTACGAAGCGTGAAGTAAAATACCTCTATTCCAATCGCGGAGAGTTTTGGTTTTGCGAACCAAATAATCCCAAAGAACGGTTTAGTTTGCCTGTGGACGTAGTGGGTGATATAGACAAATACGTATCTGAAAACAGCTTGGTAGAAGCTATCGAGTACGACGACGCTATCATGAGCGTCAGTATCCCCATCAAGGTTGAACTCAAGGTAAAAGAAGCGCCCGATGCCGTCAAAGGCAACACTTCAAGTGGAGCCACCAAAGAGGTCCTACTAGAAACTGGCCACTCTATCTTTGCCCCGATGTTTATTAACCAGGGTGACATCATCTCGGTAAACACCGACAGCGGCCTCTACTCAGAACGCATCGAGAAGGCGTAACTCAGCGCTTAAGAAGTAGTCTGATACATATAAATAAAACCGACTGCTTGGCAGTCGGTTGGTGTATCTTCAATTGTTCACTGCCTCGGCCTTTTCTTCGACATTTTCTTCGACAACTGCAACGAACGCTTTTTTCTTCTGGAAGTAGAACCAGGGCATAAAAATCAGGGCTGCGAATACCGGATACGCAATCATGCCGTATTCAAAACTGTATGTGTGCCCAATGCAGTATGCTGCAGCCAGCGAAACCGCTGCTACAGTCCACAGCATGAATGACAGTCTTTTGTTCATAAACACCTCTTTTTGAATCGGACGATATTGTACAACTCCCTACATAAAGTGCAACCCTTTTTTACGAAATCGGCTCTGGTTTTATCACTTTGAAAAAAGGACCAGCTGCCGGGCAGTTGGTCCTTTGACTTTAGTGGTCTCGTGTCTTGACGTCTTCCTTGAACTCTTCTTGTTCTTCTTTTCGAAAATACTTGTGAATGCAGGTCAGTAATGCAAACACGAACAATCCAACGAATAGCAACATTCCAAAACCGGCCCAAAAACCGTGAATAACTCCAGCATACGCTGCAGCCGCCCCACCGACTAATAGTGCCTGGAAAAGGCTTTGTAGCGTTTTTTCTGTCATGTGCAGCTCCTTTTGTCCTACGACATACTATACAACTTTATTCATAAATAGCAACTACTCTGTTTGGGGCGACTGTTTTTTCACTGTACCCGATATAAAAAAGACCGACTGCTGGGCAGTCGGTCTGGGTAGCTTCAGTTGTTTCTTACTCTTTGTCTGTGTTGAAACCAAAACTTAATAGGAAACCACACACATACCAAGATTGCCATTGCAAAGTACAGAGCCACGCCAGTAAAGAAATCGTATTTGATGCCAATACCGACTGCCACAATAAAAGCGATGAGTATCGCTATGAAGAGTATACGCCCGTCACCATCTATCATAGAGGAATCTCCTTTTATATCTTTCCCTACTATACGACTCTCGTACAAAAAAAGCCACCCGCTCGCGTGGAGAGGGTGGCTTTTTAAAGACGGCTAGTGTTTGATGTACGGCACCAAAGCCATAAATCGGGCTCGTTTGATTGCGCGGGCGAAATTTCTCTGTCCTTTGGCAGTCATACCAGTTCGTCGCCGATTTAACATTCGCGCGTGTGGGTTTACGTTCCCTTTGAGCGACGTGATGTCTTTGTAGTCCACGTGATGCTCGGGGGCATTGATTGTGGTTTCTGTTTCAGTTGTCATTGATGAATGAGTAATGCCGGAACGGCATATTATGAATGTATGTCTTTATTTGCGCTTTTCTTAAGGCGAATTACTGGACGCATCATTCAGTTAAATAATAGTTGTTTTCTAGAACGGGATGTCTTCTGGGTTGATTTCTTCCTCTGGATAGTCGGGGGCGGCTGGTGGTTTAGTATCTTCAGTCGGTGCTGATCCGGAGCTCTGCGTGCCTGACGACGGTGCTCCTGTACCAGCATTTTTTGGTCCAAACTGGACCCGGTCTGCTACTACTTCAGTTCGGTAGTGTTTTTGACCGTCTTTTTCCCAACTTCGGGTTTGCATTCGCCCCTCAACATATGTACCACTCCCTTTTGTGAGGTACTTTGCGCTGTTTTCTGCTTGCTTTCCAAACACGACAACATTGTGAAAGTCGACAGATTCTTGTCGATTGCCATCGCGGTCATTGTAGACTCGGTTGGTTGCTAATGAAAACGAACAAATGTTCATTCCACTCGGGAGAGCTTTTAATTCGGGATCTCGAGTGAGATTTCCATAAATCATTGCTTTATTGAGATACATAATTGATTTGCGGTTCTATTAGGTGAGTATCCACCTATTATACCTTTTCTCCTGCTTCTTCTCCATCTTTTTGGGACTCTTCAGCTGCTTTGGTGTCCTTGGCATCTGCTGCTGGCTCAACCACTGCAGTTTCTTCATTTACTTCAATAGTTTCGCTCACTGTCTCCTGTAGAGCTTCGTGGAAGTAAAATGGATGTGCTTCCTCGTTTTTGGTGAGCTTGATGAGGATGTGTCGCAGTAATTCATTTACTGCGGTCACTTCTTGTGAAATCTCATCGATTTCGCTTGGTGCGACGGTAAATCGAACCCAACCGAAATAGGCACTGGTGAATCGTCGATTTCGTCCTTCGAGGTACCGAATAATTTCGTACGCGAGGTCGAATCGTTCAGGAGCTTCTTCGAGAGTAAGCTCTCCACCGTGTTTAGTAATGATGTCTTTGAGGGTCGAAAAGACCGCGACAACTTCCCCTTCAGCAACCGTTGGAAGTACGTGGAAAGCGAGTTCGTAGCTTGGAGTATCTACGTTGCTCGCTTCGGCTGCTGGCATTTTTTTATCTGACATTGCAAATTTTTTTGAGCGGAAGCGAAGTTGAAATTTGTACTTGTGAAATCATCATTCCTAGATGATTTCAGAAGTCACCGACTCCAAGCTCCACCATTCCTCTCTTCTAATAACCCGCGCACAATAGCACAGCCTATGATTACCATCAAGAGGCGCGAGCATGTTAAAATACGTCCATGAAATCCCAAGGGAACGTAGTAATTTGGCTAGTGAGCGTGGTGGCCTTGGCTGGAATGGGTGCATCTGGATATTTTGCGCTGCTTTCGCAAGATCAAGCAGATCAAATCGAGATGCTCATGCAAAACCGAAACTTCATCCAAAACCAAGCCAATGAGCTGAAGGTTGCTTTGGCGAGCGCTAGCTCTACGATTGAAGACATTCGAGATGATCTAGACGACTTGGCTGACGACTACGCTGACGAACGCAATCGCAATGAAGAATTCGAAGACCAAATTCGAGATCTCTCTGGCACCCTGGGCGAGTTAGACAAACTCGCCAAAATCGATAAGGAGCTCTTGCAGAAATATTCAAAAGTCTATTTTTTGAATGAAAACTATCAGCCGCCGGAAGTAGAAAAAATCAGTGACCGCTATATTCTGGATGATAAAAAGGACCAATACTTTGATGCCCGGGCGTTAGACTTTCTTGAAGATATGCTCCGTGACGCCAGACGAGACGATGTTGATCTGAAAGTAGTCTCCGCGTATCGCTCGTTTGACGAGCAATCGACTCTAAAAGGACAATTTACGCAGGTCTACGGCAGCGGCGCCAATACTTTTTCGGCCGACCAGGGGTACTCTGAACATCAACTGGGAACCACGGTAGATATTACGGATGAGACAGTCGGTGGGACCTACGCGAGCTTCGCACAAACCGAAGCCTACGAATGGCTCTTGGACAATGCGTATAAACATGGCTTTATCCTTTCGTATCCTGAAGGAAATGAATTTTATATATTTGAACCATGGCACTGGCGCTTTGTCGGAACAGATTTAGCGCGCGACCTCCAACGCAGCGATGATGATTTTTACACCATGGACCAACGAGAGATTGATAAATATCGCTTAGAAATGTTTGACTAAAGCCAGTGAGCTATCTCTGGTACTCGCTGCAGGTAGCGCAGAGTCACCTCGCGCTTTTCTGGCACTGAACCAAAATGTGCGATGGAAATCAGCTGGGCAAACGCGTGAGTAAAACCAAAAGAATGTGTCGGGAGTGTGTCGATTTTAAAATAGTTGCAGTAACCCGCCTGCACTCTTTGTGCTGCTTCCGTCGAGTGCAGGGTCTCGATATTCACCATGACATTACTCAGGTTTGCATGAGCTGGGCCATACCACCAACAACTCATTGGCGGGAGCACGTCTATCGTCTGTGGTTTCCCCGCTATGAAGAAAATGTTCTCGTCGTGATTATCTATATTTACGCTCAGGGCATCGCCTTTGAGCTGACGGTATTCTGCTTTGTGGGTTTCTAAATGATTTTGTAGGGCGCCGATTACGCTCGCTTTTTGGAGCGGCGCGGCAAACTCAGTTGGCAGCCAGTCAATGAATTGACTTAAAAAGTCCACCCGCTGCGAGGCTAAGTCATACCAGTTCACTTCTGAAGGCACCTGCGTGGTATAGGTATCTACAGATTGAGCGATTTCATATCCCAGCAACTCAAGCTCTTGCTCATCTATGTCACCAGACAATAGTCGCTGGTGCAGGTTGGTAGCAAAATCCAAGCAGGTCATTTTCGATAGACTGTAGATGGAACGCCCGTCGTATGGACCGACCACTACTCCATCACCTTCAAGATAGACGGAGTAGAGTGCCTGATGCACCTCCCTACTAAAGTGCTGATTGAGGGAAAAATCACGTTCCAAAAAAGCGGTTCGGCGCTTGGTTGGTGCCAGCACCCCTTTTATAAAATGATTTTTATCAGCGTGCGTTTTATAGAGTTTGTAGACAACGTCACCATAAAAGAACAGCTGCGCCAACCCGGATTCGGTGGTTTGGTTCGGTCTTCCCTGCAATTGGCCAGTCACTTTTCCGCTGATTATTGCGTCATATACCAGTCGGTCATACTGCTCTGTCCAATCCAACGTAATCATATCTGCTGCAGTGTACCACCCTGCTTTATCTTTCTGAGACTGGACAAACTTTTTTCGTGTTGTACTGTCTTGATAGTACCCTTGTTCAAACTATTCTGGAGATATGTAATGGACCTTCCATTAAACCGCACTCAGCTCATTGAAATCGTTGAAAATTCCGCCCAGCTCATGGCTGACACTTTTGGTCTTCCCTTGTCTTTTGCCGGAAAAGATGGCCGCACTGACGCAGCGGGAGCAGTCACCGAAATTGACCGAGCCGTCCAGACTAAACTGATGGAAGCGTTGCCTGGCGATTTTATGGGAGAAGAAGAAGGTCAACGAGTCACTGGCTCAGACCTCATCTGGTTTGCTGATCCGCTGGATGGAACGGGTGCCTTCATTCGAGGGCTTGCTTCATCCACGTGCATTGTCACGCTGATGCATATGCAAAACGGTCTGGGTATACCAGTGATGACAGTCATTCACAATCCAATCACTCGGCAAACCTGGTCTGCTCAAACTGGGATGGGCGCCTACTATCAGTACGCGGACTACCAAGAAACGCGATGTGTCTTGGACACGCGCGCAGTCTTGCCCAGCAGAATCCGCTCCACCGTACTCTTGTGGCCTGGAAATGATTTTCGTTTCCCGGAAGTGAAGCGTGCTGTTGAGGGTGATGTCCGTTTTGACAACCAAGACTTTGGTGCGCTGGGCACGGCCTACGCCACCGTCGCTACCGGCACCAGTCACTTGGCCGCGTGTCGGGCTGGACCGGCGTACGAATCAGCCGCCGCCGCCCTACTCATGGAAGAATCAGGCGGAGTAGCCTACGACCTAGAAGGAAGCAATCTCATGACGAGTGGCTTTCCAATCCAAGATGTTCTGGGGAAAACCACGTTTGCGATTCCCAAAGGCGCAATCGGTGCTGCAAGCGAAGCCGTGGCTCGGGAATTTCTCAAGCTGGTTGATAGTATA
>Ga0306899_1001021_pt1 | contig 11838 bp, 11 predicted proteins | sample AntRauMFilla3764_FD_190407 | JGI IMG/M metagenome (GOLD analysis project Ga0306899, IMG submission 190407) | Saline lake microbial communities from Rauer Islands, Antarctica - Metagenome Filla 3 #764 (v2) (version 2) | ecosystem: Environmental > Aquatic > Non-marine Saline and Alkaline > Saline ... | reverse complement strand
ATCGCATCGCTACACAGCGTATGCGGAGACGCGACTAGCGTCGCATCGCTACACAGAGAGATGGAGACGCGTCTGGCGTCGCATCGCTACACAGAGAGATGGAGACGCGACTAGCATCGCATCGCTACACCGAGAGATGGAGACGCGACTAGCGTCGCATCGCTACACAGAGAGATGGAGACGTGACTAGCGTCACATTGCTACAAATAGACTAAGTATATTTTTTTCTGGAGAGTCCAAAATTTGGATGTCGTCTATCATGCCTCAGCACAGCTATCCATATAATGTTCGAATCGGCTTCATATAAGAAATGATATGGGAATGATCTTAGAGCTACCTTCCTTAAACCTCCGTCCGAAAAATGATGTCCAGAAGGGTTATTTTCTATTCGAGCTATTGCGATCTCTACTTCACCAAAGAAACGATCGCCTAGTTTTGATCCTCCTGCTTCATCGTAATGGCTTATTGCGGACTTAAGATCTTTCTGTATGAGCCTGTGGAATAGGGTGTCCGCCATCTTAACGACCTAAACTCGCTTTAATCTGGCCCCAAGAACGCCTTGAATCAGGATTAGACTTCATGTCTTCGATTCTTCTTTTCGCTTCATTTGAACCATCATCAATGTCTGACAATACTGCAGGCAAGGTTGCTAGTAGGTCTGCTACAAGTGTAGCTCTTTCATCTTCGGGCAATGTCATTGCACCTGCTTGTACTTCGGCTGCATTCATATGTTTAAGTTAGCATGATAAATACAAAAAGCTATCTTATTTTGTTGATCTTGCCGACGCTGTCAGCATCACATCCGGCCGTAGAAGCGACACTCACCTGACTTGTCCCGAATCCGCCTGCGGTGAGCCTGTCGAATCCGCCTGTGGTTGTCGCTTTTTTGTAGCGACGCCGCGCCAGCGACGTCTTTCGTAGGCTCAAAACTCTGTTTTTGGGGTAATTGGCATGTCGAACGGGATTGGTCGACGTGACTGGCGTCACATCGCTACATCAAGTAGACTTTAAAACTCCTGAACTAGCTTCTCACGGGAAAACTTTTCAGTCGCAATTTTACGAGCGCGTAGTCCCATTGAGCCCGATGAGCCCCGTCATCGAATCTCTAAGCTTGAAAGATATTCAAATGGGGCACCAGTCCAAGAAATCATAATTTTAAGAAAAAATTAAAATCGTATCCTATTTTACAAGCAGGCTATAGGATTTGCCAGGCCGCCCAAGACGCGGGTAAAAGCTGCGAAGGGGGGGGGAGAGGGGAGCCTTTCCTCAACTTAGCGCTCTTCCGAGTGGATGCGGGGTTTGCAGGTACACGCAAGGGCAACGAAACCTAGAAGCAGCAGGTCTGTAAAGTAGTGGGAGCTTCCAGCTCGCTCAGCGTATGCTGCGGAGACGCGACTAGCGTCGCATCGCTACACAGCGTATGCGGAGACGCGACTAGCGTCGCATCGCTACACCGAGAGACGGAGACGCGACTAGCGTCGCATCGCTACGCAGAGAGATGGGGACGCGACTAGCGTCGCATCGCTACACAGAGATACGGAGACATGACTAGCGTCGCATCGCTACAAGATTTCTCTCGTAGCCTCGGTTCTTTGAACCGAGGGCAGGGAGGGCAGTTGCCGTGCCTCGGCCTAGGTTAAGCTTTGTCCTTAGCCATTCGCCATTCGTCCTCACACGCGCAGCGTGTGCTTGACATGATAAGTTGACATGATAAGCTTTCGGTATGAGTAGTCAAATATGCATATTAACGGAGCGGGGGCAGGTGTCTATGCCAGCGAAGCTCCGGCGTCAGATGCAGCTAAAGCCTGGGCAGCGCTTACGTTGGGAACCTGTTTCGGATACTGAGATGCGCATTGTGGTGGAGGCTGCGCAGCCAGATCCTTTGGGCGCTTTAGGTTTTGGGTCTAAATCCCGAAAGGGAGAGCCACGGCGAACGGCGGATTGGATGAAGGAGCTTCGCGCGGGCGAATGAGTTGGATTGTCGATACCTGCGTGTTGATCGATATTCTGGAGGCGGATCCAGACTTTGGGCGTGCCTCGGCCTTATGCTTGCGCAAATACCTGAGCGAGGGGCTGAAAGTGTCGCCCGTATCAATGCTCGAACTTAGCCCTGCTTTTGAGGGAAACCTATCAAAGCAAAAAGAATTTTTGAGTCTGTGTGGAGTGAATTATGACGTTGGCTTGGAAGCTTCAGATGTAGGCCGTGCGCATGCTGCGTGGAATCACTATATTCAGAAAAAACGACTGAAGGTCGCCGCGAAAAGACCCATTGCAGACATCATGATTGGCGCGTTTGCGACGCGTTTTGACGGTTTGATTACTCGAAACCCAAAGGATTTCAGACCGTGGTTTCCAGACCTCAAGTTGATCGTGCCGGACGTTACTATGTAGGTCGATGGCACCAGTCCAAGAAATCATAATTGGTAGGAAAAACTAAAACGGCATCTTATTTTATTAGCAGGCTATAGGATTTGCCAGGCCGCCCAAGACGCGGGTAAAAGCTGCGAAGGGGGGGGGGAGAGGGGAGCCTTTCCTCAACTTAGCGCTCTTCCGAGTGGATGCGGGGTTTGCAGGTACACGCAAGGGCAACGAAACCTAGAAGCAGCAGGTCTGTAAAGTAGTGGGAGCTTCCAGCTCGCTCAGCGTATGCTGCGGAGACGCGACTAGCGTCGCATCGCTACAAAAGTAGTCCACGCTTCCAGCGTGTTCCTTTTGGTGAATTCTCAGGCTGGAAGCCTAAGCTACTTGCCTCCTAGGGGAGTTCGATGGGGTCAAACGCGGAATATAAAGATTTAATTTCGCAAGCAGGCTGTCGGGAATCGGCGTGGTTTCCGATCACCTCATCGGCGGAGCTAACTCTTATAATGAGTGCTTCTTAAGTTCGATTCAAGGACAGCGGTAGTGTAAATGAAGACGCGACTGTCGTCGCATCGCTACACAGAGCTGCGGGGACGCGACTGTCGTCGCATCGCTACACAGAGAGACGCGACTGGCGTCGCATCGCTACAAGATTTGTAACCTCGGGTTTTTTGTTTTGTCCTCCAAGCAGGGGTCTTTGCTGCAAGCTCAGGCTAGGGAATTGTCCTTCTACTTCTGACAAGCCACCTCGCAGGCAGTCAGCTCAATTTTCTTTAAAACCAAGCGATTATCAGTCTTTACCTCTCGGTGAAAATCCCTCATTATTGGGGCATGACTGAAGCGCTTCAATCTGCTGTTGATAGCGGTGTCAAAGCGCTGACTTCTGCATTAAATCCTAAGCAGATCTATTTATTTGGGTCATGCGCGCGGGGGACTGCGACAAATCACAGTGCTATTGATCTGCTGGTTGCGCTCGTTACGATGACCTCTGGTGCGGAGACCTTAGTCATGGCGGGCGAAACTTACTCCGCGATGATGGCAGGTCGGGTGATTGATCAGAGGATGGAAGTCAGCGGTCAGGAAACGTAGGTCGGGAAGTGGGGAAGTTGAAGGTAGTGTGAGCTTCCAGCTCGCTGAACAGATGTTCTAAGGCTGACCTTCGTTTCGAAATTTTGTCGGCGAAATAATTTTGCCTTTAACCTGTTTGCTGACTTATCTGCCCCATTAACCGCATGGGACAAGCGCTAGCGCAAATGTCTCCTCTTTAAAAATGAACCTAATCCGTCGATATTTAAATTTCCGCTCGCTAGCGTTATTTGTGTTTTATGTGCTGGTCTCGGCCGTAAGCTATTGGATCGCTTATGAGGTGCGCTTTGATTTTAGTGTGCCTGATAATCATGTGTTGGATCGGATCGAAACACTTTGGTGGGTGGTGATGCTGAAGTTGATGTTGCTGATTGGGTTTGGCCAATTCAGCAGTATTCTTGCATATTTTCGTTTGCCTGATGCGCTGCGCCTTTGGGTTGCGTTAGTGGTGGCGGCGACCATCCTGATGTCGATGTGGTATGTGTACGGGGGGGATGGTGTGCCGCCGCGCGCGGTGATTTTGGTGGATTTCCTCCTTTGTTTTTTTGCGATTGGCGGCTTTCGGGTGGCGATGCGAGTTAAAGCAAGTCGCGGAATTGCTGATTGGTTAGCAGTTGATCAGTTGGAAAATGTTCTAATCGTCGGTGCGGGCGAAGTGGGTGCGGGCTTGTGTTCGGAGCTTATGAATAAGGCGAGCCTAGGGATGCGGCCGATGGCATTTTTGGACGATGATCCGCGTAAGATCGGCCGTTCTGTTCATGGCGTGCCCGTGGCGGGCAGCGTAGATGATTTGCCTAAGGTGGCGAGTCGGTATTCTGTTTCAAAAGTGGTGGTGGCATTCCCTTCTGCCTCAGTGAAGCGGGTTAAAAAGGTTGCCGAACTGGCAGCCGAGATGGGCTTGTCAGTCGAGATCGTGCCAGCTTTGACTGATTTGGTGAGCGGTCGGGCGGAGATATCTCAGCTACGTCCGGTTGAACTGGAGGACTTGCTGGGGCGCGAAGCAGTGGATCTTCATTCAGATGCGATCCGCTCAATGTTAAAAGGAAAACGGGTCTTAATTACTGGCGCTGGGGGCAGTATTGGCAGTGAATTGGTGCGCCAAGTGATCGGCTTCGCGCCGTATTCGGTGCATTGTGTCGATCAGGCTGAAATTGCGATTTTTAATCTACAGGGCGCGCTACTTCCGATGATGGGTGGTAAGGTAAGGGAAGATTCTAGTGCAAAATCGTCATTAAAAGATGGGCCTGAGGAGCGTGGCTTCAGCGGAGAAGTTTTATTTTCAGTTTTGGATGTCGCTCTTTCAGAGGATGTCCGAAACCTGTTTGAGACGTATCAACCGGAAGTCATTTTTCACGCGGCGGCTCACAAGCACGTGAATCTAATGGAAGATCAACCTAGTGAAGCGTTACGGAATAACTTTTTTGCGACCGCAGCCCTTGCAGTTGAAGCAAGTCGAGTCGCTGCTGAGCGCTTCATTCTGATTTCTTCGGATAAGGCGATCAATCCAACCAGCGTGATGGGAGCTACCAAACGCCTGGCCGAGCTCTCTTTGCTGGAGCAACAGGGTGCTGATGGTAATCAGACTAAGTTCATGGCGGTTCGCTTCGGCAATGTGTTGGGATCCTCAGGGAGTGTGATCCCTATCTTTCATCGTCAGATCATGACGGGTGGCCCAGTCACTGTAACTGACCCTGAAGTCACTCGTTTCTTTATGATGGTCGAGGAGGCGGTGGGGCTAGTCCTAGAGAGCGCGACCCAAGGCGGGGGTGGAGAGATCTTTGTGTTGAACATGGGCGAATCGATCAAGATCGTAGACCTCGCAAAGCAGATGATCGCACTCAGTGGCCTGCGCGAAGGTGTCGATATTGATATCGAGTTTGTAGGGCTGCGCCCCGGGGAGAAGTTGTATGAGGAGGTGCAGCATTTAAGTGAAGAGTTGCAACCGACCGAGCATTCGCAAGTTTTGCGCTTTGTAGCGAATCGGAAATCGAGGTATTCGGTCGACGAAATGATGCGCTTAATTAAAGCAGCGATTGCCAGCAACGATACGCCGGCAATCAAGCGGTCGATCCAAGATCTGATTCCGGAATATACGCCGTCAGGTGGGAAGGTGGGAAGGTTTGAAGGTGGGAAAGTGGGAAGGTGGGAAGGTATGAAGGTGGGAAGGAGGCCTTGAAAAGTGTCAGTCCAATTTTCCTTGTTTTTAGAACCGTATAATGGCACACGAAGACGCGGAGCAGTAAAAGAAATCAGTCGGCTCGCATTCGCTGATCTCTACTGTCTCGTCACAGAAGACGTGACTAGCGTCGCGTCGCTACAGGCTTGTGGATTGTGTAGCGATGTCGCGCCAGCGGCGTCTTTTTTTAGGTCGGCAGGAACCCGTCCATGCGCCAACTGGGGGCAGCCACATGTTGCCCGAGCTTAACAATTCCGCCCAAATAGCAGGGCAACCGGTTTAGATTTTGCAATGAAACGCCACTCTTCGGGGTGGGTTTTTTTTGTCTGAAGCGCATGGTCATGGCCCATGCATTTTTGATTAACCATTTTACAAGATGTATGCTTTTTTGATCTAAGATTATCTTAGATGTTCATTTGTGATGGGATAAGAGATCGAAATGCCTCGAGCCCCGCTTTCACAAGCGAGGCCACCCGCCTTCGCTCTGCGAGACTACGGCGTGGCATGCGTAACCGGAAACTGGAGAACTGAAAACTGGAGAACTAAAAACCGAACAACTGGTCTTAATCCACCCCGCTTTCGCAAGCGAGGCCACGAATGAGGAGTGAAGGGCGAATGAGTTTTTAGGGTTGAAGCTCGAACGGTTATGTTTATCTGAAATCCCTTTGATGCGTGCTTGTATTTTTCTGACTTATTTTCTGCTGGTATTTTTTGTGATCGGTTGTCGCGTGGAGGCGCGTGCCGCCTGGTGGAAGCCGGAGCGGGTGCCGGGCTCGGCGCGCTTGTCGTTGGAATCGATTCGTTCGATTTATTTACCGGCGGAGCCGTCGGCCCGCTTGGAGGGGGCGGTGGAGGATTTGGTTGCCTGCTGGCCCGTGGCGTTGGAGCGAGTTGAGGGATCGTCTGTGCCATCGAAGCAGGTGTTTGTCTTGCAGCGTGATGCGAGTGTTGAAGGTTTTTCTTACCGTCGTGATCGGACGCAGGTGTATCTTCGTGCTTCTACCGATGAGGGGCTCGCGAACGGGCTCTATGCTATCTGTCGTGAGCTACTCGGGGCACGCTGGTATTGGTCGGGCGACTTGGGGCTGGAGTTTGTCGGCGAGCCGGTCGATACCTTTCCGGATCGGGTCTGGCGGGAGCGGCCGGCTTTTGTGCAGCGCACCCTTTCTCCGGTGAACACCGATTTCGGGCGGCGCAACGGCTTGAACCGGGTGTATTCTTTTAACCATAATCTGGCGCGGATTTTTACGCAGGAGGTCTTCGAGGCCACGCCAGAGGTTTTTGCCGAAATCGGGGGGGTGCGCCAAGCGCCCAAGCGTAGCGCGAAGTATGATCCGCAGCCGGACTTCACCGATCCGGGGGCGGTGGACCTGGCGGCCCAGGCCGCACGCGCACACTTTGAAGAGAATCCGGACGCGAATAGCTTCTCGCTTTCGATTAACGACAACTCGCTCTTTGATGAGGGGGCGGAGACCGAGGCGGTGGTCAGAGGCGTGGTCAGAGGCAAAGCCTCTGGGTGGGAAGGTTTGAAGGTGGGAAGGTATGAAGGTGGGAAGGTGGAAGGTTTGAAGGTAGAAGGTGGAAGGTTTGGAGGTTTGAAGGTGGGACGGTTCGACGTAGTTCACCCCAGGCTGGCTCAGGCTCGCTACGCGAGTGGACGGAGGCCCCGGCTTCATCTTACTAGGCCGAGGCAAGTAGAGGGCCCGGCTTCATTTTATTGCGCCGAGGCAAGTAGGAAGCCTTCTGGTGAAGTTCAGTATTTTCGCGGGCTGCCGAATTACACGGATCTGGTTTTCGGGTTCATGAATCAGGTCGCGAAGAAGGTGTATGAACCCACCTCCAAACCTTCCACTCGTCAAGGCGTATCGAAGAGGAGACGGAACCTCCCACTCGTCGCGGCGTATCAAAGAGGAGCCGGAACCTTCCCACCTTCAAACCTTCGCACCTTCGCACCTTCGCACCTTCGCACCTTCCCACCTTCAAACCCGCAACCTCCCTACCTGACGGCTCTGGCTTACTACTGGACGGAGCAGTCGCCCTCGTTTCAAATACACCCGCAGGTGATGCCGGTGCTGACCTCGGACCGCGCCCAGTGGCACGACCCGGATTATCGGGCGGAGGACAAAGCTCTGATCCAGCGCTGGGCGAATTCCGGGGCGGAGCGTATCGCGACCTGGGACTACTATTTTGGGGCACCGTATCCGTATCCGCGTCAGTTCACCCAATGGATAGGCGAGAGCATTCGCTATCTGCACGAGTCAGGGGTTGATGTGTTCTTCTCTCAGTTGCCCTCGATTTGGGGGCTGGACGGGCCCAAGGCCTGGCTGACGGCGGAACTGTTACGCGATTCGGAGCAAGACGTGGAAGTGCTCCTCGGGGAATACTATGAAAACTTCTTTGGCCCGGCGGCGGCGCCCATCCGTGAGTTTTACGAAATTGCCGAGCAGACGCGTAATGAACGTGAAGGAACGGCGAACTGGATCAAATTCTACAAAGATGAAGCCGGGATTGAACTCTTCACTCCGGAGACCTTAGTGCGGATGCGGGCTTGCCTCGATCTGGCGACGGAGCATGCCCGGGAGTGGTCATCCCGTAGTGCTGCCGCTTCCGGCGGCACATTCGATTCGGAGCGCTATTTGAAGCGCGTGCGCATTGTTTCAGAAGCTTTTAGCTACACGGAATCCTATGCGGCCTATCACCGGAGCCGGGTGCGTCTGGTGGAGCTGGCCATGACTGCGCTACGCCGTGAGGGGCCCGAGAAAGAGAGGGAAGGCCTGGTTCGTGCACTGGCTGATTATGAGAGAACGAAAGCCTCCTTTGACGAGCTGAAGCGCAGCTTGGCGGAGCACCCCATGCATCGTGGCTTCGCCACCTTTAACCGATTGATGCAGACGGATCCGATGCCTCTGCTCATGGCCGCGCTTGGGCGTTCCGGCTTAGATCTCGAAGCTCTGGATTTGCAGGAGGATGGCATCTTGCTCACGACGCTCCGTGCCTGGAGTGCGGACGAGCTGGAGTTGGTTCACTCTGGCCGCAACGCCAAACTCGAGCACTCCGGCACGGAACGGCGGAACTTTCTTGGTCCGGAACTGCCAGTCATTAATGGCTGGGAAATTCAGTATCGAGCAAGCGAGGGGCTGCAAGTCGGGGCGGCTAGGGGGCAGGGGGCTTCCGGCCTCAGGGTCGAAAATGCCGATATTGTTTCTTTGGCGCAGACTTATCCGGTCATCGGGGAGAGGGCCTACCTCCTGCAGATCGAAGCCAGTTGGCAGGTGAGTCCGGACAATCGCAGCAGGGTGCAGCTAAATTGGAAGTCGATATCGGGAGAGAAGCTGCGAGTCGATCTGCTCCTGCGCTTGCCGAATGGCAACTCTAACGGCCCCCAGCCGCTGCAGTTTCTGTTGTCTGCACCGGTCAATGCCTACGACCTTCAGGTCGCGGTTGTCACGAATCGCCAATACGAGGGCGATTTTTTCGAAATCGAGCGAATTAGGTTCGGTCAACTGGTGCCGAAGCGCTGATGCTCTTTACGCGTCGATTACGACGTCGGCATCGCCTTTCGGCTGGCAGCAGCACAAGAGCTCATTACCTGTTTCCGGCTCTCCGGAGTGTCCGTTCGGGTATTCGACTTCGCCTGAAACCAGCTTTTGCTGGCAGGCCGTGCAGTTGCCCATCCGGCAGCCGTAGTCCAGATCGAGGTCGTTGGCCTCCGCCAGCTCGAGGATACTCTCCTCGACGCCGGTCCATTCACATTCGAGATCAGATTTTTGAAAGATTACTTTAGGCATGTTTGTTTGGATATGGGAAGTCGCGTCTAATTGCAAACCGTCAAAAGGGTTGTCGCGAAGTTTTATCCAGTAGGCTCCGTTCTTGCCAAGGTCCTCATTTATTGATCCACCTACTTCGCACAGAGAATGACTAAAATCCGCCAGATCGACTACGCCACCCCCCGCACCCTCGTTTCCTATAATGGGAAGCGCCACGTCCGTTTGACTGGCGAGGACAACCGCTACAAATTTTCCGGGGTGCTGGTGGACGGAGAGGAAGATAATTTTGCCAAAATCGGCGAGGAACGCACCGATTGGCAGAAAAGTGCCTTTCCGCTGCCCTGGACCGATTCGCCTGATGTGGTGAAGCCGGACTAGAATTAGAATCGCTCTGCGCTTGACAGGTTGCCGATAAAGGCCTTTTTTCACCGCTTTTCTCTAATTCCGGCGTTCTCTCGCCTTTATTTAATTCCTAGTTTTCATTATTAGTTTTCCGTTATGGCACTTAAAATCCGTCTTCAACGTCATGGTGCAAGCCACCGTCCTTTCTACCGCATGGTTGTCACTGAGGCAACTGCCCGCCGCGATGGCCGTTTCGTCGAGGTGCTCGGCACTTACGAGCCGCAATCCAAGCGCCCGGAGGACGAACTGAAGCTGAAGCTCGACCGGGTGGACTACTGGCAGTCCGTCGGAGCAAAGCCGACCGATACCGCAGCTAGCCTGATCCGCAAGGCCCGCCGTGTGGTGCCAGCTGAGGCTGCGACTACTGAGGCTGCGACTACTGAAGCCGCGACTGCTGAAGCTGCGTCTACTGAAGCTGCGACTACTGAAGCTGCGACTACTGAAGCCGCGTCTACTGAGGCTGCTGAGGGTGCGTCTACTGAGGCCTAAACGTTCGGGTGTCACATTAGGATTTCCGGAAACTAATGTAGCGTGTCGCTTTAGCGAACGTCCTGATTAGTCTCTAAAAACCTTACGGGGGACGTTTCCTAAAGCTGCACGCTACGAAAGAAAACTTTTTTTAGCCTACTGGCCGTCTGAATGTCATCGGCGTTACCGCCGATGCGACATTAAAACCATCTGAAATCAGATGCCGGATGACCGCCTGTTCCCGCTCCGATGCACCTCGAGTTTGATATTTTAACCCTCTTCCCAGAAATGGTGGAGGGTTTTTTTACGTCCAGCATGATCGCCCGGGGGCGGAGAAACGGCCTGCTCGATGTCCGCACCCACCAGCTCCGGGACTGGGCCCAAGATAAGCATCATAAGACCGATGAGATCCCCTATGGCGGCGGCGCGGGCATGGTGATGATGCCTGGGCCGATCTTTGCTGCCGTGGAGGAATTGCGGCGACCGAACACGAAGGTGCTTTACATGGCGCCGGATGGCGTGCCGTTGACCAGTCCGCTTGCCCGCGAACTGGTGAAGGAGGAGCACTTACTCATCCTCAGTGGACACTACGAAGGGGTGGACCAGCGGGTGCGCGATGAGCTGGTTGATCAGGAGATTAGCATTGGGGACTACGTGCTAACGAATGGAACGCTCGGTGCGGCGATTTTAATTGATTCGGTGAGTCGATTTATCCCCGGATTTTTAGGTGACGAAAAATCCTTGACGGAGGAATCTTTCATGAACACTTTGCTCGGCTTTCCTCAATACACGCGTCCCGCAGACTTCCGCGGCATGCGGGTGCCTGAGGTCTTGCTTTCAGGAAACCATGCCGCGATTGCCCAGTGGCGCCACGAACAACAGATCGATAAAACCCGGCGTTTACGCCCCGACCTTTTAGAATAAGACAGTTAATACTTTAACGGAAAATTACAGCTATGAGCCAAGCCATCCTCGAAGAAATCACTAAAGACCAACTCAAGAACGACCGCGCAGACTTCAAAGTCGGTGACGGCGTTCGCGTTCACCTGAAGGTGAAAGAGGGCGAAAAGACCCGTATCCAGGTTTTCACCGGGATCGTTATTTGCCGTAAGGGGGGTGGCCTGCAGGAGACCTTTACCGTGCGCCGGATCGCATCTGGCGTGGGCGTGGAGAAAGTCTTCCCCGTGCACAGCCCGACTATCGATAAGGTCGAAGTTGATCGCGAGTCCATCACCATGCGCGCCCGTATGTATTACATGCGCGACCGCATCGGCAAGGCTGCCAACCAGGTGAAAGAGAAGCGCCTCATCGAAGCCGGTCGCCGCTAGTCGCCCGACTGTATTCATTTGATAAAAGCCGCCCTTTCGTGGGGCGGCTTTTTTTTGAGGAGTAGCCTCAAAACTCTGTTTTGGGGTGATTCGTAATGGGATGAAATATCGAACTGCCTCGAACCCCGTTTTCACAAACGAGGCCACGAATGAGGGGTGCCCTCAAAACTCTGTTTTGGGGTGATTCGTAATGGGATGAAATATCGAACTGCCTCGTCCCCGTTTTCACAAACGAGGCCACGAATGAGGGGTG
>Ga0306899_1001018_pt1 | contig 11867 bp, 9 predicted proteins | sample AntRauMFilla3764_FD_190407 | JGI IMG/M metagenome (GOLD analysis project Ga0306899, IMG submission 190407) | Saline lake microbial communities from Rauer Islands, Antarctica - Metagenome Filla 3 #764 (v2) (version 2) | ecosystem: Environmental > Aquatic > Non-marine Saline and Alkaline > Saline ... | reverse complement strand
TTCCCCGTCAGGCTGAGTTCCCCGTAAGGGGAACGAGGGAAGGAGCGAGGGAACCATCTTCCCCGTCAGGCTGAGTTCCCTGGGCTAACCGGGCCAGGGAACGAGGGAAGGAGCGAGGGAACCAGGGGAACCCTGGTTCCCGAGGGTACCATCTTCCCCGTCAGGCTGAGTTCCCTTGGCCACAAAGTGGCCAAGGAACGAGGGAACTAGGTTCCCCGTAAGGGGAACGTGGGAAGGAGCGAGGGAACCAGGGGAACCCTGGTTCCCGAGGGTACCATCTTCCCCTGCAGACTAAGTTCCCTGGGCTAACCGGGCCAGGGAACGAGGGAAGGAGCGAGGGAAGGAGCGAGGGAAGGAGCATAGTCCCTTCGCCCCCCTGGAGGCCGAGTTCCCCGTCAGGGGGACGAGGGAAGGAGCATAGTCCCTTCGCCCCCCTGGAGGGGGACTCAGCCGACAGATTGGGCAACCAGAGGTGGTGACCCCCACGGTTTTTTACCAACAGGTCTGGCGGACAAACCCTTTCCTTAGGAAAGGGTTTGACCCCCACGGTTTTTTACCAACAGGTCTGGCGGACAAACCCTTTCCTTAGGAAAGGGTTTGTCCTAGCCCGCAGCGTCCCTCGCCCCCTGGCGGGGGGACGAGGCGGTATTATTTCAAAATAAAGTGAAAATACTCCATTTGATAGCCCTATCAGCAGGATCATTGAATGTCAACATTTTAAACGTGCACTACGCGAATTTTAAAAGTGTAATGGATTATTACTATTCAGTTGGAAACAATTTCGTAAATACACTACGTGTGTCCAAGATTTGGACTAATAATATGCCTGATAATAGTATCATTACTGCCTTTAGGGATAAAGATAATTGCACTTTAAAATGCAAACATGTACGTTATAATAAGACATTAAATGGGACTCAGAGACTGAACGCAAGGGATCTTATGTGGTTGGCTGGTTCCCTCGCCCCCCCTGGCGGGCTAGGAAAAACCCTTTCCTAAGGAAAGGGTTTTTCCGCCAATATTAATATACCTAATAAATATTAAAATTCGAGGGTACTACCAAAAACGTAATCTTTCTGCTCGCGCTAGCATACGCGCTCGAGCATGCTCTATGGCGCGTGTCGCCAATAGGATAAAGTAACCACAACAACATAAGATTAAGATACAGTCCGAACTACAAATCACAGATGTGTCAGTAGAGTACAGTGAGAGTTTATTTTCTGGGGCGTTCCCATGGTAATAAATGGGTTCGTGGTAAATAAATGGGATTGTCAACAAAATGATCTTTGGTTTATTTCAAAATGATTTAAAAAGAGTTATTGCTTTTAGTACTTGCAGTCAATTAGGGTACCCATTCTTACCAATTATAAATACAGATTTATTTAATACAAATTTTAGGCCCTATTTTTATAATAATAAAAAAGAAGGCTCAGATTATGTAAATAAAGTAAATATAATACCTGAACATTACGTTACACGATATGATGTTATGAATAAGGATAATAAAATCCCAGTTCCCTAGGGGGCTGGGCCCCGCTAGGCCAAACGTACATATAAAGATATTGGTGTTATTTACCTTTGGGTAAATATAATTAATGGTAGAACTTACACAGGTTCTACTAATAATCTTTATAACCGTTTAGATAATTATTTTTCTATATCTTATTTAGAAAGAACTCGTGATAAAATGGCGATATGTGGAGCTCTATTAAAATATGGATTTGATAATTTTAATTTTTATGTGTTAGAATTAGTACAAGATACTCATGTAGCGGCAGCGTGGACCGCTGCGGGCCCACTCGCGACTAGACTCATTAAAGTAGGAGTTGGAAAAACCCAAAGGCTTTGTCCTATAGGAAAAATCCTCTGGATTTTTCCAACTCGTAGAGCGAGTCTACGAGCCCCTAGAGCGAGTCTACGAGCCCCTAGAGCGAGTCTACGAGCCCCTAGAGCGAGTCTACGAGCCCCTAGAGCGAGTCTACGAGCCCCTAGAGCGAGTCTACGAGCCCCTAGAGCGAGTCTAGGGGCTCGTACTTGTATAGTCTAGTCGCGAGTGTAGATAGTTTAAAACTTAAAGAAAATTATTCCTGGCTAACCGGGCCACCAAGTGGCCCGGGGACGGTCCTAAGGACCGTCCCCTATATTTTTCTTACAGAAAAATATAGGACTTTGTGGCCAAGTTGAGGTTTAATATAATTAAATCTTCCTATAATATAGCTCCTATTTTTAATCCTTTTGTTGGTCTAAATAATCTGCGTTTTGGTAAAACTGTTTCACAAGAAACACGTAACAAAATAAGTAAAACTTTAAAAGGTCGCGTTATGCCAGACGTCGAAAAACAAAACCATATCACAGGTTCTCATAAAAAACTTATTTATTGTTATGACTATTTTACTAAAGAATACTTATTTATGTTTGAAAGTATTAGAGGTATGTCTAGAGTTTTAAGTTATAAAAATTATGAATCTATTAGACGTAAAATAGATAATAATAAACCATTAAACTGTGTTTACAAAGGTAAATCCTATACTTTATTCTTATATTCTTCTGCACAATAAATAAGGTTAGATTTATTAATATTTTTCATTATTTAAATAAATATCTTATAAATCGTGAGCGTAGTCCTCTAGACGGTACGGCTAACCGGGCCACCAAGTGGCCCGGGGACGGTCCTAAGGACCGTCCCCTATATTTTTCTTACAGAAAAATATAGGACTTTGTGGCCGGTCTTAACCCGCTAGAGGTCAGGTTTAAATGAATTTGTTAGGCGATTACTCTAGCGAGTAATCGCTAACTGTATTTATAATTATAATGTGCTCTATCTTAGATGAGTCTAAGATTATAATCTTGCCGTATGCTGAGCAATGCATTCGATGTTGGGTATCTAAGATAAGTTATAATCTAACATAGGATGATAATCAGCAGATAACTAATTAATATCTTACTACCGCGAAAGGCGCGCTTTAGTTTATAATATTTAAATTAGGATTTCAGAGATTAGACGCAAGACATTCATATTGTTATAATAATTAATATGGGTGAAGGTATAATCCAATCTTATATGCAAATACGAGGCTCTTGACATGATGGTAAGTGTTGGTTTAGGTGAATTAGGTGTTGAAGCATCAATTTCTCATTTAGCTTCACATGCTTCTTTTAAAGCAGGTTTATTTTTAGCTGCAGGTGTTGTTATTATATCTTCTGGAGGATATCAATCAATGAGTCGTTATGGTGGTTTAACAGGTGTACATTGTACATTATTTGGTTATTTAACATTATTATTATGTGGTTTAAGTTTAATGGGTTTACCAGAAACATCAGGATTTTATTCAAAAGAAACTATTATTAATTTAAGTTATGTAAATTTCCATTATTTTGCTGATTATGTACATACTTTATTATTATTAGCTGCTTTAGTTACTTGTACTTATACTATTAAATTATTTGTACAAATATTTTTTTATGATTTTAATGGTCTTGATTTTAATGTATCTCCTGCTGCTAAACCTAAATCTATTTTATTAAGTATAGCTTTTACAGTATTATTAATTGATATAATAGCTAAAATTTGGATTGGTACTGGATTATTATCAGGTATATTATTTTTTGTACCTTGGTTAGTTAAAACTTTACCTTTAGGTTTAATTATAGCTGGTTTCTTAACTGCTACTACTGCAGTTACTAGTCAAAGTTTTAGTCTTATACGTTTCAATGCTACACGATGGGGCTTTGATCAATTATACGCTCGTACTATAGTAATTACCATTTTAGATTGGGGTCGTATTACTTGGACAGCAGGTGATAAAGGTCTTTTTACAGTGAACAATCAAAAAGTTCGCTTTTAAAAAGGCGCATAAACCTGAGTCACAAAACAAAATGGCCGGAGGCAAGGGGGATCATGGACTTTATGGTCTGGCTCCTTCCCTCGTTCCCCTTACGGGGAACTCAGCTCGCCCCCCCCTGGCGGGGAACCATGTACTCACTAGGGGACTCGGTTACGAGGAGAGCAGCTTAATATACTGAGGGTATCCAAACATATTTAATACAAATATCTCTCTTATCTCCACGTGGAGGTAATACTGATAAATCCGAGTCCCCCCGCCAGGGGGGACGAACTGAGTTCCCCGTAAGGGGAACGAGGGAAGGAGCCATCTGCAAAGATCTTTTCCTTTTCCTTGGATAAATCTTATGGCAAAGATCTTTTCCTAGGATAAATCTTATGGCAAATTCCTTATCCTTAGGTGCTTAGCTTAGTAGGCCTAAAGCACTGGTCTCATAAGCCAGCTATCACAGGTTCAAATCCTGTAGTACCTAAAAAGAATAAATATTTAATTTCCCTGTATTAGCATAGGCCCCTTGTCAAGTGACCTCGTTCCCGCCCCCCCTCCCCCTGGCGGGGCCGAGTCCCCTAAAGGGGGACGAGCGAAACAGGGGAACGAGCGAAACAGGGGAACGAGCGAAACAGGGGAACGAGCGAAACAGGGGAACGAGCGAAACAGGGGAACGAGCCGGCCACTTTGTCTATGGCTCCTTCCCTCGTTCCCTCGTTACCCTTACGGGGAACGAGGGAACTCAGCTCGTCCCCCTTTAGGGGACTCGGTTTTTCTTACAGAAAACCCTAGGGGACAGTTAATTGGTATAAATAATATAGAAAAAAGAACGTACCCTCCGACACAGGTGGATTAGAGTTAAGCTCTAAGGCTAAATAGAAATAACCAAGTTGAAGGAACTCGGCAAAATGCTTACGTGGTTAACGACAAGTAAGGACTATAAATGTTAAAATGTAACTGAAGGCAACGACTGTTTAATAAAAACCCAAGACTTTGCATAATGTTAAACATAAAATTATCCGGCCACGAAGTGGCCTGGGGGCGGTCCTTAAGATCTGTCTCGTTGAAATATGCTGTCCCTCGCCGGGGGGCATATACACAATGGATATTTTATTCAAAAGTAAAAGGTCTGTCATCTGCCCATTGACTAAGGTAAACGGCTGCTGTAAATATAACGGTACTAACTAAAAAATTATAAGACTACCTATGTGCCGTATTTAAAGATAACTATATGCTGGAAAATCATTTGTAATAAAAGATAACCAGCAAGAAATATACCTTTTATTAATCATACACCTGGTAAACAACCCGGGCCGCGAAGTGGCCGGTTAGTAATAATAGTAGATTTTTATAAGGCGGACAGACACGCACGGTAAAACCGTGCGTGTTTGTACTAGCCCGCTGCGCGGGAAGCGGACAAAACGCTTCCCTTGGAAAGAATCTTCTATTGTCCACAGTAATTTATTTATATAAAGAATTTGTCTATGTATTTGGATCAGAACCAAAACTTGAACGAGTTATATTATTTGAAAAGCTTCGCTTCTATATTATATTGAAACTGATGTTCATAAAAATCTTAATATCTTAGTTTCTTATATTTTGCTTATTGGGGATTCCCTATGAATACAAATACAAAAAGGTCAAATAAATCCAACTTTTGGTACTTTGAGTGATGCTGTTAGATATGTTAAATTACGAAGCAAATGATTCTTATAATCATTCTTTTTTTATTGTCGCGCTTCGCGCGGAACACTATAAAATTACGATTGGTAGGAGACATAAATTAGCTTATATAAGTATAACGAATCTTGAATTTAGGCTCTTTTCAGTTTAATTCTGGTGTAAGTCTGCCATCTAATTAAATGGAGGATAGTTTAAAATAATAATTAAGGTATATTCTTCAGAGACTTTTACGTTATCCCGTTATATATACTAAGGATAGAGCTCCGCGGGTCTGGTCCCCTTGCGGGTCTGGTACCCGAGGGTACCTTGGTCCCCTCGCCCCCTGGTGGGGGACTCGGATCCCTCGCTCCCCGTCAGAGGAACCTAGTTCCCTCGTTCCCCTTCAGGCGAACCCAGCCTGGCGGGGAACCTAGTTCCCTCGTTCCCCTTCAGGCGAACCCAGCCTGGCGGGGAACCTAGTTCCCTCGTTCCCCTTCAGGCGAACCCAGCCTGGCGGGGAACCTAGTTCCCTCGTTCCTTGGCTAACCGGGCCACCAAGTGGCCCGGGGACGGTCCTAAGGACCGTCCCCTATATTTTTCTTACAGAAAAATATAGGACTTTGTGGCCAAGGAACTCAGCGGTATTAACGTAAAATAAAGTCCAATCTATAGGAGCCCCAATACTCGCCCGAAGCGCCTCACGTAGACGCGAGACTAGGGGCTCTAACATGTAAATGTTAGAGTTTTAATGGCTAAGGTAGCAAAATCCATTGACGTTTAATTGATGTCGCGCATGAATGATGTAACGATTGCCTTGCTGTCTCCAACTTGGATTCTGTGAAATTGGAAAATCCGTGCAGATACGGATAAGTGTGTCTGGGACGATAATATAAAACTTGTCGTATAGTATTATTTTATACTATTATAATTAAGTTTAATTCTAGAAAAGCGACGGGCGAAGCCCACAAAATCTAACTAGAAGCATTTATATTTATAAATTCGGCGTGTAAGCTCTAGCGAGCTTCGCACTAATTTTTATAAATGTTCAACGACTAAAAGCATCACATTAGATGCATTACACTTAACGGATATTAAATAATATTCGATGATATAGTCTGATACTTTAGAAATATTCTAAAGATTAACATATTTGAAGACCCCGAGCACCTGACCAAGATGGTAAAACTAATAAACGAATATTTGTGGGAATAAATATAATAATAATTTAATAATTTGTGGGAATAAATAAAATAATAATTTAAAAGAAATGATTTTTTTAATTCAATCTCTATTTTTTTTTCAATAGACTCAAACAGTATTACAGTACAAATATTAATAATATGATTGAAAACCCCTATAAGTTAAAATTTCCTATGTCAATTGATTCTGCTTTTGTTGAATGGTTTGTTGGTTTTGTAGATTACGAAGGCACTTTTAGTTTCTCATTAAGTTCTAACCGTTGTTTTGGTTTTAGTTTCAAAATACCTCAAAGTGTTTATAATGAACGTTGTTTACAATATATTCAACAAACATTAAACGTTGGTACTATAACTAATGATGGTCCTGATAATTTACAATGGCGTGTAAGAGATAAAAAAATTTTATTGGATTTAATTATACCTTTATTTGAACGTTATCCTTTAAGAACTGCTAAGTACTATTCCTTTTCAATTTTTCAATTAGCTTTAAATACTATAGGAGTTCGTAGAACGAGTCTACGAACACCTAGACTCGCCCGCAGCGCCTCGCGAGGACGGAAAGAATCTTTGATTCTTTCCGTCCGTAGAGCCTCGTTCCCGCCCCCTGGCGGGGCCGAGTCCCCCCCTGGCTAACCGGGCCACCAAGTGGCCCGGGGACGGAAAGAATCTTTGATTCTTTCCGTCCGTAGAGCCTCGTTCCCGCCCCCTGGCGGGGCCGAGTCCCCCCCTGGCTAACCGGGCCACCAAGTGGCCCGGGGACGGTCCTAAGGACCGTCCCCTATATTTTTCTTACAGAAAAATATAGGACTTTGTGGCCAAGGGGACGAGGGAAACAGGGGAACGAGAAGAATCTTTGATTCTTTCCGTCCGTAGAGCCTCGTTCCCGCCAGGTGGCGGGGACGAGGGAACGAGAAGAATCTTTGATTCTTTCCGTCCGTAGAGCCTCGTTCCCGCCAGGTGGCGGGAACGAGGTCCATAATAATGATTTATTAACTAAAATAAATGATAATTATAATCTAAAAGGTACTTTTTTCAAAGCTGGTAGACTCTGATTATTGATCAAATAGATTCTTTACAATTATTATTAAACTTTTATCATAATGGTTTTATTGGTGCAAAAGCTAATATCTATCATATTTGAGCTCAATCTTTTAAAGCTAACCAATCTATAACTAACCAATCTACTACTAACCAATCCTCTATTAACCAATCAACTACTAACTAATCAACTATAAGTTAAAAAATAGTACAATTATTAATAAGAATCCAAAATCATTATCTAAGTTATCCAATAAAAAAGAGATAATAAAGTTAGCTGATTCATCTGTTAATTTTAAATCTAATCAATTTATTGAATGGTTAGACGGTCCCCTCGCCCCCTGTCGGCCGAGTTCCCCGTCAGGGGGACGAGGGAACCAGGGGAACCCTGGTTCCCGAGGGTACCATCTTCCCCGTCAGGCTGAGTTCCCTTGGCCACAAAGTGGCCAAGGAACGAGGGAACTAGGTTCCCTTGGCCACAAAGTCCTATATTTTTCTGTAAGAAAAATATAGGACTTTATGCCCAAGGAACGAGGGAACTAGGTTCCCTGGGCTAACCGGGCCACAAAGTAGCCCGGGGACGGTCCTAAGGACCGTCCCCTAGATTATTCTTACAGAAAAACCGAGTCCCTAGTTGGGACATGGTTCCCATGGAAAGAAATAAATGTTAGGAAAAATGATTTTAATAACTATTTTAACAATTACAGTACCATTTTTATTAGTAGTGGCACTTACAACTTTATTTGAAAGACAAGTAATGGCCAGTATGCAACGTAGAATTGGACCCCAAGTATCTGGTATTGGAGGAGTTCTACAACCCTTTTATGATGGATTAAAGCTAGGAGTCAAGGAACCAGTTCTACCTGAGTTAGCAGCTTCTGGTGCTTTTAGTGCTGCACCAATGATTGCATTTATTCTATCACAAATATCATTTAGTATTATTTTTATAAGTGATAGTTCATATCAAGGTATTATTTTAATGGCACTTTCTTCATTAGCAGTTTATGGTGTATTATTAGCTGGTTGGGCATCTAATAGTAAATATGCTTTCCTTGGTAGTTTACGTTCTGTAGCTTTAATGGTTTCATATGAATTAGGTTTTGGTGCTATATTATTAAGTATTTGTTTATTTTTAACTGATAGTACTGGTATGAAAAGCTTAAATTTTGCAGATGCAGCACCTTTTGTACAAACAGCTTTATTACCTTTACTTTTAATTTTCTTAATTTGTATTTTAGCTGAATCTAAACGTATTCCATTCGATTTACCAGAGGCTACTTTGGTCTCTTTAAATGTCACTATATGCTTAAACTTCAATTTCTTTTACTTTTTTTAAAGGTCAGCTCACCCCGAATCCCCCCGCCAGGTGACGATCCGAGTTCTCTCGCTAGGGGGGCGAGGGGACCCTCTAATAAATTGAATAATCAGCAGGTAATTCTTATTAAGCGCCTGCACTTACAACGTAAGTGCAAGGCTTCCCTATCCGGCTTCACGGGCGCACCTTACCAACTATTTTAGCCGCTGCTAAAAGAGTCAAGTTCCCTTGTCCCTCTGACGGCTGAGTTCCCCGTCAGGGGAACTCGGGAACTAGGTTCCCTGAGCTAACCGGGCCACTAAGTGGCCCGGTTCCCTGAGCTAACCGGGCCACTAAGTGGCCCGGTTCCCTGAGCTAACCGGGCCACTAAGTGGCCCGGGGGACGGTCCTAAGGACCGTCCCCTAGATTTTTCTTACAGAAAAACCGAGTCCCCCCGCCAGGGGGGGCGAGGGGATCATGGACTTTGTGGCCAGGGAAGGAGCGATACGAAGATAGTCCCTCGCGCCCTGTGGGGAAAATGGCTCCTTCCCTCGTTCCCTTTACGGGGAACCTAGTTCCTGAGTTCCCTGACCACAAAGTGGCCCAGGGAACCTAGTTCCTGAGTTCCCTGACCACAAAGTGGCCCAGGGAACTCAGCTCGCCCCCCCTGGCGGAAAAGGCTCCTTCCCTCGTTCCCTTTACGGGGAACTCAGCTCGCCCCCCTGGCGGGGTACCTTTTCCCCACTAGGGGACTCGGCTTCTATTGGAAAAGGTATGGGTTAAAGAGAAATCCTCAGAGACTACACGCGACAAATAAGTTATATAATACAAAAACACGTAAAAGGTATCCAGGCTTTGATTGTTCCCTCGCCCCCTGGCTAACCGGGCCACCAAGTGGCCCGGGGACGGTCCTAAGGACCGTCCCCTATATTTTTCTTACAGAAAAATATAGGACTTTGTGGCCAGGAAGGGCCCCACTAGGGGACTCGGTGCGGAGAGTTTAAAGGTATATGATCTGATATATTTACGTGATTTTTGAAATAGCTTTTTAAGATTTAGTCCGTATTACATTAAAAGACAAAGGTTTTATATTTATTAATAATTGTATATAGTTACATTAACATTATGTATTTAATTATTGTGTTGATTTATACGGTTTTTAGAATGTTCTGTACATTAGCGCGCCTTTGACGCGCTAATTAATTATAAAATAGAAGTGGTATTTATTCTTTTTATAATAAATAATACATTGATAGTGCTATTAATTTATATCAACATCTAATCTGGGAACATCTAAAAAATTATAAATCAAATATTCACTTTCAAAGGAAAGGGCCTTTATGGTTTATCTAACTTTAGGCGACACGCTAGGCGCGCGCAAGCGCGCGAACTTTATTATTTATGAATATTATAATTTAAACGATTACCTTTTTTAAAAGATAATTATCCTTGAAACAGCTTATCTTTCTTTATTTCCTTTATAACTACTTTATTATTTTTCTTATGGCTCCTTCCCTCGTTCCCGGGCCACTTGGTGGCCCGGGAACGAGGGAAGGAGCCATTAATACAATTATATAAATATATTTTCGTTTTGTCTTAATGCCGCAGAGTTCCGTCCCCTCGCCCGGTCATTAAGTGGCCGGGCCGAGTCTCCTACAGCTATCTTCCCCGTCAGGGAACGAGGGAAGGAGCGAGGCAAGCAGGGGACGATCCGAAGTGCACTAAAAATAAAATACAGAAGCCGAATTAGTTGCTGGTTTTAATGTAGAATATTCTTCTTTAGGATTTGCTTTATTTTTTATAGCTGAATATGCAAATTTATCAATATTATCCGCTATTGCAGCTATATATTTTCTTGGTGGTTTTAGTGCTTTAAAAATTATAACCTTATTATTTGGTTTTGTTTGGGTTAGAGGTACTTTACCTAGATATCGTGCTGACTCTTTCATGCGTTTAGGTTGGAAAGCATTATTGCCATTAAGTCTTGCATTATTTAGTTTCTATGCTGGATTTGATTATATCTTATAAAATATCCGGTCACGAAGTACATAGTTACCTCGCCCCCCCGACCGGGGGCTATGGGGATGTAAATAATAAAAATCTCCGAGCCCCCCGCTAGGGAGGCGAGCTGAGTTCCCCGTAAGGGGAACGAGGGAAGGAGCCATGCCCCCTCCCGCCAGGGGGGGGGGGGGAGGGGGCAGTTTTTCCTAACTATAGGCACTTTGAGGCTGGTTGATGAGGGAACCCGCCAGTGTTTAGTCTCTTAAAGTGTTTAGTCTCTTAAAGTGTTTAGTCTCTTAAAGTGTTTAGTTTCTTAAAGTGGTTAGTATCTTTACGAGGTTATAAGATGGTGGACGGGTTAAAAATAGAAAAATTGCTTTAAGGGTAACTTTCCACACACATAATAAACATAGCTCTTATGGGGCATGTTTTATTCGTATTAACAATAAATAACTGAAGTAATTATACCATTTTAGAATTACGTCCCCCCTTAGGGGGGGCGTTATAAGTTGGTTAAAAACACCATAGAAGGTATTTTAGTCCTGTAAGTCCAATAAGTTCTTATTTGAGAGTATTTATCCTCTGAGGGAACCCTGGTTCCCGAGTCCCCTAGTGAGGAAACGGTACCCCGCCAGTGGGGCGACGGGACCATGGGGACTAGTTATCTAATCGCCAAGCCAAGGCCACCGTAGGTGGCCTTTTACAAATAGCCCGGCGCCAGTGGGGCGACGGGACCATGGGGACTAGTTATCTAATCGCCAAGCCAAGGCCACCGTAGGTGGCCTTTTACAAATAGCCCGGCGCCAGTGGGGCGACGGGACCATGGGGACTAGTTATCTAAT
>Ga0306899_1001017_pt1 | contig 11871 bp, 8 predicted proteins | sample AntRauMFilla3764_FD_190407 | JGI IMG/M metagenome (GOLD analysis project Ga0306899, IMG submission 190407) | Saline lake microbial communities from Rauer Islands, Antarctica - Metagenome Filla 3 #764 (v2) (version 2) | ecosystem: Environmental > Aquatic > Non-marine Saline and Alkaline > Saline ... | reverse complement strand
TTTCTTTGTCTATCAGGAGGACGACTGCAATGACCATGTGGAAAGCCTCCTCAACCTGGCCCTCCTCAGCCGAAGCTCAAGTATGCTGGCACGTGTGCTGGTGGGTATCAGAGGGTTGCAACTGGCCCAGCTGTCGATGAGCAAGGATAACCATGTTATACATATTCGCACACACACACACACACACACACACACACACACACACACACACACTACATATACACATACACACTCATCTGAAGGCTTGGGGACAAAGACATGGTGGGCCTAGATTTTTGTGGGCTTGGCGCGCTCTTGGTGCTCATGGCATCACGCCCCTCCTCCGCATCCAGGTACACCAATATGGTAGACTGACTGACTGAAGTGAAGTTTTGGCCTTGATTTCTATTTGTGGATGTACATCCATTCCAATTACTGAAGCTGAGGAGAGAAGGTTGTTCTAATTAGAGGGAAGCATGTTATAGAGTGCAAGCAACACCAGCTTGCTGTCTAATATTGGACTGGCAGAAGCTTAGCAGTTGCATACTACAGAGAGGCTCCTTTTGGATTAAGCTGCTGGTCACAAAAAAAATTATGTAGAGGATATGGTCTATGCCTTTCCTCTATGGACCTCTTTGGAGCTGATGTCCACTTCTTGAATAGGGGTCGAAGTAGCATCTTCCAGGAGAGCGTACAACCAGTTATTTGTATCTTTAAATGTGCCAATAATCAAAGGAAAATGCATTAGATTCGGCAAGGCCCTTGCTTTTGTTCACTAACATCTACCTCGCAGTAGGATGTGGTGGCAACACTTGGCATGTGTGCACAATTGAGGACACACACACACACATGCAGGCTCTGTCCAACACCCACATTGAGCTCATGGAGCTGGTGCTGGCAGATGTCCATGCAGGACCGGGCCTTCTTGAAGCTTGGCTGCAGGTGTGTGCATGCGCTAATAAAAGTGAGTGATTGAAATTTGCACAAATAAAATGTGCGTACTGGTATTTGCCTTCTGGTGTCTGCCTTCCTCATATTGCAGCGCTAGACACATATGCATTTGGGACGATACACAAGATTTTTGCTGCCCCTGACTTTTGCAAATTCAAATCAGTCCCTTCACTGTTAGAGGGACTTTACAACCAATTCATCGCTCAATTGTAGCACAGGCATTCCCAGCTTTAATACTGCGCATATCTCAACCAGGGATGTTCTTTTACCCCGTCAGAGTACTTTTGGTGGTGATAACGCCGTAATTACTATTCTAGTAATTACAGACGGCGTAATTACGGTCTATTTGGTGACGTCAGGGATGGTGTGGACCTGACGGTCCACCGTCAGGTGCCTCCCAGCCACTCGTTCGAAATGTTTGGACAGTGCTCAGCGACGACGAGGGCACGGTGGGGCAATGTAAGCACGCCCCTGAGGGCGACGGGCTTGCCTAAGGTTGGATGCCGCGTTCCAACCATGTTCCAGCTTGCACACACACACACACACGCACACGCATGCTGGCAAGCCCCAAAACACACCTGCAATTGCTACTGGCTGTGCAAGCATGGGGCAAGAGTCCAGCATTCCCGCACAGGCGCTGCGCGCACACATTCACGCACGCACACACACACACACACACACACACACACACACACACACACACACACACACACACACACACACACACACATCGGGCAAATAAAGGGCAAATTGCAAGTCGTAGGGCAATTTGACGCCCTTTTTCTATCAACTTCCCGGATTTTGAGTGTCCGTCAGATGGTAAGTACCTAAATTACGGCGTAATTACGCCACCCCGACGGGAAAATGACGTCATTACTCCTGACGTCAATACTGACGCGTCATGACGTAACCGTCAGCTGAACATAGCTGATCTCAACTTAACCCGCCCTACAGGAGAGGCCGCGTGGACTGCTTCCATCGTCTGATCACAATGTCAGCAGGGCACCACAGCACGGAGCAGGAGGGCAAACCACAAGTTCTATTGAAGCCCCTGCCCCTGGTGCTGAGGTCACAGCCACTAGCACTGGCACACAGAATGACGGCGGTACAATGTTCGAGAGCAGCCCCCTCCCCTCCTCCACCCAGCCTCCCAGCCTCTTTTGCCTGAGCTACGCCCGCCAGAACCTGCCATACCTTGCGTGGCTGCTGCGCTGTGTGGTAAAGGGATTCCCAGGCACAGCTCAGCTGCCTGAGGTGGTGCTGAAGGCGCATGGCGTGAAGCTGACAACCCAGCAGCAGGAGCAGAAGCCGGGGCACTCATGCCAGGATGCTCAGGAGGGGGGGAGCTCACACCTTGCTTGCGCTGGAGTGGGATCTGCTGGTAGGCTTGGAGGTTTGCAACACAGGCAGGCAGGCAAGCAGGAGATGGTGTGACCAAGTAGGCACAGCGGAGGTAGGGATGGCAGGCGGGCAGCTGCAGGTGCAGGTGCAGATGTGTAGGTAGGCAAGGCAGGTCAGGCATACACCCAGGTAAGCAGGTGCAGATGTGTGACTTGGTGGGCGAGGCAGAGGCAAGGGTAGGGGTAGGCAGCGATGGGTGCGTGGGAAGGCCAGGCAGAGGGAAAAGGAGTGGGTGAAGAAACGCAACATAGCACACGCAGAACTGACCTGGGTGGGAAATGGAAGGCGTTCCAGGCAAGCTTTGGCCACTTGAAGTGTACATAATGAGGAGCGAGGCCCTTCCTCAGATTTCCCATGTGATTCTGTACCCATTCAGTCTGATGCATTGCATTGAATACATTTGACATTTCTCACTTTAGGGGGGGCGTTGGTTTCAAATTGTTCGGACATGTCTTTAACTAAGCAGGGTGTCGCATAGGCGCTGCCAAAAGATGGCATGGTCATTGAATTCAATTACTTCATGCATGCACACAAGCATTCCCACAAAGTGATGGAAGAGTCAGACATCTTCAAGCACAGGATTGCAACCTGTAGCTCCATGCACGAGTTCAGGAGCATCCCCATAATTCACCTGGCTCGTGCTCAGGAGCTGTCCTCTTATAAGAGAGGAGCCAGCACACACACACACACACACACACACACACATACACACACACAGCCCAAGGCTTCAAGAGTATGAGTGAAGCAGACTTCCAATTATGGCTCGTGGCTCACTTGGCCCCATTGATGTTCAACCTGTCAATCATGATCTTTATTGGGCCCATCATGAACTATACCATCTCGCTTGGGTTAAGCAGGTATGCATGCCACTTTTCCCTTCTGTGCGGTGTGTGTGTGTGTGCGCGTGCGTGCGTGCACTTGCAGGTGTAATTGTGCAGGGTTTCAGAAGAATTATAAAAACCATCCTAAGACGGCCTGGTCAAGATGTGTTGAGGATCTTGATGCAGCTGTCACAGCGCATTTGTAGCAAAGCTTTCTACTTTACTCTTAGAATGTCTGAGCTTTTTCTGTTCTTAAGCGTGGACAAACACGCACATGCACGCACATGCACACACGCACCCACACACACGCATACACGCACACGCACACACACACACACACACACGCACGCACACATGCATGCATGTAAACAAACACACACAAACACACACATGCAATACACACGCAGGGGTAAAAATTTGCAACAGCTTGCGCTTGCACTGCCTTTCTATGGCGGCTTCAGCCTATTAAATCTGCGAACGGCAGTGCTGGCCTCTGGGCTAGCCAGCACAGTGACCACTTCCAAACTGCAGGCACGTGTGCACCAGTTTTGACTAGCTTGCATGTGATTTGCATGTGCTGTGCTGTGCGTTCACGCCCTCCAAGAGCAGTCCAAGCCTGTGTGTGCCACTAAGTGGGCTGCACCAGTTTTTCAACCAGATGTCAGTTTATCACTGCCATTTGATTGAATGAGTGCACAGCCATACAGTTTCACTAAGGGGGATTATTGCTCAGCCAAATACGGTCAGCCTGCTTTTGATTACAGTGCCATGGCAGGTGCATGATAACCAGGGATTGTACGACCCCATAATATGTTGAACACGTAAGTACGTGCACAGTTGCCTCGTGAAACACATGCATGTAAGTGCTCTCTCAACACACAGAACGAGTGATCTGATTTGAATCAGCTATAAATAGTGCCTTCATTATGTGGCTTGCTATAAGAGAGTGGCTTCTGCACATAAGAATGAAGCTGCACACACACACACACACACACACACACACACACACACACAGACACACACACACACACAAACACACACACACACACAAACACACACACAAACACACACACACACGTGTGCACATGACATTGCTTGTGCAGGCTTGGTTGCGTGTCGTCCCGTTAACCCGTGCCATGTTTATTATCCTGCGTGGACTTGGCATCCTGCCTGGCCTAGCCTCATGCAAGCTAGGCATGGCTGTGTACATGGATTTTGTGATGGAGATGTTCTCTTCCTTTGTTGAGCAGGTGAGCACAGGAAAAGCTGTGTGTATCCTTCACTGTAATGTACACACTTCACTTGCATGGATTTTGTGATGGAGATGTTCTCTTCCTTTGTTGAGCAGGTGAGTACAGGAAAAGCTGTGTGTATCCTTTAACTTTCCAATTGAGAATGCTCCGTTGCAAACAAGGGAAGGGAGAGACAGTGCGTGGAAAATTGGTTTTCTTACTTGGTTTTCTTTTAACCAATTAGCTCAGAGGAAACTAGGCACTGCATTCCCAAAACATCCAAGCAATATCTGTATGCATGCTGACATACGTACCTCTTCCCCGTGTGCACGCTGCCGCAGGTACCTTTCAGGCAGTTCCTGATCTCCCGCATTCCCTTGGTCGTTGGTTACTCTGCTTTTCTTAACTGCCTGGACCTCCCCTGCCCAGGCCTGCGTGCTTCGATGGTCCTCTTCAGCGCCTCAGCTGTGTGGCTGCTGCTCAACATGAGGCATCGCCACACATTTGTGTCGACCTGCTGCTTAAGCAAGCATGACTAGGAAGGGTAGGGCAGGAGCAGCTCATCCTGTGACAGTGCACGCATGTGATGGTGCACGCCTGAATTAATGCATGCTGGGTGTAGGGTGAAAGTGTGTAGGGGAACCATGTGCAGCCACTCTGGCTTGAGTATGTAGTGGAGCCGTGTGCACCTTCACTGGCTTGGGTGTTTAAGGGGTTTGGTGCGTGGGGAACTAAGTTGGGTCCTGTGCACCTGTGTTGGCACCTGTGTTGGCTGGTGGGTCCTGTGCACTTGTGTTGACACCTGTGTTGGCTGGTAGCTCCTGTGCACCTGTGTTGACACACCTGTGTTGGCTGGTGGGTCCTGTGCACTTGTGTTGACACCTGTGTTGGCTGGTGGTCATACTCTATTGAAGGTACCTCCTGTATCAGGAATGTACGATACTTTCTGGATCTCATTAATTAGTTTGCCTTGCAATAATCTGTTGTTAGTTTGGCGAACTAACCACTAATGTGTCTGGCCACATGTACTGCCCGAACTGAGTGCATGCAAGCCAGCGTGTTGATTTTATGCAACAGAGTTCCATTGCACTCATAAAGCTCGTTGGGTTGCGCTGTCTGTTGTGTTTTTTTGCAACTGCAATAGCTTCTGTGTTATAACATGGTATATACCATGGATGAACTTTGAACTTGAGAGCTGTTGGTTTGCGTGCATTTCATTTTACTATCTTCACATAACCAATAAGCTGCTGAACACTCATGCCTTAATTCTCTGGTGGCACTGCTAATTACCCCTCATTGAAAATAGTTCTCTTTTAACTTTGATGACTGAACGGCGTATGTAATGAGTTAATGAGTTAGCTCTGGTGAGGGAGCTCCTCTATCAAGACACACGGTGCCTAGCCCCTAGGTGTCTTCCTATCCTTAACTGATGTAGGAAATGCTTCACTGCCGTCGGAACTTTCCTGACATGTTTGCAGAGCGGTTGCACAGCGGTTGCAGGACTTGCAAGGTTTCCCTTAGAAATTAAATCAAGTTCCAAAAAAAAATGTACAGTTGCTTGCTGGCATAATTTGGCATCCCATGTAATTTGCTGCAATTATTGCACAGCAGTGGGAGCAGAATGAAAGGTGGAATAGGTCATTAAGCCAGTGCAGTGCCAGATCAGTGATCCGAATGCCTACGTACACCTTCAATTATTCCCCTTTACTTTTAGAGTTATTGGGGGAAAGGATTTTCCTCTTCAGTTGTAAGATCTGATCAGAATGATATGATCAATAAGCAGTTAATCAGCGCCCCCTAGCAAAAAATACTATGCAGCGGTTGCAGAGCGGTTGCAGAGGGGTTACATGCAACCGGCGGTTGCAGAGCGGTTGCAGAGGGGTTGCATGCAACCGGCGGTTGCGAGCGGTTGCAGAGCGGTTGTCTGGTAAATTTGCAACCGCGGTTGCATGCAACCGCTGGAACCGCTCCCTGAAAGTTCTGACGGCCTCCATGGTTCTTTTTTCTCTTCTTCCTGAACATTTTTGTAACATTCCTATAAGACATCACATGGAGGACCATAAAAATGCTTGAGTGATAAAATCCTCTCGAATGAAAAAAACAAAACCACGCGAAAATGAATGAAAGTACCTTTTCTACCGTTCTGTAACCTACTGCTACCGGTATACAGTATATTCAATTGAAGTTCCAAACTTTGCAATGAATGCATGCAGAGCAAATTGCACCAAATGGATCCTGGTCTGTAAACATTGTCAAAGAAGATACATAAAGTGTGGCTACCACATAAGCACACAGGTCATCATTGCATAAGTACAAACGAAGCTTGCTATAAGGCGTAACTTCATTTCTAAATCATTTTTACTTTTACATTGGCTTAGAAGCCTGCCTGCAAGCACTCTCACCTCCCAATGTATGGGCACGCAGCCAGAACCGAGCATTCTTCTGCAAATCACTCACGCTTGTCTAATTTGTCTAAGTCCAGATTCAGATAAATCAAGGCGATGGGTGCGGCCCACATACATTAGACAAAGGTGTAAGAGGTGTAGCCAACCGAGGATGTTAGGTGCCCTTCTCATCTGCAGAGGCCCTAGGGGTCAGTAGAGTCTAAGCTGTTCCCAGGTTCAACATAATGGGCTACATAAGTTCTCCCACTTCTCTTCAGTTCTTGGGTTGTGCACGTTTCATTGAGTTGAACGGCCGGTAAGCCACCTGTCGAACCTGACGAGCAATTTTAACTTCCCCCGTCTAGTTCCCTCAACCCGCATGCACGACGACCAAGGGCTGCAGGCAGGAGTATGCAATACAGTCCTGGTAATTGAGCATCCCACTTGCAGGGCGATCGTAGGTACAAGTCTGAGCATGGTGCACCATGAACGGTTGTAGGAATTGGCGTTTGCAAATAGCGCTAGGTAGCTATTTGTTTTGCAAATAGCGCACTAAAATCCTGCTGAGCGTTATTTGCCATAGCGCTATATAGCGCTATTAGCGCAAGTTGCCGATCCCTGAATATTTGGAGTTATAGCTTTCTTTGCTTCCTTCAAAGCACACATTTAGATTACCAGGGACAGGGAGCACATGGATCTTGTATGACAAATGCTCTAATTTTGCAAGCGGCTCAAGGACAGCAAATAGCTCTTGGGGCCATCTAATTGGCCCCAAGAGCAGTAATTGGCTCTGCTGTGCTAATAGTTACAGTATGACTCATGTCTTCATAACATTGTTTCTGGGGAATTGCGCAAGCCAAGCTCAACACTTCCATGTTCCTTGGACTTACCCTTTGACAATGATGTATGCAGTGCTTCGTGACACTGCCAACAAATAGTTCCTGCAGTGCAATTTGCATGATGAAGGAGCTGAAAATTGCAAGCCTGAAGCTTCCACTGCTGATGTTTGAGTTGAATGTCCATGTAGTAACAGACAGGGAAAACAGACAGCCTAAAGCCATGCAGGCATTACGGAATATAAAGGATTGCTGCATAGTTGCTAGTCATCACCTGCAGAGCATGGGCTAAAAGCAAATTTATGGAATCGGCAGATCCGCAAGCCACAAATTCCATATCCCAGCTTACAAGACATATGGGTCAATGCACAGAAGAAGATGAAGCAAGCAAAAGCCCCACCTTGTGGAAGTCAAGTACCGTACATACTTGGATCCATCGCGCACCCCTTATTTCAGAAATTATTTTGGCATCCGCGCACCACCCGTGCACCCCTTGAATTGTTTTACACACTCGCGCACCAATATTTAATAATCAATTGACAATAGGCGAGTCAAAGCAAACACTGCATACATTTTTGGTTTTTGAGTTGTAGGTTCAGCCCTCCTGCTGCTGCCCCCCTCACTGCCGCTCTCCTCCTCACTGCTGCTGCTGCAGGGGGGCAGGGGCAGGGACTGGGGGCCTCTCCTCCTGACCACTCATAATCACCCCCAAAAAGATATCTTACACACTCGCACACTTCCAAAGTAAATATATATTAAAAGCTTACGGAGGCCACGAGCAGGGCAAAAAACGATACTCATGCGCGGTGATATAAAGTCTGTACGGTACTGTACAGACACTAGGCCTGGGAACAAGCTGATGCCTCAAACAAGAGCACAGAGCTTTGTCAGCACCTCTAAAGCAGCAGCTTCAGCCACCCTCCATTCCATTCTGCTGGGTGTGGGTGGGATCATCTGCACACCTCACCGTTTGGAGCTTCTAGAAAAGCTTGGAATTGACCTTCCAAAGCTTATTGAAATGCTTCGTGGCCACTCCATTATGCTTGCACACTAATTAGCAGTACTATTCTTATTATTACACACCTTTTGGAAGGTCTTGACAAGTTGCATCAGTATGGACATGAAAGTTGGCATTGCCCTTTCACCTAACTCTCATTGAAATTTCCCGATTCACCCTTTAGTGGAGAACTCACGGTACTTTGGCCCTAGGTGTCTTCTTTTCTAAAATTAATTCAGAAAGTGTTTCAGTGCCTAACACACAGTTATGTTTTATTCACGGTATCAAGCTGCACAATGCCCAAAGACCTTCTCAGCACAATCGGCCCTTTGTACACTGATTTTAGTGATCTTGGCACATAATTGCACCAGGAGGACAACACACGTCTACTGAGGGTCCTATGACGCATATTCCAATCAATAGAATGTTTTTTTGCATACCACCGCAGCACCCAACGTCCCCTCCAAATAGTATATTTTTTTAAAGATTTGTTGTTTGTTTATTAATCTTTAATTAATGTATCATGTATCATCCCTATTGTATATCCTTGTAAATCCTTGCAAAGATTTGTTGTCTTTAATTTTCAGTTTCGTTTTTCAGTTTGTCAGGGCCTTCTCCGGAGTTAGTTCCGACTTCGCACACACTCTTTGACTTCACACACACACACCCGTGCCCTAACTGGTGCTCTTGCTGCTAAGGGTGCTCACTGGCTGCAGGGAGAGGGCCAGGGCGGGGTTAGAGAGAGAGGAAGAGAACAGAACATTGTGAAAACTGCCTCAAAAACATAATTTTATAAAATTAATCTACCAGGAGCTGACTTACCAGTTTGTTTGCTAGTTCGTTGGGGGATCAAAATTATTTTTCATTTCGTTTACCTGCCCATTATTGAATTAAGTAACGAACCAATCAGAACGTACGGTATGCATTAGCACCCACCTTGAGCACCCCCTTCTCATGCCGAGCAACCACAACAGCCACTGCATCCAGAGCTGCTGCCCTTTGGCACACCATGGAGCCTGCAGCAGGGATATTGTGTGGCAAAGGCGGTGTGTAACAAAGGGAGTACTAAAAAGTACATGACGGAGGCTGCAGGGGGGGTGGGAGGCAGGCACAGGCATGGCACACAGAAACAAGCACCAAGAGCCCCGATCAGTTGTGTCCTCATGCAGGGTCGACCCCCTGCTTCCTAAGCTATGAGCCCAAGCATCAACTCCTGCTCTTGTTCACAAGTGCAGGATTCACGGGCTTACGTGTCTTCTCATTCCTTGCAATCACCAGAGCTGCCCGCACGCTGTTTGGCTCATTCTATTGTGCGCCTCAGAGCCATTGCCTCACCTATTGATTCATTGTCTTGAGAGCAGCACACTATCTCTATCTGGTAGGACACCTGTGCACCCTGCAGAGCACTAACACGTCATTGCGGTTGATATCACTCAAACCGGTTGTTGATCAGCATGCACTTGCAGAAGCCTGAAAGGGGTGTGGTGAATTATTTAACGTCTGGAAGACAACAATATGTTTACAGATATTCTATTTTACAATGATTATATGATTATATATTATATAATATCCCCATCTTTAAAATATTGTTTGTGAGAGCAAGAGGGGGTGGGGGTATTTAACGTCAGGAGTAGATTGGCCATGTTTCTATAATGCAATTCAATGCAACGTTGAGTTATGAAAAGAAATGACACACACACACACATGCACAACCAAAATTATTTTTTGTCAGTTCGCTATGCTCTAAGCTCAAAGCAGCATATACAATTATCATTAAGCATGCGGTTGTTCCTATCAATTCAGCACGCGCCTAACCCCCCCAAGCCTTTCTGACATCCCAATGGTGTTTTCCCTGAAATGCATTCTGCAAGCATGGTGCCCATCTCCAGCTGCACGGCATCATTCGCCTGCTCCTTGGCTCCAATGACGAGGTCCTAGTTGCCTTACCACTCCATTGTTCTTCCTCAGACAGGAAGAAAAGAAAAACTATGTAGGCAGTGAAGCACTCCCTACATCAAGTAAGGAAGACACCTGGGGCCGAAGCACAGTGTGTCCTCCTCACCAGACCAAAGAACTGTTTCATCATTATTGAAAACCGTGGGTGCCTTCCCAAACCCTAATTTTTAATATTATGCAGGCTTCCGTATGAAATTATTATTATATATAATGTGGTCATTCCGAGCCTTAAAATATGGCAATAAAATGGCCCAAGCTCATCATTGACGGTGTCAACCAAATTTGCAGAAGTTGTGACTGCTGTGTCTATACAAAGAAGCACAGTTTGCAATGGTTGACATTATATTTTGTGCAACACCAAGGCAGCACGTGTGCTCAAAGGCTGGAGCAAGGACTGTCTACTGCTCTCCGCCCTGCTGACATACTATATGGCATATACCTTTGCTCTCAACCCAAGTTGATGGAAAACCTCACCTCAAGTAAAGGGACAAATTTATCAATGAGGTACGCTCGTGCCTCATCATCCTGCAGGAAGCCCACCGGATTTGGAAAAAAAGAACATTAGAACAGATACCTGGCTGCTTCCTTTGTAGTTGAGCAAGACAGTAATAACTCACGCACACCCTTATTTGGCGCTACATGGCAACTGGCACTTTTAAGCTGCTCATTGATAAGTTGATGAAGCTGAAGTCATAGCAGTGCTCTCTGGGTACACAGGTAAACTCACAATCGCCTTTTGCTTCTCCTGATCTGCTACTCCTACATCAATGAGCTCTGGAGCATCCAACCCCATTGGCACCATGTTGCTGGTCCCCTGCGCCACAGAATGAGCCTTGTTCAGGATGTACTACAAGTTATTGGCATCATATTAGCAAACTCCACAATCCCCGATCCCTTTCAAGCCCAATTGGTAAGTAATGCAGCAATTGGTGATACCCCAGCCGCATGTTATTTTGAAGACTAGGTGCGGAAAGCAGATTGGGAGGCATGAATGTGGATCAGGTGCTCACTTGAATTTTTTAAGTCTAAGGAAGGGATGCATTGAAAACAGACCTTGAGACCTCGAGCTCTCTCAAGCTAGCTCCCTACAACAGAAAACGCACCAGAGGAATGATATGCAGCAGGTGAATGACATCCCCTTCTCGCCAAACATGGTCTAAAGCAAAGCTCACACAACGCTCGGAGGCCTGCTGACGGACGTGAGGATTAGGCTGCTATATAACGTACAGCGTAAGCCAGTACTCAAAATTGCAGAAGCGTGCCATGAATGCCAGAAGGCTTACTTGTGTGTGTGTGTGTGTGTGTGTGTGTGTG
>Ga0306899_1001015_pt1 | contig 11904 bp, 10 predicted proteins | sample AntRauMFilla3764_FD_190407 | JGI IMG/M metagenome (GOLD analysis project Ga0306899, IMG submission 190407) | Saline lake microbial communities from Rauer Islands, Antarctica - Metagenome Filla 3 #764 (v2) (version 2) | ecosystem: Environmental > Aquatic > Non-marine Saline and Alkaline > Saline ... | reverse complement strand
AATCAACTGGGGCTAAACACGTACGTATTTCGTAAACCCTACTATCGACGGTTCGAATTGGGCTGTATGAAAATCTCTGTTGTCGTCCCGACGTACTCGCTTGATCGATATCCAGACTTTTGTGACTGTGTCGACGCGCTGCTCGCTCAGACGTACGACGACGTTGAGATTGTCGTGATCGTCGACGGCAACAAGGCGGTCTACGAGCGCGTGTGTGATGACTACGGAGACGAGGAGAACGTCGTCAGTTACTTGAGCCATGAAGATGCGGGACCCCTAAGCCGCGGCAACATGGGAGTTATCCAGTCGTCTGGAGAAATTGTCGCGTTGACTGATGACGATGCCGTGCCCGAAGAAAACTGGGTCGAACAGCTCGTCGATACCTACGAACGACACGACGCAGTTGCAGTCGGCGGCCGAATGACGGCTGACTGGGTCGCCGGAAAGGCAGAGTACATTCCCGAGGAGTTTTACTTTCTCATCGGTGTAACACACCGTGGCTTTCCGACAGAGGAACGCGAGGTCAGAAACACCTTCGGGGCGAACCTCTCGTTCAAGCGGGAGGCGTTCCTGAAGCTGGGCGGTATCAAACTCGGTGGGATCGACCCATCGAGCGTGCAGGGTCGGGAAACCGAGTTCTGTGCCCGGCTCGGTCGGACTTACGGAGAGGGAGTCATCTACACACCCGATGCGGTTGTCAGTCACAAGATCTACGAATACCGAACGGAGCCGAGATGGCTGGTCGAACGTGCCTTCTGGCAGGGGTACTCCAAGCGGGCAATGGAGACACTCGTCCCGGAATCCTCCGACGAAGAGTCCGAACAGCTCCGTCGGCTCCTCCTGCGATACATTCCCCGTCGCGCCTGGAACCTCCTCGTTTCGCCGAGCGAAACGCGGGCCAAACAGCTGGCGATGCTATTCGTGCTGCTTGCAGCGACTGGGATCGGCTATCTGTACGGCATTCTCCGCTGGCGATAAATCCGGATCGACCAACGGGTTAATTACGGTCGAAAGCACAGCCACAGTATGGCTGACAGATATGTGAGCGTCGCTGAACCGATACTCGGCGATGCTGAACACAAGAACGTCGAGCAAGTGCTCGACTCCGGGCGATTTCTCCAAGGGCCCATGGTCGAGGAGTTTGAGGAGAAGTGGGCCAACTACGTCGGTACTGATCACGCGGTCGCCGTCTCCAATGGGACAACCGCAATACAGCTCGTTCTCAAAGCCCTCGGCTTGGAGCCCGGTGAGGAAGTCATCGTCCCCTCGCTCACCTTTGGGTCGACCGCGACAGCAGTCGTCCATCAAGCGGGTGTGCCGGTGTTTGCTGATATCGACCGTGAGCTCTACACGCTCGACCATACTGATCTCGAACGGTGTCTGAGCGACGAAACGTTCGCAATCATGCCGGTCCACTTGTACGGCCATCCAGCAGAAATGGATGAAATACGCGATTTTGCGGATGAGCATGATCTGTACGTCATCGAGGATGCAGCACAGGCCCATGGTGCATCATATAAAGGAGAAAAAGTCGGCTCAATCGGCGATGTGGGCTGTTTCTCGTTTTACGCAACCAAGAACATCACGACCGGCGAGGGTGGGATCGTCACCACCGACGACGACGAAGTCGCCGCGGAGCTCCGGACGCTCAGGAGCCACGGGATGGCCAACCGCGACGAACACGTCACACTCGGCTACAACTATCGGATGAGCGACCTCAACGGTGCGATCGGGACGGCACAGGTCGACAGGCTCGACGGCTTCAACGAGCGGCGACGCGACATCAGTGAACGCCTCGCGGCCGAACTCGGTGACCTTGACTGGCTCAAACCCGCAACAGTACGCGACTACGTCGACCACGCGTACTTTTGGGCCCCGTTTGAGGTCCAAGAGGACGAGATCGGACTGACTGGCAAGGAGGTGTGGGCCGAACTCCGGGAGCGTGGCGTCGAAACACGACACCGGTACAACGTGCCGCTGTACGACCAGCCGGTGTTTGCCGACCACCGAGGGTTCAACTCGGAGTTCCCCTGGAGTGTGAATCCCAACGATCACGACTATGATCTCTCGCTGCCGTCCGTCGAGGAAGTGGTTGGAAACATGATTGGGTTCCCGAATCACCCGAACCTCACTGACGAAGAGGTGTCGTACGTTATTGATACAGTGAGAGCGTTCGACCAGCGGGACTAACGTCACAATCGATATATACCTCTGTTAATAACTGACCGACAGAATGCGAGTATTAGTAACGGGTGGAGCAGGCTATATTGGTAACTACGTCGTTGAGGAAGTACTTGAGAACGGACACGATGTCCGGGTTCTCGATTCGATGCTCTGGGGCGATGGTGCTCTCGATCCGTTCGCGGACCACGAACGGCTCGAAATACGCGAAGGAGATATCCGTCATATAGAGGATCTCTCATATGCGATGGAAGGCTGTGACGCCGTTATTCACCTTGCAGGGATTGTCGGTGATCCGGCGTGTGGCGTCAACGAGCAGGCAACACAGGCAGTCAACGTTGAGGCGACGAAGTCACTTGTCGAAGTGTGTAAGCTACACGACATCCAGCGCCTCGTCTTTGCGTCGACCTGTTCCGTCTACGGCGCAAGCGAATTGATGGAGCTCAACGAAGGCTCTTTCTTGAATCCATTGTCACTGTATGCGGAATCGAAAATCGATTCCGAGGAGATCATTCTCCACGAGACACACGATATGTTTTCTGACAACGAAATCTCACCAACGATTCTACGTCTCGGAACGATCTTCGGCTGGTCGCGTCGAATGCGGTTCGATCTCGTAGTCAATATTCTCACGGCAAAGGCGGTACTCGAAGGTGATATCCCCGTCTACGGCGGCGAACAGTATCGTCCGCTCGTTCACGTCCACGACGCTGCGCGTGCGTTCGCAGACGTTCTCGAAGCACCGGAGCAAAAGGTTGAACATCAGGTCTTCAACGTCGGCGACAACGAGCTCAACTATCAAATAAAAAAGGTCGGTCGGTTAGTTGAGGAAGCCGTTGAGGGTGCAGAGGTTCGGTTCGTCGAACACAAGGAAGACGAACGGACCTACCGGGTGAGCTTCGACAAAATAAATCACATCCTCGGCTGGGAAACGGAGCACGATATCGTCGACGGCGTCGAAGAAATCAAACAGTGGATGGAAGAAGAAGAGATTACGGAGTACAGCGACGACAACTTCCGGAACTCAGAGTATCCATATATGTGAAGATAGGGTAGAGAATCTAATAAGAAATAAACTGGATAACCGAAAGGCAGTTTCTTAACATATCATATTTTTATTTATTAATACATAGACATATAGGTGAATCCAGGGGTATGAATAAATTTTATTGATATCAATCAGCTTTTATACGATTGAGGAAAACATGACATTCAACAGATTTACAGTACAATTATGAACATTAATTCCATACTTATAACATGTGCAGGAAGTGGTGGGGCTAACAACCTAATGCGGTCAATTCGTGCGTCAAAATATGGCGATGCTACGATAGTTGGGACAGACGCCGACCGTGTTCTACTACAGAAGTCGAAAGCCGATCACAATTATGTAATTCCCGCTGGAGACGACCCGAATTATGTATCTTCGATTAATGAGATTTGCTCTCGGCATGATATTGATGTATTCATTCCACAGCATGAAACCGAAGTCCGACATGTCTCAAGTCAACAAAAAGACATCAATGCGAAGGTACTCCTTCCACCGGAAGCTTCGGTCCACCAGTGTCTTGATAAGTACCGCCTTCAGAAAGATCTTGCAGATCATGGATTTCCGGTCCCAGAGACGGTATCACTAGAGGATACTGCGGTTGAAGATGCATTCGAACAGCTCAGTGACGGTGAACCGCTCTGGTGTCGGTCACGATACGGATCTAGTTCAATGGAAGCTCGACCAGTCAGAACACCGATTCAGGCGAAGGAGTGGATCCAATACTGGGTCGATCAAACTAATCAGACATTAGGGGACTTCACACTGACTGAGTTCCTCCCTGGTGAAGATTACCAGATATTTACCTTATGGAATGATGGCAATCTCATTATTGGCAAAGGATGTGATCGGCAACGGTACTTCTTTGGCCAAGAGTATACAGGTGCGTCAACGCCACTTGTCTCTCAACTGGTTGATCGGCCGCATCTCCATGAAACGGCAGAGGCGGTTATTAAGCAGATTGCTCCAAACGCGACAGGGAATCTCGGCGTCGATTTTAAGGTCTCAGCTGACGGCACAGCGAAGATTACTGAGATAAATGTCGGTAAGTTCGTAATGGTAAATGACTTTTTCAATCTCACAGGCGAACATAATATGGCCGAACTCTTCCTGGACATTGCAGCTGGGAGAGATCCTACGCTCCCAAAATCCTGGGGAGATGTAGACACAGATATGTTCTTGATACGAGGCATTGATCTTGAACCGGATATCGTTCACCGAGACGATATTGAATCAATGCCAGAAATACTGTAAACCGTCATACTAGGCAGTTATTGAGAATTATCATTAATCTCTGATCAAGGTTACACCTAAAGAAAAGGCAATGAGTAACAGGAGTACGATAGCGATATCACTTGTTGTGAGGAAGCGAATTGGGTCACTTTGGTTGATAATCCATCCCTGAACGAATCCCTCTTCGGCGAACCCTCCGACAATAACGCCGATTACGACGCTTACTAATGGATAGTCGGTTGCAACGAGGATAATCCCAATTAGCCCGAACAGAACCATGATGAGGACATCCAAATGAGCGTTTCGCACAGCAAACGCTCCAATCACCGCGAGTACAATAACGACTGGAACAATGTACTTAATTGGAATTCGAGACAGTCTCCCGAAGTGTCGAGCACCCTTTAGCCCGAAGACCAAGATGAGTGCGTTCCCGAGAAATAATGAAAAAATAAGTGCATACACTAATACCCCGGATCGCTGGAACAATCCAGGACCGGGATTGAGGCCGTGGATTGCGAAAGCACTAAGCAGTGCAGCAGTTGAACCGCTTCCTGGAATACCGATAGTTAGGGTGGGTATAAGCGCACCACCCTGTGTAGCATTGTTAGAAGAGTCTGCCGCAATAATGCCTTCGATGATTCCTGTTCCGAACTTCGAGGGGTCAGATGCCCACCGCTTTGCCTCGTTGTATGAAATGAAGTTTGCAACGTCAGCACCGGCTCCAGGAAGTGATCCAATGAAGGCTCCAATAAACGTTCCTCGAATGAATTCGATCGGTCGATCGATAACGGCTTGAATTCCCTCGCTCACTTGTCGTTGATCATCTGTTACGTTGACATCGGTGTCGATGATCTTCTTCTGCGTTGCAAGAAACAGTGCCTCGGTAAAGACAAACAATCCTATCAGGACAACCACGAAACTTACCCCACTCCTGAGAAGAGGTAGGCCAAGAATTGCTCGAGGCTGTGCGAGTTGTGGGTCACTCCCGATAGTAGCAATAAGGAGGCCAAACCCACCGCCTAATAGTCCTTTCAAGAGCGATTGACCCTTAGCGGCCGGAATTATTGTGAGCGCGAACACCGCAAGCAAGAATAGTTCAACGGGGCCGAAATTCAGGGCGAACTCAGCGAGGGCAGGACCGACCAAGAGGAGAATAGCTGCTGCGATGATTCCAGCTACTCCCGATGCCATGGCAGAGGCGGCTAACGCATACGTTGCCCGACCTGCTTTCGTGAATTCATACCCGTCCCAACACGTTACGACCGATCCAGGTGCACCGGGTGTATTAATCAGAATGGCTGGAATAGATCCTGCATAGACTGCTCCCCCATAAGCAGAAACGAGAAAGATGAGTGCGACTGATGCATCAAACGGAATCGTGACAGGAGTAAATAAAATAATCGTCATTGTTGCGGAAAAACCAGGAATAGCACCGAATATGATACCAATCACAACACCTAGGAAAATAGCGACGAGAACAGCTGGATCAGTCAGTATTCCGAATGACTGACTCACTGTTCCCATTGCAAGAGACAGAATCATAGTGGTATGTTCAGCCAGAAAACAAACACTGCGTACAATATCGATGTGAGGACGATAGAATAGCCTGTGAGTATTCGCCAGTCTTCTTCCCCTAATACGTATAATACGCTGCCAAGGAATACAGCAGTGGCGGATGCAAATTGGATGCGTATCGCAACAAGATAAACCATCGTCAGGAGAAGTATCCAAATTGCTCTCATTACCCGGTTATTCTCGTCGTTCGAAAATCCGGCCATGCTGCTTGTGGCATTATCATACTCATCCCTCGTTGAATCTATTTGTATACTGAATAGCGCAATGACAGCTATCGCGAAAAACGCAGTCATATAGAGTATGGGATTTGCATATAGCATTGATCGAGACGGTAATCCGCGTGTATCGATATAGTAAATAGTGCAGAATATAAGAACAAGTAGTGGAAATATAATTTCTACTGTATTGATTTTTATTGTATAGCTACCGACTGATACTCGTCTCATTGGTTCCGAAATTCCTCAAAGAGCGTTTCGAACTCTTGCATCGATTCGCTAACACTCTGTACGATTTCGAACGTCTCTTCGGGTCCATTGTACTGAAGAATTTGATCAAGGTTGCCCTGTTCAGCTGCTTGTTCTTGATAACTGTCTGCCTGCATCGCCTGCTCATAGCTATCGACGAGTTGGTTGTATCGGTCAGGATACTCATCTTCAACTCCACCGGGAGCCATCATTAATTTCCACTGACCGAGACCTTCATTCACGAGCGGAACATCTTCGAGGCCAAGTTCTGCAAACGACGGTGTGTCGGGCCAAAGATTCTGTCTTTCGGGAGTGTGAGATCCAAGCGGAGTCACTTCGCCGATATTAGATGGATTAAACGCCCAGGGTTGGTTAACCACAACAGGCACCTGCTCACCCAATACGTTCTGTCTTACATTTGAGCCTCCCTCTAAGTTGACAAGGTTAAATTCTATATCGTATGTATCCTGCACGAGAAGAGCAGAGAGTGCTGTGTTACCTACTGACGATGTCAGGCCAACTGTGATTTCTCCTGGCCGCTCTTCGGCATCCGCGATAAGGTCGTTCATATTTTCGTAAGGTGTCTGTGTTCCTGCGAACCACATTGTTGGATCAAAATGGTTTGTTCCGATATAATCAAAATCCTCAATGGTGTATGGGGCATCCTGAAAAAGACGGGTCGCATTCATTTGTGGAAGATTCCACATTCCTACTGTGTATCCGTTAGCTTCCGCATTGTAAAGTCTCTCTCCACCCACTTGTGTTGATCCTCCGGGATAGTTTCCAACAGTAAATTGACCGGTAATTTCGTCCTGCCATGTCGGCACCAAAACCCGTGTAGATCGGTCAGTTCCACCTCCTTGTGCCCAAGGCACGATAATCGAAATAGATTCATTAGGATACTCTGTACTACCAGTGTCTCCGCTACAACCGGCTAACCCGGCCGCGAGAGCCGGTGCAAGACTTTTTATATAATTTCGACGTTGCATATCTGGATAAGATATTCTGTACACAATAAATATTTCTATTATGTGGAAGACTAATACCCCATTGAGGAAATAAATGGATTAGTGATTTCCTCAAATAGGATTATTACATCCGTTGGATAAGACTCTCCAGAGAGTCAGTCATGAGTTCTACGTCAAATTTCAGACCACCAACTGGTACATCCACAACCTGTTCTATCGTTGTAGCTGCGATAGGACCACAGAGTATTGCATCAATTCCATCTTTTTCTGCATTCACACCTTTAACAATCTCTTCCTCGATCGTATGTGCTGGTAGGGGCTTCACGTAATATTCTATATCATCCACATTAATTGAATTTGGCACTCTATCACATGCATCTCTCGTTGTGATCAACCCTATTGTCGGCTGGTTGTATCCCTCTTCTTCCCGTAATGCGTCAATTATGTTCTTTAGCGTCTTTACTCCGAAATTAGATCTCTCATTACTCGTTATTTTATATAAGGTACTTGATGAAAGATCATGCCTTGAGGCAAATTCTTTGATTGAAAGGTTCTGATTATTTAATGCTTGTTCTAGCCGATCACCAAACTCTTCTGTACCAGCTGCAATCATGACCTGTTTCCACATGGGAGATCGTTACTTCGCCTCCTGCATAGAACCCATGCGTTTACTTACGACTGAATTAAGATGTAAGTTTTCTTGCCTCCACCAAGTGTAGAAAGAAAAAGACTGTGTGGTAGAGTACTTTCTACATGCTTGTAGAAACGCGTAATCTCATTTCAATTCTTATTTTAACACCACCATTTATACATCCCCTGTAGTAATCAAATCGAATGACGAGAGAAAAACATATACTTTGGTTCAGACCTGATAAGTGGGAAAATGTAAGCGTTCGCCGGGAGAGAATCACTGAAAAGCTTGAATCTCGTGGGGTAAATATAGACCTGACTGGAGCAACTCTCCAGAACTTCACGAGGTATTGGTTAAAGGCAGCGAAAGGAGAGTACGATGTGATAATCGGAAACGTTCGTCTCGGTCTCTATGGAGGATATCTTGTGGCGCGTGCATCTCACACACCGTTTATAGGCGACGTATCCGATCCGCTTGAGAATATCGATCATTTACCTAAGCCACTGTATCTCGCGCTTGGCCAGTACGAGAAGTTCGTGCTTCGACATACTGATGGGAATGTTTTCCTCCCGGAAACCATCAAAGGAATGGAAAAATACGGTATCGACGGTGAGATTGCGGGCAATGCCGTCGACTTCGAACTGTTTTCAGACCCTAATATAGAGGTGATCAAGGAAGCCGGAGAGATCCTACGCGGAGAAAGTGTGTCCCTTGACGATCCGATAGCGATCTATCTCGGCTCCATGCCCGAACAGCAACATTTCGAAGAGATAATCGAAGCTGCGCGCATCACCGAAGATTGGCAGTTTGTCATCGTCGGCGAGGGTCCAATGGAAGAGATGGTTACCAACGCTGCAGAGGAGATAGATAACCTGTTTTTCCCAGGCTCCTTCGATTACGAACTCATGCCTGGCTTTCTACACCACGCTAACGCCGGTTTCTGTCTCGAACACGTCGAGAGACCACTAAAAATATCTGAGTACGGTGCAGCGGGTCTCCCGACCTTGGGCGCACACGGGAAACTCGAAGAGGAGTTCTCAGAAGACGAACTATACTTTATTGAACCAGAATCCGGCGAGATTTCTGCTGTCCTTCGGAGGATACGTGAAGACCCTAACGGAGCCGAAGAACGGACTCGAAAGCTACGGGAACACGCAAGACAGTACTCTTGGGAGGAAGTAGCTTCGACGTACTATCAAATGATCAAGTCAATTAGCGACAACCAATATGCAGATTAATAATAACGGCCAAGTCGAAACAGTATAGTTCAGTAAGTTAGTGCACTGAGCAAGCCGTAGTGGCACTCAACTAAATAATATAGAGAAACAAGAATACAAGTAAACTAATTTCACCACCGGTGATAGTGATATTACTATGGGTAAGCTAAACGTAATTGAAAATACGGAACTCGGCGACGGAACGGAGGTAAAAGAGTTTACTGTCATTCAAGACTCTCAGATCGGCAACGGATGTATGATATGGCGGTCTTCGAATATTTATGGCACAGAGATGGGAAACGACTGTATGGTTGGCTCGCTCGTTGAGATTCAGGAAAACACACAGATAGGTGATGGCTGCCGAATACAGTCACATGCGTTCATTTGCTCTTTGGTCACGCTTGAAAACGACGTCTTCGTGAGCCACGGTGCCAAGTTCGTAAACGATCTGTATCCACCGAGCGGTGATAGCGACGAATGGAAAGAGACGATCGTACAGAAGGGCGCATCGATAGGGACGAATGCAACCGTACTCCCAGTTAAAATCGGTGAAAACGCGATCGTAGGTGCAGGTGCAGTTGTTATAGATGACGTGCCTGAAAACGCCATCGTCGCAGGAAATCCCGCTGAAGTAGTAGGATACAGAGACGAATGAGTTAGTCTACCTGCATGGCTTGGTTTTTTCCTGACGATAGTTCACACAGTTCGAGTAGTTCGACCGTCTCTGCGCCGACCTCACCTGGTGCCCGAAGTCCACCATCAGTCTTACAGGCTTCGATAAACTCGGAGACTTCGACCTTGAGCGGTTCTTCGTTGTCGGTCTCGTAGACCTGTTTGCCCTCGCTTTGCGCCCGTAGATCGCCATGGTCGTTCGTCACCCTACTGTCGTACATCTCGACGACGTTATCTTCGAGGTAATCGATGTACGCCGCCTTTTCGGTACCGACGACGGTTAAGTCACGCCGCTTGCCGTGGACAGGCACCTGCCACGATTCATTAATGACGCTCGTTGCATCGTTATACTCTAGGACGATAGTCGCCGTTTCATCGACATCCTCACGGATGAAGCTATCGAGGTTACAATAGACCGACTGGGGGTCGGATTCGAGAAGATAATTCGAGAGATCTATGTCGTGGACGGCAAGCGAGTAGAGCGCGCCAGCGGTCGCACGCGGCACGCGGAACGAGAACCGAGACGTGTTGAGATACTTTATTCGGCCGAGTTCGCCGCGATCGATTCGTTGTTTCAGATCGCTCAGGGCGGGATGATACCTGAAGATATGGCCCACTCCGAGAACTGCGTCTTCGGCACGAGCTGTCTCAACCATCTCCCATGCATCGCTGCTGTCGAGTGCAAGCGGCTTCTCAACGAGACAGTCGACGCCGCTTTCCAGGAGATGGGTTGTGAGCTCGTGGTGTGTCGGAGACGGCGTCGCGACGGTGACGGCGTCAACGCCCATCGACGGGAGTTCAGTGTAGTCCGTGGTATACTCGACGCCGTACGACGAGGCGAGGTCGGTGACCCGATCTTCGTCGACATCACAGAAAACGGCAGAATCGAGTATCCCCTCATCGACGAGTTCTGTGGCGACACGCGCATGATTTGATCCCCAGTATCCCGTCCCGATAACACCGTACTTCATGCGTAGTACTCCTGGATTAGCTCACAGACATAGTCCACTTCGGCTTCGGTGATCCGCGGATGCATCGGCAGGGAGACGATCTCCTTAGAGAGCTGTTCGGCGAATTCAACGGTCGTCTCACCGACACGGTCAACGATGGCAGGATGCTTGTGTGCGGGCGTCGGGTAGTGGATTCCCGTGTCGACGCCGTTTTCCTCGAGATAGTCACGTAGATCTTCACGGTCGGGTACTTGCACAACGTAGAGATGGTAGACGTGTCGGTTGGAGTCACCTTCCGTAGGGACGACGACCTCCTCGATATCGGCCAGCTGCTCGTCGTAGATACGCGCCGCGCGTCGTCGTCCGTCGTTCCACTCTTCGATGTGTTTCAATTGTTCCCTGCCGACTGCGGCGAGGACCTCGCTCATTCGGTGGTTGAGCCCCAAGTAGCGGTGTGTTCCCTCGTCGTCGCGCCCGTGATTGCGGAACGCGCGTGCGCGCTCTGCGACAGCGGCATCATCGGTCACAAGCATGCCGCCGTCGCCCGCGACAGTCATGTTCTTCGAGGGGTAAAAACTGAACGCACCGACATCCGCGAGGCTTCCCGCCCTGTCCCCATTACGGTCCGCGAAGTGTGCCTGACACGAGTCAGAGACGACGCTCAGGTCATACGTGTCGGCGATCTCGACTATACGGTCCATCTCAGCCATCTGTCCGTAGATGTGGACGGGAATTACCGCTTTGGCATCGCTGGACGCGGATACCTTCCGTTCGAGTTCGTCGGTCGCGATCGTGTAGGTGTCACGGTCGACATCGACGAAGACGGGATTCGCGCCGAGCGAAAGAATGGGACTGACCGACGCAAAGTACGTATGTGCGGGAACGAAGACATCATCACCCTCGCCAACGCCGAGCGATTTTAATCCGAGGAGTATAGCAGAGGTTCCACTGTTGACGCCGACAGC
>Ga0306899_1001013_pt1 | contig 11909 bp, 11 predicted proteins | sample AntRauMFilla3764_FD_190407 | JGI IMG/M metagenome (GOLD analysis project Ga0306899, IMG submission 190407) | Saline lake microbial communities from Rauer Islands, Antarctica - Metagenome Filla 3 #764 (v2) (version 2) | ecosystem: Environmental > Aquatic > Non-marine Saline and Alkaline > Saline ... | reverse complement strand
TGACCCCTGCTATGGGAAATATTGTCAAGACGGTTTCGAATACTTTATTTCATAGTGTTTGTTATCTAGTTTCTTGAGTTGAAAATTATTTGGAAAAGCGTCTCCTCCGACAGAAGCAATCGGCATTAAACCGTGCATAACCTGCTATCCGCACATGTTTTTTAGTAACAGTGCAAGGTGATCTATTCAATCGGGTAAGGAGGAGTAAAGGGCCGCACAATCTTTGTGTCGGATCATCAAAAGATCCAGGGGTCAGTCCGCGCAGGCCCTCCGCTCCAAAGTGATAAAAAATGGTTTAGTCGGTCAGGTTAAATCTATGCATAGACTTTCGAGATGCGTCCTTCACGCAAAGCTCTGGTCGAATAAGCGGAGGGATATTCAATGCGTAAACCGACATCTTCTGGCTGGATGCGTCCAGTTTGAATACGCCACCAATCGACTGAAAATTGCCTAGCAATCGCAACAGCCATCTTCTTTTTCTTAGCCGCTCCGAAGGACTCATTAGCCATTCGATCCTTCCAGTGTATGATCGGTTTGTAGTCAGGCTGAAACTGGATCATTCGCCACACAGCTTCTAGCAACATATGTCGTATGCGTGGATTACCGTGCTTGTTGATGCTTCCTTGTTGTCGCTTATTGCCGCTCGAAGATTCCCCTGGGCATAATCCGGTAAAACTAGAGACCTGCCCTCGATTATTGAAGCGAGTGTAATCAACAAACTCTTGGTCTAAGATCGATGCCGTCAGCGCACCCAAGCCAACCGGTATCTTACGGTTCGCTTTGCGTTCCTCGCGAGCAGTCGTCTCTCTTAGCTGCTTATCAATGACTTCAAGGATTTGCTGGAAAGGCTCAAGGATCCGCTTCAAGAAATCGGGAATCTCCGCACACAACTCTGCGAAGACTTTGGGCTTCCACCAGTTAGAAGGCACATCGACTCCGTGATAGAGTCCTGAACTGGTGCCCACGTTTTGGAGGCGTTTCCGCTCCTTGGCTAAGGTCTCGCGTTGGCGACTTAGGCTACGCTCTTGTTCCTGTTCTAGGCTAGGCACGCGAACGACGCACAGGGCCCGGTCATTGCCAGCAAGGTAACGATCCAGATGACCACATAGCTCTCGTGCATCACGCGCATCCGTCTTCACGGAAGAACCGTATTCGTCCCAGTTGCGCGGCCGCACCACGAAGTTTTCTACGCCAACTTCTTCAAGCTTACGGTGGAGAACAAACCCGAAGCAGCCTGCTTCGTAGCAACTTACGACACGTTTAGCCAGCAGGCGTTGCCGCTGCACCCAAACGAGAAACTCGTCAGGGGTAAACGATTGAGGGGATTGAGGCGGTTGATTGTCAATCTGGCGGATCGCGACATACTTCGATTTATGAATGTCGATTCCGAGCTTGATGACTTCGGCGGTGGCTTCAGTCTGTTGATGTGATGTGGGAGTGAGTTTTTTATTACGTTTCATAGTCGAAGTGGCAGTCTTGGTGATTCTTCACCGCCTGCAACTCCTCCCATGTCATCTTTTTTGTCTTTGGACCCAAAATATCGACATATACGGAATGACCCCTTTTTTGTCTTTGGGCGGTTGGTTGGACGGGGAGAAGTGGACGGCGGCAGCTTCGGCGTTGTGGAGGCCGGGCGGTTTGGCTTTGGAGAGACGGCTCCATCTTGCGCGTTAGCGAGTTGCCTGAGCGAAGCCGGAAGGATCGGAATCCGATCCGTGAGGTGCAGCGAACGGCATTGACCAAGGCCGCGCTACTTCTTCGAGCGAAGAACCAGGATGCCACCAACGACGACCACTGCACCGATGAGCCAGAGCCACCAGTTTGATCTTTGCTCAACGTCTTCTTCGATTGGTTCGGTAACGACGGCCTCAGCAGCTTCTTGGATGCCTGCTGGTTCGGGTTGTCTAACTTCCTCGACAAGTTCAGTAGCAACAAGTGGGTTTTGGGCCGCTGGTTCATTTGCGATATTTGCCTTCGGGGATTGTTCCGAACGCTTTAATTCACGAGCTTCCATGCGCTGCTTGTGGGCAGTGAGCCATGTGCTACGCATTCGGAAGTTAGATTCAAGCTGAGCTCGCAGATAATCTTCATTAAATTTTGGGTTAATGTAAGCCTCTTTGTAAAAATTTTCAGCTTCAGGAGACGGATGCTGGGCAATGGCAAGCAATGCTTTTGAACGTGCCGTAATCTTACTCTCTGAGTATGGATGGTCTATCACTTCAATACTTGTAGGCATATTCCGATGTTTCCAATATTCTTCAGAAGCCCTCAATTTTAAAAAATCGAGAGCTTCTAAAGACCCTTGATATGCGATCGCAGAGTAAGCAAATTTTAGATATCTCAACTGCTCGTCACTATCAAAGAGAGAGCCAGACTCCCAATTTTCTGCAATGTCAGTAAGCCAAGAAAGAGGAACCGCTCGACTTTCCCCGCTTGCAAGTATGCCGAGAGCTTGAATCGCGTCTTTCCAATCGCCTTTTTTCTCGGTGTCTTTTAGTAGACTTACAAGTTGCGATGGTGTTTCGTCTCGAGCAGCTAAGATATAATAATATCTCCAATTTGGCCCTGGATTTACATCAACCTGACCTCTCAGATATTTCTCGATGTAGGACGGCTCATCAGCAGACTCAGCAACTAATATAGCTGATAAGAGAAAAAGAACGTATAGATATTTTTTCATCCTAGTCCTCAGCTAAAAATAGTGTTTTTTCAGACTCTGTTACATCACTACCCCGCTGGATAGAAGAATCACATCCATCACCTACCATCAAATGATCTGTCGTGCATATATGGCCAATGTTTCCAAAAGCATGTAACCATTCGTGAGCGACCACATCATGAGGTGAGCCTTGAATAGGAATAACCATTACTTCCGCACCACGCCTAGCAAAACCTCCAGCATTTGTAACATCGTATAAAAGGTAAATGTTTAGACCGCCGGGAACGGACTCCATGTAATCAAGAATGTCCTTAGATTCGCCATATTGACTGGAAGTGGTGGTATACCAATCCGCATGAGCCGGATCATTATCCATTCCTTTCCATTGTCCCAATTTAAAGGTAATCGGGACGCTCACATCAGCATCTGCGTCGAGCCCGTCTCTGTCTCGACGAACAATATTCGCCCCTTGTATCATTTCGGTAAGATTGCTTTGTGCCATTGACTCACCTAATCCACCATGCCCTTGAGCAGAGAGTGACAAAGGTTTAGTGCCGATAATTTTCAGATGAACCTCCTGTCTGGCCAGCTCGTTACCGTTGGTATCCTCGAAAATCATCTGAACCGCTAAATCATCGTTCGCATTGATCCCTTCTACGTAGAAGGAGACATCTTCATTCGGAAGATCCTTCAATGGGCTTTCTGTTCCGGGGTTTGAAAGATCCACCTCCAGGTCACTGAAGCTAACCGCATCCAGTTCATATTCGCCTTCTTCGTATTTAAAGAAGCGCACATCTGCGTTGCTGGAGGTAGTCAACTTAATCTTTCCTGTATTTACTCCGTTAAACTGCCGCAGAGTCACAAGAACCACATCGTCATCATCGGTAGGATGGCCGAAGCCAATCGGATCCCGAATTTTTAATATATCGTCGTCATTATCTTGCGGATAAGGATCCGCAATTGCCGAGCCGTTAAATAGACTGTCGAGATCGTCATTATCATCGTTGATTAGAATCTGACAACGATTAGGATTCTGTTGTTCGTTCTCCGGGATTTCGATTGGGTCAGGTCTGGCGAGTCCAACAAAAGGAAGATTCGGTTGATGAATGTCTATATCCACCTTGAGTAGGGTGAGCACAATAGAGTCAGTGATTTCTAGGGTATCGTCTGGCTGGTAGGTTAAAATCAGTTCAACATCCCTTGGGCTGCTACTTTCGGCGATGGCCTCGACAAAGAGGCTGCTCGGCAAAGTATCCGAGCTAAGGTCCCAAGTCTCTGACAAGTCGATTTCTGTGGTTTTAGTCGAGTCGTCCCAAACCTTAATGTTATCGCTACCTGAAACGACTTCGAGCCTGACCTCTCCCTCACCTAAATCAGGATCCAAGCTCAGTTTAATCTCGATGAGGTCGTCTTCGCCTGCGACTGCACCGTCCTGATCTTTGTCAGGCGTGCCGTCTTGATCATCGTCGTCATCATTCAAAAAGACGAGCCCGCCAGCACTTGCCTCATCGGCCTCGTCGTCATCGTCAATCGTGCCGTCATAATTAGCATCAACATCCAGATCCAACTTAACTAAAGTAAACTCCCGCTCACCTACTGGTGAATCACCGCCATCTGGGTTTGTGTAGATGGCCTGTAGCGTCTGGGAATCGCCTTCTCCTGCGTCAAGGTGAGCTTCTAACTCCAGAGACTTATCACCCTGATCGGCATCGCTCCAAGTAGGCGACTGTGTTAAGTCTAAGGCAGACGTGACACCTGTTTGATAAACATTGATTTTATCACCGCTCTCCCAGCTTAGAGTTGTGCTTCCATTTTCGGGAATGTTATCATCACGATATTGCAGCGGCACCGCGGTGCGAAATGGAGTCGCCTCAGCGTCTGGTGGAATGAAGACATAATCGCTGCCTCCGAGATGCACATCACTAATTTCGAACTCGGGATTGTGATTCTGGGCAAAGCTGGGAACGGCAAACATCATGAGACTGCCGATGAGCATGAACCCCAGAGTGCGGCTGGAAAGGTTTCTTTTTATATTTTTCATACTTGGCCTTTCTTTTGGCCAATACGAATGAGGGCTGCATCGATGGCGACTTGTAAGCGCGGGGGGCTACGCTCGGCGAGTGTGGTAAGCTTGGAACGTTCGGCGGCTGTGCCGAGATCGCCGATGGTGGCGATCGCGCTGGTGCGGAGAGTCATGTGTGCTTGCCGGTCGGCCGCTATTTCGAGGGCGAGTGGTAGCGCGTCTGCATAGCCGAGTTTTCCGCAGACTTGCAGGGCGCTGATGCGCGAGAGCACGTGGGCATCGTCTGCGCTGGCGACCTTCTAGGCTTTGGCCGCGATATTTTCGGGCGTAGGCCAGCCGGGGGTGCCTGCTTGATAGGACAGCGCCAACAGATAGGTGCCGTGAAAGGAATCATGAGTGGCGGCAATACCCTGCCATGCGGCCTCTAACTGTTCTACCCGCTCGGAGGGGGCAGAGCGGTATTCGGCAAAGGCGAGCAGGTGCTGCAGAGCGTAGTCGCGAATCACACGGTGCCGATCGGTATCCTGCACGATGGCGAGTAAGCGGCTCGGCAGCTCGACAACAGGCTCTTTTTGATGCAATACGAGGGCATTGAGGGTATCGTTGAAGAAGGCGTGCCATGCACGGCGTGCGAAGTCTTCGGGCTGCGGATGTTGGAGGATCGCAGTATAAATGGAGGCCAGCTCTTGCGGGCGCAGGTCTTGCGGGAGCTTTTCGAGTGCGGCACGGCGGACGGCCAAGCTGTCTACATCTAGCTGACCTGTCAGGCGGAGGACCGAGGGGCGGAGGGGTTGAGAGACGAGAGCAGAGAACTGAGGCTTTATAGCTGGAACTTGCGAGGGTGTGGGGCTCTTTTGGTAGAGCAGTGCGACTAGCAGGGCCAGTGCAGTGCTGCTCAAGATGAGGAATAAATGTTTAGACGCATTCATGGCTGATAAAATAAAGGTCTATTGTTGGCCGAGAAACTGGTCGCCGTTGTAAACGTAGATCCGGTGGCAGACGGAGGATGTGGCCTCGAAGGGCATGATAAATTTAAGCTGGGTGCGCCCGACTACATCGAAGTCGGCGGCGGTGAGGGTTTTCTCAATGGATCCGTCCTCGAAGGTGATCCCGCCCACGAAGATGCGGACAACGACTTGCAGGTCGGGCAACATTTCAGAGACGACAAAGTCGACCTCAACCAGTGCGGCTCCGTCGTTGTAATACTCGACCGCCTCGATTCGGGTCTCGGCATTATTGGCGAGGTAGAACGGCTCGAGGGCGAGGTGATCGAGGACGGCACCGGTGGGTGTGCTGGCGGCGAGGACGGCTGGCTCGGGGGCGGTGGCGGTGAGGGTCAAGGTGGCGGGTAACGTGGCGCTGTCTGCTTCGAGGGTGGTGGTGGCACCGACGGTCAATATAGCCCCTTCGGAGAGTGCAGCGGGCTGGTAGTCGAAGCTTCGGTTAATGAGAAGGCTGAGGTGGTCGCCGAGTTCGGCCTCCATCACGGTGACGGCCATTTGGTAGGTAACGTTATTGACGGTGGCGGTGATGGTGAAGGCTCCGGCTTGAGCGAAGGTGGCTTCGAGGGGCGCATCGACGCTGGTGGTGACGGGGGCCGAGCCGTCGCCGAGGTCGATGAGGACGGAGTCGTTTGGCAACGTCGCTGCTTCGAAGGCAGTCAGCAGCAAGGCATCGCCTTTGCGAATAGTGATGGCTGGGGTCTCGGCCACGTTGGTCGCTACCCACTCGATTTGGGCGGTCTGAGTGAGGCCCTGATTTTCGAAGTCGAGCGTAACGTTGGTATCGACTGCGGAGTCGAGGGTGACATCGGTGTAGAACTCGAAGGCGGGCAATGGACTGAGAAGCTGCAACACATCGGTCGATTCTGAGAAGTCGAGATAGCGGCTGCGACCCTTTAGGCAGAAGGGGGAGACCGCGCTCTGGGTTACGGCGGTGGCCGATGCGTTATCGAAGCCGTTGATTTGGGCCAGGCGGTTGGTCATCCAATCGGGGATCGTATCCTGATCGGCATCCGGGCCGCCAACGTAACCGACCGACACTTCATTGATCTGCAGTGAGCGGTAGGTGTAGGTGTTATCGACGTAGAACCGGAGTGTATGGGTGCCTGCTTTGAGCCAGGGGCTGAGGATGCGTCCCGCACCGGCTTCGCTCTCCACATCATTAAGGAAGATGCGGCCTATGTAGACGCCATCGACGCTGACTTTAACGTTGTAGAGGTTCGTGCCGGTTTGGTTGAAACGGGTCTGGCCGATGAGACTGATCCGGTAGATGGCATCTTCGGGCAGGGTCATTTCATACTCGACGGCACCGCGTCCTTCACGGGAGTAAGTGACCGCGCCGTCGACGATCCAGTCGCCCAGCTCGGCCACGGATTCGGAACCGTTATTGGAATCGGAGATCGTTTCGGGATCAAGGTCGGCCACGGTGGGATCGGTGAAGAAGCCGAAGATTTCCTCGTGGTCGGAGTAACCGTCTCCATCGGAATCGGACTCAGTCACTGAGGTGCCGTAGAGGGCTTCGTCGGCATCCCAGATGCCGTCGCTGTCGAAATCGGTGTTCCACTCGGTCACATGGGCGACTGCGGTCCCGTAGGCCCACGGGGAGGACATGTGGAGGCTGAATCCCAAGTAGAGGCTGTGAGGCAGATCCAGGGACTGGGTGGCGATCTGGGTCCAGTTGATATTATCGACCGACAAATATGCGGTGAAGGAATTGCCATTTCTGACCATGCGCACCCATACTTTCGACTCACCATGATTCAGAATAATGTGCGAACCGGGCACGTTTGGCTGCCCTTCGACTAAGCGGGAAAAGAATTCATACCGATCCAGACTTCTCCAGGGATTGACGACAGTGATGTGGCGGGCACCGGGGGAAAGCGACTCCCTCGCCATCAGGGCCAGTTTAGCAGAATTGACGAATTGCTCGGCTTCATCGAAGCTGTAGGTGACAGAAAAATCACCTGAGACGGTTTTATAGAACAAGCTCGTCTGCTCCGTAGTGCGATCATCAAGATTCAGGCAGCTCGCAAACATGTGAAGTTTCGTCTCAGCACCTTCTTCTTCAAAAATGGCACCTTTCAAGTGTGTATCCATGTCATTTGTCAGCCAGTTTGTGCTGACTTCAACCGGGTCAAACACCGTAGGCTCGGTGGGGGAAGTCTGGAAGTAATTGATTTCGAACCAGTCGCCTACGCCATCTGAATCCGAATCAAATGCTAGAACATTCGTCCCGCCTGCAAGTTCCTCCGAATTGATCAACCCATCACGATCAAAATCTCCGAAAAAGCCTTCTTTTTTATTAACGGTGCCTCCATCGGTCGGGTCCAGGCCGTTTGTAAGCTCCAAGGCATCCAGTAATCCATCATCATCGGCATCCGTCGGATCGGGAATCCAGCTCAACAAATTCGCGGATGCGATGATTTCCCGCTCCTCGCCGACACCCTGCCATGCGACCCGAAAGTAATCCGAATTGTTTCTTTCCAAGTGAAGCAGTTCGAAATAATAGCGCACCCCTGCCTCGAGAAAAATAGCTCCGGAGCTCTGGCTTTCATACTTCGTCCAATTCTCGTAACCGGTACCGCGAGTACAATATGCTATTCTGCGCATATTGTAGCGGTGTCCATCAGTGCTTAGCCACAACTCGACACTATCATCGCCTACGATCGATATGATATACTCCTTGGATTCCGAAGGTACCATAAAGCCACGTGTTCTGTCACCATAGCTATCTTCTCCATTCTGCGGTGTCTCAAGTGACTGAAGGAAATTCTGGTCGGTTGGAGAAGCAGGAAACCCCTGCAAATATAAAAGATTTCTGACATCAGAAGTAAAACGGGGGATTTCCAGCTGCTGCCAAAATTCGCGTTTTACAAATCCCGGAAGCAAATATCCATCTCCGACTCCATCGCAATCGCTGTCGTGGTGCAGAGGGTCGGTGCCGAACAAACTGAGCTCATCGGCATTGCTGAGGTAATCGCCGTCAAAGTTGTCGGCCCATGGATCGTCTGTGGGCTGATCGGTGGAACGGAGACGGAAGAAGGAGGAAGGGCCGAAATCTTCAGAAAACTCATGACTGAGCCGCGCATCGGCACCCGAGTAGATCGCGTCAATGTATTGCCAGCCGAAGCCCAAATCGGGCGCAACCTGAATGAAATAGGTCTCGCCGGCGGTGCCCCACCAAAAGAGTTCAGGGGTCGGACTCGATGGACCCAGCTCCAAGCGGAGTCCTTGTTGACGGCTGGCTCCCGAGTCCCCCGATTCCGGGGTCCGCCAGGAGCAGGGAGGGCAGCAGCAAGAACAGCAGTGACGAGACTGCGATGATCCGGCGGGAACCCAGCGCCCGCCGCCGCTTCAGTCTAGAGAGAGAGAGAGAGAGAGAATCATTGTGGTAATGAGAAAGCAGGGGTGTGTTCATAACGTGCGGGAATCTCAGCTCTCTCTGATGGGGTAAAGGGTGACAAATTGACAATTGAAGACGTTAAAGCGTTGGAGATCAGTTAAACGCCCGACATCGCTGGGCGTCAATACAAACTGGGCCAAGCTTATAATCTATAAGCACCGCACATAGTATTGATTAGCTTTAAACCGGCGCAACCATGCTATAAGACCCTTCGGCTGTGCTCAGGATTTGAAACCAACGCTCCCTTCGACAGGTCAGGATCTGCGACAGGTCAGGAGAGTGAGCACGCTCCGGCGCACCAGAGGCCCATCAGATAAGAAAAACTTTTATTGCAATAAACTAAGAGTAGGGTTTTTAATATAGCTTCGGGCCGTTGATTGACACAGCCAAGGAACCTCATGCACAAGACCAGAAAAGGACTGAAACCCCCAAAGAGCGATCAGGCGCTGATGGACATGTATTATCTGGAGGCCCGCTCGCATCTGCTGGAAACCGCTGCGATCCTGGACCGGATCGAGCGGGCCGCAACTGGCGGGGAGGCCCTGGAGGCGCAAAAGATGCAAGACCTCTTGAAGGCCTGCGAAATTCTACCCCGCCGCAACGAGACCCGGGCGGAGAAAATGCTAATGCTCTTATCGCTATGAAAATCAAGCCCATCGTTCGACACATCGACCAGGTCGCACCAATCGACTGCCCCTACGGGACCGTCCGGCGCATCGTGACCGGCGGCGAGGGGAATGGTAACGTCCACGTCGTCCGCGTCACCGAGGGCGGTGAACATTTCCATTTAGCCTATGATGAGACCTACTATTTTCTATCCGGAACGGGCACTCTGAGAATTGAGCGCACAGACTACCCGGTTGCTCCCGGCACGGTCGCCGTGATCCCCTCCGGTAAAGTGCATTCGCTGGTCTCCGATTCGGAGGCACCGCTGGAGTTTATTATTTTCGGGACCCCGCCCATGTCGATTGATGATTCCCGGGCAGCTCCCCAAAAACCTCAAAACACAAAGTAACGCCATGAAGATCATCGAGCCCCACATCCACATGATCGCGAGAACCACCCAGGACTACGAACGTATGGCCCGAATGCATACGGTTGCCTGCTGTGAACCGGCCTTCTGGGCCGGGTATGACCGCACTTCGGCGGCGGCCTTTCACGATTACTTTACCCACATCTCCGAGTTCGAGCCCACCCGGGCCGCTAAGTATAACATCGATCACTACTGCTACATCTGCATGAACCCCAAAGAGGCCGAGAACATCACCCTCGCACGGGAGGTGATCGGCTTCATTCCTGACTTCCTGAATAAGCCCAGCGTGCTGGGCATCGGGGAAATCGGGCTGAATAAAAACACGAAGAACGAGATGACCATCTTCGAAGAGCAAGTGGAACTGGCCTTGAAGCATGATCAGCTGATTTGGATTCACACCCCCCACCTGGAAGACAAGTATGCCGGCACCAAAAAAATGCTGGACTACCTGAATGGGCACCAGGGGGTCGATCCTGAAAAAGTCACCTTCGATCATTGCGAAGAGCATACCCTCAAAATGGTGCTCGATTCCGGATTCTGGGCCTCGATGACGATTTATCCCATGACTAAAAACTCCCCGTCCAGGGTAGTCGATGCAGTCGAAATGTTCGGCCTCGAGCGCATGATGGCCGATGCGTCCGGCGACTGGGGTCCGTCGGACCCGAAAACACTTCATGATGCCATTTTCGAGATGAAGATCCGGGGCCACCGCGAAGAGCACGTCGAAACCTTATTTTACAACAACCCCTGCTTTTTTCTAGGGCAGAACCCCAAGTTCAAGCATCGGCCAACCGTATCGAAGCGGGATGCCTGGGAACTGGCATAATCTCACAGTTGTTCGTCATTGTTCGCCAACAAACCAACAAATCATTCTGGACAAAACCAAGACCTTGTATTTCCAGCAATTCCTCAATGGCAGAAATCAAATAGGCATGAGGCTTTAATTTTAAGGCAAACTACTCCCCCACCGCAGCCGACCCAGCTTCGAAGATCGATAAATCGTCCTCGTAAACTTTCAGCTTTTCAACCACTTCAGCCTGCTGCGGGGGGCTAGCGGTGAGATAAAGCTCCGTGCCTTCCTCGCGCTCCAACCCCATCCATAGGATGACATTATCGTAATATTGCAGGAGCCAGCCAAGTGCCTCGTGCATTTCCCTACCATCGGTAGGTAACTCGTAGAAGTCAGCCAGACGGTCACTGTGGGACCAAGCGACCGAAGATGGATTATCAAGAAAAGCGGACACGATTAATGCTTCTACCTCTTCGAAGAGGCCTGGCAAGCTCTCAGTCATCCGCCGGTTCAATTCAATTTTTTTTCACGTCGACTGATTGGTTAAAGGGCTCGACCGCGGCCAACTTCAGCTGGGGGAACCAGTGTGCGGCGCTGGCGGCTTGACCGAGCGTGGTCGCAGGACAACGCACCACGAGTTGCTGATAAAGGCGGTCTGCCTCAGCGGGATCCCGCTGCTGGATCCCGCTACCGGCGACGCAGTAGATGCGCGCAGCTTGTTCGTCATTATTCGGCAATAAGCCAGCGGCCAGCTCGGCCAGTCTAACAGCGCGATAGCGATAGTGGAAACGCTTGTTCGGCAGTATGCCAGACATAAGCGGCCTGGCTCATCTCCGCTTGCCCACAACCGGCTGCCGCAAGCATGAGAAGTAGAAGAGCCGCCGTTTGTCGCATCGCAGGAGATTAATCCATGCGGAAAGTGAAAAGCAAGCAGGCGCCGACCATTGTGAATATCTTTCTTTTGCAGCGTAGCTTTGGGTGGTTTTAGATGCGAATGGAG
>Ga0306899_1001011_pt1 | contig 11918 bp, 14 predicted proteins | sample AntRauMFilla3764_FD_190407 | JGI IMG/M metagenome (GOLD analysis project Ga0306899, IMG submission 190407) | Saline lake microbial communities from Rauer Islands, Antarctica - Metagenome Filla 3 #764 (v2) (version 2) | ecosystem: Environmental > Aquatic > Non-marine Saline and Alkaline > Saline ... | reverse complement strand
CATGGCGAAGGGTATCGGCGGCTTTGGCACTGCCAATTAACGCCTTGGATGGCACACAGCCGGTATTCAGGCAATCACCGCCCATTTTATCTCTCTCGATCAACGCCACTTTCGCTTTGACCGCCGCCGCAATATAGGCCGACACCAGTCCGGCCGAGCCGCCGCCAATCACCAGCAGGTTGTAGTCGAACGAATCCGGCTTCTGCCAACCTTTATAGACGCGCTTTTTGCGGATGAACCCGACAATGAACTTGGCAATCAGCGGGAAAATACCCAACAGCGCAAACGACAGCAGGATATTCGCCGACACAATATCGCTGGTGGACTCAATGGTAGACAGCTGGGTGCCTGCGTTCACATACACAAACGTGCCCGGCAGCATCGCGGCCCAGCTCACCAGCGCATAGGTCTTCAGCTTCATGGCCGTAAGGCCCATCGCCAAATTAATCAGAAAGAAAGGAAAGACCGGCACCAGCCGAAGAGTAGCCAGGTAAAAGGCGCCATCTTTCTTTATGCCCCGGTCCATTTTTGCCACCGTTTGCGCGTAGCGATTACGCAGGGTATCCCGCATCAGGAACCGCGCCACCAGGAAAGCCAACGAAGCACCGATGGTTGAGGCCACAGAGACCGCCAGCAAACCGTAAATATTGCCAAAAAAAGCGCCCCCGGCCAGCGTCATAATGGCGGCTCCTGGCAGCGAAAGCGCCGTGACCACCACGTAAATCCCTGCAAAGCCGAGCACCGCCGCCAACAGATTCTGACTGATCCACTGATTAATGGACGACTGATGCTTCTGGAGGTTTTCCAGAGTCAGTACCTCATGCCCCCCAAACGCGATAAACAGTGCAACCACCACACCGATAGCGACGAGCAAAATGAGCTTTTTCCGGTTCATAACTAGATCCATTGGTTAAAAAAGAAAACGGGTCGCACTGAAAGACACGGACAAAGGCTGGATGTTACACCGCTCGGCGTCTAGAATTTTTTTGAACGATTACTCATAAAGCAAGGAACTATCCGCCTCAAGCCAGGACATACAATCGTTCAGAGGCTTTTGGATGTCCAATCACATCTTGCTAACAATGTTCTAACTCAAGTGTCCCAGGAGTATACGGAATGGAAACCGCAATGCATCAGACTGATGAGGATCTGCTGATTCAGGGCCTGAAATCCGGCAAAGAGGCGGATTTTAGGAGGGCGGTGCGCCTTTACACGCCAGGCATGATGGCGGTCGCCCGCTTTTACCTGGATAACGCCTCGGCGGAAGAACAAGCGGGAAGTCAGCGCCGATTTTTCCGAAACCCTGGACCCGGAACTGGCCGACCGTTTTGCCCCGAATGGCCGATGGGCCACACCCCCCAGCTTAAAATGCAATGACTCTGCCCAGGCACTAATGGAAAACAGCGCCTTGAGCGATTGCCTGGACCAGCACCTGTCCCACCTGCCGGAAGCCCAGCGATCAGCACTGATGCTCTACGAAGCCCATCAGCACAAATCCGACGATGTGTGTAACATTCTCGATGTCAGTGCCTCTAATTTGCGAGTGCTTTTACACCGGGCACGGCAGAAAATTTTTCTGATGGTGGAAACCTTTCAGGAGACAGGCGAATGTTGATGTGCCGGGATCTGGCCCATATCGCCAGTGATTACATTGACGGCGAACTCGGCCCGATGGACAGGGTGTCCGTGAAAATGCATCTGCTGATGTGCGGTCACTGCCGCACATTTATCGGCAACCTGCGCGCCAGTGTGGACCTGATGCAGATGCATTCCAGCCAGAAGGTCGACGAGGAGCTGGTCAGGAAAATTGACGAGCGAGTGGCGGAATCACTTCGCCTTAAAGACTAGCGTCTCCGGATGAAAGGTATACCAGGCAAACCAAAAAGCCCGTGTGCCCGGCAGTAACTCACCTGATTCGTCCCGCAACTCAGCCGACGGTACTTCCGGGTCATAGTGAACGGTGACTGACTTTCCGCCAATTCGATCCTCCAGCACCCGCCCATCGTCACCAACCCGTTCCCGCCAGTTTTGCCAGAGCTCATGGCGGACAGCCACCGCCTCAAGCTCTTTGCCCGCCAGCGGGCCTGCAATCGCCCGGCCTTCAATCTGCGACCAGAGCGACTCTGTCTGGTGGTCGTACATCAGCAAATCGCTGTTATAGAGCAGGCCTGAAACACCGAACGTCAATTGCCGGTCATCGACCTGCGGATCAAACGCCATTCCGGTGCCGCAGAGCGGGCAGAACGAAATCAGCACAGGCTCACCACCGGATTCGTGGTTCACAATCTCGTGCCAGTTCAGGATGCCAATCGGAAACGCGTAATGGTTCTGGCCCTGATCGTAGGTCATCATCAGGTCGCCCTTTTTCCAGGGCAGCGAGGCGGATGCAGGCTCGAACTTTGGCTCATCTATTGAAGGGATCCCGTCCCGGGGTGGCCCGCCGCTGAGAATTTCGGCCACCGGAATAACGGTGTTGCTGAGGTCAAACCCGTTTTTTTCCTGCGCCAAGGCAGGGTGGGCGGCCATCCAGAGCAAACCAAACAAGACAGTGAAGTAACGAACGAAAAGACTCATGGGTTTTCCTCCAATAATCCAGACTCCATCAGCCAGGCACTGATCGTCGATTACGGATTCAAACACGCCCGGAGCGTTTTCGTTACAGACAGGGGGAAATCTATGGAACTTACCCGTATAGTCCCAGTCTTTGGAGCGATCATTCAAAAATCGAGAAGGAGAAATGGAATGCCCAAGCAGTTACCTCTGGCCCTGTTACTACTGAGGCTTGGTATTTTTGTTGTTTTTCTGTTCTGGACCCTGGACAAGCTTGTTCAGCCAGAACACGCCGCCAAGGTTTTTGGGGCCTTTTACGGTCTTGGCAGTCTGGGTGAAAGCGCCTTTTACATAATGGGTACGGCACAGATGGCTCTGATACTGCTGTTCGTTGCTGGCCTGTTCAAAACCTGGACTTACGGCGCCATCCTGGTCTTCCACGGTGTTTCCACGCTCTCTGCGTTTGGCAAATACCTGCAGCCGTTCGACAACCTGCTGTTCTTCGCCGCCTGGCCCATGCTGGCCGCCTGCGCCGCACTTTTCCTGCTGCGGGAATACGACACACTGACTTTTTCGAAACAATCTGCATCCGCAGCCGCTTAGCCTTTGGTCCCTTGCAGGCAGTACAATCCAGCAGCCCTGGAACACCTGGAGGAAAATGAGTGGCATTCAGAATCGCTATTGTAACGATGGTGCTTGCTGCACTGGCTGCCGCCTGGTGGTTACTGCAGACGCTGGGCATGCCAGCGAACCTGTCACCGGGTACCTTGTCCGCCTGGCTCGGTAGTCAGGGGGCGACAGGCCCGGTTTTGCTGATGGTGCTGATGGTGATCGCCGTCGTCGTCGGCCCTATCCCCACCTTGCCTGTCAGCGCGACCGCCGGCCTGGCATTTGGCGTTGTCACCGGCACCATGATAGCGGCTACCGGCGCACTCATCGGCGCCATGGCGGCATTCTGGATAGCACGGTGCCTGGGGCGTGAAATCATCTGCCGCAAGTTTCCGGACAACCCGGTGCTGGCCAGGGACGGCTCTCAGCGGTTTCTGACGCTGATGATACTGCTGACCCGGCTGATACCGATTTTCTCCTTTGCGCTGATCAGCTATGGCGCGGGGGTTACCGCGATTAGCGCATGGCGGTTTGCGATGGCCACCTTCTTTGGCATGCTCCCAATGACGTTTGTATTTGCCGGCCTCGGCAACACCCTGCAGTTGCATCCGCTGCTGACCATTGGCGCCGGTGCCGCTATCCTGCTGGTCATGGCCTGGCTGCCATGGTCCCTCAGTCACCATCCGGAATCGCGCCTTGCGCACTGGCTTCAGATACGCAGATAACAAAAAGAAATCCCATGCCGGTGTTTGAAAAGACCACATTGTTGCGACCTACGTCGGGAATTCTGACCGCGCGCTTACATTGGAAAGCGGACCTTTTTACTGCCCCACGATGGGAGCCCCACAGCCGTTTTAAAACCGCCCGTGGGAACGGGATGGAACCCATCGCTGGGTCGCTGAGATTAGAGAAGAGCTGCAGGCAGTGAACCCGGACCATGGTGGACAGCGGGTAAGGCGGATGGCCAGTTTGGCCCTTGGGATAATAACGAGCAACCTTCTTCTCCAACTGCTTCCAGGGAATCAGCTTGTCCATCCTTTCCAGAAAAATCTCGCGGCGGGTCTTGCGCTTCTTGGTCTGGTATTCGGCTTCAGAGAAGGTGATCTGATCCATGGTGACGACGAATCCTGTGCGGTTGACGATGGCCGTATCATCGCCGATTTTGAGACTTAATCAGAGTCTTCCTAGAACGGCGAAATGACAGTTCCGGGTCGGTAATAAGACAATTAAAAGGCAGGATGGAAATAGGTCTGTCCCAGTTTTCCTGGAAAGGTTTGTTAAGTTTGATTGCGTGAGAATCAAATATTGTTAAATATTCTAGGCACTGCTTTGCTAGGACGATGTCATTCTGTAAGCTCCAGGTGATTGTAAAAATTACAGAAAAAACAACGCTTAGGAGTCACAATGAAATTTAAAGGATTATATGCGGTATTGGCAGTTGCGGGCCTTATGGGGGGATGTGTCTCGGCCCCAATTGAGCGTCAAAGCGCTCAGCTTGCGTTTGATTATGAGGCAGACAGATCTGCAAAGTCTTACTCCGAAACGATTGCAATTGTTAGTCCATCGTTCGTAGAGAAAAGTGATAATCGCCAAGTTACGAGTGTTTATGGCCAACAGGCACCGTCAACAAATTTCAACCAGCGCTTCTTCGCAGGTGGGTACGCAGACAAACTTGAAGATGCAATGGCTTCGGGTTTCCAGCAATTGATCAGTCAAAAAGGCTTTAAATTCGTTGGCCCATATCGGAATTTTGACGAGATCACCTATACCGACAAGAAACACACCTATCTAGCAATCATTCCCGACATCGACTTGAGCTTCGAAAAAATTGCCGGCTCTCCATCGTGTTCTGGCAAGCGCTGTGTTGAAGAGGGCCAGGTTGAGGTGAGCGGTGATTTTTCATTCAAGCTTGTTGAACCGCTTACACAGCAAACATTTATGACCAAGCGAATCTCGCTGTCTGACCTGCGGATTGTGAAAGATTATCGTTCGATCAGCGACAATCCAAAGCACAACCCGAATGATCTCGTCGGTATGGCACTCACAGCCGCAATCCAGCAGATAGGACAAGCTTCTAAAAACCAAGGCGGTACTGAAGAGAACACTAACGTCGACACCAGCGACAAAGCTTTGTCTGACGCTGTGAGCGAATTTTATACAGTTGCCATGGGTCGGATGGACACTTATCTTTCCGCCGAAGAAATACTGAGTTTTTCGCGCGATGTTAAGGCGCTCAAAGAGCAAAAGCGGTACTAAGAAAATCGGCAATACCGGTCATCTTATGTTTGAGGGGGCCTGGCCCCCTTTTTTGGCTTTCCGATAAGTGAGAGATGATGATTTGTAAAGGTATTTTTGTTTTGGTCCTGTTTTTTTTATCTACCGCTTGTTCTGTCATCGGAGGCGGTAGCGGTAGTCGTTACGACGAACTTAGTACTGACTCTTGCAATATCCGAGTGCAAAACGAGGGCTCATTTTTGTCCGGCCACCACATTGTAGGTCGCACAGTCGCCAGAAAAGAGGATTCGCAGCGGCTCGATCGAATGCGAGGCTATCTTATTGAAGAGGGCTACAATGTGAGGCAGACAAGTAACAATCAGCGCTTGGTCGGTGTTTTCATCTCAAATGGCAAGCAATACCAGATAAATGTCCAAGTTGAAGAGCATGATGAAGGTGAGGTTAAGCTTGACTTTGCATTCTCTAGCCCCCCCTTCATTGGTTTGCGAACTGAGGACGTCCAGCAGGAGTTCTGTAGACTAGAGGCAATCGGACAAAGGCCAGGGTAGCTCGAGTCATCGGTGAGTTGCGTGTTCGATACCCTAAGCTTGGGAATGAGTGAAAACAGAAAACAGCTAGTTTTAAGCATCGTATCGAATCACTCCCAACGAACCACACTTGCATAACATTATATTAGTTTGAGCTCCGACTATACCGCTGCTGCCGTCGCCGAACTGTGACCTTTCCTGAAAAGTAAATCCGTAAAGCTATTGGGGCGAGAGGAAAGCGCTATTTTGGGCAGCGTAAAAGGTCCGCTTTGTGGTCATAGCAACCAATTTGGATCCGACACGGGTCCGCCTTGTTCATATCCGGGCCCGCCATAGCTTCGGTTCGATCGAGTCGCCAAACTCATGGCCCAGGCCTGATCAGAGCGGCTGTTTGGTCGGCCGGATGATAATCTCGTTGACATCGACATCCGCCGGCTGCTCGATGGCGTAGGCAATCGCCCGGGCAATCGCATCAGCGTCAATGGCCATCTCGTACATCTCATCCACACCCTTGGCAGTATCGGGGTCGCTGATTTTACTGGTCAGCTCGGTCGCCACGGCACCCGGCGAGATATTGGTAGAGCGGATTTCGCCGTCGCCTTCCTGGCGAAGGCCTTCTGATATCGCCCTCACGGCATACTTGGTTGCCGAGTAGACCGCGGACGCGGGAAAGACCTTATGCCCGGCTATCGACGACAAATTGATGATGTGGCCGACATGCTGTTCACGCATGGTTGGCAGCACGGCGGCTATGCCGTAGAGCACACCCCTGATGTTGACGTCGATCATCTTGTCCCACTCATCGACCTTGAGATCATCCAGCGGCGACAGCGGCATCAGGCCAGCGTTGTTGACCAGCACGTCAATGCGGCCATAAGCCTCCTTTGCTGTCTGGGCCAGCGATTCGACCTGAGCGCGGTCAGTGACGTCGGTGACCTGGTAGATAGCTTCACCACCCTGGTCCCTGATCGCGTCGCATAGCTCCACAAGCCGATCCTCCCGTCGGGCCGCAAGCACCAGCTTGGCGCCACCCTTGGCCAGCCGGTGGGCCGTGGCTTTACCAAGACCACTGCTGGCGCCGGTGATAATGACAACCTTGCCGTTGATTTCTGACATGGGTTCTTCTCCTGTTTCTGGGTTAGAGGCATTCACGGGTTAGATTGTGGTTACGGCAGAAAAATCGACTTTACGTTGATAAATTCCTTCATCCCAAAGCCGCCGTGTTCACGGCCATAACCGGAATTCTTGACCCCGCCAAAAGGCATATTGGGATCCGCGGCCCCGAACGAGTTGATGCGAATCATACCCGTGTCGAAATGATCGCGGGCCAACCTGAGGGCGCGGTCCTCATCGTTGGAGAAGATGCCTCCACCCAGACCATAGCGGCTGTCATTGGCCAGCCGCATGGCGTCCTCGTCATCGTTGGCACGGATGATCGCCGCCACAGGCCCGAAGATTTCATCTTCGTAGGCGGGCATTCCAGGTGTAACCTCTGCCAACACAGTGGCAGGATAATAGGCACCGGTGCGGTCGGGTACGTCGCCGCCGCAGAGGATTGTTGCACCTTTGGCGACGCTGGCATCCACCTGCTCTTTAACCGTATCAAACTGATCCTGGCTTGAAAGCGGGCCAAGCTGGCTATTCTCATCGGTGGGATCGCCCATGACGATGTCCTTCATTTGCGCCACGAAGGCATCAACAAAGTCGTCATAGACGTTATCGGTCACTATGAAGCGCTTGGCGGAAACACAGGTCTCGCCGTTGTTGTACAGCCGCCCCATCACCGAAAACTCCACCGCCGTGTCGATGTCGGCATCCTCAAGCACCAGGTAGGCGTCGTTCGACCCCAATTCCAGCACCGTCTTTTTCAATGCTTTGGCGGCCACAGCACCGACGTGTCGCCCGGCCCCGTCGCTGCCAGTCAGCGTAACGCCACGCACCCTGGGGTGAGCAATCAGATGATCGCTGGTGTCGTGGTCAACCACGACGACCTGAAACAGATCCTCGGGCAGGCCCGCCTCAATGCACAATTCCCGCAGCCGCAGGCCCGACCCCGTGCAAATGCTGGCGTGTTTCAGCACACAGCCGTTGCCGGCCATCAAGTTGGAGGCAAGCACGCGAACCGGCTGATAGATCGGGAAGTTCCAGGGCTGGATCGAATAGATGACGCCAATCGGCTGATAGCTGACAAGACCGCGGTTACCATTGAGACCCTGCACCCGAACCTCGTCCGCCAGAATGTCGGGGCCGTTTTCGGCGGTGTAGTCAAAGATCGCCGCACACAGCTCAACCTCAACATGGCCGTCTTTCAGCAGCTTGCCGGTTTCGTTGGTCATCAGGGCGGCCAATTCATCGGCATGATCGCGCAATGTTTGCCCGATCTTCCTGAGATAGGGCGCGCGTTCCTGATGGGTCAGCTTGCGCCATTCCAAAAACGCTGCATGGCAGGCCTCAAGCCGCTCCGTCGCCTGGTTTTCAGTCATGATGTCGTAGGTCTGAATGGCTTTTTCGGTCGCGGGATTAACGGTGGTGATTGTCGGCATAATGGATCCATCCAAATTTGACACGGCATCAGGGGCCTTCGCCGGGCGCAGTGGGTGAATTTTGCTGCGACTAGCTGGAGTTGTCTGTTCGATAACGAACGCTCATGCCGTGCTGAAGTGCACTCCATACGAATGGACCAGTGACTGCCATAAGGTGACTGCGTTACGTTGGCATTAGGAGCGCGTTTTCCCAATCCTGAATTCTGACGATGACCAACGAGGATTTCCGATGGCCAGCCACCTCACTAACGCCCGCAAACCCGCCATAATCGCCGCCCTTGCCGGTGGCTGGGTTGCCGATGCCGCAAGTCTTGGACTGCACTGGCTGTACAACAGCCCGCGAATTCTGAAGGTGGGTGGCCAAGCCCCGGAATTCCTGCCGCCAAAGGCCGACTATTTCGAAGGCGGGTTAGGTTATTTTGCCCATGGCTGTAAAAAGTCCGGCGATGTCAGCCACTATGGCGCCGCGACCGGCGTGTTGATCGATAGCCTGCTGGCCAACAAAGGCACCCTGAATATCCGCGATTATCAGCGCCGCTTTCGCACCTACTTCGGACCCGGCGGGCAGTGGCAGGGGTACGTCGACAACCCGACGCGCGTGACACTGGACAATCTGAACAAGAATGAGCAGAACGCCATTGAACAGGCCCTGACGACCACCACCGCCGAACTGACCGATAAGCAGAAGCGGATACTGGTACAAAAGGTGATTCCCTACACCCGCTATCTGACCGGTGATCAACTGGCGGCGCCGGTTAAGAGGGCGATTGACCTCACCTATAAGGATTCCGAAACCCAGGAAGCGGGCGTTCACATCGCCGAAACCATCGACCGGCACCTGATCCCCGAAAGCGGCGCCAACGATATGCAACTGCCCGCCGTTTCCAAGCTCGCGCCCCTGGTGGCCGCTTATTGCGGCAGCAATCAGCTGATGGCAATGGCAGAAGCCGCGGTGCGAATGACCAACCACAACGACGACGCCGTGGCCTGGGCCCGCTGCGCGGCCCGGCTGCTTGACTACCTCTTCCAGGGCGAATCCATGTCGTCAGCCCTCGATGCGGCCAGCCTTGAGGCGCCAAACTCAGAGAGTCTTACCCAGGCGAGATCCGGCTCCTCACTGGATGGACCTTCGGCCGGCGACACTCACGGCCGCACCTGTTACCTGCACGAGGCTATGCCGGTGATTTTTCATATTCTGACCCATGCCGACAGCTTTACCGACGCCGTCCGCGCCAATATCCAGTGCGGCGGCGATTCCTGCGGCCGCGCCTGGATCATCGGCCCGGCCATGGCGGCGATTCATGGTGTGGGTGGCGAACGGGGCATACCACTGAGTTGGCTGGCCAGGGTGACCAGTGCCGATGCAATCCTTGAAGAGATTGAAATCCTTGTGGGGTAATCCGCCGCCGCCAATATTCAGGTTTTCGTGAGTGGTGGGCGAAAGCAACGACTATAGTAACGCGTTGCTTTTCAATGGTTATCAATGAGAAGGGGAACTTGTGGAGCAGCAGCTGTCTCGCCGCGGCTTTTGCAGCTTTGTATGGGACTGAAACCAACGGGGGATTTGGCTCTTCGAGCAGCTCAATAGCCTCTTCAAAGGCATCAATCAGGCGCAATCCAAGCCCGACTTCCTCCTGCTCATACCACTAAACAGCTTCTTCCAATTCTGTCGCAGCTTCCTTGCTGACTCTTACTCTCAAACGTATTAGCCCCCGATTCGAGCTCTGACACGAGACAAAACTTCCTTTGGATCGATTAGCTCTGCTTCTCCTGACTCAACCTGTTGGATTCTCCGACAAATCTCACGGTCCCATGCTTCTGCAACATTGTCATCCCGGGGACCGTCCAGACTGGCCACCAGATCCTTGGCCAAACCAGCACGCTCTTGCTCATAGAGACTTAACGCGGCATCTCTTAGGGTTGCGAGTTCGAGCGCAGCCATATGACACTCCTTGGATAATGGTATCCAGGAATGATGCAGAATGTTTCATCCCACCACAAGTCTCTGCTACTGGGCATTCAGGTGCTCGCCCGGATGAGATACCGGGTTTTCCGCGGGTGACAGCCTCAGGCGCTGGCCAACAACCGCACCCGCTGCCGCCCGGACAGTCACGGTTGCCAGATTGCAGGCCGTTCCGAATCGGGCCAGCGCAACCGCTTTTACGTCCTGACAATCGGGGTCGGGCGTGATCGTCACGGCTTCGATACAGCCGACAGGCGAAAGCTCTGTGTCTATAGTGGTTTTATCGCAGCCGTCACAGAGCCGTCTGGGCGGGAACCAGCGTCGATCACAGTGTTCACAGTGGGAACCCACCGCCCGACCTTCTGCCAAACCGTCAAAAAACGCCCGGAGGTGGCCGTACTCGTGGCGGTATTCATAACTGACTGTCAGTAAATCATGGGTGTCGGGCACGATTATTCGCCTTCCAGAATATGGCTGAAGCAGACGGTACCAACGCCACTATGGGCATCGGCGAGGGTTCGATCTGGCTGCGGTTTTAGCAACGAGCCCTCGATTCGCCCTGACATCAGCCGCTCCAGAAACAGAATCTGCGCAATGCCGGTGGCCCCCGGTGCCGCCCCCTGGCCGATCAATCCCCCGGACAGGTTTACGCCGATTGCACTGTTGCCATATAGCCGACCGTCGTCCAGCGCTTGCCGAAAACTGACGTCGCCGTGCAGCCCCAGTGCCTCCAGTGCCTGAAGTTCGGCCCCGGCGAAAGCGTCGTAGACTTCGACGGCCTGAAAGCTGCGCGCACCGTTCGTGATACCCGCCATCGCACAGGCCTTCGCAAACGCCGTCCGCTTGGCCAGAAACCGACCCGGCGACGCTCTGTCGCCCAGCCGTACCCGGTCATTGGCACTGGCGGTTCCGCTGATGCGAACGCGCCGCCGGTTCTGCCGGGGTGCCCACTGATCCGACGCAATCACGATAGCCGCCGCGCCATCACTCAGGGGGCTGCAATGGGCGCGTCGGTAGGGGGTACTGATCATGTCGGTGGCGGCGACCTCCCCGGCGGTCAGATCAGCCGGGCGATGCGCCCAGGGATTGGCAAGCGCGTTGCGGCGGTTTCGGACCACCACCTCGTCCAGATCCTGCGGCGTAATATTGAATTCTGCCATGAACAACTGCATCGACAGGGCGTAATGGTGAATCGGCAGAAATCCGGCAAAGCCTTCAATGTCGGCGTCAAAGGAAAGCCCGTAAAGCCCGGCCACATCGCGCCCACGCAAATGGCTGGCGGCGTGTTCGACGCCCAGCACCAGAACGGCGTTAGCCAGACCAGCCTTCACCTGCGCCACCGCCGATGCCACCCCGGCTGCGCCCGATGCACCCCCGGCTTCAACGCGATGAAGCGACACACCGTAACAACCCACTTCGTCCGCCAGCAGGGCACCGGGGCTGAGTTGCAGCATCAGATGGTCGCTTTCAACGGCGACCACCACGCTGTCC
>Ga0306899_1001010_pt1 | contig 11921 bp, 13 predicted proteins | sample AntRauMFilla3764_FD_190407 | JGI IMG/M metagenome (GOLD analysis project Ga0306899, IMG submission 190407) | Saline lake microbial communities from Rauer Islands, Antarctica - Metagenome Filla 3 #764 (v2) (version 2) | ecosystem: Environmental > Aquatic > Non-marine Saline and Alkaline > Saline ... | reverse complement strand
GATCTAGACTCAATTTTCTGCATGTGATTTACGCTTATTTAGGCTTCACAGCCTAAAAAGCTGTTTTTCAGAGAGTCTAGGTGCGAATTTTGGTGCTTCGCTCGTAGACACTCGCTCTATTCATCCCAATTAGAATAAAAATAGCCTCTATTTGGCGTTCACTTGCGTTTTTTGACCTGATTACTCATTTCAATAGTGAGATCTATGTCTTAAGTAAAAATGTGGCTGAAATCGCATGTAAGAGCGTTTTAACTTGGGTTTTATTTTTGATCTGTAAGCTAGAGTTTGCGCTTATAGATTTTTCTCTTAGAAACACAATAGTCAGGATCTCTTTTGGCCAAGCACTATCTTTACTGTCAATTAAGTCAATTAAATGGATTGGGAGCCGGTACATACCGGCAATTTTTGGTTCACACACCACGCATCTAAAGATAAAGGCCAAAAATCCCCAATTTATAAGGGATGCAGATGATTGTTTATGAGGAAGAATCCGATACCAATAGATAGAAGAAAAATTATTTAACCTTTTGTTTTATATAAAGATTCAATAATACCACTCAAGATATCAACAAAATGCAATTTTTAGAAATTAAGTAGTTGTTTAATATATAATTTTTTTGATATCATTTTGATTTCTAGTGTGATATCAAAAATACCTATTTAAATTTTAATTATCAAAAACTTAAGTGGTATCAAAGTCTTCTAATAGTAAATAAAAAATGATTGTGTCTCTTTTACCAGTCGTTTAGGTATAAAACGGACACAGAAATAGCTAATTTATGTTCTCCAGAAATGAGTTCTCAAAAAACGGTCATATTTTCTATAAATGTATGTTTTAAAAAAATTATAGTGAGAACTCAACATAGTTCTCAATTTCATGGTTTAACCATACTTAAACTATTGAAAAATAAACAAAATAGATAAGTTCTTGAATTATTTTCGACAAAAGTTCTCAAAATTACCAATTTTTAACATTAAGTCTCTGAAATTTATTTGAAAATGTGAGTTCTCAATAGGGATTTTTAATTATGAGCAATTTTATTGTCGATTCAGCCAACATCGTTTCATTTCCTCGGCCATGTGACTTCTGTGAATCAAAGGAAAATGTTCAAAAATTTGCAGGGCTGATGCTTTGCGGAAATTGTCAGGACAATATCCAGATTACCAATCCTGGCATGTTTGAGGCCAAGGATCAGATTGAACAAAAAGCCCAGGATTAACCTGGGCTGCGTATAAGAGATTTTATGTTAAACATAGGTTAAATATGAATATAGATAGGTAGCCACATTTTTAATTCTATTACTTAATGTAACAGGATAGATTTTGCTTAGCTCCTTAATATTTTTTTATTGGTTTAAGATTATCCAATCGTTAAGAAATTATCTCTCTCCATTACTGTCTAGTTTTATTAGTCCATTACAATATGAGTTCATATGCTAAAATAGAACTTGATTTAGTATCTTTTAAAATTTCATTTTTCCCATAATTAGTAAAGAAAGTTATGGTGAGGTGAGGAGCTTAGAATGTCATCTAGAATCTACCAAGATTCAAATAAAGTGAAAGAGGATACTATTAGCAGTAGAGTCTTAGATTTCAAAAGTGCAAAATTAGCAAAAAAGGATGAATTTTATACTCAATTAGAGGATATTCATGCTGAAATAAAACATTACTCTAAGTCTTTGGAAGGAAAAGTAGTTTATTTAAATTGTGATGATCCTAGATATAGTAATTTTTTTCGCTACTTTGTTGATAACTTCAGTAAATTGAAAATTAAATCTGTTATAGCGAGTGGTTATGCTATCAATGGAAAAAATGATGAGCTGGGAAATAGCCTAAATTCAGGGATATGGGCTGAATACAATGGTATTTCAGAAGATAATCTGTCTAATCTTACTGGTGGTATAAGTCTCAATTTTTTCAATGGTGATGGAGACTTTAGAAGTAAAGAAAGCCTAGAATTACTTGAAAGAGCAGATGTGATTATTACTAATCCTCCATTTTCACTTTTCCGTGAGTATGTCTCTCAAGTTATTGAAAATAAAAAAGAATTTTTAGTTTTGGGAAATATGAATGCTCTCACTTATAAGGAAGTTTTTCCTCTATTTAAAGATAATCTAGTTAGATATGGTAGAAGTATTCGCAGCGGAGATCGAGAATTTGAAGTTCCCTATGATTATCCTTTAGATGCAGCGATTACACGTATAGATGAAAATGGTGCTAGGTTTATACGCGTCAAAGGTGTTCGTTGGTTTACTAATATGTCTATCGACGAAGAGTTGGAATATATTCCATTGGTTCGAAGTTTTTCTAAAGATCTATATCCTACGTATGTTAATTTTCCAGCTATAGAAGTAGGTAAAACTTCTGATATTCCATATGATTATGATGGTCTCATGGGAGTGCCGATTAGTTTTATGGATAGATATAATCCTCAACAATTTGAAATTATAGGATCAAGTAAAACATTGGCAAAACCAATGTCAGAATTTACTCCTGTTGGGACATATCAAAGTGGTGGGCCTCGTTTTTATTTAAAGAATGAGGATATAAGTTTCCGAAGACTTTATGAAAGAATTGTTATTAGAAATCGTCTGTTGTGACTTTAAGAATGTATCAGTTTGAGAAATAGACGTGTCGTATAGATATTTAGGTAATAAGACAAAATTGACGAATTGGATAGTTGATACTATTTCACAGTCCATTCCTCCCAATGCTACAGTTGCAGATCCTATGTGTGGTACAGCAGCAGTATCTAATGCATTAGCTCTACGTGGCTATTCGGTAATAGCAGCTGATATGCTGACCTTTCCTACAATTCATGCTAAATCCCGTCTACTTGTGAAATGTGAGCCTAATTTTGAATTATTCAAAGGCTATGAGAATATTTTAAATGAATTAAATAGCTTAGAACCAAAAGAAGGTTATTTCTATAAAGAATTTGGTGAGAAAGGAGTTCCTGCTAACGGTCGTGCTCCAAGACTATACTTTTCAGCTGAAAATTCTGGGAAAATTGATGCTATCAGGGGAGTAATAAAAAAATTACACAATGAGAAGGAGATTAGTGATCTTGAGCATGCCGTTCTACTACAAAATTTACTTCTTGCTGTTAATAAAGTTGCCAATATTAGTGGTACCTACGGTTATTTTCGTTCGAAAGTTTCAGATAATGCCAAATCTCTTCTTAAACTTGAAAAATTAGAATTTACTTCAACACCAGGGCAGCATAGTGTCTTACAAGGCCGAGTTGAAAATTTAGCTAGCAGTATTGAAGCTGATGCAATATATCTAGATCCACCATATACAAAACGACAATATGCGGGAAATTATCATATTTTAGAAACTATCGCGTGTGAGGATGAGCCAGTAGCTCAGGGAGATGGCGGATTACGACCTTGGAAAGGACAAGCATCTGCATTTTGCTATAAGCGCTCAGCAGGTAATGCACTTCAAGAGATATTAAATTCATTAAAAACACAAAATGTATTTCTTTCTTATACTGATGATGGACAAATTAGTCCAACGGATATTATGGAAATACTAAGAACATTTGGTGAAGTTAAAGTGTATACGCATCAATATGGAAGGTACCAAAGCAATAATAAAGCAAAAGGTGGGATTATTGATGAAACTTTATACCATTTAGAAATGGGTTAGTTATGGCAGATAAACTTCATATTGATCGTGTGTGGTGGAGAAATGTCCAATTAGGTGAATTCTACAACATAGAGAGATATCATAAAATTCCTGGTGGAGGGGGATCACTATATATAGAGATACCAGGAAGCATGGTAAGGGAAACATTAAATTTTTTAAATCTAAGTGAAGATGATATAGAAAAACTACCTATATCCATTGAGGCTAAAACTATTGGGGACTCTAGTCGATTAGGAACTATTACTTTTGATAAAAAATCAGGTAATAGGATGCGTATAGTCTGTCAGAACCGCCAACAACCTAATTCTCAAAGACATCCTGCCTGGAGTCAAACTAATAGGTTTCCCAAAGCACCTGATAATATTGGTAGCAAAGCAGAGGCAGAACCATATTTTCCTAAAGGTGGTCTAAGAATTTTCATTGCTCGAACTAAAAGCGGTGAATACTATGCAGGTTTCACACAAGGTGATAGACCAAAAAACATGCAACCTAATGATCCTAATTGGGATTTATTTAGTCAAGGAAATAGACCTCCAGGAGGTATTATATTTTCGGGGGGGGGGTATTAATGTCTGATATTATAGATAGAGTTTTTGGCAGCTGGGAAAAAGGCAGAAATGTATTGTTATATGGCCCACCAGCAACTGGCAAAACTAGGTTAATTAGTCAAATTTTTGAACGGTTAAAACAGCCTCAGATAGATAATAGAGGTATTGTTTTAGATCCTTCTGATACAAGTTCACTCCCTTTTTCTAGACCTACCAAGGAAAGCAATATTCCTCAACCGGCTAAGGTTGTCTGGTCTACTTTTCATCAGTCTTATGGGTATGAAGATTTTGTATTAGGTCTTAGGCCATCTGGGGGGCAAGAAGGGTTAAGACTTATACCTTGGGCTGGTATATTTCTTGATGCAGCGCTTGAATTATCAGATCCCAGATCTGAATACAAATCAGTTGTGATCTTTATTGATGAAATTAATAGAGGAAATGCTGCAAAAATTTTTGGTGAATTCATGACTTTTCTTGATTTTGATTATCGTCAAGAAGGTAATTTTCCTCTACCTTTACCATTAAGACAGCTTACGTTTAACGATTCCATTAGTGAACCTATAAAAAGGTTAAATGGTGAAGAAGTTACTATTCCTCAAGAATTTGTATTTCCTAAAAATATATATATTGTAGCTACCATGAATAGTGTTGATAGGGCTGTAGTGCCTATTGACAGTGCACTAGCTAGACGGTTTGATCGAATAGAAATGAGACCAAACATGCAAGTTTTAGCTGATTTTTGGAAATTGGATTTAAGTAAAATTAATAAAAACTGGGAAGATATGTCTGTCTTTGAAACAGCGTATAGAGTTTTAGAAAAAATTAATTACATTATAGCCGTAGATTTAGGTACTGAGTTCGAATTGGGACATGGAATGCTAATGTCATTAGACAGAGATATACCTGAGAGTGAGGCATGGTTTGTCTTTGCAAGACTTTGAGATGAAGTTATATATCCGCAAATTGAAGATAGATTTTCTGGAAGAGAAGATAAAATATTCGATGTGCTAAAAATAGGGTCATTATCTGATTCTTCATATGCATGGGTTGAAAGAAAGATTAGTGGCCGGGATGATGTTGGTCGAGTTATTAATCCTGTACAAATGCATAAATTAGAATTAGAAACGATTAAGCGTTCTTTTAAATGGCTCGTAGCATAAAAATATGCAACGTATTCTATTAAAAGAATATGGAGATCCTGTATACCTACGAATGGATCCGTATGAATTAAGTCTTTTTGAAGAATCCAATAAATATTGGAAAAGTAAACTTCAACTGCCTAGATATCCATTTCGTACTCAACAAATAGATAAAGATCTCTTTGAAGTTAGAGCTGAAGGTGTCACTGGTATCATTAAAATTGGGTCATTTGACTTTGAAATTAAACCTAAATTTATTGGTAATAGTGATAAATGGCAAATTGTACTGTGGAAAATATTATCCTTAGTAGATAGAGGGGCTTTAGATAAAAATTTTACATCTGCTAAAGATAATAATGATTATAGCCTACTAGAGCTCTTAGTTGATGTATTCCTGAACTCTTTCGCTAAAGGAAGTATTAGAGGATTACCTCTAGGATATAATACTCATTCTGCTAAAGGATTTGAGCTTAAAGGTACCTTTGATCAATCTAGAATTGTAGAGTGGGTAAATCAGCCATGGGAATTACCATATTTAGTTGACAATTTATCTGAAGATACTTTATTAACTAGACTATTGCGCTGGACAACATTGCAATTAATGACTTTAACTTCATCAGCCACACAGTTAAAGTCCCTTCAGGCTGTTCTAATAAGATTAGGAAAAATATCTATAATTAAACCCAGTATTGTAGAGGTTCGAAAAATAAAACTTGGAGTTCAATATAAAGAACTAGAACAAGCATTAAGTATTGGCTTAATTCTTTTAGAAAACTCTGGATTAGGATATGGACAAAGCAAAAAATTAATATCAGGATTCTTATGGAACTCCGATAAAATTTACGAAAAATTTGTATTCTTAATTTGCTCTAAAGCTGCTAAAAAACTACAGCTGCAAACTTCTAAAGACTCTTATAAATATGGTACGGTGATTTCAGACAGTGGTCCAAGTCTAGAAACAATCCCAGATATAGTTTTTGAAAATAGAGAAGATAAAAAAATTGCAGTGGCAGATGCCAAATACAAAGTTTATAAGTCTCGACCAAACTCTGCCGATGTATACCAAATTTTAGCTGCTTGTCACGTACTAGGAGTTAAGCGGGGATCATTAATTTATCCTGTGTATGAAGATAAAAATTATATAACTTGGAATATTGAATCTAAAATTGGTGGAGAGGATGTAACTTTAACAATGTTACCTCTTAATCTTATGGCTCTAGAAGTAGAAAATGGACTAATGAAATTAATAGATAGTATAGCTTCATGGGTAACTCACAAAGAGTCTGTCAATAACTAAGCTTTTGGAAGTTGGGGATATTTTAATTATTTAATTTTCCTAAAATTAACATAATACACCTTATACGAAGTCAAAAATGGGAGCCTTAAGCTCCCATTTTTTAAGATTATTTTAAAATTTTGTTGTTGATATTTGGTCACTCAAATTACCAATTCACTATGACTGCCTAATCGAACTAATTTCAAAATTAGCAGTTCACCTTCTTCTGTTTTCTTATAGATTAAAACAAGATCTGGTTTGATGTGGCAATCACGATGACCTACCCAATTACTGACCAAAGCATGGTCACGATACTTTTCAGGCAAAGGTTCATCAGCTTGTAATAACTCTAAAACAGTTTGTAGTTCAGTATCTACTGTATTTCGATGCTGGCCTTTTTTCTCACGTTTATAGTCTTTCTTGAATGCTGATGTGTACTTAATCGTCCGCATTTAGATCAGCCATCAAGTCTTTTACAGAAGTGAAGCTCTTTGCTTTGCTTAGATCTTCTTCCATTGCTGCAATGGTTTCAGCATTAGGTTGCCAAATTTCAAAAGGCAAAGCCTTTTCTTTAGCTACTTTGGTCAATAACAAACGGACTGCATCTGAGACGGTTAAGCCCATTGTTGCTAGAACTTCCGTTGCTTCATGCTTAATGTTTTCATTGATGCGAGTAGTTACTAGTGCATTTGAAGCCATGTTAAGCTCCTATGATTAACATTGTTAATCACACTATATTCCTAGATGACGAAAAGTTCAATTCGTATAACAGCCATTATGTTAAATGGAAGCCAGCGACCTCCAAGAAAATCGGTATAGTGTGAATAGTTATTGAGTAAATAAGAGAATTAAATTAGTGAAATACTCAAATGAAAAAATAGTTAAAGCTCTCTTGCTTGCTCCTTTACCGTTACTTTTTTTCATAGCAGTCCTGTTTATCGTAATGAATCAGGAATACAGCCTATACTCGATTTTAGTGGTTCTTGTAGGGCATGGCCTTGTCTACTTAGCGTATTGTATTTTGACTGTGCCTTTCAGCTTCATATTCTCAATTATTTTAAATCGTTATAACAGTCTGAATTTATTAACCATCTGTATTACCTCTCTAATTATTGCTGCTCCATTTTTTATTCTTTTTGGATGGAGTCACACAGGAGAAATTTCGAAAGAGTGGTGGAAAATGTATACCAATACATGGACTATTTTTATGGCTCTCTTTCCTGGCTTATGTTATTGGCTGTTTTTAATTAATTTAAAAGATAAAGAATAGTTATGAAAAAAATATTATATTTTAATTTCTTAGCGATTATTTTGACTTATGTATCTTTGCTTTATCAAAAAAATATATTAGTTGCTCGCATAGTTGTAGATAAGCTTGAAAAAGTTGAAGTCATAGCTGGGGGATTTCCTCTACAGTTCCTTATAGATGGTGAAACCTCTCCAGTCGGAAGTATAAGTATCAATCCTTTATTTATTTTCATCGGCATGGATCAATTTGTTTTTCTCAATTTTTTTATTGATTATTTATTTTGGGTAAGTATTTTATTTGCTTTTTCTATGATTGTGAAAAAGTACAGAATTGTATAGATCTCCTAAAATTAACATAATACACCTTATACGAAATGCGTTATAATTATCTATAGAAATCAATGCTGTAGTTTCTAGTTTATAGCCCAATCGCCACCGAATGGGCTTTTTTTATGATTTTTCACGTTCCACGCTTATTATTTAATCAAAGTTTCACGACTTTGTTCATATCAGTTAAACAATCGTGGTTAATCATAGGGTCTAAAAAAACGGCTCCAAAAGCCCCTTTTCTCCGGTTCCTGTTCAACTTGCTCCGGCACTGGAATCCGCTTATTTTCTGTTTCGACCGGAGTAGTCAATCCGTCATGTTTCAGCTCAGGTTCTGGCCGAGGATCCGTTGCTATATTCTGGCTAGGTTTCTGATCGGTAAACGTAGTCATATTGGTTTTTGGGGCTTCTAATAGACGTTGCATTGCCTCAATTTGTTCGTCCTTAACATGTAACTGATCATTCTTAGCTTTTAATTCATCTCGTTGAAATTTCTCACGGTCATGAGCCTGTTCTAGCTGTTTTTGAAGCATGTGAACCTGTTGTTCAAGCAGGTGAACTTCTGACAACTTTCGTGTTTCGGTTGTCTGTGAACTATTCACATGTTTAGATGGTTCACCAAAGACTCGAATAGCTTCAGAAAGATCAATTTTACCATCGCTATTCTTACTTAAATTACCTTTATTTATTTGTTTATAAACGGCTTGACGAGTCATTCCATAGAGGTTTGAAAGTTCGATAACAGATAGTGATTTCATGTTGTAATTTAGGTTGTCTATTATGTGAACTAAGATACATTAAGAAACAGTCAACCGCTACATACACAATCAAACCTCACCCTTTAAAACCTAAATTCCTAAGATGAGGAATAAATTGCTTTTGTTGTATTGGATCTCTAAGCATTTCTTTTATTCTTGATGCCAGTACATCATAGCTTTCTCCTTGAGCTGCTAAATGCGATAGCTCATGTAAGCGAGAAAGCTGATTGCCAAACATATTGATTTGAGCGTCTGTTAGTTTATAAACCTTATCTTGTTCGTTATTTTGATTAATGCTTTTTGATTTTTCTTTAAATGAAAAAAGAATATGGGTGACTTTACGACCAGTTTTTTTCTGCTCATAGGAAACGCTTAATGGGCTGCATTCATTTATTTGGTCTACAGCAGTATCAATTACCCGTTTTTTGAAATCTGCAAATAGTGGGTATTTTTTGCCAAGCTCCAACATGCTTCGTAAGCTCTCAACAGAGATTTCACGCTTACCTATTTGTCTGTATTGCACCAATAATTCATAAATACGAATACCATATCCACTATTGATCCCAGCAATATCTGATAGAGCATACTTAGTAAATTCTCTACTTAAATTAGATATGAAGGGCAAGATAGGTTTTGAAAAACGAATACCAATGATACTTTGACTATCCAAAAACTGGATCTCTTGTACCCACCTCATTTTTATAGATTTATCATCAATACTAAGATTAATAGATCTTTCATAAAGTCTATTAATACCTTCTTTTAAGTCTCTGTATGCGGTTTTTTCATGTACTCCTAATAGCTGTAGTTCATTAACGCTTACAGGGTATAACTCATCATCAGTAATAGGCTGGCTCTTCGGAATACGTGAAATAGCTGCCAAGACGATACGCTGTTCTACAGCACTTAATTGATAGGAAGCTTCTATAACTTGATTTGATTTAACAATTTGATTCTTATCCAAAATAAAACCATTGATTTTCTTTTATATATGACAACTATATACTTGTCATATTTGGTAGTCAATCCGTCATAGTTAAGTAGTCAATCCGTCATAGTTAGTAGTCAATCCGTCATAGTTAGTAGTCAATCCGTCATAGTTAAACGTTGAAAGGCTTGCTCCATAAGGGATACAGCTCAATGAAAAGATTTAAAAGATATAAAAATAATTAAAAATACGTTTGAAAAAATTGCCCTTAGTTTTCGCTACGCTCAAACTCTATTGAATCTCGCTTTCGCTCGATTCGTGGGGCAATTTTTTGGATCATTCTGTTGTGACTTTGAGAAAAAGCAAAGGCAAGAGCAAAAGCAACTCGGAATTCGCTTCGCTCATAAAGCTTTTTTACTCGCTACGCTCGATCTAGACTCAATTTTCTGCATGTGATTTACGCTTATTTAGGCTTCACAGCCTAAAAAGCTGTTTTTCAGAGAGTCTAGGTGCGAATTTTGGTGCTTCGCTCGTAGACACTCGCTCTATTCATCCCGATTAGAATAAAAATAGCCTCTATTTGGCGTTCACTTGCGTTTTTTGACCTGATTACTCATTTCAATAGTGAGATCTATGTCTTAAGTAAAAATGTGGCTGAAATCGCATTTGAGAGCGTTTCAACTTGGGTTTTATTTTTGATCTGTAGGCTAGAGTTTCCGCTTATAGATTTTTTCCCTTAGACACACAATAGTCAGGATCTCTTTTGGCCAAGCACTATCTTTACTGTCAGTTAAGTCAATTAAATGGATTGGGAGCCGGTACATACCGGCAATTTTTGGTTCACACACCACGCATCTAAAGATAAAGACTCCAAAGCCTTACCCTATAAGGGATACAGCGATTTTTCATCTGTCTGGAAAGCGTTTACGCTTTTATCATGTTTTTTATTGCATTTCATAGGCTTAGCTGTAAACACTTTTTGTTGCAGATAAATTGCAATATTTACTTACAAAACAATAGGATAGCTTGTAATCGGCTTTGTTTACATGTTTAGGTTAATTTCTCTTTTTATATTAAATATTTAACCTGTAATCATTAAAACTTAACATAGTGTTTACTTATATTTGATAGTTACTTTTTATAAATTAGGTGCTTAGATTGAAAACAAATGATAGGAGTTTTTCATGAACAGTACTCGAACCGTTGCCGTCAGATTAGACAATCAGGTTGCACAAGAATATGAGCGTTTGGCTCAGTTGAAGGGCGATAAATTAGGAACTTATCTGCGGGATCTTCTGACCAGTAATTTACAGATGGCCAGCATTGAGCGACAAGTCAGTCGGATTGAAACACTGGTAAATGATTTTGAAAAAGATATTAATCGATCATTGGATCAATTTACTCAAGCTAATTCTTTGAATGAAAGTTTATTAGGAGATTTGGGGGAAATATACATGTTTCAAATAGGCATTCTTATGAAGCTACAAACAGAGAAATATGAGATTCGAGGAATGCAGGCTAAAGGAAGAAGTCATGCCAAGGCTAACTATCTGAAAGGAAAAAATCATGAGTAATATTATTCAACTCTCTAAACCATGTGCTTTCTGTGATTCAAGGGAAAACGTACAGATTTTTTCAGGGCTGATGCTTTGTGGGAATTGTCAGGAAAATATCCGGATTACTAATCCTGGCATGTTTGAGGCCAATGATCAGATTGAACAAAAAGCCCAGGATTAACCTGGGCTGCGTATAAGAGATTTTATGTTAAATGTTTTCTATAAGTTCGCTTTATAACCACCCCTAATTTGCTAGCAGGTTCTATATAACTTAGTATTCGCAAGTCTATTTGTTATTACTGTATAAGTAAAATTCAAGGCTCTTTAACAGGAACACCTCACGATTCAGAAAAAACGCTCGATTTTAGTCTATTAGCAAATATTCGTCCTGAAATAGAAACTGTACCGTTAGTAGGTGTTAATGATGCTTTACAACGTTTAAGAGCAGGAGATGTTAAGTTTAGATTTGTCATTCAAATGAATGCTT
>Ga0306899_1000996_pt1 | contig 12033 bp, 12 predicted proteins | sample AntRauMFilla3764_FD_190407 | JGI IMG/M metagenome (GOLD analysis project Ga0306899, IMG submission 190407) | Saline lake microbial communities from Rauer Islands, Antarctica - Metagenome Filla 3 #764 (v2) (version 2) | ecosystem: Environmental > Aquatic > Non-marine Saline and Alkaline > Saline ... | reverse complement strand
TGCGATGATCACAACTAGAACGACCACCCCGATGAGCCCTTTCTTTCGCGGAAACTTTTTCTCAGGTGTTTTCGTCTCCTTGGCTGAGGCTTCAGTGTCCTTTGGCGGCGGACTTTTTGCCGTCGGGGGGGACTTGGTATCTTTTTTTGTATTCATTTTGCTTGTCTCGATTGCAGTCGTGATAGCTCCTTAGCGCCAGCCGCCGCCGAGGGATTTGTAGAGTGTGATGAGATTGGTGAGGCGGTCGGTGCGAGTGGTGACCAGTCCGCTCCGAGCGGAATAAAGATCCTGCTGGGCGAGGAGCACAGCGAGGTAGGCATCGGTGCCATTGCGATAGAGTATATTTGTGAGATCGAAGCGCCGCTGTTGGGCGGCTACGAGGGATTCTTGGGCGGTCAGTGCACGGTCGAAGGTGGCGCGACCGGCGAGCGCGTCGGCCACTTCGCGGAAGGCGATCTGGATGGTCTTTTCGTAGTTTGCAATTTCGATGCGCTTGCTGACTCTGGCCACATCGAGATTTGCACGGTTACTGCCGCCACTAAAGATCGGGAGGCTGATTTGCGGTGCGAAACTCCAGACTTGAGCGGGTTTGCTAAAGAGCCGCGAGAGTTCGACACTGGAACTACCTGCGAAACCCGTGAGCGAGATGGCCGGGAAGAACGCGGCGCGGGCGGCACCGATATTAGCATTGGCGGCGAGGAGCGTGTGTTCGGCAGCGAGGATGTCCGGTCGCTGCGTGATCAAGTCGGAAGGGAGGCCGGCGGGAATGTCGGCGAGCAGCTGCCGCGACTGGAGCGAATGACCGGGCGGCAAGTCAGCGGGTAGCGGCTGGCCGATGAGGAGCGCCAGAAAGTTGGCGGCTTGGGCGGTGGTGCGTTCGAAGGTAATGACATTGAGCCGGGCGGTCTCCACCTGTGCGCTGGAAGTCTGGAGATCGAGTTCGGAGGCGCTGCCGACGTCGAATTGCTTTTTATTAAAGCCATACGACTTTTCTACTGCTAGCAAAGTTTGCCGCGCGAGGTCGAGCTGCGCTTCTTGCTCGCTTAAGATAAGGTATTGTGTAGCGACCTGAGCGACGAGCGAGAGGTAGATTGCACGCTGGATCTCAGTTTGCGCAAAGTAGCTTTCGAGGGCGCTTCGATTGAGGCTGCGGACGCGCCCGAAGAGGTCGAGTTCCCACGCGATGGTGCCGACACTGACGTTGAATTGGTTACCCGTGCTGCCATCGATCGTGCCACCTTTGCTCGTATCGCCGGGGCTGCGTGAGCGGGTGTAATTGCCCGCCGCATCGATGCTTGGAAACAGATCGGAGCGGGAGATGCGATATTGCGCGCGGGCCCGCTCAACATTGAGCACGGCGACACGGAGGTCGCGATTATTTTCGAGCGCGATCTCGATGTAGGATTTCAGCTGCGGATCGGTAAAAAAGTCGCGCCAGCGGATTTCCGCCGCATCACCCGAAGTGGCAGGGCCGACTAAAAACTGCCCGGCGACGGGTGCGTCGGGCCGCAGATACTCCGGTATCATCGTGCAGCCGCTAACGGCAAGCACGGCGAGGAGGCACACCGAGGTGATAAGTGATGATTCATTCATTCGGGGCTAGTGTAGCCCCAAGGTCTACTCGGAGCTATGGGGTCTATACCTACTTAGGTCTGTGCTTCCCCGCCTTCGCTAGCTGCGCCCTGCCTAGCTCGAAGAGTGAAGCATGGGGACGCTACGAATCGAACGTCTGGTCAAAGTAGTGGGAGCATCCTGCTCCCGAAATCAACTCAGGCCATGGAGCTGGAAGCTCCAGCTACTATCGTAACCAACTCGACGTGACTACGCCTTGTAGCGAACTCGCGCGAGCGAGGTCTCCCGTGTCTGGTTGGCGCTCCAACTCGACGTGGAGACGCGACTAGCGTCGCATCGCTACCCTTCACATGGGTGTGAGCTGCTCAGCTCTTATCAGCAAAGGGGTAATCGGTGTAGCCCTCAGCGCCACCGGCATAGAAGGTGTCGCTCTTTGGCTCGTTCAGTGGTAAGCCTTCGGCGAAACGGTCGACGAGATCGGGGTTGGCGATGAATAGCTGACCCCACGCGCAGGCATCGGCCTCGCCGTTTTCGATCAGACTCTCCGCAGTCGCTTGATCCAATTGCTGGTTGGCAATATAGACGCCGCCGAAGCGTGCTTTGAGCTTTGGCCCCAAGCGCGGCGCGGCCTGCGACTCGCGGGCTAGGATAAAGGCGATGCCCCGTTCGCGCATGGCGCCGGCGATGTAGCCAAAGGTGCTTTCCAGGTCGGAATCTCCCACATCATGGGCGTCCGCGCGCGGCGCGATGTGCAGCCCTACGCGATCCGCTCCCCAGGCGGAGATAGCGGCATCGACGGCCTCGAGCATGAGTCGAGCACGGTTTTCAATCGAGCCACCGTAAGCGTCGCTGCGCTGATTAGTGGAATCCTGTAAAAACTGATCGAGCAAATAGCCATTGGCCCCATGCAGCTCGACGCCGTCAAAGCCCGCACGCTTGGCGTTTTCCGCTCCCTGACGGTAGGCTTCCACGATGGCAGGAATCTCATCAAGCGCCAAGGCTCGTGGAGTCTCAAAGTCCTTCATCGGACGCACTAAACTAATGTGTCCTTTGGCTGCAATCGCGCTGGGCGCTACTGGCTGGGCACCATTCAGGTAAAGCGGGTCGGAGATACGACCGACATGCCAGAGCTGCAAAATAATGCGACCACCTTTGGCGTGCACCGCTTTGGTGACGGTTTTCCAACCGGTCACTTGCGCATCCGACCAAATCCCCGGGGTGTCGGGATAGCCGACTCCCATCGGATCGACCGAGGTGGCCTCACTGACAATCAAACCGGCGCTGGCACGCTGCGCATAATACTCAGCCATCAATGCATTCGGCACACGGCCCTCACTGGAGCGACAGCGGGTGAGCGGTGCCATGATCATGCGATTTGGCAATTCCCATGCGCCGATTTTGATTGGCGATAATAATGACGAAGCGGTGGATGTCGTTTGGTTCATAATCGTGAGGTTTCATGTCGGCAAATCAGTAAGCGCCTTGGGAATAGGTTAATTCGTAGCTGTGAGTATAGATTTCGAAGATCAGGCCAAACGGATCTTCCACGTAAACCATCTTGAATGGCTTCTCGCCTGGATAGTATTCCCGGATCGGCATCCGTTGCTTACCACCATGGGCGACGATCTTTTCCACTAGCTCTTCAATATTGGGATCTTGCACGCAAAAGTGGAATGTTCCAGTTTTCCAATACTCGAAATCTTTAGGTTTCTCATTGTTCTGAAACTCGAACATTTCGATGCCGATTTTGTCTCCCATCGATACGTGGGCGATCTTGAACGAACCCCAGCCCTTCCCGAACACATCGACGCACATCTTACCAATAGCAGTTTCAGACTCCTCAGTCACGACAGTTGGTTTCATGATCGTATACCAGCCCATGACTTCTTCATAGAACTTGACTGCTTTTTCGATATTCGGGACGGATACCCCGATATGTGAGAATGTTTTTGGATATATTTCCATAATTTTTTTGGTTAAAACGCTGATCGTTACAGGAGCTTGAGCAGCTCCCTTGCGGCAGTTTCAGACGATGCTGGGTTTTGTCCAGTAATGAGCTTGCCATCGGCGACGACATAAGAACCCCAATCTGGGCCCTTTTCATAAAGACCGCCATTCGCTTTAAGCATGTCTTCGACTAGAAACGGAACAATTTCCGTGAGACCTACAGCCGCTTCTTCAGTGTTCGTGAAGCCGGTCACGCGGCGTCCCGAGACTAATGGTTTTCCGTTGGCACCTTTCGTGTGTTTAAAGATCGCCGGCGCATGGCAGACCGCAGCGAGAGGACGATCCCCTGCAACGAAGGTTTCGATTATCCGCTGACTATCTGCGTTCTCAGCCAAATCCCACAAGGGGCCATGTCCACCCGGATAGAAGATCGCATCGAACCCGTCGGCATTGATGTCCGCCAACTTTGCCGTGTTACCTAGAGCGCTTTGGGCTGCCTGATCTTTTTTGAAGCGTTCGGTTGCCTGGGTCTGTGCTTCGGGCAGATCACTCTGCGGATCGAGCGGCGGTTGTCCGCCTGCCGGAGATGCCAGTGTGATTTCGATTCCGGTATCCAGCAGGACGTAATAGGGTGCCGCGAATTCTTCCAGCCAGAAGCCGGTTTTTTTGCCGGAATCACCCAGCTTGTCGTGTGAGGTTAGAATCATTAGGATTTTCATATCGTTTGGTGTGGTTGTTTATTTAGAAGGGCCGACGCGAATCACGCATTTGCCGAAATTGTCTCCATTCAACATGCCCATGAAGGTGGCGGGTGCTTGTTCCAATCCATCCACGATTTCCTCGCGGTAGTGGATTTTTCCAGCTTTTAGCCAGCCACTCATCTCAGCTGCGAATTCAGGATACAAGGGCGCAAAATCGTCGAAGATTATAAAGCCTTGCATCTTAATTTTCTTGCGCAGGATCAGCCCCATCAGCCAGTTCATTCGATCTGGCCCTTTAGGTAGTTCGGAGGCGTTGTATTGCGACACTAATCCGCAGACCGGTATGCGTGCGTTCGGGTTCAATAGTGGAATGACCGCATCAAGCACCTGACCGCCAACACTTTCAAAATAGACATCGATGCCGTCTGGGCTGGCCTTGGCGAGCTTTTCCACAAAGTCCGAGGCTTTGTAGTCGATGCAAGCGTCGAAGCCTAATTCGTTTACCGCGTATTCACATTTTTCTGCGCCGCCGGCGATCCCCACGACGCGGCATCCCAGTAGCTTGCCGATCTGTCCCACGGTCGCGCCTACCGGACCGGTCGCTGCTGCCACAGCAATTGTCTCGCCTGCCTTAGGCACACCGATCTTCGTGAGCCCAGCCCATGCTGTGAATCCTGGCATCCCTGTAATACCCAAAGCCCACGACGGATGCTCCGGATCACTGCTGAGGCAAGTCACCCCTTCTCCGTTCGATAGGGCATAATCTTGCCAGCCATTTGCACTGAGAACCCAGTCTCCCTTCTTGAACCCATCGAGCTTGGAAATTTCTACCTGCGCTACAGTGCCGCCGACCATTACCTCGCCAATTTCGACAGGCGGTGCATAGGATGGAGCATCGCTCATTCGCCCACGCATGTAGGGGTCAAGTGAAAGGAACTCTGTGCGAAGCAACAGCTCGCCCTCCTTAGGCGACGGGATATCTTCTTTTTTCAGAGTCAAGGTGCTTTTTGTCGGAGCTCCTTCAGGGCGTTCTGCAAGAACGAGGCGGCGGTTTGTTGTGTTAGTTTGTTTCATAAGAGAGTTCTTTGTTTTAGTTTGATTGTAGGCAGCGTGCTTCATTTAGATTTTAGCCCACCTTGCTTCAGGACGACACTGCGCACAGGAACCCCGAGATCGTGCGCGATTAATGGGCACTTGGCCTGCAAAAGGAAGAAAATATTGTTCTCGCAGTCACTCAGGCACTCGTAGTTCGCCTGTCCTTTGGCTATAATGAGAGGAGCCTCTTGGAATTCGTGAACGAACGCAGCAGAGCAGAGAGATAGGACGGTTCCGGGAGCGTCAGAGCCGTTATCAATGATGTTTGTAACGGTATCTAGACCCGAGGCGATCGCGTCCTCCTTAGTTGCATCGTTTAAGACTGGGCCCGCTTTAACCACAAAGCGGGTCGTCTTGCCAATCTCCTCAATTAAGATACGGTCAAAGACGGTCTCACCCGCGTTGTCGGCTAGATAGAGCAGGCTTGAAACGCCTTCGAGTGCTCGCTGTAATTTCGCTTGATCATTGATAGCGAACGGCTGGTTCAGAACACGTTTGACTGTCGCTTCAATGTCGTAGTCACCGGGAACGCCGACATCTATAATGTTCCCGGCAATAGCGAGTCGAACAGCAACTTCAAATGGATCGCTCGCTTTTGCTACCAAGTCTTTCAGTTTTGGATAGAGTTTGAGCGATAACTCGGTATCCTTCTTTTTCGTTTTTAAATAAGGGTCTCGACTCTTGGTTTCGAGGCGGACAATGGCGTGAATTTTCGCGGCCATTTCTGGCGGACTCCGCTGAGGATCAAACTTTATGATTTCTTCTAAAACCTTATGGACTACTTTATACTGCACTATCTCTGAGGCTCCGGCCGCTCGAGCAGCTTCTAGTGCTTGGCGAAGAAAGCAGGGGTAACAATCTAGATAGGTTTTCATTGTTTGCGTGAAATCTCGCCGCCCTCGTTCTCCCATCGTTCGATGGCGGCTGTGGGTTTTTGCTTAACTGCGTGTTGGGGATTCGCATTCCAGAGCTCGATGACGGGAACCTCTTGATGGTGAGGATCAAAGCTTAAGATACTAAGTGATGCGGTGCTCAGGGAAAAATTCTGTGCATAGAGAATTGGTAGCCCGATCCAGCGGGCGGCCAGCACCGCACCGAACTGGCCATGAGAAAAGAGTGCAACATCCCCGTCCATCTCACGCAGACGGGCGATCAGACGGTCGGCGCGGGCAGCCACCTCGACGGGGAGTTCCCCATTTGGGGAACCATCGCGAAAAACATTCCAGTCTGGTCGTTTTTTGCAGATTTCCTCTGAAGTTAAGCCGTCGTAGTCGCCGTAGTCCCACTCGATCAGATCAGGTTCGATTTCTGGGTTGCCGGCTAATCCGACCAAGGCGCAGGTTCGCTCTGCCCGTTTGAGTGGGCTGGTTAGTCGATTAGTCATGATTACAGTTGGCTGCGAATCGCCTTTAATTCTTTTTTCCTTTTGGCGGTCGCCTTCGGATACGCCATGGGGATTTCGTGGAAGGCATCGATGATGATTTGTGCGATGATCAAGCGCGCGTTTTTCTTGCTATCGGCGGGCACGACATACCAGGGTGATTCAGCGGTGCTCGTAGAGCCCAGCGCCGCCTCGTAAGCCTGCTGGTAGAGCGTCCAGCTTTTCCTCTCGGCCACATCCGCGAGGCTCAACTTCCAGTTGTTCTCCGGGTGCACGCGGGCGACGAGCACTTCCTCGTAGTAGGAGCGGTTGAAGATCCCGATTCGTCCGCGTTCGGGCAGACGCCGGCTTGTGCGCCAGAGAAAATCGTGATCCAGCTCCTCCGCGCTCGGCTGCTTGAAACTGAAAACTTGGCAGCCCTGTGGATTCACTCCCGACATCACGTGCCGGATCGCGCCATCCTTGCCAGCCGCATCCATCCCTTGAAAGATCAGGAGGATCGCTGAGCGATCGGACGCATAGTGCAAACGCTGCAACTTGCTGAGTTCCTGCACTTGGCTAGCCAGCATGTGATGATACTGCTTCTTCGATTTGAACAGATGTCTCACCGAGGTAGGTTGATCGCTGAGACTCACTTTCTCACCGGGCCGAACCCGAAAGTTTTTGGTATCGATGCTTTTGCTCATGCTGTGGTTTCTTTCATTGCAGCCTAAGCTGGCACAGGCGCTGGATTAAACGAATCGTCGCCCTCAGAATTCCAGAGTGTGATGGCTGGCTCGTCGGAACAATCGTGCTCGTAAGAGAGAACACTGATCGAAGCGGTTTTGAGTAGAAGACGCTCCGCTTGCTCGACGGATAGTCCAATCCATCGGGCGGCGAGGACGCGGCAAAGATGTCCATGCGAGAAGAGCGCCACATTTCCATTGAAGGTGCGGAGGTGAGTGATGAGGCGATCAACGCGTTCGGAAATCTGAACAGGCGTTTCTCCATTTGGCGCGCCGTCGCGGAAAAGGTTCCACTCCGGTTGCGACTCACGAATCTTTGCGGGCGTGTGGCCCTCGTAGTCACCGTTGTCCCATTCGATGAGGTTAGGCTCGTTTACAGCTAGGGGCTTTAAGGCGGCGAGCGCACAGGTTTGTTGAGCACGTTGCAGTGGACTGACTAAGACATGCGCAAAGGACAGTTTGCTGAGACGATCCCCAACCTTTCGCGCCGCCGCCTCACCGTTAGCAGTCAGAGGAATGTCGGTGCGTCCAGTGTATTGCCCGGAGAGTGACCATTCGGTCTCGCCGTGTCGAATCAGATAGAGACGCAGAGTTTTGGGTTGAGTAGAAGGCATGATTAGATGGTTTTCCTCGCTAATGCCTTGTCTTCCAAATCTGTTATTTTTGCCAGTCGGCGAATAAAGCGCTCCTTACCACTGAATCGCGCGGCGAGAAAGGTTTGGGTCAATTCCCAGGCGACCGCGTGCCCCACGACCAGGCCGCCGAAGCAGATCAGGTTCAGATTATCATCCTCGACGCCTTGATGCGCTGAAAAGTGTTCGTGAATCAGACAGGCTCGGACTCCGGGCACCTTGTTCGCGCAGACCGAGGCGGCGACGCCGCTACCGCAAAGAGCGATGCCACGTTGCACTTTTCCTGCGGCCACTGCGCGTGCCAGCAGTATGATAAAATCAGGAAAATCATCATCCGTATCTAGCACGCTGTCGCCATAATCGACGACTACGGCTCCAGCCTTGCGGAGCATCTTAGTTAAATACTGCTTCAGTTCATAACCGCCATGATCGGCTGCGATGCCAACTTCAAGCGAGGTCTCCAGTGGAGGACTCATTTCGTGTATTGATGAAGGTTTCATACGAGCTCCACTTCCATTACTGCGGTGTATTCGCCACGACGCGCCATGCGGTTGCACTCGGCGCGATGCAGCAAGGCCTTTTGTGCGGCTGACACATTAGCTGGGTTGCCCTGCCAAATCTCCAAAGCGGGTTGTTGGATCGCTCGGCCATAGGAAAAAGATAGCTGCCAAGGCATTTGTGATTTGAATCGGAAATTCATTAAATTCAAACGTTCGGACGCGAGCTCAGCGCTTTGGCCGCCAGACAAGAACGCGATCCCAGGGACGGCGGCGGGTACGGTGCGAAAGAGGCTTTTTGTAGTTACGTTAGCTACTTCGTCAACTGATGCTTGTTGCGGGCATTTTAAGCCGGGCAGTGTCATATTCGGTTTCAGGATGATGCCTTCCAGTAGGACGCGTTGACGATTAAGTTGAACAAAAACTTCGCGCAAGGCTTCTTCAGAGACTTCACGGCAACGCTCCAAGCTATGAGTGCCATCCATCAGGACTTCTGGCTCCACAATCGGGACGAGTCCTACTTCTTGGCAGAGTGCCGCATAGCGGGCAAGGGCATGCGCATTGGCTTCGAGGGCGCTGTGGCTTGGAAGATCGTCATCGATCATAATCACTGCGCGCCACTTAGCGAACCGTGCCCCCATTTGAAAATAATCCTTCAGGCGCTCTCGTAATCCATCGAGACCTTCGGTGACTTTTTCTCCAGGGTGTGCGGCCAGAACCTTGGCTCCCATGTCCACTTTGATCCCAGGAATGATGCCCGCTTCGTTGAGCACTTTGATAAACGGCGTGCCGTCCTCAGTCTTTTGGCGGATAGTCTCGTCAAAGAGAATCATGCCGCTGATGGACTTGGCTATGCCAGGCGCGGTGATAAGCAATTCTCGATAGGCCCGCCGCATCTCTAAGGTCTGTGGTATGTCGTGCTCTGTGAAACGTTTATCGCAGGTGGACGTGCTTTCGTCGATAGCGAGTAAGCCCTTGTCGTCGTCGACGAGTGCCTTCGCAGTTTCTATCAGTCGGTGTGTATTCATAATTTTTAATCTTGCTGGAAGAGACTATACAACTCTCATATGGAGGGCGGTATGGGGTATTACCCCGCCCTCGACGGAAAACGCCGAGCCATCGAGTTACCGACTGGACAACGGGACTGGCACACTGAAACGATGGCTGAAGCGCATCGCTCCGGAGGCGCCCGGGCGATCACCGCACGAGCGAAAAGCCGAAGCGTAAGGCGTCGCTGCTTTTGTTGTAGTCGAGTAAGTTCTCACCGTAACCCGTCCAGTATTGGATATGGAAGAAGGCCGCTCCGTGTTTACTCCATAGTGACGTAGGAATCGTGAAGTCGGCTTGCAGGTAACCCTTATCGAAACCTTGTCCCATCCCGCTCAAGACGGATAGCGCAGGCCCTCATGCTTGGCGAGAACGAGACGTAGTTGGCCATTTCCACGGTAATCTGCAATATCGTCATTTTTATCCGAAGTGCTGAGGTAAGTGAACAGTCTGGGCGCAGCCTTTAAGTGCCAACCGTCGAGATCGCCGATCGTAAAAGCGGCTCGCACAAATAAGTTATTCAAACTGCGCGAATCCAAGCCGCTCTTGCCGTTGGACTCATGTTGAAGAGCTGCCTGCCAAGTAAACATTCCTAGTTGTTTGGGTTCGGGCGCAAAGAACTCAAAGCCGATTTCAGGCATATAACTGGTATCATAGAACGGGCTCGAACTCCCTCCAGTGTCCCACAGTGTGCGTTGGGTGTAGGCAATATTCAGGTGCTGCATAAGCGGGACTTGCTGAGCAAGCCAATTCTCTTTTGAAAAAAAGAGGCAAAACTTATTTGAAATTTTGCGGCTTGGTCTCCGGAACCATATAAAAAATACATAGGTTCATAGAGGCCGAACCTTTCAGAAAAATATGGGTGTCCTTTAAATTTTTTGAAGGGAGATTGTTTACTCGGAGGGATCGAGTCCGGGAAAGGGGAAGGTGGCACTTGGGACGCGGGCGGCATCCATCTTGGCGGTCAATTCTGCGACGAGCTCAGGGTGCTCGGCGGCGAGGTCGTTGCTTTCACCGATGTCATCTTTTAGGTTGTAGAGCTCGACGGGGCCTCGGCGTTCCCCGCGGTTGACGCGGTATTCGACGGCCTTCCAATCGCCCATGCGGATAGCGCGGCGGCCGCCCCTTTCGTTGAGTTCCCAGTAGAGGTAGTCATGGACGGCCTGTTTACCTTTGCCTTTGAGGGTGGGTAGAAATGAGAGGCCTTGGATGCCTTCGGGCGCTGGGACGCCAGCGATTTCGGTGGCGGTGGGAAGAAAGTCCCAGAAGGTAGAAGGGTGGCTGGATTCGCGGCCTGCTTCGATGACGCCCGGCCAGTAGGCGATGAATGGAATGCGGATGCCGCCTTCGTAAAGATCACGTTTGTGTCCACGCAGGGGGCCGTTGGAGTCAAGCATGTCCGGGTGGTAGCCGCCTTCGGAGTGAGGTCCGTTGTCGGAAGTGAAGATGACGAGTGTGTTGTCGAGTTGGCCGTTTTCGCGGAGTTTGGCGATGATGGTGCCGACGGCGTCGTCGATGCGTTTCACCAGACCAGCGTAGGAGGTCTTCGGCTCGGTGACGTGGGTGTAGTGGGGCTGTTCGAGGGGTGGAGCGACATGAGGGTCGGGCTGCACATTTTCGCGAACCTTGGCCATGGAGTCCTCGGGTACAACGATAGAGGCATGAGGCACCGGAATGGAAAGGACCAAAAAGAACGGGTCCTCGCCAGTGCTTTGTTGGTCCAAATAAGTGAGGGTTTTTTCGGTGTAAAGATCGAGGTCGTAGTGGCTGCCGTGGTGGAGATGATTATTTGGAAATTCAATTTTATGGGTGTTTTCGTAAACGAACTTCGGGTAGCGGTAATGGCCGTCCTTGTGATCAGTGGTGCCGAAGAAATACTCGAAACCGTGTTTCGCGAGGATTTCCGGCGTCTGGGTGTTGCCGGTGACGGTGGATTTGCCGATCAGGGCGGTGTGGTAACCTACTTTTTGGAGAAGGGTGGCCACGGTGGTGTCGCCCGGTTGCAGTGTGTGCTCGCCGTTGCCGCGCAAGGTAAGATGGCCGGGGCTGCGGCCGGTCATCAGGGCGTCGCGCGAGGGCGCGCAGACGGTGTTGCCGGCATAGTGGTCGGTGAAGCGGATGCCGCCTGCTGCCAGTGAGTCGATGGCGGGTGTCTGGAAATGTTCCTGACCGTAACTGGAGAGGTCGCCGTAGCCGAGGTCATCTGTGAGAATGAACAGAATGTTGGGTCTTTCCGCAGCAGTGGCGTGCAATGTGTCTTCTCTGCGTTCACAAGCGCTGAAGAGTGTAGTGCACAAAAGGGTAATTAGGAGAGCTCTCATGTTTTTATGCATAAGCATCTACCCTTTCAACAAGTCAATCACATGCGGTTCTCCCAATTATGTAATTTCCGCCCTCAAATTGAAGCTATCGTAGCATTAGGGATTCTGTGTGACC
>Ga0306899_1000991_pt1 | contig 12063 bp, 16 predicted proteins | sample AntRauMFilla3764_FD_190407 | JGI IMG/M metagenome (GOLD analysis project Ga0306899, IMG submission 190407) | Saline lake microbial communities from Rauer Islands, Antarctica - Metagenome Filla 3 #764 (v2) (version 2) | ecosystem: Environmental > Aquatic > Non-marine Saline and Alkaline > Saline ... | reverse complement strand
CATTGCTACGTCACTATTAAACAGCTTCTCAATGGCGAACCTTTCTTCAAAACTTAAGTGTTTGTATTTCTTCATAGACAACTATTCTAATTACTTGCTGTCCTACTTCAAAGGTGGCTGGAGGCAACAGTGTCATGTGGCAGGCTGGTCTGACTCCCAGCGAAATATCGTACATGGACCCAGTCAATACTTGGCAATATTTCGATGACAAGTTGTCCAAGGCGTATAGCAATCGCCACGCTGACTGGGATACATTCGTCGATACGTCTACCGAGCTGGCAGAGTTCTTCATTTTGGTGATCAGCCGGGTTCCGGTCGATGGATCCACCGAGACTTCACATTTGCCGTACAACGTGTTGACCGTAACCTCATCCGAGGTTGATCTGCAGTTGTTCTCGTTCTTCCAAATTGATCCTGATCCCGGTGGTCATCACGTTCAAGAGTCAGCGCTCGCCGCAGGCTGATTGTATTGGTGGCAGTAGTCACCAACCGACCCAATGTCTGGGTCGGTTTTTTTATGTGATATCCAATTTATTTCAAAAGGTATTTACTCTACCTCAATCAAAATTTCATTTCTCAATACTAGTGGCATCGAGAGTGGTGGATTATAGAATGCCGCCTGTGGCTCACGCACAGCTGTGACACCATCGCGCTCGAGGGCTGACAGAAGCGTCGCTTTTTTCGCAGCTACTCGATCAGGTGTGGCGTACCAGGTAAAGCGCAGGGCGGCTACTTTTCGCCCGTCGACTTCCCGTAGCGTTACTTTATCGTTGTTGGGGGTGGGGAGGGTGTCTATAGTGTACTTTGACGGCAGTACAAACGCCACGGTGCGCGTCGCTTGTTCTGACTGGGTTTCGAGCACCGGTACGGTCATGGCTATCTTCTCGCTACTTTGATTATTTTGCTCGCCTGGTGACTCGAGTACTGGCGTAGTCATCGAGATCTTTTCTTGCGTCGTGTTGTTACCAAAGATGTAGTCCGCCACCAGGCGAAAGCCTTGGTTGAGGTCCTCATTATACTCACTGCTTGGAACCACTGTTTGCGCCACGATATATGGCTCGTACTGACGTATCTCATAGCCGTCTTTTTTCTCGAGCACAGTGTAGCTCGGCTCCTCCAGGCTGCGTACCGCCAGGTACGACCCAACTGCCCAGATAATTAACAACACCCCAACCCCACCAATGATGTAAAACATAGTTTTCATAGTTATAGGTTGAGTATACCTGAATCTTTCTTCATGGGTTATAGTATTTATAATGAATGGTAAAAAAATCTTATATGTCTTCGCCTTTGGCTTTCTTGGATTCATCGTTGCTACGCTGATTCACGGGGTGGTTGAGCTGGTCTTGCTCGACTTGATTTTTGGTGACCCTGACAATGCATCGTCTGTGTGGTGGCAGGAGTGGGAGTTGATCCACGCTGTTGGGGGTGCTGCGCTGTGGACGGGTGGGGTGGTAGCTGGGTTGTATGCTGGTGCTGCCTGGTGGGGTGAGTACGGTAGTAAGCCGGGTGCGTTTGGGTGGAGGAAGTAAACACGTGCATTCTTTATTATGTCTAAATCAACCATGCACCTAGACCTACACGACATCGCCAAAAATGGGCGAGCGATATCGCAAGCGCTTGATGACGTGTTCGCACAAGCCGAGCAAAAGCGGGTGAAGAAAGTAGAGATTATTCCCGGTAAGGGCAGTGGCCAGCTGATGAAGCGGGTGAAGAAGTATCTGGATCAGAAATCGGTGAAAGCAAAATATAGCCGGGTAGAGGTTGATAGTAATAACCACGGTCGATTGTTTGTGCACTTTTAATACCCAATGGCTACACCGAAAGACACAAAATTATGCGTCCAGTGCGGCCTGCCGTTTACCAATCGCAAAAGCTGGAAACTGCGTGGGCAGTGGGAGCAGATCAAATACTGTAGCGACCGCTGCCGCAGGGCAGCTGGAGCTTTGTAGTTTTGCTGGTCATTTTTCTTGATGATACACTCACTGATATGAGTTATATCCGCAGCTACCAAGAAATCCTCGACATCATCGACCAAATTGATCCGGTCGAGTATGCGAGAACTCGTAATCAATTGGATGGGGCGGTGACGAAACTGTCACCGTACATTACTCGGGGGATTGTTTCATTGCCATTGATTCGTGATTGTCTGCTGGCGAAGCATGCAGAAACAGACTGTGCCAAACTGATTCAAGAACTCGCTTGGCGAGAGTATTTCCAAAACATGTGGTGGGAGAAGGATGATGAGATATTTACTGATATGAGGTTTCCACGTGATGACTGGCGACATGCGGGTATCGTGTCAGCTATTGCTGATGCCGCCACCGGTGTGGAGGTGCTAGATGAAGGGGTGCAGGAACTATATGAAACCGGTTACATGCATAATCATCTGCGTATGTGGGTGGCGAGTGTGTCTTGCAATTTGGCGTACGCCCACTGGCACTCGATGGGAAAGTGGTTGTATTTTAATTTGATTGATGGTGACTTGGCGTCGAACTTTCTCTCCTGGCAGTGGGTGGCAGGTACATCGGTCAATAAACGGTATACAGTCAATCAAGAGTTGATCAATGGCTGTACCGATTACCAGCAAGAGCGCAGTATTTTGACGTACGATCGCGAGCAAATGACTGAGCTCTCTATACCCGAAATCCTACAGACGTTTGAAGACGAACAATTAGAAACCACGTATCCAGAAGCTGAAACAATTATGACTGTGTCTGGTGCAACAGTGAGTTTATATACACCTTGGACACTTGATCCGCTATGGCGCCAGCATGAATCGAATCGCCGGATACTGGTCATCGACCCGGTCTGGTTTGATCGGTATCCGGTCAGTGATCTGGTGCTTGATTTTATAATTAGACAAGGGAAAATTGTTATTCCAGACTTAGAAGTGCATGTGGGTAGTATCCAAGAAATCCATGGGATCGATGCCGCGTTTGTGTATACACAATTACATCAGACCAATCGAACCTGGCCGGTGGAGTTTGATTCTGTTGAAAAACTGTTTCCTGCAGTCAGTGGCTATTATAAAAGTTTCTTTACCTACTGGAAGGAAGTAGAAAAGAACTACAACCAATAAAAGACCGGCGCAGAGCGCCGGTCTTTTATTGTTCATGACTACTACTTTTTCTTGAACCAAGGGATAAAGTAACTGGTAGTGTCCATGTAGTGCTGATATTTCTCCGGGTACTTTTCTAGAAATGAATCCTCTAGCATAGGTCCGGTGACCTTGGTGACGATATAGGTAATGAGTAGCGGGCTACTGATCGCAATCCAGCCGAGTGGCAGTGGTAGTACCATAATTGCTAGTCCCCACCAGATGAGCGTCTCTCCAAAATAGTTCGGCCGACGTGACAGGCTAAATAGTCCACGGGTCATCAAGGTTGCTTCTTCAGTTCCAGCTTTTTTGCCAGCGATAAACCGATCGAGTTGTAGGTCAGCGATAGTTTCGTAGGTCAATCCAAAACAAAATACGAGAAACCCAGCTAGCACAAACCACTGGTTGTACATGGTGGGGTAGGCTAGGGCGAAAATAGCTGGTGCAGCGACTGCAAAAATAATCACAATCTGCAGCAAGTTCACTTGTAGGTAGCTTCGTGCTAAAAAGTACGCGCGGCCTTTTTTCATCCACTGTTCACGCCACTTGGCATAACGGGCATCTTCTGGCTTACCGTAATTCTTTCTGAAGATACGGCTACTCAACCGCACAGACCAGGCTCCGATACAACCAATGATTATTGCTGGTAGTATTGACGTGGTGTCAGTCAGATACGCCGCACCTATAGTGGCGGTAAAAAAGGCCGGGCCGTACGCAATATCCATAACACTGTTATCATGCAAAATACGCGCTATAATAAACACTAAGATTGAATAGATGAGTAGGAGACCGCCGACTAATCCACTGGTTATTAACAGGTTTTCCATAGGTACGTTTCTATTGTATCAGATGCTATACTAAAGTCTGTTCTATGCCTCGAGCCGCTTCCACATCAACAGAAGAAAAAATTGTGAAAAAAGCTCCACGGAAGCGTGCTGCGCCTAAAAAGACGGCTGCTGAAAAAAAAGCTACTCCACGTAAAACGACTACTCGCAAAACTGCCACTAATAAAGCTACTCCACGTAAAACGACTACTCGCAAAACAGTTGCCAAAAAACCGGAAGTAGATGATATAACACAAGAGACAGAGCTACCTGAAGTAGTAGCTGAAAAAGAAATGTCATCGACACGAAAAGCTCCAACCAAGTTTGCACAAGAGCACGCAACTAAAAAATCTAAACGCAATCAATACATTGTGATTGCGTTCTTGATTATAATTGGGGTTGGCTCGTCAGCTGCCGTTGGGCTTAGTGATAGTGGAGCTGGGCAGATTAATGTTACACAGACAATCAAAGAACGTAACGAACGAATGGCTAATCTGGTGGACGTTGATGGTCCGACCGTGGTCGCGCCGACCCCTAGTCAGCAACCAGATGGTGGTTTGATTGGGTTGCGCCCAGCTGATCCTGAACCCGCTCCTGCACCTGCGACCACTACAGCAACCACCACTGTCGCTACAACCACAGCCACCTCAACCGCAACGAGTACAGATAGCTCGCTCACCGAGGACGAAATTATTACTGCGGAACCACCCTCAGAACAGTCCGCCACAGACACAGCCACTACCACAGTAGAAGCGGTTGATCCAGAGCTGTAAATTAGCTAGCTGAGAGTAATCATTAATAAGATGGACGTCCGGTGGTACACTGGGGTAGTAATTATATGAAACAAGAAGCAGGTCCTGAAAACGAAGAGCAGTCAGCTTTGATCCTTTCTCTCAGTGTTTTCTTTGTGCTCTTTAGTGGGGTGGTGAGCCTGGCTTTGTTTTATGACTTTTCGGAAATGAATCTGGGTGGTCTACTTTTCTTGATTGCTTCTCTGTGTTGTATCTTTGTTGCAAAAAATATTTATGACCTAACTTCTAACAGTACAGTTTCGTCCCGCACTATCCTCCCGGTACCTAGTAGTGATAGGCAATCACTCCATACGCAACTCTATAACAAGAGCCCGGTACCTTATTTTGTCGTTGATTTTGAAGGAACTGTTATCTCAGCCAATACCGCTGCTGCGCGTTTGCTTGGTATACAGCAAAGTAAGGTCGTTGGGATCGATTTGTTTGAACTTTTAGAAGCTAACGAAGCTGCTAAAACTGAATTTTTGTTCCACAAGTTCCGTAGCGGTGTCGCTATTAGCGATGAGATTGTGCGTGTCAAGAGAGAGGATAGGCGTGAAGCGTGGGGGTTACTATCCTTATTCCAGTTCAAAAATGATTATGAAGAGCAGCAAGGTCTCCTGACGTTAGTAGATATTACTAAACAAAAGAAAGCCGAGGATGCAAAATCTGAATTTGTCTCGCTTGCATCGCACCAGTTACGGACACCAATCGCCGGAATGAAGTGGAGCGCAGAGTTGTTACAACTAGATAGCCCCGACACACTTACCGAACGTCAACTAAAGTACATGAATCGACTACATTTGAGCATCAGTCGGATGTCTCGTTTGGTTGACGATTTTTTGCGGGTATCACGTTTCGAGTTGGGTAGATTTCAGGCTGAGTATCACACCATAGTACTTAAAAAGTTATTTGATGATGTTCTAGCAGAATTGTCCAAGACAGCCGAGCAAAAAGACTTAGACGTGCAGACAGAATACGACCCAAGCATAACTGAATTTGTCACCGATCCTGACCTTTTGCGTATGATCGTGACAAATTTGTGCACGAATGCAATCAAGTACACTCCAGTAGGAGGTACAGTCACGATTCGGTTTACTCACGACAACAATATGTTGCGTATACAAGTGGTTGACACTGGAATAGGAATACCGGCTGAAGATCAAGAGGGGATTTTTTCTAAATTGTTCCGAGCTTCAAATGCGATGCGTGACGTCCCTGACGGGACAGGTCTTGGGTTATATATAGTACGCGAAGCAGTGGCCGTACTGCGAGGGAAAGCCTCCTTTACCTCTGTTGAGGGGGTAGGTACGACCTTTGATGTGCAGATACCGTTTGAGGTGCCAAGCAAAGACTAGTCTTGAAGCCGTTTTTCAATTTGCTGCATTAAATTTTGGATACTCCATTCGGGTTTAAAAAGGACGTATTCACGAGGCAGGTCTATATTTTTGGCGATGTTTTCGATTGATTCTGAGGCTGTCAAAACCATGATGCGAGCCGTCTTGCCCCAATCAGAGGCACGAATTTGTCGGTATACTTCGTAGCCATTGATATCTGGCAGTCGAATATCGAGCAAAACAAGGTCTGGCTTTTCCTCGAGGGCCAGCGAAACTCCCTTCCGGCCGGTAGCTGCGTGGAGTGACTTGTAGTTGTACATATCAAGCATATCCACTAACGAGTCAGCTAAGTATGATGAATCTTCAATCACAAGCACGGTTGGCGTTTGCATATATGCTAGTGTAGCATTATTAGACAAAGAGAATCTAGAGACATATGGAAATCATTATGAATTTTGTTTTGGCGTTTATTACTTTTTGGTTTGGTGGTGGCGATATGCAACCTGAATCTGTAGTCAACATGCAAGCATCCACGAGTGCTGCTGTCATTCGTGTGGTGGATGGAGACACAATCAAAGTTCAGGTTGACGGTCGAGAAGAAACAGTTCGATACATAGGAATAGACACACCTGAGCCATATCGTGATGGTGAGCCAGCTTGCTATAGTCAGGAAGCAACTGCTCGAAATACTGAATTGGTCGCTGGTACCCAAGTGCAGCTTGTGTCCGATACTGAAAACCGTGATAAGTATGACCGACTGTTGCGCTATGTCTACGTGGATGAGGTGTTTATCAATGAACTTTTAATACAAGAAGGCTACGCCACCACATTACAAATCAAACCAAATACCGCACAAGCATCGACCCTGCAATCAGCTGAAGATCTTGCTAGAGATCAGAACGTAGGGTTATGGAGTGCGTGCAGGGGAGGATCAGTGCCAGTTACTCCTGCAGCAGTGCCAGCGACTTCACCGCAGGTAATTGAAATTGACACGACGACTCTTCCTTCTGGGCAGCAACAGATACTCAATACGTTTGGTCTTGATGAGTCAAACGTCACCATCACTCCCGAGGTGGTCGCGTGTGCACAAACGGCAATCGGCACTGATCGCGTTGCTGCCATCACTGATGGTGACACTCCAAGTATTATAGAAGGTATCAAATTAGCAAACTGCTATCGCGTCTATTAGCTAACTGTATACTATAAAGTACACCTTCGACCATGTTCAAAAAAATAACAACTTGGATCATAGATTACGTGCATCTCGCAAAATCTTTTACCCACTCGCTGATTTTCCGGAGTCCGCCAGAGCACTACCTAGGCTATATTGATAGCACAAAAGTGCCGGTAGTTTTAGTGCCGGGGATAAACAGCAAGTGGAACTTTCTGAAAAAGATTGCTGACGGTATCTCTAAATCTGGGCACCCGCTATATATAAGCAAGGACCTCGGTTACAACCGTAAAGACATCACTACTTCAGCACAATTGGTCAGAGAAATGATAGATAAACACAACCTGCACAATGTGATTATCCTAGCGCATAGCAAAGGTGGTTTGATAGGAAAGCAAATGCTTCTTCAGTGTAATGAGGATCATCGAATCATTAAAGTGATTGCAATCGCCTCGCCTTTTTTAGGATCAAATTTGGCTCAATACGTTCCTGATAAAGCTTTGCGGGAGCTTGCTCCGGAAAGCGCAGCCCTACAAGATCAAAATACTAGGTTTGCTGTAAACAAAGACATTGTTTCAATATATGGCCTGTACGATAATCACGTATGGCCAACCGAACATTCAATCTTACAGGGAGCAGAAAACATTAAAGTGGAGACCGAGGGTCATCATCAAATCTTATCAAACCCAAAAACTGCAGCGATAGTGAGAGAAAAAATTGCCGAAATTACTAGCCAGCTACACATTAAATAAATTGACCGTTACACACAGTATTATCAAAATTTGTGGTAGCATAAGGGATGAAAAAAATAATCTGTAGTGATCTCGGTGGACCAGAATCGTGTGCGGTTGAATTCAAAGGAGACACACCAGATGACGTAGTCAAAAATTGCCAAGACCATATGATGGAAGAAGTAGATAAAGGAGACAGTGATCACCAAGACGCGGTGGAGAATATGCAAGGCCTTTCGCCAGAGGAACAACAAGAAAAATACGCCGAATATATGGAGATTTGTGCAGACGCATTTAATCGTTACTAGATAGCTGAGTCTAGATACGGGTAGTTAGGGTAATACAGCTCACAAGATACAAATCCACTACCATAGTTGGATACCTCAGAGTATAGGGTAATGAAGGTGGTACAGTAGTAGTAATGACTAGGAAATTCTTTGTTCTTTTCACCTTCATAATCGCAGCCGGGCTGGCATACCTTACTTCAGTCTGGTTTGACCAAGCGGGGATAGAACGGTTGTTCACTAGCTTGGTGTCAGTCTCTGTGTTGTACGCAGTGTTTTCTATTGGGGTCGAAGAATTTTTTGCGAGACGGCTCAGTGACTCCAAGACTCGCTACAGTTTTCGCAAGGCGGTTTCGTTGGTTCTCATACTTTTAATACTGGTCGTACTATTGAGAATTTGGATCCCTAACCCACAAGCTTTACTGGTCGCGTACGGAGTCGTGGCGGCTGGTTTAGCGGTAGCGCTGCAAGACTTGGTAAAAAATCTTGCCGGGAGTTTGTCTATCTTTCTTGGCGGCATTTTTAAAGTTGGGAATCGGATTGAAATAAACGGTGTAGTAGGAGATGTGATTGATATTGGTCTATTCAATACCACGCTCCTAGAAATTCAAAACTGGATTGATGCCGACCAAGCTACCGGCCGAATAGTCTCTGTCCCCAACGGAGCAGTGCTCAATCAACCCATCAAAAACTACACCAAACTGCACCAGTACTTGTGGGATGAGATAACGGTGGTCGTCACCTCAGAGAGTAACTGGAGTGAAGCGATGAACATGCTTGGTACAATCGGAAAAGAACACACTACAGAATTTATCGACAAAGCCGATACAAGTCTCAGTAATCTAGAGCGTTACTACTATGTAGAAGGGCATGTACTCAATCCAAACGTATACGTAAAACCATCTCAAAATGGATATGCGCTTACCCTCCGCTACGTAGTGGATGCGTGGCAGCGACGCAGCACATGTTCAAATATTTGGGGTCATACCATTCGCGCGTTTGACGAACACGATCAGATATTTATCGCACCAACCAGTATTTCTATACCGGAGTATCCTTTGCCGAAATAGCAACGTTTACACACCTACAACAGTACTGGTTCATTGTCTAGTACAAACCATAGTGCAAGCGAAGCGGCTGTTTGGTGGGGTGACCAATTATCTACCGTCGTTTTTATCTTGCGCACGTAGTGCGGTTTGTAGTTGTATGACTGATAGAGTCCTTTCATGAGACCGAGGTCACCGTAAGAGAACACGTCTGATCGAGCAAGTGAAAAAATCAAAAACATCTCAGCTGTCCAGCGACCGATGCCGTAGAGTTTGGTAAGTTCAGTAATGATAGCTTCATTATCCATAGCGGAAAATTCATGGATCGCAATTTGTGACCATACCTCAGCGTTGTGTTTTATGTACTTTGTCTTTTGGTTCGAAAGTCCGCAGCTTTTGAGTTCATCAAAGTCAGCTTGTGCAACTGTTTCAGGAGTAATCGTTCCGCCGAGGTGTGTAACTACTCGACCACGAACCGCATCGGCCGCTTTGGTGCTGATCTGCTGACTGATTATCGAAGCGACAATACTAGAGAAGTATTCGTTCATCGGTTTATGCTTGGGAAGAATAATCGGGTTCGGAGCTGAGATAGCATCGTACAAAAGTTTCTCCATTACTGGATCAGTGTTAGCAAAATGCTGCTTTGCAGCTTTGAGGTCAATAGTTTTCTCACTCATTTTGTCTTTATACGTTACTTACCCTCGTTGCGCAAACATGCTAGCGCTACATACCGTTTAGTACTGTTTATAGGGTGGTTCGAAATGTATTGCATAGGATTTGGTTGAGATTATTCACCTCGACCCGAAGATAGTAGCTCGGTCAGTTCGTGCATAAGAGATAAAAAGCTCACTCGGAGCTTTCTTAATTTGATGGAAGTTTGTACCAAGTTGACCTAGAATTCAAGGAGTAAAGCGACTATGAATTCGGAAATGTCCTGGTGGTGAGAACCTTTTTGATTAAAATGGAGTGTCCGAATTTCTTGAAAGTGGTTGGTTTGTGGTGAAACAATTCTTTGCAATAGGTAAAGGCATGAAAGTGGTAAGATGAGAGGAAGCAAGTGTTGCAAATGGTGCCCACATAGGTATTGTAAACACTAATAATTAATTACAATGATAATGAAAAAATATAATTTTATACTAACTGCCAGTTTGGCACTGGTGTTGACTGCTTCTGTAGGGACAATTGCGTTCGCACAAGAGCGAGCTGAAGAGACTACATCTGTAGAAGCCACCAGCGATAGTGTTGAGGAAGCTAACTATAACAATACTCGCTCCAATCGTTCCGCGATAGCAGCCCCTGACACAAACGTGTGTGACGGGGTGACTTGTGCAGACGGAAGTTGTGCCGCAACGTCAGACATGTGTGTTGCTGTGGAGGGCGAAGGAACAGAGGGGAGTACTCCAGACGGGTCGCAGGAAGGTGACTCAGCCATTGCTCCAGGGCAGGATTATAACGCTGCTCGTTCAAATAAACCGACTTCAGTGAGTGGTAGCGGAGGTGATTGTGATGACGGTGATGAGCGCTGTACACCAGGGGAGTCCGGACAGTCCGATGCAGTGTGCGATGCTCTCGATGATGATTGTGACGGAGATTCGCTCTCCGACGGCCAGCAAGCACAGGATTATAATTCTGTACGTTCAAACAAACCGGGTTCAGTGAGCGGTGGTGACGATGATTGCGATGATGCTCAACGAGAAATAACACCAGGGGAGTGTCCCAAAGAACCTACCGCTGTCGCGCCAGCGCAGGACTACAACTCTTCTCGCTCGAATAAACCAAATACAAGTATCGACGACGACTCTGATGGTGACGGCCTACCAACCGAAGCAAGCGCTCGTGCAACTGTACAAGGGCAGCTCTTTGGTGCGTATGTCAGTGCCGATGCTACTGCCGGAACGAAAGCTCTTAAGAAAGGTGATCGACTGTCTACTGCAGAATCTGAGAACGCATCAGATGGTAAGCCGGAGTTCAATCGCTTCTCTGATATCAAAGGGGAGGTACGCGTAAATGAAGACACTGGTACGCGTGAACTCGCTTCAGTGTCAGTGGCAGCACAAGATGTACGTGATTGGAGCAATGATGATCGTGAAGCATTTACTCGTTTGCAGGCTGCGGTGGCGAGTAACACTCCGGAACAGGCCAGTCTGCGCATTGCACAGCAGGTACTGAACAATGAAAGGATTGAAAAAATAGAAGCGACCCAGACAGAGGCGCGAGTTAACTATCGTGCAGAAATGCGTCTGTTTGGTTTGATTCCAGTTGAGCGTGAAGTAGAGGGGCGTGCGCAAGCAGACGGTACTGTAGAGATTGATTATCCATGGTATCGATTCTTGAGTACTACCCCCGACAGAGAAGAGATTGAAAACCAACTACGAATGAGTATTGAAATCATGATGACTCTGACGGCAGATCCTATTTAAACGCAGTCTTACTCTATCGAGCTATACAAAATAACCACCACCTAGCGTGGTGGTTATTTTTAACTTCATATCCCTGATGCAGCCTGCTCTTGGTGAGAACTTCTGCACTTGTTATGGAGGGCTTCGACTCTCCTGACAGTGGTCTTACTCCAGCAAATGAACTTTACAAAAGTATATACAAAGTATATACTTCTTAGTATGAAAACTAAAATACAAAAATGGGGAAACAGCTTAGGAGTCCGTTTACCTAAAAGTATTGCTGAACAAAAATCCCTGCGTGCGGGACTAGGTGTTTCTGTCGTTGTGAAAAATAACCAAATCGTCCTTGAGCCAGAAGAAGAAGAGATCTCTTTGAATTCTAT
>Ga0306899_1000989_pt1 | contig 12080 bp, 14 predicted proteins | sample AntRauMFilla3764_FD_190407 | JGI IMG/M metagenome (GOLD analysis project Ga0306899, IMG submission 190407) | Saline lake microbial communities from Rauer Islands, Antarctica - Metagenome Filla 3 #764 (v2) (version 2) | ecosystem: Environmental > Aquatic > Non-marine Saline and Alkaline > Saline ... | reverse complement strand
AGACTGTGAGCGACTCTTTATGTCTGTAAAAGGAAAAACGACAAAACGACCAAACGACAACCAAGGAAAATTGGTCCGTCATACACCAAATCCGCTGTCCCGTTCTTGTTTTGAAAACTGCTGTAAGTAAAATAAAATTTACGTATCAATTTTTTTGATAATACAAAAAATTGATGTGCCCAGGCTTTTTAGAATAACGAAATGTTGGACGAGGCGAGGACAATCATGCGTGAAGTGAATAATGGACTACCTAAGTCGGTGTCCGTCTCGATCGAGGTCGTGCAGAACGATGGCGACGAGAAGATGGAGAGGAGCGCCCTGATCAAAGTGAAACTCAGAGTGTCAGACCCCAGGATGCACTTCCGAGAATTCGATGTACCGGGAAGGAACGCCACTGTGTTCATCAGCAGCTCGAACGAGTCCCACAGGAAGGAGGTGGAGCAATTAGTCCAGGACCTAATGAAGATCGACCAACGATCCACGACGACTTCGCCTGATCCCCCTAAGGCCAAGAAGGCCACCAAGAAACCACTACAACCGGACGTCCAAAAGGCCCCGAAGGTCAATGAGGTCGCCGACAGGACACGACCTCCCGATAACGTCCAGAGTCCGCCCGAACCTTCCGGAATAGTCGAACCAGTCAGGGCGTGTGACACCTGTGAAGCACGTGACACCTGTGAAAGCGCCGAAAAGCGCTTGATGAAGCTGTGCTCGGGATGCCGGAGTGTGCGATACTGTAGTGCCGAGTGCCAGCTAAAGGCCTGGCCGAAGCACCGCGCTGTGTGCGAATTTGGCCGCGGGGCCTGCGTGACATGCGGATCCACCGAGAAGCGCACGAAGCTGTGCTCGGGATGCCGACGTGTGAGATACTGCGGTCCTGAGTGCCAGCTTCAGGCCTGGCCCGAGCACCGCGCCGCGTGCAAATTCGAATCTACGAAACAGATATAGTGTGGCTGCTGTACACCGATGCTCGGCCAGTCAGATTCGCGATCTTTACATGATTTTCCTGTCACCCGGAATTATTGTACCCCATAACTTTTTATGCACATAGCATAATTAGAGCGAACGAGATGACTCTTCCGTCCGTCACACAGAAGGAGGTCCTCTATAAAAAGAAGGCGGCGGAGAAGGCGAAGGAAAAACGACGCGATGTCGTGTGTCGAGCGCCGACGTACCCGGGGAAACCGAGCGATTACGCGTATGTCCTGTCGGAGCACTGCCGTCTCAAGAGCGCAAAAAAGGAAGGCGACGAGAAGAGAATGCCGGTGGGCGTCAAAAAGAGAAAGCCGGTGGGCGTCAAAAAAGAGATCGCCATGTTGGAAAAAGAGCTCGACAAGTACCCGGAGAAGTACAGGGACCCGAACGCAGGGGAGCACGATTTACAGGCCACGGTGGAAATCTTTCGCTTCATGGTGTCTGAAGAGGGCAGACGCGACTTCCCTGACCCAGCGCTCCGTTTCAAGTATTACCTGGATAGGATGATCGCGATCGCAAAACGAAAAGAATATGACGTAGTGTACCGCATCCCCAGAAAGGCCATCTTGACGATGGTCATGTACCACCTCAGAGAGATGGTGTCCGCCTGATTATCTCCGGCGACGACTGCACTCTCTCAAAATATCCTCCTGATCGTCGAAAGGTAAACCGTCTGAAGTGGTGGTCGAATAATAGCGATAGCGATTCCCGACGTGTATGTTCGCGTGTCCGATGCTACCGATGTTGAAACTGTCCAAGTCAGATGCTCGGAGGTGATCTCTGTTCGTATGACCGCTTTCGCGGAGATGATGTCGCACAGGAGGTCCTGTAGGATTGGCAACCGATGCCGGAGGAGGCTGCGACCGCGTCGTGTCTTTATTGGCTCGATTCAACGAATGGTAATTCCACGCGATGAGTGCGACAGTCACCGCGATCGCCACGCACCTGTATATCCAAACGACCATCCACATCATGGCGTGTTTTTTACGGACCCTGTCGTCTGGATCGGTGTATTGTGCGTGCAGCACTTCGTCCAACAGGTAGGTCGCGGTTCTCACAGGACTTAGCTTATACGGGACGTAAGCGATGGCCGCCAAAGATATAGCTGAAATATACAAGGCCATGTCTGCAGAATATGATACATCGCGCCATTGTCACCGCGTACCAATAAACCGTCGATTTTTTTACGAATCGCAAAAATTTGAAGACACGTGCGACTCGGCGACGATACATACATGTCGCCAACATGTATGTGCTGACACTGATGATTGTGTTCTCGTCGGCCACAGTTATGGCGTCCGATCGGGTGTTCATGTGTAGGGAGGATGTAGCCGTATACCATCCGAACGACTGCAAGTACACCGGAGGCGACGCTGCGTCCGCTGTAATCGTTCACGCGGAGTTGGTGAAAGAGCATTGCCCTAGGCCACCTGCTTGTCCCGATTGCAAGATGCACTGCGAATGTGATTCGGGTGCATCGGCATCGACATCGACTTCTTGGTTGGCCGACCTGATCCGTGTGATAGACATGGTCGCTCGGATGTTGCAACACGACTGGTCGACAATTGCGCGGAACTGCGCCGTATTGGCGATCGCGTGGAAGGCGCGTTTCCTCCTGGCGAGCGTGTTCGTACACGCTGTTCGTTATCTGGAGATGTTCGGCTGCGCTGTCATGCCATCAGCGGTCATGCCCATCCGGCACCGGCACTCCCCACTGGTGACGCTTTCGACGGCGCCTGACAAACATGTCGACACGCACGTACTATCCAAGAGATGCAATCATTTTATCAAGAAACACGGTGTCCAGTGCAGCAAAGTGGGTATTCCCATTGGATGCGACGGACTGGCGTATTGCACATCGTGCATCAAATGGCACCGATAATAATTTAGCTTATTACATTTAGCTTATTACATTTAGCTTATTACATTAGCTAATTACATTTAGCTTATTACAAATGGCACCGATAATAATTTAGCTTATTATATCTTCTTTCATGTCCGACACTCTCACGTTATTGTTCTTGCCGGACCTTTCGCGAAAATGTACATGTTCCGTCAGTTGCACGAGACCCAATTTCGTCCTGTACAAAATTTGATCGAGATCCAAGTTGGACAGGTTCGACAAGTCTTCCTTGCCGAATTGATTGATCGTCACGTTCACGGTGTTGTTGTTGTTGTTGTTGTTGTTTTGAATAGTGACCGCTCCCGATCTCGCGATTTTTGAAATGTCGTTTCTAAGACCGTGTATGAGGTCCTCCAGACTTTTCACGAGAACATCGTCTTTTGCTATGTTACGACCTGGAACATCAGACCCACATTGGTCGTCGTCATCTCGTTCGACCATGCACTCCTTTTTTCCGTGAGTTTTGGGGCAGAACCTACGTCTGTGGCGACACAGAGAGCTCCGATGAGAAAACAATCCTCCGCAGTCTTCACACGTCCAGGTGCGAACGTGAGGATGAGGATGAGGACGAGGACGAGTGGCCGCTTGACCTTCATCGTGGGTTGTACTTGAGTTCGATGACGTCATCTTTGCTATAATATGAATATTAGTGTACCCCTTATCACACTTGCATACAACACGCGAATACAGACAGACGACGGACGAGACAGAGCTTCTTTTTCGCCGTTTGTATGTATGTATGTACGTAGTCGACAGTCGACTGACATCATATCATATATCGTAAACCGTAAACCGTAAACCGTAAGCACTCAGGTGTCCAAAAAAATCGACCCCGCTCCATAACGAATACGAACACGAACACGAATACAAACAAATACAAACAAATACCATGTCGGTGATGTGGAAGTTCACCTTCCCCCCCAAGACGGGCACTGCCCTGTGGCCTGTGTACGACACGATGCTTCTCCGTCCGGATATGAGCGAAGAGGACGTCTTCCGACAGCACGAGGCGCACATGAGCTCCGACGAGTTCGGCTTCATCCCCGAGGAGCTGCGCCGCCCGATGTTCGCAGCGTTCTACGCGACCGTCAAGTCCAAAGAGGAGGAAGACAAGGCCCTTCGACGCGATCACGCCGACCCGGCCACCCCTCATCGGATCCGTGACGCACTGCAACTCCTGGCGGACCTGCGCCAAGAACACGCGCGCCACCCCTCGACCATCTCGCTGCGCTCGCTAGACACCCTGGAGCACCAGAAGGTCGACCCCGATCTGCGTCGCTCCGAGCACGCGTCGAGCACGACGTACCAGTTCTCTATCGAGCACGGAGAGCGCGAGGCCAAGCTCATCGACACGTGTTCGTCGTTCTCGGCCCTCCCTGGATATTTCACCGTCAACGAATTGACCGACGCCGTCATCCCTCTGTTGCGCACTCTTCTTCGCACTGTCACCACCACTCCCCCGCTCGAGCAACGCGTTACGTCGGACCTACACGTCGAGCGCCGCGAGCGCCTGGCGCACGTGGCCGACGTCCTCCAGACGCTCACGGCGTACGGCCTGACCACTTGCGAACTGGCCGACTACAAACGGTGCCGGCAGGCACAAGCGGGCTACATCAGGGGTACGCCGGGCCTTCCCTGGGACGACGACCGGTACGATCGCCTCACCCCTATATGCGCGATGCGTGATCACACGGCCGCGAAACTATTGGGAGAAGGCCCGCGCCCTACTCGAACCACCAGCAGCAGCAGCAGCAGCAGCAGCAGGCGAGGCAGGGACAGCAACAGCTAAGCTCTATTTACACCGGTTCGTTTTTATTTTGTTCGCGGAAGCGGTGTGGCCAACGTCGCATCGACCAGGCATAAATTGATAATAGTGATGATAGGGTTGATCGAGTTCTGATCTCTTATCTGAGATAAATAATTTATTTATTATTCGTTAATTTCGAGAAAATATGACGTCTCCTACAAGATACAACTCTCCTTCGGAGGAGCGTGACAACGTCGTCCAACTCTTCAGAGCCACGCTCGACGCTTCCAATCCGATATCCGTCCTACGTGGCAACGCATTGGTGATGTCCACCATTTGCGCACACCTCGACACCGAATGGTACAAGAAGCACGTGGACGAAACGTCCATCGCGTTCCTTCGTTCCGTTGACAGTATGCACCGAATTCATCCTTTCGCGAACATATCCCGTTACCGCGATATGTCGGTTTTGCCGCCTCCGAGCGGACGTGACATCGACGTCAACATGATGCCTATAAACCTAGTTCATCTGGACGTGTCTCTCCCAGACTACCTCAAAAATTACACAAAGTCGATCAGGGCATGCCTCACCACCCCGTACAATGTCGAAGATCGGAGCGAGCGAATCGCGTACCTCACCGTCCAGGAGGGTATGGTTCCTGTGGGGCGAAGTCAGCGTCGTCCCGGTCTTCACATCGATCGTCATAATAATAGAATCAGAGAAAGTCAAGGCGGTGGAGAAGCGTCTACGGCGCCTCCGTGCCATCCGTGGCGTCAGGAGGATCCCGCGCTACGAGCTCTTAGCGCCCGGCACTATGATACGGCCTGGGGACTCGGTAAAGCTCATCACGGACTCGGTGGAGCTTATCACGGGCACACGCTTCCGATCGACGGCATCTTTATGGCATCGTCCGTGGCCAACAGCTGCGCGGTATGGCCGCGTATCATCTACGAGCCCGAGAAAATTACGGATGAACACGGAGGTATAGAACACTTACGTGAGCTCTTGGGTGAACCCGTCTTATTGGGTGCCGATGAGTTGTGCTGGTTGACGGATCGCACGCCTCACGAATCACTCCCGTTGTATCCCATTCACAACGGTGAAGAAAACGACGAAGCGGAGCCCACGCACGTGTTCAGGCAATTTTTCCGTTTGGTCGCCGGTCCTGTGTCGGTGTGGTACACAAAGCACAACACGCCTAACCCGACGGGTACGCTCCCCGGCGCCGAAGTCGAGATCGACGACGGCGACAAATTTGTTGATAGGGTCTAGACCGCGAAAAAATAAGATGACGATTGTCGTGCACGCGGTTGCAATTGACGAAAAAAAGGCTACAACAAGCCCTTTTGAGTGTGCCGCAATAAACATTTTTTCTCATCTTCAGTTAGGAATGCAAAGAGTCATGATGCGTCAGTTCTCTGTCACACGATCTTCCGTAAAGGTAACAGGAGGTAAGTTCAGCGGTAAAACGCCTATGGACGCCGCGAGGATGGCGGCCGAAGAACAGCTATCCCAAGGTGATCCCAAAGCGGTATTCACGCTGTCGGAACTGAAGTCGAACGCGAGGCCGAATTCTAGCACGGATTCGAAACACACGTACGAAGTTACGAAATCAAAATACGGGAACGGTGATCCGTCTTTGAAACGCGTGCACGAAGGAGGAGGAAGTAATTCGAGTATCGCGAACGCGAACGCGAACACGAACGCGAACGCGATAAAAAACGCTCGAGAGAACACTAACAAAAATACGAATACGAACAAACACGCTGACACGAACGTAAACATGAACAACAGCAACACGATTAACAACACCGCGAACGCAGGTGTAACCCAACCCCAATATTCAAAAGACGCATACGAAGACGAAGACGAAGACGGATATAGAGATGATTCCGATTATGATGAACCGCAACTAGGAACAATTTTTTAATAATTCTGTTGAATCAATACAACGGACGGGTCACCCTAGGTAAGCTTATTCTGGTATTCACGACAAAGTAGTTTATGACCTCCACCCACTGAACGAACACGTCCACCCAGGTGTCTAAATGGATCAGAGTTCCTTCATCGTAATTGAATTTTTTCAGTTCGACGGGAATGTCATACTCAGAGCGGTGTTCATTTACTTCGTCGACCCCTGAGTCGTTGATACGTATGACATCCGTCAAATAATTATCGGGATTCAGATTGACGATCAGAGCAAAATCTGAGCGTATCGAGGCGATGACGGCGTCTTCGTCTTCTTCGTCTTCTTCATCTCCTTCTGATCCTGCTCCTTCAATGATTGACTTCACTAACAACGTAAATTTTTGGAGTATTTCATTCAGTATAACCAACAACGAGTTCGATAACGCGTCGTCACCTGGGGCACCGTTTTCGTTTTCAATATCTTCTATTTCTTCGATGCGTTCGATGGCCCTCTTGATATTGTCCTTATAATATTCCGCTTGGTACTTTTTATTCAACCTTTCTGGAAACATGACGAATTCGTTCACGACTTTCGACGCATCCTGCATGTAAACCTCGCTCTCGGGATCACCGTCTGATATATATTTTTCAAACTCAGAGTCTCTAGCACGGATATCGTCGTCTTCGTCGTCGTCTTCGTCGTCATCTTCGTCAACACCTGTGATGTGGTAGTAAAATCCCGCGTAGTTTGGGAAACACGTCAACCACAGGGCGTAGTCGGGGATGACGTCCGACCCTCCGTGTTTGTACGCATCGACAATGGACACGTCGTCTTCGTTGAGCAGTCCATCCTTCGACAATTCATCCAGCGTCTCTGCCATCGCTCTCACTATGGATGACAGGGGCGCGAACGAAATGTCCAGATACGACTTTCGTTTGATGGCGGCGTCCGCGATCGACCCGGGTTCGGTATATGCGGATGACAGCGTCGGGGTTTCACCCTCTGCGGACACGTCGATAACTTGAAGCATTATCAGGTAAGAGTGAACTAAAAAGTGTGCCATCAGTGTGGTGGTGCTCTTTCCGGTAGGCACCGTTTTCAGTCGGTCGTTCAGTACGTCCGACGTCTTTCCCACGAAAGACATGAACTCGTCGAATCCGAGGCCGTCTTCTCGGTTCCCATAATTTTCATGAAACCATCGAAAGATGCGTTCGCTGTTACCGTCGATATCTGCATATATACCTTCGATGTCCAATGGTACCGTTCGTATGGCATCTTTGACATGCGTACGGCGTTCGTCGGTGAAACTATCCTCGTTAAAACTCACGTAAGGCGATATGAAGCGGTCGACGATGTCCTGTTTGTCCAATTCTGTTCTTTCGTGGGTCGCCTTGACCAGATACGTCGGGAGCGTGTAAGGAAGAGGAGGAGGAAGAGGAGGAGGAGGAGGAAGAGGAAGACGCGTACCCTCCCGTTTCCCTTCATCCTTCGAAAGCGACGGAGATTGTATAGAGGTATCGGTTTGTCGTACGGGTCTCACCGGCGGTGGAACTGATTTTGGTTTCTCCTCCGGAAAAGGAGAAGGAGAAGGGGAAGGAGAAGGAGGAGGGGAATGTGACGGATACGATCGTCTAGGAATCGAACTCGGACTCGACGATTGAGATTGAGATTGAGACGGGATTCCCTCTTGATGGGCTTGTTTTCGTGAAGAAATGAACAGACCACCGATGACGGCTACGCCCAATACGTTCGCGATGACTACGGGGACGATCGCGTCTGCCATGCTCTCGACCTGTTCTTATAATGTACACGCGAGTAAAAAATATACCCTCTTTACGAGCACGGTGTTGGATGTGGATCGTATGTGGGTTGGTTGGATGTGTCTGTGCGTTTTCGGAACAAACGCGCGCGCCTATCTTGACGATACAGTCCGTCAATTCAAATCTGAAACGACTATGTTATGGGGTGATCTTGCTATTTTTTTTTCTTCACCATAATTGAACACACCTGGAGAACTGTAAACTTCCGCAAAGACCGATGTCATCGCCCTCCGCTCTGGACCGCTCTTTGCGATCACGACCACGCTTCAGCCACAGGGAGGTGACCTTCACGGAGGTGGAGTTCCGGGAAAAGAGTCGCGAAATGAGGTTCGAGGAAGCGCTCAAAGTGTTTTACAAGCTTTCTCTAGCGGAAGAGGCGAGCGCGACAGAGCAGCTCAGCGAAGGGTTTCGAAACTATCGAGAAGAGCTCGTCGACTACGTCGTTGACGGGAGGTCTGTCGAACTTTCATCTTCGTCGAGAGATTCAGAGGCCACCATCATCCCTTACGACACCCACGAGGGGTGGGAATTCAGGTTGCTGAACGATGCCCGTGAGAATAGCTTTTTCCGTGCACACCCCACTTATAGTTCTCTAACGTTCCTTTCTCCGTGACGTCGACGATGTCATCCCGCGTCAAGCGAAATCGAGAGCTGAAGTCTTACCTTATTTCATCTATTTTAATATTGACTATAACTAAGTGAAACTCTCTTTCTTTTCGTCATAACTCATGCCCAAAGGTGCGTCGTCCACTTCCGGACCTTCCGGACCTTCTGGAACTCGTACTGTCAGCAGCAGCGGCAGCAGCGGCAGCAACCGCATCGACAAAGAAGGTGAGAAAGATGCCCGGAAGAAACTCGAAATCAGACGTCAAAAGGAGGGCCAACAGACAGTCAAAAACATCGCGGCCGATAAAGGAATCGAGGGGGTCAGCAATAACCAGACGAGGAAGATCGCCGCGAGTTTGATCCAGATGCATAAGGCGGCTTTGAACGCGCCGTTTATGACAGCCCGTTATAAATTCCAGCAGTGGTTGAAGATCAAAAAAAACAAAGATGCGAGTTATGATGTCAAGATCGAAATGATGCAGACGTTAATGTCCGACGCGGTGAACATGATGAGCCGTACTCAAAAATTGATCGACGAGGCCTGTGCTGTACAGGGTAAAGCGGCGAACGACTACATCGCCCAAATGAAAGCCGATCTGAAAAAGAGTAAGGACGAACGAAAAGTGCCATATTTGAAAGACATCAACAACAAGACTTTCACTCTTGCCGAACTTACAAACAACTGACACAAAAAAATTGACGTCGATGCATAAAATACATCGACCAGTTCCACAAATTTTACTTGTTGGAATAATATTTGAAATCAATCTATCAATCAATCGGTCAAACCAAAATGGCGCACGTCCCACGGACCTTTCCCCCGGGACCGGTGTACTACGTGGGATGCGAAGACGCCTCTGCGTCCGACATACCCGATGCCAAGTTCGTCCCCGTGTCCAAGTTCGTCATGCAGGCATTGGAAGCGTTCGCCCAAACCCTACCGGTGTGCGCCATGCCCCCCCTGGTGGAAGGCTTGACTGCGATGTTATCGCTTTCGACGTGTCCCCAATACTTGGCGGACCTCATCAGCAAGGAGCCATCTCAGGCTTTGGTGGCGTTCATCGCCGTCGAGGTGTGTAGCACGGCGGTCTCCCAAAAGGCGGCCATCCGCTTTTTCGAGGCCTACCTCCACCGCTTCCCAACCCCAGAGCGCACCATCAACGAGCGCTTCAGAGGTAAGTACAACAGCTACGCCTCCATCGTGTACGCTTGCTTGGACCAGAAGTACACACTGGCCGCTTACCTGGCGAGCGTCCCCCAGACGGACGTTAACGTCCTGTTCGGTGACAAACCCCTGTTCTGCTACTTGTGCTACACGTGGAAAAACCTCCTTCGTGACTACGCCGCCACCCACCACGAGAAGACAAAGGTGGGCGGCAAGAACAAGAGGGCGGCCTTGAAGCGCTTGTTGCTGACCCTGATGCGCAGACCCGATCTGGATTTGGGCGCTCGCGGGAGTACGCCTATCTGCTACCCCGCCGAAAAGATGACCGGTCCACAGATATTTGCCACCACCATCTCCTTCTCCTTCTCCTCTTCATCATCCTCCTTCGAAACGAACAGGACCGAGGTCAGTCACGAAGAGGCCCTCGAGGCCCTGTGCCAGTCAATGGGTATCACCACGCGAACCCTGGAGTTCATGCGCTCATTGCCCCGGGCTCTTCATCTCTAGACAATATCGGCGACGACGAAGAAGACGCCGAACGAGACGGTCTACGGGATAGACCGCCGCTCTAGTCACGCATGCCGCTCTAGTCTAATTTCTTTTCTTTTTTTTTACAGAATACGAAAACAAAACGACATTCGAAATCGAAATCGTAATCGTAATCGAAGTCAAGCCGTCTCGGCAGACGTGGAGGTAAACGTGGCAAAGCGCCAGAACGACCCCTTCCATTTTTCTCCGTGCGATATGGCGCGTTTGAGCGCGGCGTGGGTGTCATTCGAGCCCGTTCCCGCCGCGAGCGACGCCTCGGTCATAGTACCGTACGTCGCCTTCACTCGACCCGATCCATCTCCGTCGAGCTCCTCGACGCTTTTGGCGCTCTTCTTCGGGACCTTGAAGGGAATGCGTCCACCTCGGCGCAAGAAGTCCCTCTTGACCTCGTCGGGACACGCGGACCAAGTCCGAAATATACCGTTTCCACCGTTCTCAAAAACGGCGTCCATGGCGCGGGCACGCGACCGAAAGTTGCCCACCCGGACCAGCTCCGACTTGTCGGCGTACATGACGTCGATGCGCGTCATGTCGGGCGAAAGTTTGACGTACGGAGCGCGGTGATACAATAACGGATCTGTCTTGGCTCGTTTTTTATCGCGACCGTTCCCTCGCTTTCTCGTACTCGTATCGGTTTCTGCTTCTGCTTCTGCTTCTGTGTCGGTTTCCGCCTCGACTTCATCGACATCGACATCGACATCGACATCGACTTTTGTATCTTCCTGTCTCGTCGCAATTTCCCCCCTTCCGACGTTCGTCTTTCGTAAACGGTCTACGGCTAGACGGGACACGACGCGTATGAAGCCTCGATCGTCCAAGAAAGTGTCCCTCCTGGTGACTTCGTCTTTAGTAGTATTCTTATTCCTGTTGCTGTTGCAATTGTACAATTTGTACGTCCGCACGTGTTTCTGGTCCTCGTACAAGATGGCCAACACGTCGCGTACGTCCTCGATGCCGAAAATCATGGCGACGTCCGACTCGCGTATCAGGTAACGAGTCGCCTCCTTCTTGTGGTTGTGCATGAACGCCGACGAACAAGAAGAACTAGGCGGCGCCGCTCCAACAGAGGCAGAAGCAGAAGCCGACGTCGAAGCGGAAAGAGGACCTCCCAAAGGACAAGAGGCGGAAACGAACACCATGTCTTCTCCGTTTATGATACTCTGCGTCATGTCTTCGCGGATGACACACACGCGTTTGGCGATTTCGACCGGTAGGTCCGCCACAAATGCCGATATGCTCATTGTGAAGAGGGACACACACTCACACACACCGAACAATGCAAATCGTTTGTCTTTATGTGTCTAGAGTGAGAGCAAGCTCGACGAGGATGGCTTTCAGACGAGCAAAGTATTCGGCGGCCCTGTCTACAGACACTCCTCCAGTCGAAGCGGGTCCAGTCGAAGCG
>Ga0306899_1000983_pt1 | contig 12110 bp, 12 predicted proteins | sample AntRauMFilla3764_FD_190407 | JGI IMG/M metagenome (GOLD analysis project Ga0306899, IMG submission 190407) | Saline lake microbial communities from Rauer Islands, Antarctica - Metagenome Filla 3 #764 (v2) (version 2) | ecosystem: Environmental > Aquatic > Non-marine Saline and Alkaline > Saline ... | reverse complement strand
TTTGATCTTACGCATGGATAACCTCTTCGCAGGCATCTGATCTTCTCCGGATGAAAAGACTCAGAGTACCGTTAAGTTATCCCGCGCCGGACGGTTTTGATGGGGTGAATCAGGCAGCCTGCCGGGGTGGCAGCTTTGCCGTGGAATCAGTGGCAGCTTTCGCGTGGAATGGGTGGCAGGCTTCGTCTGGAATCAGTGGCAACCTTGGTCTGGAATACGCAGGCGCGAACTGATTCCAGTCAAGCTCTAAGCTTTTCGGGCAAGTGACTGGCATACAGCCAGTTGTTCGCTTTAGTAATAATTAGTAGCCCCTGCTACTAATTAGTCGGGCGAATGACTAACACTGTTTTCAAGTTCCGCTGGCTCGTTCTGATTGATCAGGTCAATAACAAGCAAGATTGCATCAACCTAAGCCAACGGGGGCGCTAATGTCAGAAGTTCTGGAGAAAGTTTACAGGATCAATGAAATCAATCGTCAGCGTGTAGATGTCGCGGCGGCCGAGTTTTCTCGGATGTTGGTTGACCTCGCAAATGGAATTTCCGTTAGGCGAAAGAAGCTCGCGCATCGCGAGAGAGTAGACTGCGAGGGAAATGCCGAACTCAATCCGGTTCCGCACTAGGAAACGTCAAAACTTTTCGAGGAACAACAATGAAAAGCCGTATCAGAAAAGAGACCACACCGTTGTCTGAGGAGCAACTCCTAGACGGGCTGGATTTTCATACAGCGCACGGTGAAGCATTGGCAAAACCAAAATATGAACTGGGTGAACTTTTGGCTGAGTGCGATGAGTGGGCACCTTTCCCTGAGGAACTGAAAGAGTGGATCAATGCTCCTGCGGTTGGTAAAGAGGATCTCTAACCCCCAGCTTTTAAAGCCCGTCATCCGCTGCCTCTTTAAAAGCCCATAAGCATTCCTCGACTCGCTTGCCCGTGTTGCCTTGCTTATCCGTATCAGCCGAAAAGCCCTGATTTGAGTAACATCCTCACGTTCGATGCTATTTACGGTGAGGAGAACCCATTCTGGTCATTTTTGATGCGCGGATTGTTAACAGCTCAACGAAGGGCCCGAGCTGATTGATCTTTCACAATCTCTCGAATAGTTGTCGATCCACCCATCGCCACAAGTTTTGACACTGAGCGCCCGGGGATAAGCGGGACATCTAGAAGCCCGAGATATAAAAGGGCATTAAAATCCCAAGTTTTCTCAAAAGCTTCTTCGCAAGCGGTTCGATATTCCTCTGACGGCCCTGCTGAAAGGCCATGCTCAAGAGCATTTGCTTTCATAGCATCCCAGGTTACGAAAAGCGGGTCGTAGGAACCATGAACATGGGCAAACCACTGGTGAAATAGATACGTCAGCTTGGTCATGGCGTCAAAGTCAGTATCGAGAATCGAGACTGGTTCACTGTTGGAAGACACCCAAAATCCGGGCACCTCACGACTATCCGTGCAATGATTAAAGACATTCAACAATCCAAGTGAAAAATCTTCGAGACCGCAATACGCTAACCACAAATCACAAAAGTTGGACCATATCCTTGGTCGCCTATAAACACTAACACTCTGAACCTGATTTTTCTCTTCCAGATATAACTCGGCCAGTTGTATTCGCTCCAGGGCCTCTTCAATGGTCGGAAATTCCTCGTTGTATTGACTTAAACTGTCTGACAGTTTTAGATTGCTGAACGGAACGCCCAGCACAAGCCTAGATACTACTTCCTGTCTCTCGTTTTCCGTAAGCTCACTGAATTGGTGAAAACTGAGTGTCGTTAATCTTTTTTTGAATTCGTCCAATACGTTAATTTCTCGTTCCTCATGCAATATTCTTATTAATCTGAAATTTTTAAAATCCATTAAAAAGAAAGACTACTACTAAAGACCTAATTTATTGAGGCAGTTCAAGATTTAATTTCACTCGGAACTGCGAGTTCGCAGTGACATCGACAATATCATCAATCTTGAAAACAGTGACCAATTGCACAAGCCCAACGGCAGTCTCAACCTCATACGCAATCGCTGTAAGCTTGTCGTATGGCTCCTGAGCAACCAGTTCGTCTAGTAAAAACATATGAGGACTAGGCCGGCGCGGAAAATCATCGTCCAAGGCGTATTTATCGAGAAGCTCCCGCCACCGTGCTCTCAAATCCCTTTTCGTCGCAGAGTTAACTTGGTTTGGGAGGTTCATGAACCGAAATTCTCCAAACCGGGAAAGATCCTGCTTTTTAACGGTATATGTCCCCACGAAGGCTTGCCCGTTAACCAGGCAAACCTCGGAGCCTTTCTGCATCGCTCTTTGAATAGCGTGCCCGAGTAGTTTCTGTGAGCCCTTAAACCCATAAAGAAACGTAATGCCAGTTTTTGGCAAATTGATACCGGTTTCTGTCAGGAAAAAATCAGGGGTGCTAATGGTGACTTTCAGAGGTGGTGCCCGACCTCCAAATTCAAAAAAGGTTTTAAGTCCGATTGCTGATTCTGCCATTTTCCAACTTCCGTTCATTTTAGTATCAAATTCAGAAGGACGAAAACTTATCAGATAAAAAACACAAGATATACATACAACGAAAGGCTTGATATTTTTTAAAATATTTAAGGAGGTGGGTTATTCTCTAACCCAAAACCAAATAACAGCCACTTACACAAAGATAATATGAAAGGTGATAGGCAATGCGATAATATAAAAATATAATTACACTTAGTTAATTTAAATTGATAACCGAGAGAACGAAGGTCTGCAAAATCTACAGAAACTTAACTGCTGAATGCTTCGAAATATTCGAGGTGGACACGGTTCACCAGGCACCCTTGGCCGATGGTTGGACTTACCCCGGCGCAGCAGACACTCCTGCCCTAAAGATCCGCAGCGGGCACCAGAGACAACTGGTAACCCAGTGGCTGCACGGCCTTCTTTACAGACTCGAGAAGGACCCGGGGGTCGTCACGCTCTATATTCATAAGGGTGGTCTTCGACAGACCACACAGTCGAGCATAGTCTTCCAGCGTCAAGCCCACAAAACGCTGGCGAACCTCACGCACCGCGGCTCCCACCGAGACCCTGCCCTGCTTCATGCGATTCTCTAAATCGGCTTGGGCCGCCTCGCGCTCATGAGCTTCAAACTTTGGTGGCATTCTGGGCATCGTCGCCTCCCATCGCTTTCTTCAAAGTGCCGAGGAATCGCTCCGGTCGCTCAAAAACAATGTTCTTATGCTCCATGACCCGCTCAGGCGCGCCCAACTCCACTACCTTCTCTCTCAGCCCCGAGAGCTTTTCCAGTTTTTCGATGAATCGGGTCCGAGTAATGTTCGGGTTATCGGCAAAATTCTCGATGATTTTATGGTAGTCAGGCTCATAAACCGAATGCTGGTACTCCTTCGGCCAGACTGTCGTCCGGGCAATCGCCTCCTGGTCTAGCACCATGGGAGCCAGGTCGTAAGCCGGGGCCAGGCTGATTCGACCGTCGCGCTTGATCAGAGCGGTGTTGCGGCCATGGTTGTCACTGTTGCCGATGGTGTAGTTGATGACATCGCGCACGAGATACTCACAGAGAGTTTCATCAGCCTCTGGCGGGTGCGTGATCGCTTCCCGGAGCTTGGCCAGGACATCCGGGTGCTCCATCCGGGCACCATCCCCGACCATCTGGTTCAGGCTGTACATCGATTCAACTCCGTACCGCCGGACACCATCCGGGGTCACCTCCCGATCGAATCGCGGCAACCACAATGCCGGGACCTTGCCTTCTACCGCATGGGCACCCCGGATTGTGTCTTGGCCCAGCTGATCTAAGGCCTCATAGAAAATTCCTTCTGCTCGAAGGATATCTTGGTCCTCCGGCGTCATCCGCCCCCGGGGAAACTTCACCAGCCAGTGATGGGCGATCTCGGGCTCCGCTAGGGTACCCTCAAGATAGAAGCATCCGTCCCGACCCTCGACGACCAGTAGCTTTGGCGCATCACCACCAGCACCGGTGGCGCCACCGATAACCACACCCAGCTGGTTGGCGTACTCCAACAGATACTCATCCCGATTGCTGATGTCATGCTGAGTGAATGGGACCACTTCTGTGTCTTGTAACTGAGTATCGAAAGCCTCAGCGGCTTCTTTGATGCGCAGGTTCCCGACCGGTGCAATGCATCCTTCGCTGAGCAATCTGAAGTCAATAGACGGACCCGGGTCCTGGGCCACGTCCCAATGGCGGAGCATATACCGGCGCCCGGCACCCTGGGGTATGATATCCCGGAGTATCGGGGCAACAGGCTCCTTGGGGTACGCCTTCATCAAGTGTCCGGGGACATTGTGGCCTATGGCCCGCTCGTCCTTGAATGACAGGCCTTCCTTCGCCGTGGTGACCGCATTCACATACTTTCCATTGTAAGTGAACGTCATGTCATCGGTGAGACCAGCCTTGGGGTTCCGGAACCGGACGGTGCCTGCATCATGCCACTGGTAGTTCCAGTAGACCTGTAAGCTCAAGATTCTCTGTTCGGTCTGCATAGCCATACTTAAGTACCATCATAATGGACTTTAGAATAACCATTCCTAGCTCTAAATACCACCTAAATGGCATATAGCATAAAAATACGACGCCTATAGTCTACCATGGAAATATATAGATACGGACCAAAGACCGTTCGGAGAAGTCATTCCGGACAGGAAAATCCACTGGTATGGCGAAACCACAGAGATTACGTAACTGTCCGACCATCACACCTTGTCGGAGTCGCACCAACAATACTCGTACACGAGTATCGAGTCAGGCGGATAAGAATTTAGTGCAACCATGAACCGGGTATAGGGTGATTATGAGTCAGCACTCATTTTGTCCGGCCAGGCTCTCGGGTAAGTCCAAACTAAGGCGATCGCAATCTAACCTTTGCACTGAACGAAACCAAAGCACGGCTAAAGACGAAGATTAATTGAGTTCGCTACGGTCGCAAAGCGAACATTCAGATTTAGGGATAACGCCCGGCTCACGAGCTGGAGTTCCCCCGATACGCATGACACACCCCAGCCTCTTTTTGGGAATGTCCGGTGTAACGGGGTAGACCCCCCTTTATTTCCTCAGAGCTAAGACGGTGGCCCGCTCTCTCGACTATGCCTTGGATCGCTTGCGCCATTGTAACCATTAAATCTCCTTCGTCGGTCTTTTGCCGCCGAACGCCATGGTTGAGCGGCAGCTTTGGAAGAGCAAAACGGCGACAAGGCTGTCCGGTGGAGAGCTGCCAGGCCCGGAACAAACAGGAAGAATTTCTTATACGATTCTGCCACAACAAGCTTTATATTTTCCTCCGCTACCACATGGACATGGCGCGTTCCTTTTCGGTTTTGTTCCGTTTTCCATAATAAATTGAACATGTGCCTCAAAATCTAAAAGTGCTCTAGATCTGATCACCATCCCCAAATTATTAGGAATACCAGTTACGGCAACCTCTTTGCGCTCACCGATTTCAACAACTTTGATTTCCCCGGTAGCAACATGCTGAGGGCCCGCATAAAGGATTCCGAGCAATCTAACTTTTGAAGGCCCAATTGTCGTACCTTGAGCGCGAGTGGTCACCTTACCAATATCAACTTGAAAAACCGGCGATCCGCTAGAACCGTTGTAGCACGCAGCGTCTATCAGGAACTCAGGCTTGCCATTGTAGTTAAGCTCCGGATGGGTAGCTGTAATTCCCTTTCTGAAGATAGGCTGGTTATTCACATGGTCCCAAAGACCATTCGGATACCCAACCATCACTATTTCTTGCATGGAGGGCATGTCTTGCAGTTCTGCTTCGCTCGGGATCAAATTCTTCTCTAGGGGCACATAGAAAAAGCTTTCATTGGACTCTGCTGCTGCATTTAGCAAGGGCCCGATAGGCATAATCGCAAGGTCTAGATCTTTGTGATAGATCCATGAATCGCCAAAGTTAGGGAGTGAAAATAGTTTGTGACGACCGACGATCGGTTTGCCCTCACCATCTTTGAGAGTGAGAACAAAGCGTCCTACTGACGCACCCTTGACCACATGCCGGTTGCTTATGATCACTGGAACGGCAGTATCACCATCAACACAGAGATGCATAAAAAAACCAGTGCCAGTACCGGACTTTCCATCTGGAAAGTCGCACTCGATCCTTACCGTGCTATAAGCAAGTTGATCTGTGATCGTCAGATTCTGCATATTTTCTCACTGTATAACGCCCTTGTTAGCGGCCCCCATGTAGCACAGCGAATTGGGAGTCCGGTGCAGGGCCATAGGCCCGGAACGTACTACAAGAAATTGCTATATCAGATCTTTTTTAGGAGCTGCTCGAAGAACCAGCCAACAGCTTCTATTTCGGTTTTATTACCAGTCTTCTTATTGAGCTGGAGTCGGTACTCCGACAGCAACTCTCGTGCCCTCTGAACGAATTGTCTTCGGGCCTCTTGCGGCACCTTCAAAGGGTAACCAGATGAGTCTTTCGCGTCGGCCTCTAAAACCCAGTTTAAAGCGGCGTCAATATATCTGTAGGGTGTACAATCAGATGCCTGAGCAGAATCAGGTGGATATGCAAACCGATCGCAGTCATCAAGAGGTAAGCCGATAATCCCCATCCACTCAGCTGCCTGGGCAAGTCGCAGAAGATAAATCTCCTCTAACGAATCTTTCGTCCCAGCGAGTTCTTGCCGAACTGATCTTAAGTCGACTAATTGAGCGGATAATTCACTTTGGGTAACCGAGAGTGCTTTCCTTGCCTCAGATAACTCCTGACTTACTTCCTCAATATTTTCTTCAAGAACGTTACGTCTATCAACAAGCTCAGCGTTGACCTCAGCAAGCTCATTTATCTCGCTTTCGGTAATTCTCAGTTTGTCCTTAGCTTCCAAGTTGGCCAGCCGTGTTCGAGCATATTGTTCTTCGATTAACTGATTCTGATACATCGGTACCACTGTATAAAAAAATCCAAGCAGAGCCAGAACCATTATGATGACTTGCGATACTGAGGTGATTCGCGCCAGCCAAGTATCAAAACTACTCACCTCGAAGTCTCCCTATCGATATAACGCTGCCAGCATGCGCGCCTTTGTAGTGGAGCCGAAGCCGCAACGAAAAAGGCGTCGCCGTGCCTGGCCTTGTTAAAATCTGCTACTCAATGAAACCGGCAGCGGACATCTCGTTAATGATTTTGTTTGCCAAACTCTCGGCAAAAACAGAATTGGTTATGTTCGCCAAGCCAGATGCAGACGTACTGGCCTCCATGATGAAAGCCTTATGATTCGTATCCATATCAAACATGGTTATCGCGTAACCTTGCTGTCGACTGAAGGAATACATCGCCATAGAATTTGCACTGCCCGAAACTGTATTGCCGTAAACTGTGGCAGATCCAAACGTTTGAGACCCCATATACTGGCTGTTGGTCGCACCTGAGCCTATGCCAACAATTAGCCATCCATCGATTCCATTCTGATCAATAATTTCGAAAATTCGAGGCTCCGAGTATTCTCTGGTAGGAGGGAACAATTCATCCTTGGTTATGCACTCGACTGACCTTTCCCTCAGACCACTGCACAACTCGGTGATCATTAGGTCTTTGAATTCAAAGTTCGCATTTGGCGCATCAACTAATATTTTCGAGTAGGTACGATCTCTATGCTCAGGATCGATGTGCGTTTGCATTTTCGTTGTCGCACACCCGGTAATTAAGAGCACGAGAGGTATCAAAAAAAGACTCTTCATCGATATCTCCGTAAGAATTTTAACGCCCGGATCACGCGCCTGCGACGATCACACTAGGAAACTGGGGACCTTTGTTTCAAGGGCTAAAGGCAGAGCTTTCGTGCATTTTGATGACACTGCCATGAGCAATGCTGAACCAGTTTGATTGACGAACCATGCCGCCAAAACCATTCCTGCCTCGATAGTCACAGCCGACAAGCCAGCCCTGATCGTTAAAATAAACACTTGTGCAGCCACTAATATCGATACTGTCGGGATCGTTTGCAACACGCTCAAGGTATCGTTCTACCTCATAATAGGAACCATCCCAGGGACTTTGGGTCGGTGGCTCACCAAATTTAGCAACGCGCTGTTGATATTTTTCCTCACGCCGACGTTTTTCAGCTTCCTCCTTGGCTTCTTGCTCTTGAATTTTGTTCGAGTAAAAAGAAAGCTTTTCCTGGTAAAGAGGTACATCAGGATTCATATCAACCAGTTCCTGATAGAGCCTCTGATTGGATCGGTAGGCTGATACGGGTATCCCTTTAAGCTGGCCAAGGATACTTTCTGTGCGTTTTTCGTTTTCCGCCTCTTGCTGAGCCAACCGCTTTCGTTTCTGGATTTCAACCAGCTTCATGTTTGCTTGCTTGTTGATCTCAGCAACCTCTGAGTCCTGAACGGGAAGGTATTCTTTGGCTTGTGCAATAACGCCTCGGTAGTCTTCTTCTTCAAGCGATGACCTCAGGGAAGCAATGATCTTTTCACGATTCGCTTCGAAACTATCTCTCTTCTCCTGTAACAAGGACGCTGCTCTCTCTTTGGCCTCTTGCTGCTCTTGTTGTGCGATTTCCTCAGCACGTCGCTCACTGGATTGCCCAATAAAGAAAAATGACGCAACGATCAGGACACAAATACTGATACTTCTCTGTTTAGTTGTGATCGGGACACTATATTTCTGGAAAGCTTTTTTGCGAACAGGTGGCAAGAGCAACAAAGAGATGGCAATGAAGCAAAGAGCCGCCCCAGGATCGCGAAAAGATACAAATCCGATAAATAGGAAGGCAAGGCCAAAAAACCAGCTCAATATTGTGTAAACGTGCTTCATCCTTGATTCCTTATATTTGATATTAACTTAACGTAATGGAGCCGGGTGATTAAGTCAAAAGCAGACGGAAATTCAGTTCTTGTCGTTATCCAGCGCTTAGCCTTTTACCTCCTTGTTGTAGCTGTTATCAGGTTGGAGGGGCAGGTCAGTGGCAGGATTTTTTGAAGAATGATCTCGCGACACACCAATCCACTATAGTTGCCGACACGGTTGAGCAAGCGTCACTGGAAATGAGGAGAATGCGCAGTTTGGCTCAAAAAAGCTGCGAGTCGCAGATTTGGTGCCTTCAAGGTCCGGGGCCTCAAGGCAGTAGCGAAACATAGCTGACCACAGCGTTTGAACGTTCGCTTTTGTTTAGACATTGGAGGGGGCTGGGAGACCCCGAAATATGATCATTGCCTGACTCCGAGAGCCGCTTCGACTCCCAGCGATCCGGGATTAAGAGCCTCGTTACACCAATCAGATCTCAATACTCTCTGCTATCTCCAGTGCATCCTCAACCTCGACACCAAGGTATCGCACGGTACTGGACATATTTGTGTGCCCCAATAGCAACTGGACAGCTCGAAGATTTTTGGTCTTCTTGTATATCAGTGTTGCCTTGCTGCGTCTCATTGAGTGAGTGGCATAGACGGAAGGATCGAGCCCAATGCTGGCAATCCATTTTTTGACGATACGGGCATATTGATGAGTAGTGATGTGATCAAATTTTCTCGTCCGGCTCGGCCATAGATAATCCATACCTGATAGTCCGCGAAATTCAATCCACGCTTCGACGGATTCGCGAGTCTTTTTGGTTATCTCAAACTGAACAGGCTGACTGGTTTTCTGCTGGATGACTTGCGCTCGACCCAAAACCTCACCGTTTCTGGAAATATCTCGAACCAAGAGCTTCACCATATCGCAAGATCGGAGTTTGCAATCAATGGCCATGTTGAACATCGCCAGTTCGCGGATGTTCTCTGCAATCTCTAACCGAATGCGGATAGCCCATATTTGTTCGAGTTTGAGCGGTAGCTTCTGGCCAACGAGTTTTCCCTTGTTCCAGGGAACTTTGCTGATAGGAAATTTCATGGTGTGGCCCTCTTCGGAGGGTAAGGGCCTTTAAGTATGGTTCACAAGATTGTTTTCTGTTGCCAAGGTCGAAGATCGCGCATTCAGTCGGCTAGACCAACACTTTTCCCTGGAAAAATTCAGATTCTCTTAAGAAATGTCCGCAGTAAAAGGGGGGATTACCACCCCAAACGATTAGGTGGCGACGCTCCGAGCTCTGATCTAGGCTGTTGGTATACGGAGATTTAGAATTGCCGCAGTTGGTCACACAGCCCGTGACTAGGGGGTCGTCACAGTTTAATAACTGACGCCTAGTCAAATCACCGTTATATTTCAAGCCAGCGATACGGATTATCTATTATGTTGAGAAATAACTTTTTAGTGATCGGACTTTGTGCGGGATTAGTTGCATGTGGGGGTGGGTCCTCTTCTAGCGACGATGGTGCTTCACAAGACCAGCCCAACACTCAGACGGGGGTGTTTTTAGACAGTCCTGTCATCAATATTGGATATCGTACGGAGAGCTTTGAAGGTGTTACTAATCTGTCGGGCGAGTATGACTATTTAGAAGGAGAAACAGTCACCTTTTTTATTGGTGATCTTGAGCTGCCACCTGTAACCGCTTCTGGTGTTGTCACACCTCTCGATATTGCAGATAGTCAAAACACTTCTGATACCACCGTAGTTAATATTATTCGGCTGCTTCAAACTCTAGACGAGGACGGCGATCCAGATAACGGTATCTCAATTACCGACACTGCTAAAAGTTCAGCCACCCAGGTTGATTTTGGCTTATCAGTAGAGGACTTTGCGGCGTCTACAGCCATCACGGCACTCGTGCCAAATTCTGGCTCAACAAATATGGCGTTAATTTCAGCCAATGACGCGATCTCTCACTTTGAACAGCAACTTAAGAACAATGACATATCGTTCGGTGAGCTCAACGGTGCATGGGAGGTGCCCAGTGAAAGCGCCATCTTTATGTTTTTGCCAGATGATCGATATTTCGCCATTCAATGGGAAGAGGAAAACGGTTTCATCGGTTTTGAGCGTGGGACCTATGCGGAAGGTGAAACAGAGATTACCTTCGACACCCTGCAAAATGACGATGGAGAGGCATTGATTTGTAATCCAAAATTAAGCAATGCGAACTGTTCTGGAGAGGCTGTCGGCTTTTCTCTTTCCGGAGACGAGCTCACATTGGTAGACCCCAATGATGTTGACCCTGTGGTATTTCAGCGCAAGCAGTTTTCTGATGATGCCCTTCAGGGAGCGTGGGAGCTTCCGAATGAAAGCGCCATCTTTATGTTTTTGCCAGATGGCCGATATTTCGCCATTCAGTGGGAAGAGGAAAATGGTTTCATCGGTTTTGAGCGTGGGATCTATGCGGAAGGTGAAACAGAGATTACCTTCGACACCCTGCAAAATGACGATGGAGAGGCATTGGTTTGTGATCAACCAGCTGGAACCACCTGTTCTGGAGAGGTTGTGAGCTTTTCTCTTTCTGGAGATGAACTCACATTAGACCCTTCCGATGTAGGCTTTGTGACATTCGAGAAACTTTTTTAGTTTAACGAATCAAGTAAGGGCAACCAAACCGCCAAGCGCTTTGGTTGCCCTTACTTTCGATGCCATATATGTGGTCAATTCGGTCATTTCTGAATGTTCGCTTTTGTTTAACAGGAGAGGTTTGGCCGGATCCCAAAAAGACGGTCAACTAACCCCAAACGGCACCATTCTCAACCATGCGGGGGCAGGTCATTAGAATTGTCATGATCTTCAAAAGTCAGTGTATGCGTAAGTTAAACTCTACTGCAGAAAACTCTAGTCAGGGAGTTAACTAAAACGGGGATACTTGCAGTCACGACCGCATAAGGTGTCCGATTCCGGACAGTCAGAACTAGACATAATTGAGCGCATTGAGCAACGCAGAACAAATAAGTAATCTTGAAAAAAATAGACATCAGGCAGAGGTCAAACTGGTATTTCTTGGACAAAAGCAACCAGACATCTCTGTGCCCAGAATCGGTTTAAATCGTGTAAATAACGGTTTAAAAAGAGGTTTTCTGAAAGTCTAGCTAAGCACCTATATGCTTGAGAAGCCAGACATTAACCCGATTCACATCACTCTAAACCGAGGCAGAATAGTGCCCTCCGGAGGCGGAGGTCAGAGGTTCGAATCCTCTCGGGCGCGCCATATTTTTCAAGGACTTGCGTGAAATCGCAGGTCCTTTTTTATTGCCTGTGTCCAAATTGTGTCCACCCTTCTGACCCAC
>Ga0306899_1000978_pt1 | contig 12130 bp, 11 predicted proteins | sample AntRauMFilla3764_FD_190407 | JGI IMG/M metagenome (GOLD analysis project Ga0306899, IMG submission 190407) | Saline lake microbial communities from Rauer Islands, Antarctica - Metagenome Filla 3 #764 (v2) (version 2) | ecosystem: Environmental > Aquatic > Non-marine Saline and Alkaline > Saline ... | reverse complement strand
CGGACGGCTACGGTCGGTCCTTGTTCGTCTTCGCCGGCGGCGGCGCCTACGGGCTGATCGCGATGGCGATCCCCTTTTCAGCCGCCATCGGAACCGCGTTTGGCGCCGGAGTAACGCTCCCGGTTCTCGGCGAACTGCCGCCCGCGTACCTGCCGCTCGTCGCGTTCTCGGGATTGCTCGGCGTCGCCGACTCCTTTCGTGAGCCGGCCAGCATGGCGCTGTTCGCGGACGAGGGGACCGACGACGGAGGGGTCGCCTCCAGCTTCGGCATCCGCGAACTCGTCTGGCGGCCGGGATCGGTGGCGGGCCCGCTCATCGCCGGCTGGCTGATGGTCGAGGTGAGTATGGCGTCCGTTTTCTACGTCGGCGGCGCGTTCGCGATCACCGGCGTCCTCGCGTTCCTCGTGATCCTCGCGCACGACCACGGGCGCGCGGCGCTGACGGCGTGGTAGGTCGGGCGATCCCTCGATCCGGATCCCGCTCCGTACCCCTACCGCTTCCGGAGCGCGGCCCGGTAGTGGGGCCCGTCTCCGGTCCCCTCGCGGTCCACCGCCTCGACCTCCCATCCCGTCCCGATCGCCGCTTCGCGGAGCCGGTCGGGGGCGAACAGCCTGAAATGGAGCGTCGGGTCCGTCTCCCCGTCGTACGCGAACCACATGACGCGATGCGCGAGCCCCGGCGTCGGGTCCTCGCGGTACCCGAGGAGGTCAGCGGCTCCGGGGTGATCCGGGTCGTAAGAATCGATCACGGCCGTCGCGCCGGGCGTCGTCACGAACGCGAGGTCGCCGAGAAATGCCGAGAGCCCTCGCATCGAGCCCGCCAGTCCGATCTGCGTGCCGATCGCGAGCGCCGACGCGAACCGATCCCGCTCGAACGCGTCTCGGAGGGCGAACATGTCGCCCTCGCGGACATCCACGACGCCGCGGTCGCGCATCGCCTCGACGAGTGCTGGGCTGGTCTCGACCGCAACTGTCTCGAACCGCCCTTGAAACCGCAGCGCGTGCCGGCCCGCCCCCGCTCCGAGGTCGACGAGCGGGCCCGAAAGCCGCGATGTGAGCCACGAACCCGCGTTGCTCTCGGCGTCGAACGCGTCGAAGTAGAACGCCCCGATCGGGTGTTCACGCGTCTCCTCGCCGTCGCCCTGTCGGAGAGGGGTAGTCCGGTCACCACGGTGATGATCGCGGATCGCGCGTCCGAAGGCGTCAGGCATGCGCAGAGGGTGTCCTGACGGCGTCAAAAGCGCCCCGTGGGATCGACACACAGTCACACGCTCGCAGCCGCGGGCCTGTCGTCGAGGCGAATCCGCCTTTCGGCTCCCGCTCTGTAGTCAGTCGCCGCTTTCGGCCGCCGTTTCGCCGTCCGAGTCGGAGACTCGCTTCGTCTCGCTGTCCACGCTGATCCCCTCCCAGTCGTCGTCGGTGTGGAACCCCTCGCGCTCCTTCGCGCCGGGTGCGACGCGGATGAATTCTGCCCGGTCGCGAGCGCGTTCGATCGTGTGGCCGCCACAGTACGACAGCCCCGAGCGGATCCCCTGACAGAACTCCTCGGCGACGGTCGCCACCGGCCCCTTATACGGCGTCAACGCCTCAACGCCCTCGTCGGCGCCTACATCTGCTCCCTTGTCGTCGCGGTCCTCAGCGGCGGCGGTCGTCGCCATCCCGCGCGACCGCTTGTACCGTGTCCCGTCGACCTCGACGACCGCGCCGGGCGCCTCTTCGGTGCCGGCAAAGAGGCTCCCGAGCATCACGGTGTCGGCACCCGCCATCAGCGCCTTCACCGCATCGCCGGAGGTGCGGATCCCGCCGTCGGCACAGATCGTCACGTCCAGTTCCTCGGCCGCGGTCGCGCAGTCGTCGACGGCGGTGAGCTGCGGGACGCCCGCCCCGGCGACCTTCCGCGTGGTACAGTGCGAGCCCGGGCCGATGCCGACCTTCACGCAGTCGGCGCCGGCGGCCGCAAGATCTTCGACGCCCGCGGGCGTCGCGACGTTGCCCGCGACGATATCGACGTCCGGGAACTCGTCGGCGATGGTCTCGACCGCCGTGATAGTCCGTTCGAGGTGTCCGTGCGCGACGTCGACGACGAGCGCGTCCACGCCGGCCGCGGCTAGTGCGGCGCTCCGAGCAATGTAGTCCTCGTTGATTCCCACCGCGGCGGCGACCGGCGAGCCGGTCGCGGCTACCTGTTCAACCTGCGTCGCCTGCTCGTCGACAGTGAGGAAGCGGTGAAGCACACCCATCCCGCCGGCGCGCGCGAGTTCGATCGCCAGTTCCGCCTCCGTGACGGTGTCCATCGCCGCCGAGACGAGCGGCGACGCTAGTTCGACGCTCGGCGTGAGCCGCGTCGAGAGATCCACATCGCTCCGACTGTCGACCGGCGATCGCTGCGGGACGAGCAGCACGTCCCCGTAGCTCAATCCGGTTCGTAGATCGTTCATACCCCTACCGAGGGGAGAGATGCACACACAAAAATCTCTCGGCGGTCGGCCAGCGATCGCGCTTGGGTCGTTCCCGACCCCTTAGAACCCCTGCTGGCCCAGCGCGTCCTCCAGCGCCGCGAGGACGTACTCGACGTTTTTCGGGCGGGCTGAGTAGCCCATACAGCCGATCCGCCAGATATCGCCCTCCAGATCGCCCAGTCCGGACGCGATCTCCAGATCGTACTCCTCGAGGAGGTGGTCGATGACGGCGCCGTCGTCGATCCCGTCAGGGACTCGCACCGCGTTCAGGCTCGGGAGCCAGTACTCGTCGGGGGCGTTCATCTCGAGGCCCAGATCCTGAAGACCCGCCTTCAGATCGCCGGCGACGGCGCGATGGCGCGCCCAGCGCGCTTCGATCCCCTCCTCGGCGACGAGGCGGAGCGCCTCGCGAAGCGCGTACACGTTGGAGATCGGCGCAGTGTGATGGTACGAGCGGTCGTCGCCCCAGTACCCCTCCAAAAGCGAGAGGTCGAGGTACCACGAGCGGGGCCGCTCCTCGCGGCCGAGCACCTTGTCCATCGCGCGGTCGTTGAGCGTGAGCGGGCTCGCACCGGGCGGACACGAGAGGCACTTCTGCGGGCCGGAGTAGGCCACGTCGATGTCCCACTCGTCGACGCGCAGCTCGACGCCGCCCAGCGAGGTGACGGAGTCGGCGATCACGAGCGCGTCGTGGTCGTGCGCGATGTCGGTCAGTTCGGGGACGTTCGGCTGGAGGACCCCGGTCGAGGTCTCCGCGTGAACGAACCCGAACACGTCCGGCTGGTGTTCGTCGAACGCGCGCTCAACATCGACCGGGTCGAGGGGTTCGCCCCACGGCGCCGATACCTCGACAACCTCGCCGCCCGCGCGCTCGGCCATCGACTTCATCCGCCCGCCGAAGTAGCCGTTCGTCGGGACTAACATCGTGTCGCCCGGCTCGACGAGGTTGCCGATGGCCGCTTCCATCGACGCCGATCCCGTTCCCGAGACCGGAATCGTCCACTGGTTGTCCGTCCGGAACGTGTAGCGCAGCAGCTCCTGAACCTCGTCCATGATCTCGACGAACGAGGGGTCGAGGTGGCCGACGAGCGGCGTGCTCATTCCCTTGAGCACGCGGGGATGGACGTCGCTCGGCCCCGGTCCCATCAGCGTCCGGTCCGGTGGCGTCAGCTCCCCTACGTCTGGTGCGTCGTCCTCTTGCTTGGTCAGCGCAGATGCGTCGCTCATATGACAACCTACCCAGAGCAGCGTCAAAAATACGACGAAAAACGAGCGCCGGAACGGAGAGTCTGGCCTCCCGGGCGCTCACTCCGCGTCGACGAACTCCGGCTCAGTACGCTTCTCGTCGCGCTCGGCGACGAGGTGGTCGACGAACGCGTCGAGGTCGACATCGCCGCGTTGGTTCTCGAAGCGGTCACGGACCGAGACGGTGCCCGCCTCCTGCTCGTCCTCGCCGACGATGACCATGTACGGGAGCCGGTCGTCGTGACCGGCGCGGATCTTGCGACCGACCGTCCAGTCGCGGTCCTCGACCTCGACGCGGAAGCCGGCGTCCTCCAGTTCGTTTTTCACGCGGTGGGCGTAGCCGAGCGTCTCGTCGGAGACGGGGAGGATGCGGACCTGTTCGGGCGCGAGCCACAGCGGGAAGTCGCCGTCGAAGTGCTCGATGAGCACCATGAAGAAGCGCTCGTAGCTCCCGTACAGCGCGCGGTGGATCATCACCGGCTGGTGGTCTTCGTTGTCCTCGCCCGTGTAGGTCAGGTCGAACCGGTCGGGCATGTTGAAGTCGAGCTGGACGGTGGGGCCGTCCCAGACGCGACCCAGCGCGTCCTCAAAGCCGAAGTCGATCTTCGGGCCGTAGAAGGCGCCGTCGCCGGGCTCGACGTCGTACTCGTAGCCGCCCGATTCGAGCACGTCGCGGAGCTGCTCTTCCGCGGACTCCCAGATCTCGTCGCCGCCGACGGATTTGTCGGGGCGGGTCGCCAGCGCGACCTCGACGTCCAGATCCAGCGTCTCGACGACCTCGAAGATCATCTCGATGACCGACTCGATCTCCTGACGGATCTGGTCGGGCCGGACGAACAGGTGCCCGTCGTCGATGGTGAACGACCAGACGCGCGAGAGCCCGGAGAGCTCGCCGCGCTGCTCTTTCCGGTACACCTTCCCGTTCTCGAAGTAGCGCTGCGGCAGGTCGCGGTACGACCACGACTGCTGGTCGAAGATGGTCGCGTGGCCCGGACAGTTCATCGGCTTGAGCCCGTACTCCTCGTCGTTGACGTCGAGGAGGAACATGTCGTCTTTGTAGTTCTCGTAGTGGCCGGACTTCTTCCACAGCTCCGTCCGGAACACGTGCGGGGTCTCGACCTCCTCGTAGCCGTTCTCGCGGTTGAGCTCGTTCGCGAAGTTCGAGAGTTCACGGAGCACGGTCTTGCCCGGCGGGTGGTACAGCGGGAGGCCGGGACCGGTCACCGTCGGGATCGAGAAGAGGTTCATCTCCTGTCCGATCTTCCGGTGGTCGCGCTCTAACGCCTCCTCGCGCAGTTCGAGATGCTCTTTCAGATCCGATTCAGAGGCGAACGCCGTCCCGTACACGCGCGTCAGCGTGTCGTTGTCCTCGTCACCGCGCCAGTAGGCCGCCGAGACCTCCAAGAGGGTCGTCGCCCCGATCTCGCCCGTCGACTCGACGTGGGGGCCCTGACAGAGGTCCTGCCAGTCGTCCTGCACGTAGAAGGTGACCTCCTCGTCGTCGGCTTCCTCGTCGAGTATCTGCAGTTTGTACTCGTTGTCGGCGTAGATCTCTTTGGCCTCCTCACGGGACCGGACCTCGCGCTCAATGTCGTAGTCGGCCGCGATGATCTCGTCCATCTCCTCCTCGATGGCGTCGAGGTCGTCCTCGTCGAGGTCGACGTCGGTCACGTCGTAGTAGAACCCCTCGTCGGTCGGGGGGCCGATCGTGAGCGTCGCTTCGGGATGGAGCCGCTGGAGGGCCTGCGCGAACACGTGGGCGGCGGAGTGGCGCAACACCGTGAGGTACTCGTCGGACTGATCCGTGACGATCTCGATCCGTGCGCCGTCGTGGACCGTCGCGTACTTTTCGACGAGTTCGCCGTCGATCTTCCCCGCGACCGTGTCGCGACCGAGCCCGGGGCCGATCTCGAAGGCAACGTCTTCGACTGTCGCCCCCGCCGGCACGTCGAGCTCTGCTCCGTCCGGAAGGACGACCGTCACGTCGGCCTGCGCATCGGTCTCGCTCATACCTCTTCGGAACCGGACGAGGGGCATAAGTTTGTTCGATCCCCGGCACCCGACGACGAATTCGGAAACGACGCGTCGAGAGTCCCGGCAATAATCACCGCAAACGGCGACAAGGGGAGGCCGACGCAGCCATGGAAACACACAAAGGAGCCGGCAACGATTGCGGCAACATGACGACCCATCGGGAGCCCCTGTCGTCGGTGTTGGAGACGATCGGGGAGACGCCGCTCGTTCGGGTACACGACTCCCCGGACGCGGTGCCGGTGTACGCGAAGTTGGAGTCGTTCAACCCCGGTGCGAGCATCAAGGACCGCATCGGGAAGTACATGCTCGAACGCATGCTCGAACGCGGCGACGTGGGGGAGGGTGGCACCGTCGTCGAGCCGACCGCGGGCAACACCGGGATCGGGCTCGCGGTCGCGGCCAAGCAGTTAGGGCTGAACGCGGTGTTCGTCGTTCCAGAGCGATTCTCGGTGGAGAAACAGCAGCTCATGCGCGCGCTCGGCGCGGAGGTGGTCAACACCCCGAGCGAGGACGGAATGGGGTTCGCCATCGACCGTGCCCACGAGATCGCCGACGAGCTCGACGACGCGGTCGTCCCCCAGCAGTTCTCGAACCCGCTCAACGCCGAGGCCCACTACGAGACGACCGCCCCCGAGATCGACGAGGCGCTCGACGGGGAGGTGGGCGCCGTGGTCGCCGGCTGCGGCACCGGCGGGACGCTGATGGGGATGGCTCGCTACTTCCGCGAGCGCGACCCCGATACCTACGTCGTCGCCGTGGAGCCCGCCGGCTCCGCGTACCGCGAGTTCCTCGGCGAGGAGGTCGCCCACGAGGAGTACAAGACGGAGGGGATCGGCACCCACGACATCGACACCAACGAGCTGTTCGACCCGGCCCTCGTCGACGACATCCAGGCCGTCCCCGACCGTGAGGTCCACGAGGAGATGGGGCGGCTCGCGGCCGAGGAGGGACAGCTCGTCGCCTCCTCCGCGGCCGCGAACGCGATCGCGGCCAAGCGAGTCGCTCGGGCGATTCGCGACGGCGAGATAGACGCCCCGTACGACACGGTCGCCACCGCGTTTCCGGACTCCTCGGAGCGGTACCTCTCGAAGGGCGTGTACCGGTCCTTCGAGGAGTGGGAAGGGTAGGGTAGGTCCCGCGGGAGAGGCGAGAAGAGGCAGAGGTCGGAGAGGCGGGATAACCGAGGCCGACTACCCGCGTAGCCGCTTGTGTTCGACCTTCATACAGCGGTCCTGAACGACCTCGATCCCGTCTGACTCCGCGTCCGCGGCCGCCTCGTCGTGGCTGATCCCCAGTTGGATCCACGCCGCGCCCGCGTCACCGCGCTCCGCGTGTCGCTCGCGAACCGCGCCGAGGATCTCCGGGATCTCCTCGCTCGGGCGGAACACGTTCACGAGGTCCACGTCGGCCTCCACGTCGGCGAGTTCGTCGTACGCCGGCTCGCCGAGCACCTCGTCGGCGAAGGGGTTCACCGGAATCACGCGGTACCCGTGTCGCTGGAGGTACGCCGGCACGTCGTGGGCGGCCTTCCCGGGCGTCGTCGAACAGCCGATCACGGCGACGGTGTCGGCGTCGAGCAGTCGGTCGAGTCCCTCGTCGTCGGTGATAGGCATAGCCGTGCGTACGCGGTCACGCGGATTAAAACGCCCGACGGCTCAGGCCAGCCGGCGATCTCAAGCCAGCCGAATTTTCGGCTCCTCGTCCTCGGGAACCGTGATGACGCCGTCGAAGAGTTGTTTGAGCGTGTTCATCGCCTGCTCGTCGTGAGAGGTCGAGTCGATACTGAACAGCCCGAGGCCGTTCACGCTCTGGATCCGTCCCGTGAACACGTGGAGGAATCGGAACACGGTCTGGAGATCCGAGTACATCAACAGCGTGGACAGCGAATGGACCATCACGCGGTTTTGCTCGATCCCCCGATCGCCGAACGCCTGCAGGAACTCCGAGAGCTTGATCCCGATGCCCGTCATGTCCACGGGCGAGGAGGCGTACTTGATCCGGTCGGACTCGCGGACGTCGTTGACGCCCTGCTGTCGAGTGACGCAGTCGACGACGGCGACCGGCTTCCCCTCGTAGGCGGTCCGCTTCTGGTAGTCTTTCAGGACGCGCTCGGCGCCGTCCTTCGTGGTGACGACGATCGCGCCGTCGCCGCGCTCGGTCCCGGCCGCCAACACGTCCATCATGAGCGACCGCTTGCCGGTGAGCGGGGGTCCAGTGAGAAGGAGGTTTGTTCCGGGTTCGACCTCCTCGTCGAAGTGTGGCCTCAGGTCATACATGGACGTACCTCAGCGACGACGAGACCGGCTCGCGCCACTCGTTCGGCTGTGACGCCGTGCGACCAGGACACATCTACTACGGAAACCATGCCCGGTCCCGATAATATTCTTTTTGATCGCCCGTGGCGCGGGAATCGCTGCCGTCGACTCGATACGGTTCGAACCGATTTCAAATCGCGGGACTTAACATCCTCACCGAAGTATCGAGGCGTACGGGCGCTTAGCTCAGTCTGGATAGAGTGCTTGGCTTCGGACCAAGCTGTCGCGGGTTCAAATCCTGCAGCGCCCATTCCTTCGCGGCTCGTTTCGAATCCAATAGACGGCGTAGGGATGCTTATAAATACCCTCGCTATCCTGACGATTGAGTTGAACACGCAACTGCTTTCACCCGACGCCTTCGGTCGATTTGCAAGAGCCAATACGCGTCGGAGTGCGAAGTAGGTAGCGGCCCGGAGACATTCAGCACGAATCCCGCTCTTGACGCTCCTGGACAACGAATCGGCGCCGGACTGCGTGCTGGGGGCGATACTCTTTAATTTGACAGTCCTACTCTCACTCATGCTCAGTCCACTCAGCGGGGCGCTCGTGGGCCTCGCTACCGTCAGCTTCGTCGGCATTGCGCGTTGCAGCGAAACACTGCGGACCCAAATCCCGTTGCCCATCCAACTGGGTCTGGTCGTCGCCGGGAACCTGATCGCCTTGGCGGCACTGTGAGGCCATATAAACGGTCAGCCTCCGAATCGACGACGGCAGGTCCGGTAGAAGGTCAAACCTGCACAGATCACCCCGGGTAACGGAGCACCAGCGTCGGCATGGGGGATACCCTTCGTGACCCCCGGGCGACCAGATGGACGCGATTCACGACGCCTTCAGCTACGGCGGCGTTCGCGATACCCTCCGCAACGTGATGGAGTATCACCTCGACCTCGACCCCGACCAGTGGGGCTACTGGCTCCAAGCGGAACCGCACGGAATGGGAGCCGCCTCGAAATCCGACGAAGACGCCGGCCTCAATGCCTGTTACACTCATATTCACGTTGGCGTCTACTTCGACGGCGGTCGCTTCGACGATCTCCGACCCGTCGCTTCCGAGTTCGAGCGAGTGATCGACAAACACCTCGAAGTGTGTGACCCGGCCGGCTGGTCGGCGCACAACTACGACGCGATCGACGACTATCTCCACGAAGACAACGGCTGCATCTCGATGAACGCAGACGTCGGGAACCTTGGATCCTACCTCGCGGCGTACATGGGTGGCTACACCGAGGACCTGCTCGACAAGCCGATCGAGTATATCGCATGGGGTGCCGTCTACTGGTCGGCAGCTCGGAGACGAACCTCTCGGTCCCAAACCGTGAATCAGGCGATCCGCGCTGATCGGTGCGAACAGCGCGCGGAAAACGAAGAATCGGGACAAGTCGACTCGCACGGCGAGCGCGTCCGATGGGACGACGGCCACGGTGCCGACGTGGTTTGCTCGTGCTGCGGGTCGCCCTGGACTATCGAACAAGACCGTCTCGATGGGCCGCCTGAACGAGAGACCGCGCTCGACGACGATCTTCGATGGGCAGCTGACGCGGTGACCTCGCCGCCGGAGACTGAGCCGGGTCGATCGCTTGCCGACAGGTGGCCGAGCGCCGATAGCGCGTGGTCTTATGGTGAGTCCCCTCGAAAAGCGCTCATCCGCGAGCGTGTTCTCGACTACCTCGACGTTCATGGTCGAGACGTATCGCTCCCCTCACTCCTGGCGCATCTGAACATCGACCCGTCGTACAAGGAGTTCGTCGGCGAGATACTGAACGGAACCGAACAACCCGAGTTCGAGTCCGTCGATCGACGCCGACGTGAACCACAGTTCGGCTACGAGCTGAAAGCGATCGTCGACGCCGACGGCAACGAACACCAGCCCGGAGGTGGTGGTGTCGACATGGTGTCTCTAGAATCACCGATTAAGAACATTATCCAAAACACTCGGCTTGGAAACGACCTCAGTGAGGGAGAGATATACCGCGATGCTCGGACTGAAGTTGCGAGTCACAACCAGAAAATGATCGCCGCCAGATTTGTCGAGGATGGTATAACCGATCCTAGAGTTGTCGAACGTTTCCTTATTGTTGAGGACTACCAAGTCTCCAATCCCTCGTCAGGGCGAGATGAGCGACGCCGGTGTATGGTTCACCCGAGTGAGAGATGATCGTGCCACCATGATTCTGAAACTCATGCCAGCCGATTCAGTAACAAGTTAAGTTTGATATTCTCTTGGACTACTGGTACTTTACGAATTAATGTCTAGTAATCCAAACGGGGATCTACCGCCGCATAAACAGTTCAAGTATCTGTATTTTGGAGAGGACTACGAGGTTGTTGACCTCAATATTGACGATACAAGCGGCTATTGTATTTTCAACACGGACGACGGTGATCTGAAGGTGGGCGGTAGTGATCAAGAATTTTTAGATATATTGTATTTTATGGTTGAAATAAATGAGAATGGAAAGTACAAATATGTTGATGTGAGAGAATATCCGGTAGGGAATAAGGAGTCGTTTTCAAAGAATCTGGAACTGTTTGAGACAACCAATGATAATCCATACGAGAAGGCTGTAAAACGGGTGAATAACGAGTCTGCGGGAATGCCGGAGGGATTCGATCCAATAGAAGGCGTAGAGTGTATAATCGATTGTAATTTTAGTAATAATCACGCAGATTATATTGTAAATAACACATATGTAGCGAGAGTTATCGCAAACAAACGAACAAGTCAAATTGGCGAATTGACAGAGGAATACAAAGAAAATGCCAATAATACTTTGAGATATAGCAGCTACGTGAAGGCGATATTAAAAGTATTCAACTCAAGATATATGTCGACTCCACCAGATTTAGGCATAAATCGGTGGCTGCGTTACTGTGAGAACGATCTAATTCATTCCGGAGAACAGGTAGGCTCAAATATCAAGCACCATCGCGAAAGGGCCCGTAGAGTAGCTGAGGATGATATTAATGTAGATGGACCGACCATCGAGCTGCTGGGTTTGGACGGTGAGTCACACCTTGGTGAGATGGGTCCAGAAATGGGAATGAGAGAAATAGCAGGTGAATATGCTTCTATATCAGAAAGTATCAAACCACTTTTGAAGGATCTATTGGTGTCAATCGACCCAGAAATAAATAGAAATGAGTTAACCAGTTTGGGTAAAATCAGAGAGAAATTATCTGGGACAGATTGTTCATTCCTAAGATTAGCAATCGAACCTCAGATTCGTCACGGTCATGCGCATTCTAGTATGAAAATAGACGTTGATGAGAATAATGTTGTAATTTATGACAGGAATGATTCAGACCCTAGTATAGAAAAAGAAATGAGTTTTGAAGAGGTCGTTAATACACTCAATCAGCTCGAAGATCTCACCTCAGCACTTACACATACTTTTACTTACGCAAAATATAGGGTATTCACTCAATACTTAGACTCTGAAGAATTTGAGTACCATTGCTCTCTTCATTATTGTTGAAATCAGAAATGATCCTCGAATTATGTATTGATTTGTGTATTTATTGCCTCAGGTGATCTAATTTCTGCTTCAACCTACCTTCCCGATCTGTAGTTCTTTATTTTGTATAAAACAAGATAGTGGTTGATGAATTAGGATAGTGGCTGCTGTCCAAATACTTTCACCGAGCCTAGGCTGATACTATACGGTACTCCTTCTTCCACTAACAGTTGGAGATGTCGACTGAAAGACCGACGCCGCCTGACGGTTACGAACAGTTTGAAAGCGAAGACCCCGACAGCGACGTGCCGACCGTTGAACTCGGTCCCGGCGACGTGCTGGAGGGACTCGTTCTCGATCTCACCGAAGGGGAAGGAGAGTACGGGCCCTGGTACCGTCTGAAGATCAAGGACGAAAGTCGCGGAGTCGTGCGGTACTTCGCGAAAGACGAGGTGAAGCGCGCAGCTGCGTCCGACAGCATCGAGGTCGGTGAACAGATCTCAGTACCTCACAAAGCATCCTCGGCTAGCTGTTTCTGCGGCCTGAGTTCTGTGTCGAAGCGGTTGTACTGACGGTCTCGACGAGAGAATTACGGACGGATCGACGGAGAGCTGTCGCTGTCG
>Ga0306899_1000973_pt1 | contig 12154 bp, 17 predicted proteins | sample AntRauMFilla3764_FD_190407 | JGI IMG/M metagenome (GOLD analysis project Ga0306899, IMG submission 190407) | Saline lake microbial communities from Rauer Islands, Antarctica - Metagenome Filla 3 #764 (v2) (version 2) | ecosystem: Environmental > Aquatic > Non-marine Saline and Alkaline > Saline ... | reverse complement strand
GTGGCAAACACCGAGTCAACTGCCAGTTCTCCACGCACGGTGCGTAGTACGGTTGTTTGTGACTTAAATTGTCGGATTCATCTGGTGGCTAAAGCCACCAGTATTCTCCTCGAACCCCTATAAGCCATGATAAGAGGACTCCGCCCAATTACTTATCCACATGCGTAGCGAAAACGCAAATAAATTACCCATGCTCATAATTCATGGATTGTGGTCGGGGGATGCCTCTCACGAATACTCGTCAGAAACCCGTTGAACCGCCCGCTCAATGCGCCATCGAGGGAATCGCATCACTCACCGCATTCTTCACTTCAGCTCGGATCGCCTCCCGAAGAACGTTCATCTCAGGCATCTCACCGCCCTCACCCGCCTCGAACTCGTTCAACATCGCTTCTAACTCATCGAGACGTTCCAGAACAGCAGCGACATCCTCATTCTGCGCAGGCATCTGATTCACCAATCGAACCAAGCAGTCATTCCACGTCTCATCTTCCTGCTTCTCGTCGACGAGCAATTCACGGGTCTCATCACTGCACGGTACTGAGGTTCGTCCCATACCACGTCTTCGGATAGTAATTACTTAAATTCATGCAAACCTCCCCATCGACCCGTTCAAACGCAACTCCAGAAAACAGGATGTAGCTACGCTGACGCAGGTGGATTCGACCCTGCCATTGGCTCCACCCAATACGTTAACCGACCGTAGTACGTCTCTTCAGTACGCCGAATGAGGTCCTTTGCAAGCAACGACTGAACAACAGCCGCAATCGTTTCATCATCCCCTTCAATACACGACCGAAGCGAATTCTGCGGAACACCGCTCGTCTTCATGATGTAATCGTATGCCTGCCGTTCCGACTCAGACAACGTCTCACCATCCACCGCATCAACACGCTCAGAGTCTACAGACACACCCTCACCACGAGACTTGTCTTCACTACCCGCCGTAGACTCAGTAGAAACTGGCGTTAGAACGTACGTTTTCCGACCATTTTCCATTGTCTCTACACGATTAATGAGTCCAGCATCAGCAAGCGCTCGTGATGCACGCGTTCCGGTTCGACTCGCAACATCAAGTGTTTTCCACAACTCGCTTTGCGTGAGCTCTCCCCGATCGTAAATCAACTCTGCAGCGCGTTTCTGTGTCGGAGATAGGTGAACATCGTGCGATGGAAGATCAACTGATCCAATATCAGGGAGACGCTCCTGATCAGAACGCTCCGTATCTACACCTCCGGGTTCGGCATCTTCCGTCTCAATGAACGTGAGCAGATACGTTTTCCGACCATCACGCGTCGTTTCTTCCCGCTTGATAAGGCCTTTCTCAGCCAACGCTTGTGCAACACGTGAACCTGACCGGCTACCGATATCCATTCGCTTCCACAAATCGCTTTGATACAACTCTCCTTCATTCTCCAACAGAGAGAACGCAGTCTCCTGCAGTTCTGTCAACGTAGACGTCTCAGCCATAGTATGCAATATTTCCTATGAGGGTGAGCATTATATACATGCCGGGATCCATCCTGGAATCTCACCGCCTCCTCTCGATTTCACTCATCCACTTCTTCACGGAAAGAGCATTCCAGAAGCAGCTGGCGCAGCCGCGGTCCCACAAGCAGGAGTGAGGACCGCGGCGATCGCTGCCATCCCCTGGTCAGCACCGACGCACCAACACAGACAGTGAGAACTACGAGTGCATTCCAATGCCTGAAACCAATAACTCCCATCAGTACCAAGAACATCTCGGTTCATTCAGCAAGGCTCCAACACAGCAACCGCAAGCCACGTTCGATGACCCGCCGATCCCACCGAATCAAGACGACATCGAGTTAGTCACGCCAGAAGCCACGTTGAACGTGCTTCGTGACCCGGACAGCGATATTCGACAATGGCTGGCGTACATCGAGCAACAGTACACCCCGCCAGAACACACGGACACACTTCTCCTGTACCCGTGCGCTTCAGAGAAACCGATGTGCGACTCTCGAACGTACCAATCGCTCAGTAAAACCCTGTCACAGTACACTGAAGAACAGCAACGCCACATCCACGTCGTGACGGTGTCCGAACCGATGGGGCTCATCCCCTTTGAACTACAGGACGGTGAATCGTTCCTGTACGACAATCCTGGCCTGTTCGGTTGGTGGGTGAAGAAGGAATCCGATCATGACTGGAACAAGCACGCACAGGAACAATGCCTGCAGATCCTCGGTGACCACATCGCCGGGTTCCTACAACGAGCTATTGAACAAGAGTGGTACGACACTCGGATTGCGTGCGTGAGGCACGTCACAGCGTACGGGAACCAATCTGGTGACCAGACGCACCGGCAGATGCTCAGGCACGCTGAGCAAACCACCGACGCCCCACTTGACCTGCAGTGGTTACCGCAGGAAGACACGGTGCTTGCTTTGACTGATGAAGTTGGACCGATGGCGTGGCAAATGACCGGAGTGGCTCACGAAGCCGTACAGACTGAACTCGCGGAAACTCTGAGTGAAACCCTCCAGTGACTTGGCAGATAACTACGGAGAAACGAAAACAGGACTGATATACGGGAGCAGAATCTTACTTTCGCTATCCACGGGGTCATCAATGAGCACTACAAAACCTAATCAATCCGATATTCGAGCGTTTCAAAACGGTCATCGGGTTGTTGACGGGGAACAAGACCCTGAAAACCAAGACGAAATCATCGTTATTAACCAACCGAAAATCCCGATTAACAACTGGTACGGGTCAAATGACGTGCTCGTCGCGCATTCAAATCCAGACTATCCAGAAACGGATAACGCAGTCGTCACCGTCTACCGTGACGAATTCGAAGAAAAATACGGCGCTACTTACACTGGATCTCTCCCACTGCAAATCCGTGACGCTCACCGGCAAGACTTTCAAACGTACTCGTTCCCGGAATCGCGGCTTGAACCGGTTGCTCCCCCTGAACCACTCACTATCCCGTTAGAGAAAATCCTCCCGTCACCGTATCATGTTCGACAATTCACCATCGGAGAAAATGAAGAGCTCATACGGGAAATTGAAAGCCTCGGCCGTGTCTTCGGAACTATTCTCACCCGACCGAAGGAAGATAGCCCGTTCTTTGAGCTTATGAACGGCCATAAACGAATATGGGCCGCAACGATCGCTGAAGGAATCGAAACGGTTGATATAGAAATCCACCCGTCAACTAACCTGTGGGCTGCCCGGAAATTCGCCCGATTCCATCTTGAACACCCGGAGAAAAACACAGGTGCATACACAGGTTCACTGAGAGAAAAATCTATTGAACGGATGAACCACAACCTGGATAACAGCGCTCAAGCAGTCTTCGAAGTCATCGAAGGTGTTGACCCGCAAGAACCAACTGATACTCAACCGCTGGACGCGTTCGCGGAGTGACCCCCCCTGTTCGACACTATCCGCGTCATCGATTCCCGATAGGCTTTGTTCGTGCGTCCAAGAATAACTGGTGAGGACGCACTCACATGTTCAGCAAAACGCGGCAGAGAGTCGCCGGTCTCGTGAAATCTTTGACCGGGCGACTGCGCTCCGATGATGCCCCACCATCGGATGCCGACAAGACGGACACCGGCTCACCCCTCGACAATCACCGTTTTATCGGCAATCCGCGGACGCGAACCGACCTTGCTGATAACCGAGCGAAACGTCTCGTACGGGTGGCAGCGCGTCGAACACCGACAAGACACCCAACACAGATTGGCATGACTGAAACCCGTGACGAGATATACCACGTGCCAATAGAGGATGACGTTAGAGTCAAACACCGTGATTCTGAGGACTCCAGTATTCTACACGAAGGTGAAAAAATTGGTCTGCAACCGATCGTGTTTGCCCTGGACCGTTCAGGGTCCTTCGTCGGTGAGACGTCACCCCTCGAATCTGCCGAGGATTTCGTTGCAACCGCTGCACTCGCATACCAGAAAGCAGGGCACGGCGAAAACGTCGCTATCACTGAAGCCTACGACTGCGGAGTCAACGCGGTCCTCCCGTTTACGGACAACGTCGACGAACGTCTTGATGACGTTCTGACTGACGGGAAAGCCCACGGCAGCTCACCGATTGCCGATCTTATCGAAGCATCTGACTCGATGCCTGGTGCGACTCCCGAAACCATCGTTGTTTTAACACACGGCTACCCGGATCGCCCTAATAAGATGATGGACGCGGTGATGGAGGCAGACGCAACTGTTCTCTTCATCGGCGTTGACGAGATCTCATTCACCAACGATATGGGGATCATCGGAACGGGAAAACACTACACCACGATCTCCAGCGATACCGACGTACTGAACGCCCTATCCGGATTCTTCCAACGATAACAACACGATTACCAGCACCACTTACCCAACAATGACACAACAATCAATCGAGGCTGACGAGTCACCGTACCTCCAGTCTACGCAAGAAATCGTTGATCGATTCGATGAACAGACCGACCCGGACTACGTCTACGCGCTTGTTTCCGGCGGCGGCGACAGCGACACCGCCTGTGAAGTCGCTCAAGAATTCGGCATTGAACTCTCCGGCGTCGTTCACGTGAATACCGGGATCGGCATCGAAGACACACGCCGATACGTGCTGGACCGATGCCGGGAATGGGACATCGCGTTCCACGAACTCACCTCGATGAATGACGCCGATAACAAACGCTCGGATGACGGCGTCAGCATGCAGGAACGCCAGCAGGAAATCGAAGACAGCGTCGGCCTGGAACTCGCCCCTCACCCGTACGAAGACGTCGATACGAACTACTACGGTGTTCGTCGGGACAACGACGATTACGAGAAGCTTGTCCGGAAAATGGGGTTCCCGGGGCCGAGTATGCACTGGATAATGTACTTGGCGCTCAAACACAAGCCCATCAAGAACTTCGTCGAGTACTTCCACGACGAAGACGACGAAGTAGCCTTCGTCTCCGGTGTCCGGCAGAAGGAAAGCGACCGGCGAGCTGAAAACATGTCCGACGACGGTCTCTCTGAGAATTGGGGCGAATGCACTGTCGTTTCACCAATCGCAGAATGGAGCGAATCCGACGTCACAACGTACCGGCAGGACCGAAACCTTCCCTCCAACCCCGTCAGTGACATCCTCGGTATGTCGGGTGAGTGCCTGTGTGGCGCATTTGGTTCCAGAGATGAGTTCGAGGAATTAAAGAAGTGGGGGTTCTCGGATACTGCGAAGCAGATTGAACAGTTAGAGATGGAGCTGTTCAACGGGCAGGTCTCAAAAGGCTACGTCGCAGAAGAATACGCGCTGTGGGGACACGGGAATACACAGCAAATCAACGAATACCGTGGAGAGGAAACCCCGCAGATGCTGCTGTGCGCTGACTGTGACGACAAGTGCGACCCGGCAGTGATGAGCGAAGAAGAGAAAGTCTCGAAAGCAGAAGTTGCACTCGATAAGAACGCCCACTGTGAAGTGTGGGATCGGTGGTTCTACTGTCCAGACTGTCAGACCGTCTTCGATGACCCGATCGAACACCGGCAGACCGTGCACGCTGTCACATCAGGAGCACCGTACCTCGACCACGTACCGTGGGATATCCGTGAGATCAATACCAACGCGTCCGGCGCTGAGTTGACTGAGCCGGTGACCACGGACCCGGAAATGACGAGGGAACGCCGGATACGAGATTACGTCGGACAAACCCTGACATCCCCAACGCATACCTGTGAGTTCACACCAACGAATCAGCCCGGTGTAGAACACTGCAACGAGTGTGGAACATACAAACTCCAACCCGGTGAGTCGTTCACCGATATGATTGCCGACGCATCTGATGGGGCCTCGATTGAAGAACTCATGAAGATTGAGCCGGGTGTCCTCAGTACAGTCATTCCGAACGATAAAATCATAGAAACGAACGTGATTACCTCTGCAGATGAGTTGGAAACGGTTACAACGACCGATGAAATCGCCACGTTGCTCATCGAGCGTGTGAATTCTCTGACGAAATACCTCGATACAGAGCCTTCATTCGACCGGCTTGTCCGCGAGTCTGGTCTTGATGTCTTCCTGGACGAATTCGATCTTGACGCAAGTGATGTGCTTGACCCGGATGCGTGCTCCAGTATTCTGTCCGAACTCAACGATGCAGCTGCGGATGAGGAAGACGAGACTGGTCCGTTGCAACCGGCGTTTGACCCGGGACAGAAAAACATGGCTGCCTTCACCACGCAGTCACCCTGACTCACACGCATGCCTGCATCTTCACCCACACCCGTAGACGGAGAAGCAACACCGTCCATCCCGGAACTCATCAGGAAAGCGATTACGGACTTCACTGACGCAGAAGATCCGAACGACCCGGTTGAGATTAACGGCGGGTACTGCCGGGCCTTCGCCACGTTCGTTGTAGAGAACTACCCGGTGCCGGACGACATCGAGATCATCGATGCGTGGGACGTCCACACCTGGTTGAAACACGGTGAGACGCACTACGACGCAGAAATCCCGGACGGGACACCAAACCCGCATGACTTCCCGGTGTGGAACCGGCCGCTGGACGCACGACTCGAAATAGCGGGTGAGTCGTGCGACTGCCTCTCCGTATCCCGTCTCACTGAACAATGACGACACCACATCTTTCGTACTGGTCGGTTCGAACAAACAACTGGACGTTCAACAACACGAAAATCCGAGCATGGGTTGAATCGAAACTCCAGGGACGAACCCTGAACGCGTGCAGCGGTGTCTGTCAACTCGATCACGACGACGAGATCGTTCGGAACGACATTCAGGAAACCGTCACGCTGGATAAAGCCCGGACGATTAACGGGACTGACTACGACGCCGGCGAGACTGTCAGTACGAACACTGACGTGAACGTCCCGGTTGAAGACCTGCTGACGGTGTTCCCGGAGAACAGTTTTGATACGATCGTCTACGACCCGCCGTTTTCTCCGAATCAAGCCGAACAGACGTACGGCCTCGATGGCGTTGACGCGTCATCGGATATCCCGATTCCTGAAACGCTGGACCATCTGCTGAAACCTGGCGGACGAATCCTATTCTTCGGATTCACGTCCACGGTAATGCCGGATGAGTACGCGTATTCGATGGAGGATATCGCTCTGTGGAACCTGTTCGGCGGACAGTTCGACTGGCTGAGTGCCGAACTCCGGAAACCTGAGGCACCGACTGGCGAAGTTGAAAGAACGTCACCGGGCTCCGATGTGCTGTTCTCCGTTTCCGATGACGTACTGCCGAACACTGATGCAGACCAGTTCCCGGAGGTCACTGGAGCAACCGGTGGGAATGATGGGAACCCAATCTCGCTCACGTACCATCGGTATCCTGACGGAACTGACCTGCGAGAGAAAGCGTACGACCTGATCAACGACGAGTTGTCCGGACGGACGCTCTCGTTGACGCATGCAGACCCGGGATTCACTCATGATTCGCCGGTGGTCACGAACAGTCTTGACCGAGCCCCGGATGCTGACACGTACTTTGCTCCGCAACGTATCAGTGATGAGTTCGCTGATGAGCTCTTCAACACGGTCGTCGTTGACCCGTCTCCAGAAGCGTTCCAACATCAACTGGATTACTATGGCAGCAAGAACGTTGAGGTCAGCATCCTGAAGTACGAATCGCACCCGTTACTGGAAACATCTGGACGCATCATCCAACTCGGTCACATGGCGACGTGCATGAACGCTACGCTCCCGTACATTCGAGACGATATTGTGATTCTCTCCGCGGCCGATGCGCCGCGTGATTACATCATCACGATTGACGCGAAGCAACCGGAATACAACGGTGCGCAGTGGACCGTGGACTCAGTTCGTGAGACCATCAGTAAATCCCACGACCGGCACGCTGAGTCATGCCCGGCGTGTGACTCTGAGATCATCGGTGATGGGTACTGCCTGCAGTGCGGCGCTGATGTCGGAACTGAACACGTCTGCACGACGTGCGGGGAAGGCTCGTATCTCCACCCGGTATGGTACGTTGATTGCATCGAATGCGGTGCTGCGCCCGATAACTACTGTGTTGACCCGGAATCCGGTGAGATACTTCGTGAACCGCATCAGGCTCGCATCGAGTGGTACGAAGAAAAGCACGAGAACTGCGGTGATGACTCGAAGGGGATTCGTGAACCACCGGTTAGCCTCATCGAACCAGAAGAAACGGATACGGCACAAGCCTCTCTCGCCGGATTCAACGCCGATTAGGTACACGTCGTATGAACGAGCGATCCATCGAGGTCCCCACTGAGGATGGAGATACCATCACGATGACGGAATCAGAATGCCCGAATTGTGAGGAGACAGTCCCGTACGAGACGGGAGAATCCGGTGGGTGCCACAAGTGCCAGGCCAGCACGCCGTTTCAGCCAGTTACTGCAGGCGGGGAGTGAGCAACACGGCCCAATCATGAGCGACGGTGAGGGTACAGGCGGGAAGAGATTCGTGACACCTGTACGCCTCACCGTACAGCACACGCCGTTCACAGTCATCGAGACTGGATCAACACCACACTCATACCAATGCCCTCGACCACAGAAGAATCCGCTGAGAACCTTGCTGAGCTCGCTGACACGCTGTCAGTCCCTGATGGTTGGACTGTCACGCACAAAACCCCGAGTCCGCACATAACGAGCAACAATGGACCTGAACGCGTTGAAATAACACGCGAAGACCGGTTCGACCGAGATGACCAGTCACACGATGAGCTTCCGGTAACCGGCATCAAGGTCACTATCCGTGCAGATACGCATCGTGACCTGTACGAAACGGTGTGTACGCCGATGCTGAATACGGCTGAATTCTCCGGGAAGCGTCTGGTGATCTCGAAGTTAACCGAGGCGACCGAATGGGCACACCGGATGATTGCTGCCGTTGAGAACACCCCGGCCGGATGGGTGATTCTCCCAACGGATAGCCTGGAGATGAATCGGTGGATGACACTGGATGGACGACACGAAATCCAGGTCTGGCAAGACGACCGAGATAACTTCGAACCACGCAAATACCGCGTCATTCAACGCGAATCGAATGAATACCGTTCAGATGAACGAACGACTCGCCGTGAGGACCTCAACACGGACGATCTCTACGATACCGTGATGAACGTGCTGGCAGAGACGTACGTTCCGAAATCGAATAGTATTCAGAACCCGCCGAGAATGGCGTAATAAGGGAGTAATCATGGCAACGAGACCAATTGACTGTAACGGGTGCGGGGAAACGTTAGAAGACGGGTATCCGTGTGAAGAGTGTGGCGCGGACCCGACATTCCAATCGGATTCCCCGGAGGAAACCCGACGTATCCTCACTGAGGAACTCGGGTTAATCCCACCTGGTGAAGACGATGACGTTGAGGATGATCTATGACGTCCACGATTCCGAAACCGGTGCCGTCTGAAACCACGACCGTAACGAGCCCGTCCGGTGAGCCGGCGAAGATTCAGGAGTTCAAACTGAATCATCCGAAGAATTACTTGGCCGTCCCGCTCGCGGTCGTAGCTGACGGCGCAACTGATGCGTTGATTCGTGAACACGCTGTGAATCTTCCACGCCGAGCACGGCGTGGAGCGGAGGAAACCGGACTCATCGCTGCCACGGGCGACGTGACGCCGCTCGGTGAGGCAGTGATAGTCACAGCCCGCCGTGTCCACGGAAGCCCGCGAGAGGCCTTGCACGCCTTCGAGGACCTGCACGGTTCTCCGAAAAGATTCACTGACGTGCACCCGGAATGGCAGGCGCTAACTGAGCGCCTAGCATTCCAGTACGAGCCGACGATGCACCTTGTTGAATTCCTGCGTCAGCAAGGCGAACTCCAACTTCACGAATTGACGTGGTTGCTCTGGAAGCGGGAACCTGAACTGGCGAAAACGGTTTTCCTCCACCCGTCCACGGTCGAACAACACGACGTTGGTCCTGATACGCCGCCGACCTCAGATATCGTGGCCTCGTCGGACAGTTACCGGTCAGAGTCAACGTTTCAGTTCAAGGCATTCCTGTATCACTGCGGGATCGTCGATTCGCGTGGGGATTACACCTCACGATTGGAACCGGAACAAGATACGTGGAGCCTCTCAGAATGACTGCCGAGACAACGTTAGAAGAGGCAGTCAACTCGTGGGGTGCCGAGCCCGATAACGACGACCGCGTCATCGAACTAGTGAAACGTCACGGAGTGTACGACGCGGAGCCACTGGCACATCATTCAGTTCCGATTCCGAAGACGGAAAGCATGCGCGTGTACACGCCGGGTGATGTTCCAGAAGAGGTATTAGAGACGCTTGCAGCGTTTGTTCGTGAGTATCGACCGAGCGCAATGGAGTGTTATGCGAACGCTGCGGAACTTGCTCGGTTTGATTCTCGATTCCAGTACATCGAAGGTGTAACAGCGAACGCAGAAACCGGAAGCGTCCATAACCACGCCTGGAATGTGATTAACGGGACACCGGTTGACGTTACTCGGTACAGTGACGAACGATACGGTGTTCATATTCCGAACGCAGTTCTTCGTGAAGCGCTTCCGACCCTAGAATCTGCGAATCAGTGGAATATCTTAGAGAACGAGGCAGTGCCGACAAAACTCCGTCCCCCATACGACAATGACAACTGAACCACCCGCGAATCAACGAGTAAGAGAGTAACCATGCACGATGATACACTTGTCTGCACGTTCTGTGACGAGATTGTTCGAACAACGCACGGCTACGACGGGTACGTCGCTCGATGTTCCTGTTCACGTTTCGCACTCCAAGCTGGTAGTGGCGAGAAACCAAGGACGTGGGAACGGCTTGAGGACCTCCTGAATCCCTCTGATTTTACAGTCGAGAACGACTGGTCTGATGGGAATGGAGACGTTGATTCGATAATCTGTACCGTTTGCGGGACTGACGAAGCGACGACGGTCGAAATCGATGAGGCACCGTTGGCACCACTCGATGTCAAAATCATGTTCAAGTGCTCAAATGAACACCATCGAAATGACCGGGAGCTCACGGAAACAGCGTACTACAATGAGCATGAGTACGACGCTGAGAAACTAATTGACTACTGTGCTGATGGCAGTGATTCAAATGACTGAACCAAACCCTGATACGAACGAAGTTGAACGCGTTATTCCTCTCACCAATGAACATCTGACTCACATGGAGTGTGATGGTGATGCCATTACGTTCCACTTCGATCACGCGGCATCTGTTACGCTTGTCGCTGAACGATACAAACGGGAATGGGTTGAACACGATCGTCCTGAGAAAGCAGGAGACGTGTTCTTCCTGGATAGTGACCAGCAACGACGCGTGAAATACAGTCAGCCCGGATTCATCGTCGGATCGAATGTCCGACTTATCCGTGAAGCATCAGCAACCCACTCGGGAGACGCGACTACGGAGACAGCACAATGACAGAGACGAATGATGGAAACGAAGAATTAGGAAGTTCTGGTACGGTCCCATTTCCTGATCGAAGTGCGTTAGGGAAACTGAGAGCGCTTATCGCACTGCCGTTCTTCGGTGCCGCAGCGTTCCTCACCCCGACTATATTTGTCCCGTCTGGCGCACTTATAGGTGTGTAAATCAAGTGACGGCCTTCACCCTCGGGGACAAGCCCCGAGGCACTCGGCCTGCTCCGCCGGTAGATGACGTATTCATCATCGCAGATGCGCTTGACATTGAAAATCCAATGCAGCAATCTGCGTTTGACTACATGGACGTCGCTGATGACCTCTCTTCAGACGGGTCATGGATGATTCAGTCGCCAGAAACGAATGATTCGGTTTGGTTTGAGTCTCACACCGCAGCCGATGCACGCGATATCAAAAGCATCGATTCCGCTGAAATCCTCGAATTCCTGCATACCTCGGACAGTACGGTGAAAGCCCGTGAAATCGCTGACGCGTTTGATCAGCCTATCAGTACTGTGCGCGATCGCTTACGGGCGCTTGTTGACTCCGGTGATGTTCAACGCCGGAAAATCAGTGGGAACACGGTCCTGTATGCGCCAGCACCAGACTCCATCCCGGAATATGACTTGTTAGACGATCGGGCCCGGGAATACCTCTTGCATGGCGTGGTAGAAGAGACTGAAGCGAACGAAATCAGCCGGTTACGTAAGCTACCACGGTCTGAAGGCCGTGGCATTTCCCCGCTGAAGCGGTTTCCTGCCAC
>Ga0306899_1000965_pt1 | contig 12246 bp, 11 predicted proteins | sample AntRauMFilla3764_FD_190407 | JGI IMG/M metagenome (GOLD analysis project Ga0306899, IMG submission 190407) | Saline lake microbial communities from Rauer Islands, Antarctica - Metagenome Filla 3 #764 (v2) (version 2) | ecosystem: Environmental > Aquatic > Non-marine Saline and Alkaline > Saline ... | reverse complement strand
TGACATTTATAGCAGCCGTTCTAAATCCTGTATCGTACATAGCAATCGTGACATAATACATGAATAAAAAAATTAGAAATAAGCCGTCCAAGTGGGCGTTTCAAATTTGAATCGACGAACTGTATCACGAGAGTATCATGTAAGAAAACGTCAAAGATCAGCATCGATTCGTCGCGCGTCGTAAAAACGAAACAGAAGTATGCCGGAAACAGGAGGACGCGCGCCAGAAACCAGACGAAACACATCAGGAGGCCGTTGCATAGATACAGTCGGCCGGCCTTATGACCCGTGGCGTCCAATACCCAGCGCAGGTTGATGAACGGCGTGGTGACCTCGGTGAGAAGCAGGCACGCCACGTGGAGGTGGCCCAACCCGGTACACAGCGCCGCCAGAAGACACAGCGCCGCCAGGAGGTGATGCACGCACATTATGGGTGACCGAAGCTCTTTCGTCCTCAGGAGCGTCCAGGTGTCAGACAAAAAGTAAGCCGCGGACACGCATAATGCAGCCTGACTATCGTAATTTTTGCGAGCGATATACGGCGCTCCTTCTCCGTCTGCTGCTGATGATTCTCGCATTATACCGACCAAGGCGCGCGCGGCGAGCACCACGGACACCACGGCGTGCACCGTGGACACATGGAGCGTGTGCCACGTCGCCAGCCTCGAGGACGCCGTGGCTGTAGTCGACATGCCCAGCTGCTTTTGTAGGCGGATCGGGGTGAACGCGTGCGAGAGGAAGATCACGGCGTGATAAAAAAGGACCGTCCCTCCGAAGTACAAACACGGTACTAGAAATGACGATGACATCAGTCGTGACACAGAACGTTCGTGAATAAGAGTACTACTAATACTTCGATGGTTGGACGGTCGATCGATCGTTTATGTTCCGTCTTATTTTACCCTATATACTCGAAGAAATAAGTAATGAACATGGGGTCGTAGCTCTAATGGTAGAGCGATCGTTTCGCATACGATAGGTTCGGGGTTCGAATCCCTGCGACTCCAACGGCCGTGTGTCGTGGTGTACTGGTTTTTTGATCGAGCGACTTTTCGTTTCTTGTTCTTTTTACCGGTCTGCTTCCAGCACTTCTTCGTTGTTCATCACCACGTCCCAATAGCTTGAGTACACGTCGCTGCCTTCGATCTGCCGGGGCGTGTACCCGTACAAGAGCGGGTCCAAGCCCCTGGCCTTCATTTCCACGCGTTTCACGTCCTCGACCAAACTGATCGGCGCGGCGTAAATCCCTTGGAGGGAGCAGAAGACGCTGGCGGCTATTTTTTCGGTCGTCAGGAGAGGTACGTGCGGTCCTTTGTAGCCGTTACGGGACGACTTGGCGTGCCACTTGGCCTTCCTGATGCGCGGAAAGGTACGAACACCTTCGTACAGAGTGGCTCCGGCGGTATACGCGATGAGTGTCGGATTTTTTCTGATCAGACTGCCGATCGCAGTGACTGCAGCTGCAGGAAGAGCCGTTACGAAAGGCACGTGAAACATGTTGTTGGCCGCCGTGTTTTCCTGTCTTTTTGGGGGGCGTCAATCGTCTTTATGCGTTCCTGCCAGAATGACGGTGTGTGATTTCCGTGGATTCTGATCAGCGGGGAGCACCATGTACCTCGTCTCGTCGAAGAACACGCCCTTCAGGAGGTGGTGCAGTGTCTGAAGACCCCCCGCTATAGAGAATACGCCTACATAGTATCCATCACGTCACGAATGAATCATGTTCCATTTTTTCCTAACAAAGGTGTAGGTTAGACATCCAATCTCTTTATTGCTTCACAGACGACATGGTCGGGGGTGCGGACGCGTTCATGGACGCCGCTGAAGCAGGAGACGTCGCCACGATGAAATCCATGTTGGACAACGGATCGTCCGATGGCATCGAGCACGACACACTTCCCATGGACGAAGCCGCCTGTCATGGACACCTGGAGGCTGTCATTTGGCTGCACACCCATTGCGACGGGGGGTGCACCACAGACGCGATGGACATGGCCGCAACCAACCGCCACTTTGACGTGGTGAAGTGGCTCACGGAGAACCGCGACGAGGGATGCACCAATGACGCGTTCGTCAGACTCGGGGGATGTGACGAACTCGGACAACGGATATGGGCTTGGCTCAGAAGATACCGACCTGCCGATGAATTTCGCAACGCAGACGGTTCATTCTTTCCAATTTCAGCCTACGAAGAATCCTCAACTGACTCTGAAGACGTATGATGTGATCTACCGGATGAGGAAGCAGAGACGAAGGCTGAACACGTCATGCATGCGATGACTGCGCGAGCTCTATCCGGATCAACATCAGAGCTATCCATCGTTGTCCCATTTTCAATGAGCGCAAGTGTACGAACACATAAATCCATTACCTGTCATTACAATTATCGTCATCTTTTTCCGACACGCTGTCGCTACTGCTATTACTTCCGCCGTCAACGTAATAGCTTTTTACTTCGTTTGAATCAGTGTCGTCACTGCTCTCGTCATAGTCCGTATATTGAACGAAAGGTATGAGGCGATCGAACACGACTGTGTCGTACTGGTCCGTCCCGATCCATTCCCGGCATCCGCTGCAGCTCCCGTACGACAGGCTCAGCTTGAAGTGGCGCCCGCGGAACTTGTACCGCACGCACGTCCGCCCCTGATTTTCTCCGTGGACTTTGGTCGACAGCATCTCGACATCGTCGTCGAATATGAGAGGAAGCAGCATCGACATCTGTATGTCGTCATCATCTCGATAGTATTGCGATTTTGGCTTGTTTTCGTCCCTCCACTTGACGATCGCGTCTGATTTCGACAGCACGCGGTCTCGGAGGTCCGCGTTCGACGCGTGCGCGTCCCGGAGCGTCAACGTCGTTTTCACACCACTCATCAAGTAGGGTTCGAGCGTGATCACACGGAGGGGGGGGTTTATGTAGACACGTCGAATTGAAAAGCATATGGTCATGACCTCCGCGTGTGGTATGAATAGCTCTCGCTCGGAACAATACCTGCTTCCATGTCCCTGAATTCGCGGATCAACCTCTTCCTCCCTATCGCATGGTGAGGATCGGATAGGAGGGAATCCCATAAACGCTGGATGCGCCGTGCCGCAAACGAACGCTTCGCCGATTCTACCAGCCTAAATTCGTCAACTACATCTCCGTCAGAAAGGATTGGTATGTGTATCTCTATGGACCCGATCACGACGGGCGTTTTCGCGTAGTCGACATACGTGTAAATCCCGAGTCGCATCGCATTGAGTAACAGTTTCTTGAAATTCCACCAGAAAGTCGTATCACGCCCACGTTCTCTACTGGTTGCCATGAGCGCCAGAAAGTGAATGCACACGTAAGTTATTTCGTTGTCATTCGCTGAACGAGTATTGATGACAATCTTCTTTCTGTCGATAAGACTACAGGGTATATTGTCTTTCGTCGCTTCTTCGATACGAAACGCGTCATCGAAAAATCGTTCGTGTAAACGTGTCACAAACGCACGGTAGTCGCGATCGTGTTGATGGTTATTCTTCTGGCGAAAAACAAAATTGACCAACCGACAAAGATTGTCGTGAATGTGCGCCAATCGGTGGTTTTGGGTATCATACCGTTTCTTCTTCTGGCCAAAAACACTGTTGACCAACCAATGGATGTTGGCGTGTATGTAAGCCGATCGCAACATGGAAGAGAGGGGAGTTGGGAAATTCGGCCTCATCCTTTATGCCGATCACGTACATCGTGTCTCTGCGTATTTTCTCGCGTTCAAAATCCGATACATGGGACTGTCCACGTATTCAACTTTATTGTATCGACGCGACTTGAAACGATGTTCGATGTCTTTTACGGCGTGAACGTCGGCTCCGTAGAGATCTATCAACACCTCCACTGCCTCGTACAGGTCCTCCTCCGCTGCTTTGCGCAGAGTCTCGTCGTCGAGAGCGTGCACATCGGCTTTGAATCTACCGATCAGCAGGTCCGCCATGCGGATGAGCGTCTCGGACGCGGACTTCCGCAACTGCTCGCGACTGGTCTCGTCTCCGTTGGAAAAAAATCGCACCGCGTGCATCTCGCTCCCCGCGGAACAGAGCGCCTTACCGTCGCGCGCGTCGGCTCTGAACCGGACGAGGAGCATCTCCGCCATCTCGACGTCTCCTCGGCGACAGGCGTTACACAGGGCTTCTCCGTCGCAAGCGTTCACGTCCGCTCTGTAGCGCGATAGCAGGAGCTCAGCCACGCGCGCGTGCCCGTTCATGACCGCGGACCGGAGGGCTTCGTCGTTCAGAGCGCGCGCTCCCGCTCCGAATCGATATATGAGCATCTCCACGATATCTGCGTGCCCGCACGACGCCGCTACGCGCACCGCTTCGTCCTTCCTGGCGCGCGCTCTGGCTCCGAATGTGCATAGCGTTTCTACGACGCGTGCGTGTCCTTCGCGGATCGCCCAACGCAGAGCACGCCCTTTCGCGGCCGAGACTCTCGCGCCGTGCTTCGACAACAGGTCATTTACCGTCCGCACGCGGCCGTTGCGCGCCGCCCAGCGCAGCGCCGCGTCGTCGCCGCTATGCACGTCCGCGCCGCATTCCTCGATCAGAAAGCGGACGAGTGATGAACAGGTCTCTTCGTCGCATGTATATGAACCTGAACGCGCGACCGCGCGGAGCGCGTAATCATTTCTGGACCGCGGATCAGCGCCGAAGTTGCGCACGAGGCACTTGACGACGGACTTGTCCCCGTGTTCGGCCGCCCGTCGCAAGGCGCGGCTCGGCCCGCCTTCTTTGCAGCGTTCGACCAGAACGGACGCTCGCAGATGGGCGTTACCGCACCACTCGTCGCGAAACCTTCCGTCGACGCAGATCAGATCCAGACACGGGTGGTGGCGGCAGTGGCTGTGATTATGTTCGCCTGAGGAACGCCCCATACCCCATCCGGTGTCGTTGTCTATGGCGACCACCCGGAGGAGTGTGGACAGCACGTTCAAAGGCAGGTCGTCGATAATGTTCATTCGTACTGGTCCCTCCTCCCTCATCTGACTGTCATTATCCTATTCTTAGCTCGAGCCTCCATCTTATGTACCGACCAGGGTAGTACAATACTTCCGGGGAGTTCGTGATATCAGACAATTCGCGAGTTTTCCAAAGGGTGGTACCTGCCGGAAAATACAGGAAATCGTACAAATGAGTCGGTTTACGACTTTCCCCGGAACTATTGTACTACCCTGGTACCGACGTGACTCGATCTACACTCGGTTGACATTCGAATCGAACTTGTTTACGCTCCATTCCTTTCGAGATCTCGGATGCCGTAAGTAAATTTCACCGATTACAGTCGTTTTCAAAATTATATTGGACACTCGTCCTTACATTTTTTTTCTACTATAATATCGAATGAACGATCTATTTTTAAAATGCGCCGTACGTACGATGTACATGTCGTTTTCACCGCCGTCAAAAAACACTTCCAAGGGTGTAGCTTTCGAGAGGTATCTTCCATCACGGGAGTCCCGAAGTCGACGATACACTATTGGGTGACACGACTCGGTAGAGTTTTTGAACACAAACGTTCACGAAGGATACAATACGACGTAAAAAAGAAGAAACGAGACCAACTACGCGATGACGTACTTGAACAACTTCAATCGTTCCCTTTTCATACGCTCGCGTCGCTTAAACGAGTTATTCAGACTGATATGTCGCTATCCTCTTTGTGTCGCGTAGTGAGTGATTTACGATTCTCGTTCAAGAAAGTGTCTTGGAGGACGGTTCCTCGAAACATGGAACTCGAACAAATGCAGTTCAACGATAGAGTCCACGCCTTGTTACGAGATGGTAAGCATATCGTCGCAGTAGATGAAACCGGGTTCATTTCGAATGACATGCCAACCAAAGGGTACTCAAAAACAGGATCACGTTTACGACCAGTCATGGTTCGACCAAGACGTACAAAAGCCTCGTGTGTCATGGCTATCGACACGATGGGTAATATGATTTACGATGTTCATTCGGGTTCTGTACGTCCTGACGACGCTCGATTGCGGTCAATGTGTCGGATTGGAGAGACTGCCGGAACAGTTGCCGAACGGCCTGACGACGCTCGATTGCGGTCAATGTTATAAACTGGAGAGACTGCCGGAACAGTTTCCGAACGGCCTGACGACGCTCGATTGCAGGAAATGTTTCAGACTGGAGAGACTGCCGGAACCGTTACCGAACATCCTGACGACGCTCAACTGCAGTTGTCTCATACTACTGGAAAGACTGCCGGAACAGTTGCCGAGCAGCCTGACGACGCTCGATTGCAATCACTGTTATAAACTGGAGAGACTGCCGGAACAGTTGCCGAGCAGCCTGACGACGCTCAATTGTCGTTACTGTACAAAACTACCGACCAGTCTGACGGCGCTCTGTTCGAACTGGAGAACCTTCTTCAACGCCCTGAAGGCCTGGTGGATGTAAAGTAAGAAGGTGCATAATGGTTTGATTCGAGCGGTGGATATTATCATCCGGTGTTCCGATGTCGAGCTCAGCCTCCCGCGAACATTATGCTTTTAGACCGAAGTCGTGAGCCTTATATATTCCGCTAACTCTTGCGCACCGTCCCTCCTTTCGACGTCCAGTTCTTTTTCTTTTCTAGCACGCCGTGCATGGCTGGTCTCGTCCCTTTTTCAAAAGATTCAGCGGCGAGTGCTTCGGTTACGCAAGCTACCATTCCGTCTGGACGTGTGCTGACCCCCAACGACAGACGTGACAAGTCGTCCGTGCAGGTAGGGAGTTCGTAGTCGAGAGTCGGGTTGTCAGGGTAAAGACGACATGCGCAATTGCACGACGGAGCGCTCAAAGTAGCAGAATTCGAACATCACGGACGACACGTCAAAAATCACGACGTCCGCGAAAGGGAGGATGTAAGGCGTCCTCCCTTCCACGCTCCCATACTCGTTTCCTATTCCGATTCCGATTCCACAGGAGCGCTTCAGGGCTCCTTCGAGGTGGGGAGAATGCACCACGTTCGCCAGGAGCATTACGCACTGCCTCTGCTCTCCTTCCGCATCGTCGTTCATCGCTTCAACAACGCGCGTGCGCATTTCTTGTGCGGATGTGCACCTGACGAGCTCGAAACCCGCCCGGACGAGGTAGGGCTCGAGCACCCAGAACACGTCGCGGTGTTTCGCACAGGTACAGTCTAGGAGGAGCCATGGTCAATACACACGTGTTGGCTGATTCCGTATATATACGGTTTGAAACCGTATATTTCCACGATCAGGGTATAAGGCTAAAGCGCAATCGGCGGATTGTTAAGTATACGGTATCTGCCAACCCTAGTGTCTAACGCCGAGGTAAGGGAACCGATAAAAATTTGATCCAATTTTGCAGGAACGGGGGAATGTCCGTCGTAGTGCATAATTTGTCGTAACTCGTTCTCTACATTTCTTCAGACAAGGAGATATTTCATAATGCGACTGGGCTTACCTACGGTAACGTCAGTTGTCGTATTCCTTCGAAACATTCCCTTCAGCGTAACGAACCTCTTCAAAAAGGACGATCCCGTCGTATCGCGTTCGAGCAGCATGTGCTGCGTAGTGCGACAAGACGATTACTGCTTCGGTGGACCTGACGATCGATGGGCTCGGTTTCTTTGCGGCCAAAAGTGTATATCGTGCGAAAAAGACCCCCTCGTCTGTTGTTGTGGCGCACCCTCCTTCATGACATTGAAAGACGTATATTCAAACGAATCTGCGTTCGACCAAAAACAACGACCATAGCCATCCGAAGCGAGAATCATACCACTAGACCAATGCCCCGAACTACATCCTCTCACTCTTCTGCATCAGGTGAAGTGGAAGGGGATGAGGGTGTTCAGGGAGGGGGCATGCGGGAATCGAACCCGCGACCTCTCGCACACTCGAACTATATACTTTTTTGCTGATCGATCCTTTGGTCGACGATGCAGTATTCGTGATTACATGGGATTTATACATCAAAAAAGTATGAGTAAAACATGTTCATGTAGGCATTTGATCGTTGTGACGTTGGGAGTCCGAATCCTCTGAATGCACAGCGTGATTAAAAAAACCTGACGATTTGTTTCTTTATGAACTACAAACAGATTCGGAGGGGGTCGGAAATGAATCAACTGACTCCTACGAAGACATCTCGGACATCCTTTCCAGGTTGCTCAGGAAGGCCGAGACCTTAACGCTGTCACCCTCGAATCCTTTGATGGTCCTCATCATGATGTACACGTCGGGGTGCAAATTGCGCGGGTACTTTTTGCAAAACGATCGAGCCGCCTTGTATCCGACTTCATCTCGGAGTATGGCGGACGATGTATCTCCTCCGCCGTTTGTGGTCGCCTTGGACTTCTTGGAGCATGGGAGATCGGCCTCAGACTCGTCTTCAGACTCTGGCACCACCTTCTTCTTCTTCTTGGGCTCCGCCTTCCTCTCTTCGCGATCCCGCTTGCGCTTCTCCTTCTCCAGCGCACTTTGGACGAAATCCTTTTCGGACATTTCAGCCTCGATCACTGGTCGAATCTTTTCAATCTCCGAGTCAAACCACTTTCGGACAACCTTGCGGGGCTTTTCCTCGCCGATGAACTCTTCCAGCTTCATGCCCTTTGGCTTCGGCTTGTCGAGCTTCATTTTCATGAACATCGCCTTGATGTAACGACCTTCAGAGGTATCGTCTTCCAAGAGGGACTTTCCCAGCTTGTTCATAAACCTCATGTAAATTGAGCTCTTGATCGTCGCTAAAACGACGTGATGTCCGCCTTCTTGCTCGCTGTACTTTTCGACGAGTGGCAAGGCCATCTCGTCGAGTAGGAGTTGGTACATGATGTTAAACACGGCAGCGCAAAAGGTCTTGGCAGGGCCGGACAGCTTCGAGGGCGATTTCTCAGAAGAGACGTCATCGACTCGTTCGACATCGACTTCATCAGGGGACTCAATTCCGCTCATGGTCTTCTCGTCCTTGGAGGTGGCGTCTTCGGACATGGTCTTCGAGCAGGTAGGCAGGTAAGGTGTATGTCTTTAATTGTTTTGGTCTGGTTAGATGTCGAGTAGCATTATAACCGTCCCTCAACGTCACTCAAATAGCGCGTCAATTTTTTTTGTGAGATATCCCTCTCTCTTCGGTTAGGTAAGAAAATGTGACAGGCGCTCGAGCGACGATCCGCCTCGACGCGTATCTCTCTCGCCAGGCGGATCTCCTTCGTTCCCCGTTCTGACGAAGCCGTCCGTCGAGAACGATGCACTCGGTCAAATGGATTTTGAAACCACCACTTGTTTTTTTGGAGTCCTTCGAGTATGAAATCCGCGTCCAAAAAAATTGAAGGCCTTTGAACCACCGTCGCTAACACTCGCAAATATGATGGATCGAACATTCTCCATGGGATCATCGGTGCTGCTTATCTCGGTGACGAGCTGCCTCCTGGATCACGTGTTTTCACTGGTCTTGGGTGACGCCGTCATCCGCCTGTCCGTTCGATTCTTTGACGGACGATCATCGTCGTCTGATGCTCCACTGGTCGTGTTCTTAGTGACGAAACATCTGTTCATAAACGCTTGAATGTGGACGTTATTCGTGAAGTATTCAATGATGGCCCGAATCGGTCGAATGATGGACGCTTTCAGAATGGCGACAGCTGTTCCTGCGGCATCTCGTTATTCGATCACCCGACAAGAGAAGAAAATACCTCCTCCCCGACAGCGACAAAAGCAGAAGAGCAACGGTCATCGGATGTCGACCTCGGCGTCAGCTTCAGCGTCACAATCCAGTGATAATCGGATACTCTGTAAACTCGAACGATCGAATACAGCGCCACGATGAAGGTGTCGAGCGGCAGGTTACTGACGATAACTCTGACCCTCTTCCTCGAGGCCATGCCCTCGACGGCTTTGGAAAGGGCGGACGGCCAACACGACATCCCTTACACCTGTGACGCGACCATTGCGAAGATGTTCGTTCACAGGTGCCGGCCCATCACCCGTGACGAAGACATAGTGCAGGTCAGGTGCGACAACCGAAACACGCCCGGATTGATCCCCGGACTGGCGCCCTTGGTGTCTTTGATTTCCGGCGCTTTCAATCCGTGGTGGATTTCGTGGAACGCACTGTACGATTCCGCCGGATTAATGGTGCAGATCGCCGCTCTCGTGGTCGTGAGGACCACGTTTCCAGCCGACATGGCTCGTCTGACGGTGATCATCTCCTGCGGCATATCGATGGCGCGCAGCCTGACGTTCTTCGCCCTGTGCCTCCATGGCACGAGGTTGGCCGTGCTGTACGGGCTGTTCTTTGAAGATAGCGGATCATCGTCGACGTTTGCCCTATCTCGCTTCGGAAATGCCTTCCGCCAGTTGTACCGAGCTTATACCAGGGCGTACGGCAATCTCCCCATGTCTCACCTAAAACGTTGGACCACGTCCGTCCCCCTGTCGAGCGAGCAGCCGCGCCAAGGATATGATATCGATGACGAGAATGACGACGGCGCCACTAATGTCGGAGTTCCTTCACGGATTACTCGACCTCAAAATAATCGATCCCGGCGACCCGTCAACAGCGGGCAGATGTCCATCTTGAATGATCAGGATGATTGGAATGTCGGTATCGAGGCGGCGGAGGATCTGCCGCGGCAGCGATGCCCCTGTCGAGCCAAGAACTTGGCGAAAAATATGCCATGTACCAGCGCCGGGACGAAGATGCGCGACGGAGTACCGGTGTGCAGCAAGCACGCTAACGCGAAGAACTTTGAGGTTTACTCGTAGATAGGGCGCGGCCCCGTTTTTCGATGATTTTCATTTTTTCGACAGAATTAATATCCGATCAGTATTTATTCATCGTCATTATTGGCTTCAGCCGCCGTAATGTCTTCATCACCACCCCAGTCTCATCCCTTGTCTGAACGAGAAATAAGAGAAATAGATATACGAGAAATGTCGCTACCATCGTCAAGCACCGTGGTGGAAGAGTTCAGACAAGAAACAGAAAAGGGGGGTGTCGTCCCCTCCTCCTTAACGATCGATATACCTTTGTCGTCCTCTGCACCTCCTCAACCATCGCCCCCCCGAACGTCGTCGTCATCCCTTACGTCTTCATCTCCGTCTCTCAAAGACCACGTCTTCATCTGCGCGTACGCACCGAACGCGTCCGTATCAGATTACGCGAAAGCGGCCAGCGTCGGGTGTACGGCGTTCGAGCTCGAGCTCGAACCCGCTGGTCCATCGGACGTCATTCCAGAAGGAAGACCGGGGAACACACCGCCATTGATACATGATAATGACAACAACGACATCCGGTTGGCAGTGTCCTCGAGGCAGGGGCAAGGGTGCGGGACCGGCTGCTGCTCAAGGGCGCCCGTATTAGAGGACGTCCTGGTGGAAATAGCGGCGCGACTGCAGATCCGGAAGTACAGGCTGAAAAAGGAGCGTCTCAAGACGATGGCCACCATGAACAATAACAACAATAGTAACAGTCGACATTTAACGATGTGGACATCTCGGAAATACGCTCAAACTTTCCGTCGCCATTCCTCGAGCGCCAGGGATCCGCCCGTTTTCCTGTTCATCAAGCACCACTGGGACCAGAGCCGACAGGACCGCCTGCTCCCCAAAGTGTGCTCGCAAGTGTACTCCGCTTTCGGGAAGAACAACGTTTTCCAGTGGGACGTCGAGTCCGACCGGAGCCTCTGGTATAACACCATGTACGAAGAGGCGCGGGGGAAGGTGTTCATCGTGTCCTGTACGTCGGTCACGCACGGGTCCGTCCCGGACTGGAACGCCGCCGTCTGTGACTCGCTGCAGTCCCGGTTCATGCTGGACGTCCCCGCCACAGGTCCCAACCTGGAGGCGGTTCGGGACATCAAGGCGGCTTGCAAGAAAAAGAGAGAAAGCGACGATACCACGGTATCTATGACGGCGGGTGGCGTCGTGGTCCGCGTGTGCTTCCCTCCCAGCTCCACCTGCTCGCTCAGCTGCAACCTGTGCCGCGATCTGCGGAGCGCGGTCGGAATGGTCGATGGCATGGAGAAGATGCATAGGTGGATCCCGTATGTGAATTTCCTGAAGGTAGACGTGAGCACCAGGTACGGCATGGCCGTAGCGGAAGGGTTCATTAAGAAGATCGTCACACCTTTATGAGATTATATGGTACACTTCGTCAAAAAAGAAATGAAACGACTTATTCTAGCGTTTATCATCCTTTTTTCACAGCGGATTCTCTATCGCTGGTGCTTTTAGCACCAGCATGGCGTTTAGCCTTCGACGTCATTGGACG
>Ga0306899_1000964_pt1 | contig 12253 bp, 16 predicted proteins | sample AntRauMFilla3764_FD_190407 | JGI IMG/M metagenome (GOLD analysis project Ga0306899, IMG submission 190407) | Saline lake microbial communities from Rauer Islands, Antarctica - Metagenome Filla 3 #764 (v2) (version 2) | ecosystem: Environmental > Aquatic > Non-marine Saline and Alkaline > Saline ... | reverse complement strand
AACAACGCGTGCACATCAGGGTCTTTCCTGGCCAGCCTACATAAAAGTACATTCTTCTGCTTCTGCGTGTACACATGCTCTGTCCATCGCACGTGTATTCTATACTGTATGCAGGACCTCACGAGCATGCAAGGGCTGACCAGCCTGGAGAGCCTCCTTAAATGCTTGCTGCTTCTCTCTACACACTGAGTCAAACCAGGGGGGGCTGTGAGCGCCACGCCGCCTAGCACGCAATGGCCCACACACACTGCCCGGGCCAGCCATGCCCACTCAATAATCTCCAGCGGCTTGCATAATCATTGAGCGCAAACAAAAAACATGCGCCCTCATGATCACCTCTGTCAATGGCCTGATTGAACTGATCTTGCGGCTCCCTGTTCTCTGCAAGCACTTCTGCATACACCTCTGCACACTCAGGCCTCCACTTCATGATAAATTGGCTGCCACAGCCCCCTGGCTTACACACGTGCGCATCGTTCATCTGCCAATCTGCACAGTCTAACCCAACAGCAGGCAGCCGGAATGTCATGCTCAATCTATTGGATCAACAGAGATTCTTGAAATAACAGGCAACCCACAAGAAATCGTAGCTAGGGGAATGTCAACCAGACAAACAGAATAAATTGAAAGCAAAGTTTATCTTCACTGGTTCATGTACTCCTGAATACATGGTTTCAAGGGAAAGGCCTTCAGTCAAGGCGTGCGACTGCCAGCCTGCTCATGAAACTTTAATACTCAAAAGCAAGGAAATGTCCTTGCTGGTCTAGCCCCCTGCCTTTGCATGTGCAGTACTCCACGATGAGCAATCCTCAATTCAGTGCAATACTCACGCTCCGGAAGTGTTCCTCGCCGGTCTGGTACCCTGTACAAGCACATTGCCCTACCCTCCGCCCTAAAACTCCCCCCTGCAAACGTGGCAGGCTGTACGAGCAGCCCAGACGCCCCCTCCCACTCTGACCATTGACATCCCACGCCTTCATATGTGCGCAATCGAATGAACAATCTAAAATTTAGAATGATGTTCATGCTCCGGAAATGCTCCGCCCTGGGACCCCCCTGAACACGTGGCAGGCTGTACGAGCAGCTATCCCGGACGTCCCCTCCTACTCCGTCCAACCACTTTGTCCAACGACCACCCAATCCACGTGGCGCAATTATAGGCTACAGAAGAAAAAACTGGAATATAGAGTGCAGCCTAAAGAAGTAGTTGAATAGGTACCCCAAGGGTAGTTAGTATTCCAACTACCCTTTCCTCCAGAGTTAGTACTTATGTACTTAACTTTGATAATCACTGTAACACTGGATGTTACACTGGTGCAGCCCTGCATCGATAGATTTGAAAGCTTATAAATGATGAGCTTCTATTGGTCAATTTTTAGCTTGTGTTGTGTCGCTGCAGCCGGACTGCTGATAGTCCAACAAGGAGCAGGCATGACAGATGGCGCTGGGAATGTGGGAGCTTTCAAATGGCATATGGCCGTGTATGTGGCCATCTACTCCCTCATGATGCGTGAGTTTATACTTCGGAGTTGGTGTTTCCATCGTGGGTTTGATGTGTTCATCTGATGGATGCCTGCACAGGGCTTGCATTGAAAGCCAGTAGCAGGCCTTTGAAAGAACGCTTTGCAGCTATTCTTGCACAAGTGGAGGTGTGCGCGGCACTTCATCTGCAATTGCAACCTTTGCATTGCCTTATACTACAAGAGGTTTGCAGGCAATAAAGGCGCATTTTGCGTGTGCCACAGCTCAATGAAGGGAGCACCGGTAGCACCGGTACACTCTGCATACATGCACGTTTCCTTACGTGAGCAATTCATGCACACGTGCACGCATGAGTAGCTGCTTAGTTTACACGGGGAGACCATTGTCCTTTGTGGGTACCGCACAGAATGCTACATCCATCCAAGTAGTCAACGGGCATTGACGTACTACGCGTTGTGCCTCTGCTGTAGTGGGGGACTAGATGCAGGGCCCCTATGTGTATGCGCTGTATGAGCACTACGGCTACACCGTCAAGGAAATCAGCCGCTTGTTCATTGCCGGCTTCGGCTCCTCCATGGTGTTTGGCACCCTTGTGGGCTCGTTGGCTGACAAGTTGTGAGTACCTGTTTCCTTCTATGATAGTGAAAGATGGGCATGGTGCTGTGGCCCTAGGTGCCCTCCTTGTGCTTGTGCATTGCGGGCTTAAGCTCCCTTTAATGTGTGACACCCTCGTGGTCTCATTGGCTGACGAGCTGTGTACCTGTTTCCTTCTGTGGTAGTTAAAGTGTGTATAGTGCTTTGGCCCCAGGTGCCCTCTTTGTGCCTGCGCATTGTGGACTGGGCTCCTCCATAGTGTCAGGCACACTGCTTGGGAAGCAAAGTGTCAGTGCCCCCTTTGTACCAAATTAAGCACCACCAGGGCACCAGCTAGAGACCCGCTGCAGCACAATGCAGCCTCTTCTTTTCAATCTATCCAGCAACAAAGCAGCTCTCATAATCAAGAGCTTTTTTCCTCTGTTGGAGGAAGGAGCACCATCTTTCAGGCTGTCAAAATTGTCGTGGCAATCACACGGCAGCAATATGTATTCGCTCAATGACCCTGCATACGTGCTTTTACTACTGAAGTAACAATTGGTGGATGATAATTTTCTAGCTATGCCCCGATTATGGCAACTTGCAACCTCACAAATTCAGTGGGCGTAAGAAGGCGTGCTTGCTGTACGTGGCCACATACATGCTGAGCTGCATGACCAAGCAATACTCGGACTATTGGGTGTCTATGTTGGGCCGCCTCCTGGGTGAGTGAGCCTGTGTGTGTATGTGTATGTGTGTCTGCATGTCAGAGACTGCACGCCTGCTGAGAACACCCCTACCATACTGTCATCACGCCAGAATTTGGTTGTTTATTGAACCAAACAGCTAGGAGAAGGAAGGTGCATGCCAGCATGCTGTTGGCTTCATTAGGAGCGTGCACCCAACCCATGCTTTGTGAGTTGGTTTTCTACGCAACCAACACATTCGCTGGTGCACAACCTATGTTTTGTACCCTTTCCTGTTTCAGAGCTTCTCTACTCTTCTGTCTCTCTCACGATTATTCAAACTATCCCTCTTCCTTGTGCAGGAGGTGTTTCCATCTCCCTCTTTTCCTCCTTTGAGTCATGGGTGGTAGGGGACCAATCGAATCGAGGCTATGACCTGCACTGGTGTGTGTGTGTGTGTGTGTGTGTGTTTGTTCATATGTGCATGCACGGGAAGCAGCTCACGCCACGTTACAACTGGTCCGGCCACCCAGGTTCGTGTCGCAAGGTGAAGTCGTGCCTGCCACACGTTTTTTTGTTCGCACCTCGCATCTCTCACACGCGGTACCCGAAGGACCGCCCGGTACCCAAAGGACCGGTTTCCCTCGCCTGGTGCCAAAGGACCAGTGTGCTTACGCGGTGCCAAAGGACCGCCCGGTGCCAAAGGACCGGTTGAACGCAGTGCCAAAGGACTGCTCACGCGGAAAGATTTCCCCCGCTCACTCTTTCATTCCTTTTCCCACAGCTGGCTTTCAGAGCTGAGCAGGTGCTAGACCAGAGCACACCCCTTTGGAGCAGGCTCAGCCTTAGTACTCAGCTGTGCAAGTGTAAGCTCATGCAAGCTCTTTGCTTCACACCTGAAATTGCAACTTAACACGCCCTCCCACCCGCCCAGACAGTTGCGGTATATTAAATAGCATTGTTTGGTAGGCGAATGACAGAGCAATACACGCCTGAGCAAGCAGCTGCTCAAATGTTCCTGCAACAGCAACAAAATACAGCTCCGTCACAGCCTTCTTACACAGACTGGCTCAAGTCAATCACCTGCTTACCACCGTTGCAGCTAGAACTGCAGAAGCTACATTACATGGAGCTCTGCACTCCACACAAGGCCCTGGCTTAGGTGCTGCCTCCCTGCTGCCTAATCACATCCGCAGCCTAGTTAAGCCACGTCAGTTTGACAATGCGCAACTGTCTGGCAAAACCAAAGTTTGGGAGCGCGAGATTAGGCAGTTCCTGCGAATCCAAGGCCTCACCCCCAACACAAGATGACCTGTGTCGGCAAGTAGTAGTAATGTGCTGCATAGGCGAGGCACAGACCTTCATCCAGCGCCTCTCCTGTGAGACGCCACGTCCTGCTTATTTTTGGACGTTTGATGGTCTTCTGAAAGCCTTGCACAACCGCTTCACTCACACAGTGGAGGAGAAGCAGGCACGCCGCGCCTTAGACGCATTGAGGATGGGTCCTCACATGTGTGCGCGCGATTACTGCACACAGTTTGAGCGCCTCCTGGATGAGGTTGCTTCTATGTCTGAGGCAGACATCATGTACGCCTTTGCCAAAGGGCTCCCAGATAGCCTTACAATGTGGCTGAATTTCACTGAGCCCAAGTCGCTCAACGAAGCAACCACACTTGTGTGCAAAATGGCTGGTCAGCCACAGAGCCTGCCAAGTAGTAGTTCTGCCCTTCCCTCTCCCTCAGCGCAACCTATGGAGATAGGCCGTCTATCACGCCCATCTCTTGCTCCAATGAGCAGGCGCCCTAATCCCAAGCCACGCGCTGGTGACCCGCGCAAAGACCCCAAGTGGCCGCGCTGGGCACGAGTGAATGATGCGCAGTTGCAGCACTGCATGAGCGCACAAAAGTGCTACTTGTGTCAGCGCCAGGACCACAGGTGGCAATCCTGCCCTCGGCTGCGGCCAAGTTCACCTCCTTTTGCTGCTCGCCCGCCGTCTAGCCCACCTTGGGCCCAAAAAAACGAGCGAGGCCCTTGGTAGGGGGGCCTAATCCTCTTGCACACAAGCCTGCCTTGGCACGCAGTGTGCACACCCTGCCATCTTGTTTTGCTGCACCAGCAGCACCTGTACATAGTAGTTGGGATCGTGGGTGCCACCCCCACTTAGACAGGCTTAGCCACACTGTGAGCGCACGCAGTGCTGGCCGCGCCCATGCGCTTGGGCAGAGTTGTGGTGGATCTGACCAGTCCCCACTTTTTGATGACACTGGTCTTTCCTGTCTGGCCTTGTCATCCGCAAAACCAGCTGGTGCCGTCCGAGCTGGGTCAGCCGCAAGGGATGATTCGGGTAGTAGCAGCTTAGGTGTGGTCGCTCCCACCAAGCGTGCTCATTATGCTGAGCCTCCCAGGGTTCGAGCAAATTCAGGCAATCCAAGGGATGTGCCTTGTGCTGGGTCTGTCATGGCTCGAGCTGATTTTGGCAGTCCAAGGGATGTGCCCCGCCCCGTTGAGCGCGTGTGTGCTGTTGAGCGCACCGGTGTTATTGAGCACTGTTCAGAGCGAGACGCCGCTGCTGATGTTCATGTTGATGATGATAGCGCAGTCCGCGCTGATAATTTCTGTTTCTAGCCACAAGCCACAAGCCCATCTGAGTCTCCTTGCAAGGACCGGCCCTTCTTGCTTGGCAGCCAGACTTCTGATGGCAAACCTGCCTTACGCCTCCGCGGTTCCCTCTGTGGTGTACCACTCACTGTTCTGATAGACAGTGGAGCTGAAAGGGACTGCGTCAGCTCACATTTCTTACGACGGCATGGCATCCGTTACCTGCCCCCTCAGCACAGCCAGATTGCTGTGCAGCTGCCGGATGGTCAGCAGAAACAATGTGGCATTCTAGACACCGCCCACTTTTGTATTGATGACTACCAGGATAGGCTAGACCTTGCAGTTGCTGAACTGGAGGGTGAAGACCTGATCCTCGGCATGCCTTGGCTTGATCGCCTGAATCCACGGGTAGATTGGCGTACGCGCTCACTTACGTTGAGAGCCAACAACAAGGAGCATCACTTCCAAGCCTTTCTAGACACAACACAAGGCACTCCTGTGATTTCTGCTGCACGTTTCTCAAGAGCTTTAAAACAGAACAACCCAGCTTGGATTGGTGTAATCAAACCAACCCAGACCTCTGACTCCGCCCCAGCGTTTGATGTCAGTGATGTTCTTGAGCAGTTTAAGGATGTGGAAGCTGCCCCATGCTTTCCACCTCCTCGGAGCATTGACCACTCCATTGACCTCGAGACTGAGTCACCTCAGGTTGGTCCTATCTACTGCCTAACGCCACGCGAGCTGGAAGAGCTCTGCAAAAAGCTTGATGATCTCCTTCAGAAAGGGTTGATTGAGCCAAGCAGCTCACCCTTTGGAGCACCTGTGCTCTTTGTCAAGAAGAAGGATGGCACACTCCGGATGTGCTTTGATTATCGTAAGCTGAACAACATTACCATCAAGAATTGCTATCCACTCCCTCGGATGGATGACTTGCTAGACCAGCTGTATGGTGCCTCTGTGTTCTCTAGCCTAGACTTGCGCTCTGGTTATCACCAAGTGCAAATCAAGAATGAAGATGAGCACAAGACTGCTGTTTGCACACAGTTTGGTCAGTACCAGTTCAAAGTCCTTCCTTTTGGCTTGTGCAACGCACCGGCCACCTTTCAGAGACTCATGAATGACATCTTCCGCCCTCTCATTGGCAAGTTTGTCTTGGTGTATTTGGATGATGTGCTCGTCTACTCCAGGAATGAGCATGAGCACAAAGAACACCTACGCATCATGCTCAACTTGCTCAGAGAGCACCAGCTGTTCATTAAGCGCTCCAAGTGTGAAATTGCACTAAAGTCCATCAAGTTCCTTGGATGTGTAGTGACCAGTGAAGGCATCACCATTGATCCTCAGAAGCTCCAGGCTATCACGGACTGGCCTGCACCAACGGGAACGCCTGCGCAATGCAAAACGCAGCTTCGCGGTTTCCTTGGCTTGGCTAATTTCAACAGCCGTTGGGTCAGTTTCTTTGCTGAGCCCGCTGCCGTTCTGAACGCCCTCACAGCTGATCGAGCTGAATGGATTTGGGGTGAAGTGCAGCAAGCTGCATTCAAAGAGATCAAGCGACGCCTCACACATAGGCCCCTCTTTGTACATGTGCCCCATCCAACAGCAAACTTCTGCGTTGAGACAGACGCTTCTCAGGTTGCCACTGGTGCAGTCATATACCAGTATCCAACACCAGACACTCTGCACATCATTGCCCACTCCAGCCATAAGCTGCTGAGGTTCTGTATACTGTGCATGAGCGCGAGATGCTGGCTGTGATCACTGCACTCAAAGAGTGGAGACATTACCTCTTGGGCCAGCCTTTTGAGCTGTACACAGACAATGCAGCTGTGTCCTATTTCCTGAAGCAGCCGTCGCTGACACCACGTCAGGCCCGCTGGGTACAGATCGTGTCTGAGTATGATTTCCAGCTGTACCATCTGCCAGGCAAGCAGAATGTCTTGGCTGATGCTCTCAGCCGTGTCCCATCACACTACCCAGCCAGTCCGTCACACGGTACCACGGACATACACAAAGCGTGTTCAAGGTCACTTCTTGGTGCCACTACCAACTCATGCATAGATCAAGCACCAACGCTGAGCGCCCTTCGTTCTGGTCCCACTGGATCCTCTAACCTGCATGAGCAACTCTTGGAAGATGCACAGAGCGATCCAGAGTATGCTAATGTCCTTGCTTCCGCTGAAGAAGGTCAGCTCCCAGATTTATCCTGATTGGGAGAACACTGTGGAACCAGCGCGCAACAATCAACAAGATATGCCAGATGAAGTCCAAGCTTATTGGCAGCGCCTACGCACGCAATCTGTGCAGTCCAGTGTTCCTCCCTCATCTTCCCCCCCTTCACCTCTCGCTCCGCCGTCATTTCCTCCTGTTCAACATCAGCCACCCCCACCTCCCCAGCCGCCAAACAACCCATTACGGAGATCTTCAAGACCTCGTGTTTCTTGGTTTCCCAATTAGTCTAAGATTGCATGTCTCTCCTGTTAGTCTAAGTTAGCTTAAGTTAGTCTAAGTTGCTATTGCTTGCATACTTGTTAGTCTTAGCCCTACTTGATACAGTCTGCTTTGCTTAACTCTTCCAGATATACTCTTTTGCTTGATGCCCTGCTTTTTTAGCTTGCTTTATTATGCTTTGCTTTGTCTTGGTATGTTGTTCTTCCTCCCCGGCTATTGATTAGAGAGGGGGAGAGTGCAACGAGCAGTTGTCTGATAGTTAGTTACTGAGAGTCTGTCACTACTTGAGACCAGATGTGACATAGCTTTTTGGCTTTTTATTAATAATTATTATCTGAACTGGGTTATTGTATCTGTAACGTAAAGGCTAAAGTTTTGCCGGAAAGTCAGTGCTCTGGAGGCAGCTCGGGCCCGCCAGTACGGGAAGCAGCTCACGCCACGTTACACACACACACAGGCGGTCTTCTGTGGCAATGGGCTTATACCATTGTAGCAGGCTTGGTGGCTAACACGCTGGTCAACATGCTGCGGGTGAGGAAGGCTCTTTGCAGGGTTGTGTCGCACGGCCCTGAGCGACGTTGGGTACGATATAATACGTGAAAAATACGAAAACACTTATAAAATGGCCGTATACAACGGCGATTTTGGAGGGTCCTGGGGGAGTCCAAGAGGGTTCCAACAACCCCCCCCACAACTGCTTCCTTCGCTTCATAACACATAAAACCCAGAGAAACGTGTCTGGAGTGGGACCTTGTTGCCTTCAAGGGGAAGTAGAACCAGAACTATAGAACGGAGTGCAAGCCAACTTTAAGGGGGTCCCCCTCTGAGATTTGCAAGCACCTTTTTATTTGAATTTTAGATCAAAATTATTAAGCTTGACGCTGGCGTGACACTGGCGTGAAGCTCCCAATGACCAAAAAAACGTAAGTGCCAGAAATCGTCTATAGAGCAATTTTAACGATACCGTATGGTATGCGTAAAATACGATATGCGTATGCTGCGGGAATTTTGTATGACACGACCTTGGCTCTTATCTTTTGGCTCACAGGGAGAGTTCAGGCTTCTTGCGTGAAGCACAGGTATACAGTGAGAGGTGCGGTATCTAGTGTGGGGCACATAACTCTGTTAGAGGTGGGGTTTCTTGCGTGAAGCCCAGGTACACAGTGGGAAGCGCGGTTTCTAGTAGGGTTATGGGCACACAGTGCGCAGTGTAAACCTTAGTGTGAGCACAGTTGCACTGTGAGAGGTGAGGCCTCAAGCATGAAGCACAGATACACAATGAGACATATGGCTTTCATTGTGGGGATTTGTTGTAGGGAAACACCAAAAGGTCCATGGTTTGTGGCTACATTGGTTTATAGATTTCAAAGTCGAGCGAGCTCAGCTTAAAAGTGCTCCGTTTTACAACCCAGAAGCATGTGGGAATCCAAAATGAAGTTCAAAGATGAGCATGCTCAAACTTGCTGTGCCCCATCGCACCCTCCAGCGCCAACACTGTGGTCAGTTTTCCCCGATCACCTTGCTTCGCTGCTTTGTGCTGGGTAATGCTCATTCCTCCCATTCCCACTGCCATGTGCTTTCAGTCGGGCCCCGTGGCGCCCTTTAAGCACATTGTATCAGTCTCTTCCGATTACCCTGCTCCGCTGCTTTGTGCTGGGTAATGCTCATTCCTCCCATTCCCACTGCCGTGTGCTTTCAGTCAGGCCCCGTTGCGCCCTTTAAGCACATTGTATCAGTCTTTTCCGATTACCCTGCTCTGCTGCTTTCTGCTGGGTAATGCTCATTCCTCCCTTCCCGACTGCCGTGTGTTTTCAGTCGGGCCCTGTTGCGCCCTTTAACGCCAGCGCAGTTGTTCTGCTCCTGGGGGGTGCTGGCATTTCTGTGCTGTGGACAGAGAACTTAAGGGACATTATGCATCGGCATGCGCTCTACCACCAGTTTGAAGTGGCTTTTGCATTCATTGTGTCGTGTGAGTTGGCTGCCAACGCATTGTGTGAGTTGGCTGTCATTGTGTTGAGTGAGCTGGCTGACCTCCTGTTCTATGTGTATAGGGCTCCTTTTGCAGCAACCCATGCCTGACTCTGCCATCCCACCACATCGCAGATTCGCGTGTGGTACTGTTGGGTGTGATGCAGTCCCTGTTCGAGGCTGCCATGTACTCCTTTGTGTTCCTGTGGACGCCCGTGCTGAACCCCTAAGGCAAAAACATTCCACACGGCATGATCTTTGCGTGCTTCATGACTGCCTTCATGGTAAGGGCTTGCAGAGCAAGTCTCTTTGGTCACTTTATCTGTGTGTGCTTCATGGCTGCCTGCATGGTAAGGGCTTGCAGCTTGCTTCCTACCCCAAAGAAGACAACATCCTACACGGCATGATCTTCGCGTGCTTCTTGGCCGCCTGCATGGTAAGGGCTTGTAGCTTGATTTCTAACCTTACAGCATTAACACTCCCATATGGTAGGAACAAATAACACAGTTCTCATGGCCGTGTGCATGGTAAGGGCTTGTAGAGCAAGTCTCTTTGATCACATGATATTTGTGCGCTTCCTGGTTGTGTGCATGATAAGGGCTAGAAAAGCGATGTCTGCTGCCTGTTGATCTCAGCATGCTTCACGGCTGTGTGCATGGGAAGAGCTCGCAAATTAAATCAGCGTGTTGTATTCAATGATGCAGCATCTTTTTAAGTCCTTGCTTGACCCCCCTGCCCCCCTTTTCCCACCGGCACTCGTTGCTGTTTTCCTCCCTCTCCCTGTCTCCACTTTGCTGCTGGGATGACGCAAGCTCTGCTTCTTAGTGCTGTTGGCTGGGGCTGGTGTATGGCTCACACTGTTTGATTCACAATTTTTTTATGCTGCAGCAGAGCATGCGCTTCCAGCTCTTGTGTTCCGGACAAGCTTTGAAGGAAAGCACACTAAACTGACATATGTAATTGCGTTCAGTAAGGGCACTTATTTGCAAACTATTTTCCTCAGGAACCGTCACACATGCTTTGCAACATCTCACTTTAGCTGGCTAAATTGCTGGCTCACGTCATGAATTTGCTGTCATAGATCAGCTCAACACCACACTGTTGCTTTCCAGCGCACTGCTACCTCAGAGCTGTCTCTCGACTGTATATGAGGCCAAAAAAGGAATCTGGGTCACTGGAATGGCATTGCTTGGACAAGTATGGAATCCTTGATCAGCTGCGGTAATTGGGTGTGCAAAAGGAAGTGCAGGACTGTAAGCAAGCCGGGAAGGAGCCGCTCGAAGAGCATGCCTCCAAGAAAAAGTGCTCAGACGGCCCACTCTGTTCTATGCCCGGCATGATAACAGCGTCTGCAACCACATAACACACATCCCATGCCCACATTTTGTGCACACATTCCCTTGCCCAGGTGGGTAGTGCACTTTCCTCTCTGCTGATGAAGAACTTCAAAGTCGAGACTTAAAGGAGGTATGTGTTCGCCCTCAGTGCAGCATCTCTGGGAGTACCGTTCCTGCTGCACCTCAGTGAGGATGGTACGTGTGTGTGTGTGTGTGTGACGATCCAGGCGTTGCATCGCACTTTTGATCACACTTGATCAACTGTCAACTGAAAGAGAGTAATCCCCGGGCAGAGTGAAGGGAGGGTATTCTAAAATATATACATAGATCCCCCCTGAGTGACTTTGATGGTCGAGGTCGAGCGTGAAGACCCGTCTATCAGTTCCTACAATCCCGATTATCAGTACAAGTCGAGGTATGGCTCTTGCTCTGCCTAGAGGTGTTTCATTTGTTGTCATGAAGTGTCCTGTGAAACGCGGATCACGGTCACTGAAAATGGCCTCAGGAACACCATGGTGCTTGAACACATGGTTGATGTATAGCTTGGCAGCCTCCTCACCAGTCGCGTGGACTGTGGTGGGGATTAGGTGTGTCATTTTAGCGAGTGTGTCCACCACTACCAGAATGGCAGTGTGTCCATGCTTTGTTGCAGGCAAGGACATGATGAAGTCAAGAGTGACTACTTGCCAAGGGTGAGAAGGAATTGGCAATGGTCTTAGAGGACCTGCTGGCTTTTGAGTAGAACTCTTGTGAACTTGGCAAGAGGGACCGTACTTGACATAGTCCGCCACTTCTTTGAGCATCGTGGGCCAAAAGAAGTATCTTTGGAGTAACTTTTTGGTTTTAGTCACTCATGGGTGTCCATACAATGGAGGGTCGTGCATTTCAGAGATGATTGATCTCTTAATGACAGGTAAATCAGGAACAATGAGTTGTCCAACTTTTGTCCACCATAGACCATCCTTCAAAGTATACTGCGCGGTATGTGTCCCATTCTGAAACCAAGGGTTGTTCTCATATCCTGTCCGCACTTCCTCATATATGTCGAGGGTACCTTCCGGCAACCGCGTATGCTGAAGTTTGGATGGCTCAGATGCTTCAATAGGAGCATGAGGTTCCTCCCCCCCCTGAGAAACACCTGGACCTCCAGGTGAGGAG
>Ga0306899_1000963_pt1 | contig 12256 bp, 13 predicted proteins | sample AntRauMFilla3764_FD_190407 | JGI IMG/M metagenome (GOLD analysis project Ga0306899, IMG submission 190407) | Saline lake microbial communities from Rauer Islands, Antarctica - Metagenome Filla 3 #764 (v2) (version 2) | ecosystem: Environmental > Aquatic > Non-marine Saline and Alkaline > Saline ... | reverse complement strand
TCATGGTCATCGGCATGACTGCTACGGAACTGTTGGTTGAGAAGGCGAGCAGCTGTACTGGACGAACGGCACTCAAGAAACGCCACGGACTAATTCTTCCGACCACTCCAACAATAATGAGATAGAAAAGCATGAGTGTCAGCAGGGCACCCAAAATTGTGAGAACATACACACCGATACCGAGTAAGGTTTCTAGTCCCGTTTGCATCGTCACTTGCGCGATAAAGCCAAATACTGCATAGGGAGCCAGGCGCATTACCCAGCTGACTATTTTCATGACCACTGACTGCAGTGAGCCGAGCAGTTCGAGAATCGGTTTTGACTTAGCTGGCTGCAGACTAACGAGCGCTAGGCCTAGGATAATAGAGAAGAGCACGATTTGTAGCATGTTCATTTCCACTGCAGCCGAGAAAGGGTTGTCGGGCAAAATAGATACAAAAGCGTTTGGCAATTCAGCTATATCGAGTTGATTGTCTTGGATATTACTTTCAATCTCCGCAAGCTCTTGTGTTTCTGGAGCGAACTGAGTATTGTCGACATAGTTTCCGGGCTGAACGAGACTCGCCGCTGCAATACCGATACCGATGGCGATGGTGGTGGTAAATAGAAAATAGACCACCAGTCGCAAGCCGGTTGATTTGAGCTGTTCAGCGCTCCCGCTGGCGGCAATACCGCGGACAACTGAGGCTAGTACCAGAGGTATGACAATCATTTGAATGATGGTCAAAAAGATGTTTCCGGGCAAAGTAATCCAGGCACTAACGGTGTTTGCTGTTTCTCGGCTAACTAAGGCGGCTGAAGGCCCAAGCAGTACGCCGGCTCCAATACCGAGTATCATTCCTAACAAAACTTGTACCCACAAGTGAGAAGTAACAAGTCCCTGGAGACTGCTTGAAAGGTGTTTTAGATTGCGCAGATGAATGAATTTGAGCGGATGCGACATAGTACTTTATTGTGACACAAAAGGTTCTTGCAATCAGGGCGGTTATGCAGCTGAATAAATCTCGCGTGTAGTTTTTTCTCCTCAAGAAATATTGTAAAGCGACGGCTTAAGGTTTGGTTTGGTCAGCAGTATTTGCCAGACATCGAGATATCCCGAACGAAAGCCACCAGCACAGATGTGCAGATAGTATTTCCACATGCGGTAGAATGTCTCGGTATACTTTTCTTGGTCAAGCAAGTGATGGCTTGCATCGAAATTGTGCCACCAGGCCATCAGGGTCTGATCATAGTCGGGGCCCAGGGAATGCCACTGGTGAATATCAAGTAGGCCGCGAGCACTCTTTTCGACTAACTTTTTATTGGGCAACATTCCGTTTGGAAATATATATTTATCAAGCCAGGGGTCAGCCAGAGGGGAGTTGTTGGTGGTGGTGATTGTTTGCAATAAAAATTTGCCGTCGTCGCGCAGCCAGTGAGATACTTTTTTCATGAAGGTACGGTAGTTCTTATGGCCCACAGCTTCAAACATTTCGATGGATACAATATGATCAAATGGCTCCTGAGGAGTGTACTTTTGGTAGTCTTCCAGAATAAACGAAATCGGTAATCCTTTACATATTTCTTTTCCGTAGGCAATTTGTTCCTTGGAAATTGAGAGCCCAACGCACTGCACACCGTACTGTTGCGGCTGCAAATTTCATAAATCCGCCCCAGCCACAGCCGATGTCGAGTATCTTCTGCCCAGGCTGGAGGTTTAGTTTTTTGCATATTAAATCAAGTTTCGCTGCTTGGGCTTCGTCGAGATTGTGTGCGTCTTTCCAGTAGGCAGCAGTGTAAATCATGCGCGTGTCCAACATGGATTGGTAGAGGTCGTTTCCGATGTCGTAGTGTGCTTGTCCGACGTCGTACGCTCGTTTTCCGATTTGTAGATTCATGAGCTTTGCGCGGAGCCAGTGGAGGAGCAGTCCTTTGGATATAATATCGTCCCAGTCAGTATTACTGGTTTGAATTTTGAATACGAACTCGGCGAGATTTTCTACGTCCCAGGAATTATCCATGTAACTTTCTCCCAGCGCTATCGACCCGCCAGCAGCGATGCGGTCCCAGATGTCTTGATTGTGCACTTGTATGTCGAAGGGTTTGTTCCCTCCAATGGTTATTCCGGCATTTTGAAATATTTGCTCGGCGGTTTGTTTGATATTCATTATCAGATTTTATGTTTGCTAGGTAGTATACACTGCATAACAATTTCTGCTTTGTGAGACTACAGTTCTCACCGCGCGTCTTTTTCATTGACACACCAAAAGATAAGTGTTTTTATATTTGTAAATACGTTCATTCAAAAGGTTGTTTAATGAAACAGATTTTGCTGACACCTGAGGCAGAACAAGTACAGCGACTGACCAGGGATTTCTGGCACCAGACTGACATCGGCACTATTCGCAGTATGCTGTTCATTGGAGTCAAAAACGTGTTGGCTGAGTTACGATTTGGTCAATACGGGTGTGAGTACGACACTCCTCTCACCGATGAAGAAGCTGTTTGGGCTTTTCGAAAAAAACTCGCAGTGTTCACTCGTGTCGACGGAACAGCAGCACAAGATTTGCTGCGAATCTTTCGTTTGATTCCTTGGCAAGAGGGGGTGACGTGCACGGTATTCATTTGGTTTAGCAAAGAAGGAGAGGCTGGCCGAATGTTCTTTCAAGAGCATGGTGTTGACCCCAACTGTTTTATTGCACGAGCTGACCTGGACCTCGCTATTGAGTTAGCTCAGCTACAGCAATGGGAGGCAGTAGAAGCTGTCAATCAAAATCGGGACTGAATAGGTATTGATAACCGCCACGAAAAACTCTCATACGTGAGTTGAATCGGGCGGTTTTTTTTGTATAGAGATTCTCGACGTAGACGTCATCACAAGACTGAATTCTGTAGTATTTAGATAAAGTAAAGACGACTGTTCGTGAAGAAGAGAAAAGAAAAAACCACACAGGTTGCCTATGTGGTTTGGATTTATCGTACAACGGTGTTTTTGGCCAAAAAATTGCGGTTTCTTGGGTGGTGAGCCGATGTGTTGGATAGTTTACTGTTAAACCGCGGGTGCTGTTTCCAGTGCGGTTGCAGTGGTGGTGCAATGAAGCAGGGTTTTTGGTGATGCATAGTTAGTGTGCAGAGCAAGCTCAAAGTAAAAATCATCATGACATATACTCCTGTTTCGTATCCATTTCGTATTCTACACGAAACATACTAAAAAAGTATGCGCAACTTAAGTTAGGCGGGTTTTTTTTGATGCCAGTTTCACCAGCTTTTGGTACCCAAACACGGACATAAACATCAGTCCTTGCACAAATACGATGGTCCCCCCCGTGGCCACATCAAAGTAGTAGCTGGCGTAGGCGCCAATGAGTGAGCTTGCAACGCTGACTAACACTGCAATCTGCAACATAGTTGGAAAGTGTTTGGTCAGCAAGAAGGCGGTTGAACCTGGAGTAATGAGCATCGCAATGACCAATATGATACCAACCGTCTGAATTGAACCGGTGATGGTAATGGCGAGTAATACCAGGAAGGCGTAATGAATGAAGGTGATGGGCAGGCCAACTGACTGCGCGTGCATGGGGTCAAAGGCAAAGACCATAAACACCCGGCGGAAAATGAGTACCACTGCTGAAACCGTCCCGAGAATAATCGCGGTATACCAAGCCGATTCGTTTGATATCCCCAGCAGTTCTCCGAAGAGTACGTGAGTTAAATCTACCGAACTGACAATCTTTGATATCAGCATCAGACCGAGCGCGAACAGGGTGGTGAAGACAATTCCCATGACTGCGTCCTCTTTAATTTTTGAGTTACTTTTGATATAGCCAATCAATACCACGGAAATCATGGCAAAGATAAACGCACCCAGACCAAACGGAATACCCACCATATAGGCCAGCACAACTCCCGGCAGAACAGCGTGTGAAATAGCGTCACCCAGAAGTGACCAACCTTTGAGAATAAGGAAGCACGACAAGAGAGCGCAGGTTACTCCCACAACCACCGCCACAATGACGGCCTTCATCATGAACGCGTACTGCAGAGGTTCTAAAATAAATTCTATAATAAACATACGCTAGTCAAATTTTATGTGATGTAAAAGTCCATCGAAGGTCTGCGAGACGAGTTCCTTGGTGAAGACTTCTTTGGTTGGTCCGTGAGCGATGACTCTGTACTTGACCAGAGCAACTTCATCACAGGTGTCTGGTAAAGAGAGTAAATCATGAGTAGCCAGAATGACCGTCTTGCCATTTTCTTTGAGTGAAATCAACAGTTCTATCAGAGAGTGTTCGCTGGTAGCGTCGAGCCCGGCAAACGGCTCATCCAAGAGAAGAATGTCAGCTCCTTGAGCTAAGGCTCTGGCCACAAACACCCGCTTTTTTTGCCCGCCTGAGAGCTCACCAATTTGTCGATCTTTAAAATCAATCATGCGCACTTGTGTTAGGGCGTTGGTCACAAATTCATGGTCGACTGCGGTCGAGGTTTTGAAAATATTTTGCGTGCCGATGCGGCCCATCATGACCACTTCATACACCGAAATAGGGAAGTCCCAGTCCACTTGCTCGGTTTGGGGAACGTATGCGACATGTCCGTGTTTTTGGGCGGTTTTGGTGTCGTCACCACACACAATAACTTTACCGGTCTGGGGTGTGACGAGTCCCATGATGACTTTAAATAACGTCGACTTTCCTGCGCCGTTCATCCCGATGACACCGGTAAAAGTGTGGTAGGGAATTTCTATGGACGTATCTCGCAAGGCTTCTTTGTCTCCATAACTGACGGAGACGTTTTTGAGTGATATAGCTATATTAGACATGACGATTATTGATTGTTGGTTAGACCGGAGATAATGGTATCGGCGGTATGTTCCAGGAGATCTATGTAGGTAGCTGCTGGTCCGTCAGCTGGAGACAAAGAATCTACGAACAGCACTCCACCCAATTTGGCGTTGGTAGCTTCAGTCACTTCTTTCATGATGCGTGGCTCAACGGTACTTTCACAAAAGACGGCGGGTATTTGTTTTTCTCTGACTGTTTCAATCACATTAGCAACTTGTTGGGGTGAACCCATAGATTCTGAGTTAATGGCCCACAGGTATACTTCCTCTAACCCGTAGTCATTAGTGAGATAAGAGAATGCTCCTTCACAGGTTACAAATACTCGGTTGTTTTCTGGTAGCGTAGCGAGCGCTGACTCAAGTTGCTTGTCGACTGCTCGTATTTTGTCAGAGTACACAGCGGCATTGTTGGCGAAATATTCAGCATGTTCTGGTGCGATAGCCGTCAGTTCCCGACGAATGTTTTCTACATATACCAAACCTTGTTCAGGTGACATCCAGGCGTGCGGATTTGGTTTGCCCGCGTAGGCGTCTTCGCTAATGTCGATGACTTGCACCCCTTCACTAACAGTGATGACGGGCACGTCGGGAATACTGGCTTTGAGTTTTTCGGTCCAGAGTTCCAAATTCATCCCATTTTCAAAAATCACGGTGGCTCGCGACGCTTTGATGAGGTCGTTGGGGGTTGGTTGGTAGCCGTGGATTTCAGCACCAGGTTTGGTAAGAGAGATTGCTTCAATCTTGTCACCACCCACTTCACCGACCATGTCGGAAATAATAGTAAAGGTACTTAGAGCCACTGGCTTATTGTCAGAGTCAGACGACAGGTCGCTACTGTTTGATTCAGGCGAGACAAATAATACAAAGGCGAGAATGGCAATAATGGCGGCTACAAGTAATACGGTTTTCTGCATACAATTTTAGATTAGTTGATTATAATTTTGGAATTTTTGATCCGTGGGGATCGTGGGTCGGTTGATTTAGGTAGGTGCTGAGTTTTTCAGCCACTGTGTCACTTAGGGCATGTTCAAGTATTTCCGCTTCAGCGTGCACTGAGTCTATGGGCATCTTCAGAGTTTCATACAAAAATACTTCAATCAGTCTATGTTTAAACGTGATTCGTTCGCCGATTTTCGTGCCTGTGGCGGTCAAGGTGACTTTGCCGTACAACGGAGCGATGACTAGTCCAGCCGTAACCAGGTCTTTGAGACCTTCTGATACTGTCGATTTTCTGAGATTTAGTTTTTTGGCAATATCAGTGACTGTGGCGTCAATGTCGTGACTGTTGAGTAAATAGATAGCGCGAATGTAATCTTCCTTTGCTGAACTGAGTTTTTGCACGAAGGAGTTTGTTCGCATAGCCGAACTTTATCACATACTATTTTGAATGCAAGACTGCCTCTGTAAAATTAGTGAGTAAACAAACCTATTACGCTGATTCAGAAATAACCCATTACTTGGTATACTCACTGTTCATGTCTCCAACAGAAACTCAAACACACAACAAACGCGTGCACATCTTTTCTTTATCTTTTACCAAGTTGGGTGATGGGTTGATGGATCCAAAGCTCGTATTGTCATGGCTGCTCACTAGTCTGGGTGCTGGAGTATTTTGGATTGGGTTGTTGGTGCCTATTCGAGAGGCTGGAGCACTGTTGCCACAACTTTTTACCTCGGCTCGGTTACGAAACGTTTTGGTACGAAAATGGTGGTGGGTGGTTGGGTCTTTTGTGCAAGGGTTGGCGGTACTCGTGATAGCGGTCAGTGCGTTATTTCTCCAGGGAGGTCTGGCCGGAGCTGTCATCGTTTCCAGTCTGGCCGTATTTGCGCTGGCTCGAAGCATCTGCTCGGTGAGCTATAAAGACGTGATGGGAAAAACTGTTGAGAAATCCCGTCGGGGTAGGATTACCGGCAGCGCCGCATCCATTGCCGCGGGCGGAGTGCTCGTGTTTGGACTGCTGCTTTTGTTTGGGGTATTTGACCAACGCCTGATTGTGCTGGGCGCGCTGTTTTTAGCAGGTGGGTTGTGGTTGCTGGCTGCTCTACGTTTTGCAACATTGCGTGAAGCGGTGAGTGAGATTGCTGTAGAAAATACAGAATCTATCACTGCTACCTATTTGCGGTATCTGACCAAGGATACAGAGTTGCAAAAATTTTTGGTGGTCCGAGGGCTGTTGACCGCGACGGCGATTGCACCACCGTTTTTGCTGCTCCTTGCTCGGGCGGGTGACACTCAGTTGCTTACGCAACTCGGCGGGCTCGTGGTCGCGTCCTCCTTTGCCACTTTTGTCTCGGGGTGGGTGTGGGGCAGATTGTCTGACCGGTCTACGAGTCGGGTGTTGGGTTGGGCCGGGTTTGCCAGCGTTGGGTTTCTGGGGCTGGCGCTTTTAGGTGCCTACGAGAGTTGGTACAACATAGTCTGGTTTTTGCCGGCGGTGTTGTTCGGGTTGGTGGTGAGCTATCAAGGAGTCCGCATCGCGCGCTCGGTGCATTTGGTCAATATCGCTACCGAAGAAACTAGAGCTGCGTACACTGCCATTTCCAATACAATTATCGGAGTAGTGCTGTTGGCAACCGGCTTGTTTGGTTTGCTCGGTGAGATGGCGGGAGTGCAGAGTGTAATCTGGGTGCTGCTGGGAATGAGTTTCTGCGGCGGTTTGATTGGATTTACTTTGAAAAACTAAGTGAAGTCTATTGCTGGTAGGCAGTTATTGAATCGGTAAGTTTCCTTCGCCGCAGATTTTGGTAGTAAGATATCCCATCAAGCCTCCCAAGAAGGCTCCGTCTAGGAGTACCCAATATGGTGAGGTGAGTCCCATCCAGATTACAATATCAAGTGACATCAACGGCAGGAGACTGTCCTTTGCTAACAGCACTAGGATGAGAAAGAAGAATACGCCGAAGCTTGGTCCGCGGAGCCACCAGCGCATCTTGATAGAGGGAAACAGCGGGTGTTGTGTAAACATACCGACCAAACCAATCATGGCACCCATCATGACCATGAGTAGCAGAAACCCAATTCTAAATTCCAGTGATGTATCAATGGAAATAAGAGGCAAGAGCACTAGGGCAGCTGCACCAATGATAAAGCCAATGACTTTGCCTACGAGGACACGACCGGTAATTGAGTGTGTATGAAACATATAATAGTATAGATGAGTCAATAAAAGAGATCATCTATATTGTAACAAGGTTGGTTGGAGCGAAGTGAAAAAATACCGAATCAAAGGTCAGCCTACCGGATTATTTTTTAGGGATTGTCTTGTGTCCACCAAATTGGTTGCGCATGGCGGCGATGAGTTTCCCAATATGAGATGGATTTTCTCGAGTCGCTTTGCGCTGCGCTAACGCCGCTTCGAGCACTTTCACTTCTGCAATCGTGGTGATGTGCTCCATTTCGGACTCGGTCTCACCGGTGGGCACTTCACCAGCAATGGTGTCAATTTGACCTTCTTTATAGGCTGCACTCAACCAAGAAACCAGCTTGCTGCTAATAATGCTCTCGTGTCCGTAGGGTTTAAACACTTCAGCAACATCAATGCCAAATTGTTGAGTATGTTCATGCAACACTGTCACACCTTCTGCGATCGCACCCATCATGCCGTATTCAATTCCGTTGTGCACCATTTTTACAAAGTGACCAGCTCCGGCCTCACCCACGCGAGCGTATCCATTTTCGGCGGCTAAGCTTTTAAATATGTGTTCGTGTGTCGCAAATACTGTTGCGTTGCCACCGACCATAATCGACGCTCCGTGTCGAGCGCCTTCCATGCCGCCGGAGGTACCGCAATCAAGAAAGTTTAGTTCTTTCTCCGCCAAGGCTTTGTGGCGACGAAGGGAATCTTGGTAGAAACTATTGCCTCCATCAATGACAGTGTCTCCTGGTACTAAAAGTGGGGTGAGTTCATCTAGTACCGGGTCGACAAACGTGCTCGGTACCATAACCCAGATTACACGGTCGCTGCCCAGGCACGACACCATCTCTTGGTACGAATCAACTACGGTAATGCCAGCTTCGCTGGCAGCGGTCTGGGCTTCTTTGCTTGGGTCGACGCCGATTACTGTGTAACCCTTTTCCACTAATAGTGTCGCCATGTTGAGTCCCATCCGACCCAGTCCGATAAATCCTAATTCTTTTTTCATATAAAATAATCTATTGGGTTACTGGTCCGTCCGAACCAGGGTCATAGGTATACAAGGGCAAGGTTTTAAATTGCTCGAGTACCGGAGTAATAAATTGCCACGCCAATTCCACTTCATCGCCGCTGACAAACCGGGTTTGATCACCGGTAATACAGTCAAACAAAACGCGTTCGTATGCTTCTGGCGAAGCGGCTTCATCGGTAGGGTTGGCTGCTAACGTGAGCTCTTGTTCACGCAGGGCAAACGCAAAACCAGGTGCTTTGGTCCACATCGAGATGCTAATGCGCTGCTCTGGAGCAAACTCAATACGGAGCACATTGCGGTGTTCGTGCGGGCCTTCTTGGGCGGCACAATGACACAAATTACGCGGACGAAAGGTGATGATTGCTTCGTTCACGCGCTTTTGCAGTGCCTTGCCTGCTTCGAGGGTAAAGGTAGTGTCTTGCCACGGGGCCGTATCGAGGGTAAAGGAAAGTTTGAAGTAGGTTTCCGTGTCGCTTTTGTCAGCTACACCGTCAGCTTCTGTATAGCCTTTGTATTGACCGCGCACAACGGAGGTTGATGCTTGTGATTTGAGTGCTCGTAACGCAGTGGCTCGGGCTGCGCGTATTGCCGGCGCGTCTTGGATGTCAGCTGGTGGCATGGTGAGTAACGCAAATATCTGGAGCATGTGATTTTGACCAACATCGCGCAGGGTGCCAATGGCGTCATAGAATGAGCCGCGACTGGACACATCTTTGGTTTCCAATAATTTGATAGTGATTGACTCGATGGTTGCGCCGTCCCACGAGTCTGCCAGGACAGTGTTTACAAAACGCAGCGCCACAATATTTTCAATTGCTTCTTTGGCAAGGTAGTGGTCAATCCGGTAAATTTGCTCGTCATTGAATAGCGTACAGAGCTTTTTTTCCAGGTCCTGGGCAGTGGTCAAGTCCCGACCAAACGGCTTTTCCACTAAGAGCCGAGCCCACGAATTTTCTTCATCACATAGCGCCATTACCTGGCTACTGTGCAGTTGGTCAAAGATTGTCTCGTAGTGCTGCGGTGGTACAGCGAGATAAAATAGTTTGTTTGTGCATTGGCCAATTGCATCATCGTGTGTTTGTAACGCGACTTTAATTCGCTCGTAGGCCGACGTATCGTCAAAACTTCCCGCTACGTAATGAAAATGAGCGCAGAATGTGGCCACAGTTTGCGGGTCATGCTGGTGTCCTTTTGTTGCAATACTTTCTTGTACAAAGGACTGATACGCTTCGTCGCTCAACTCTTTACGCGATAAGCCGATGACAAAAAACTGCTCAGGCAACTGTCCAGCTAGGTATAAGTCCAGGAGAGCCGGAAATAGTTTTGTTTTCGCCAGATCCCCAGTACCGCCAAAAATAACGATGGCGGTTGGCTGCAAAGTAGAGTTCGGTGTCATATACACAGTATGATACCTGCTTTTTTTGTTAGCGGAAGAGGAGCTGTGTTAACATTTAAGTATTCGCGCAATTAATAATATTTCATGTTGACAGAACAACAAATTACACACGTACAAAACAAAGTAGCCCCTTCAAGCGATGAGCTTGCTGTCTGTGAAGCGTTCCGGATTCTGGGGGATTGGAACCGCTATCGCATGATGAAGACCCTGATTGAAGCCAAAGAATTATGCGTGAGCGATCTCTCAAGTATTGTCGGTATCTCGATGTCTGCTACGTCGCAGCACTTACGCATCCTCGAGCTGTCTGGGTTGGTTGCCAGTGAACGAATGGGTCAGACTATTTGCTATAAACCAATAACGAATAACCCCAAGCTAAAACCAATCTTAAAATTAATTTCCTAACCAATATGAAAACGGTATCAATTGTCATCGGTGTAGTCATACTTATCTTGGGAGCAGGGTATCTGGTAACAAATTCAAATACTGATTCCGCACCAGTTGTGCCAGAAGAGGTTGAGTCTCAAGTCGAGCAGGAATCTGCAGTGGACCGAGAGTCAACAGAAGCACCTCAAGAACCTCAAGCAGCTGATACTCCTGCTGGTACCTACACTTTGTATGACGCTGAGCAAATAGCGCAAAGCGACGCTGACACTATTTTGCTTTTTTTCCATGCAACCTGGTGTCCGAGTTGTCGGGCACTTGATGCAGATATCCTTGCCAATGCAGATTCTATTCCAGCCGGAGTAGAAATTTATAAGCTTGATTATGATACTCAGACAGCTCTCAAGCGGCAGTACGGCGTCACCACCCAACATTCAGTCATTGAGATTGACGCTACTGGTGCGGCGCAGAGTTCCATTAGTCATCCACTGACGTTTCAAGCGGTTATCGCTACTCTCTAGCCTATGACCTTACTCTTCATTTCATTTATTGCGGGCGTGCTCACGGTACTCGCTCCGTGCATTTTGCCCCTGTTGCCAGTTGTGGTTGGAAGTAGTGTAGGAGCCCGGAGTAAAGCGACACCGTTTATTGTGATTGGGTCGCTGGCACTTTCTATTCTGCTTTTCACGTATCTTTTAAAAGCATCAACTGCTTTTATTTCTATTCCATCGTATGTGTGGGGATACATCTCTGGCGGAATTTTGGTCGGGTTTGGTTTGGTGTTGCTGTTTCCTGCGGTGTGGGAACGAATGCCATTTATTGCAAAAACGAGTGCAAATGCCAACAAGCTCGTGGGGACAGGGTATCAAAAAAAGAGTGTATGGGGTGATGTGCTGATTGGGGCTGCGTTAGGTCCAGTTTTCTCTTCATGTAGTCCGACGTATTTTGTCATTCTGGCTACCGTACTGCCAGCGAGCTTTTTGTTGGGAACTGCCTATCTCTTGGCGTATATCGCTGGTCTGGTCTTGGTGCTAGGACTCATAGCGGTGTTGGGTCAGCGGTTTACTAGTAAGCTGCAGGTTGCGGCGGATAGTCGCAGCTGGTTGAAACGAGGGATGGGCGCACTGTTTTTGCTGGTGGGGCTATTTATTTTCACCGGGTTCGATAAGGACGTACAAACTTGGGTGCTAGATCGCGGGTATATCAATGGAGTGCTGAATATCGAACAACAGCTGTTAGAGCAAGTTGATCGCTCAGAAGAAGCGGAGACGACTAACAGCTCGCGCACGGTAGCGCCAACTGGAGAGTCGAGTCTTGACGTTCCTCCGGCATTGGTGCGCTCTTTCCCAGACACCGACTTTCGTAACGCTGACCCAAAATTAGCCCAAGCGCTCTCTGGCGGTCCGCCCAAAGACGGTATCCCGGCGATTGACGAGCCGACCTTCGTCCCGCTCTCTGAGTTTGAGCGACCAGACAGTGTGCAGGCCATCGTGCTG
>Ga0306899_1000962_pt1 | contig 12265 bp, 15 predicted proteins | sample AntRauMFilla3764_FD_190407 | JGI IMG/M metagenome (GOLD analysis project Ga0306899, IMG submission 190407) | Saline lake microbial communities from Rauer Islands, Antarctica - Metagenome Filla 3 #764 (v2) (version 2) | ecosystem: Environmental > Aquatic > Non-marine Saline and Alkaline > Saline ... | reverse complement strand
GTGACCAACTCCAGTCGGGCGAGGAGGTTCCGTTGTTCACGGACCAGCGAGTGACGCCGACGCGCGCCGGCCAAGCCGCCGAAACACTGCTCGATCTGGTCGAACAGGACGCCACCGGGCTCTTCCACGTTGCGTGTTCGTCGTGTGTGATTCCCTACGAGTTCGGAGATGTGATTGCCGATCACGTCGGCAGTAGCGAGGAATTACTCAGTAAGGGGTCGATGGCCGATGTCGAACGAGATGCGACGCGACCGAAACGCAGCTGCCTCGATGTCGAAAGAGTCGAATCGACGCTCAGTCGTCCACAGCCGACGTTACGCGAGGATGTCGAAACTGTCTGGGACTCCCTTCGTTAGATCTGGTACTGATCCCGGTTATCGAGGAAATGTTCGCGGTCGTCTCGGGAGAGCTCCTCGAAGCGGAGTACTTCTTGACAGTCGAATCCCGGACACTTCATCACACGATTGTCTTCGAGTTCATTCGCTGCAACGACGGTGCCACAGGCCCGACAGGTGTGAGTGATGATGCGCATCGTTAGAGTTTGAGTTGGGAGTTCTCACCGACGACGAGTCTGCGGCCCTCCGGGAGGAGGTTTTCTGCGCTCTCAACGTTGGCGTTACGTCCGAGTAAGCTATCGACGATACGTCCGTTCGCGGTGATTTCAGAATCGCCGATGACGACGCTATTCTCGATATGAATATCCTCTAGGGTAGAGTTCGCACCAATTGACGTGTACGGACCGACATACGTACCACTCTTGATAGTCGTGTTCTCCGCGATGGAGATAGGGCCACGAACGACAGCACCGTTTTCGATGACCGAGGAGTCTGCAAGTTCGATACGACCGTCGGTCTCCGCGCCGTCCTCAACGACGCCTGCTGTGTTCAGTTCCTTGTCTTCGAGGACGAGACGGTTCGCTTCCAGAATGTCCTCGGGTTTTCCGGTGTCCTTCCACCAGCCCGTGACGACGTGAGAGTCGATTTCGTAGCCGTCTTCGAGAAGATCCTGAATGGCGTCCGTGATTTCGAGTTCGCCACGCCATGACGGTTCGAGTTCGTCGATAGCGTCGAAGACCGCGGGTGAGAAGACATACATCCCAATAAGTGCGAGGTTCGTTGGCGGCTCGTCAGGTTTCTCGATGAGCTCCGTGACGTTGCCCTTATCATCGACATCTGCGATGCCGAAGGCCTGTGGATTGTCTACTTCCTGGAGTGCGATTCCTGCACCGTAGTCACCCGCCTCAAAGCTCTCGACAAGATCGGTGACGCCCGATTTCAGGATGTTGTCTCCGAGATACATCACAAAATCATCGTCGCCGACGAAGTCTTTTGCACAACCAGCAGCATGTGCGAGTCCGAGGGGGTTCCCTTGGACGATATAGGTGATATCCACACCGTACTTGGAACCATCCCCAAGGAGTTCTTGGATCTCTTCACGACCTTTGTTCCCAAGAATAACGCCGATTTCGCTGATCCCGGCCTCTTTCAGATCCTCAATTGCATATTCAAGAACTGGCTTATTTGCGACTGGGACGAGCTGCTTTGGACCAGTGTGGGTGATGGGACGAAGCCGAGAGCCCGTCCCGCCCGAGAGAAGTACGCCTTTCATCTGTCACCCGCTCGGTTCTTCGTCCCAGTGTAAAGGTATTTTGTCTGTGTCGTACGGGAGTCGTTCTTCGTCGGGATTCTCGTAGTCGTAGAGGTTTGTTGGGAAGTTAATCAGGAAAGCCGGCTCGTTACTAATAGCTTTGAACCCGTGCCAGCAATCACCAGGAATGCGGATTACTTTCTGATTGTGCTCACCGATTACGAACGTGTCGAGTTTTCCCTTCGTTTCGGAATCCTCACGGTCGTCATAGACGGCTACCTTGATTCGGCCCTTAGGACAAACAAAATGGTCTATCTGTCCTCTATGGTGTTTGTGCCAAGCACGTGTGATACCTGGGTAAGTCATTGAATAGTAGGACATTGTCGGTTTTGGGGTAAACTCTTCCCAGTCTTCTCGGAATATCTCCACAAGATGGCCGCGTTCGTCAGCGTTGACTTGGAGGTCGCGGGTTTCGACATCATGAATGTCGGGCATACACCGTTACATTTCACCTGAATGACTTAGTGTTAGGGTATACCTATTGAGCGGTGTTCCGTCATTATGTGACTCAGGCCTGAGCTGTACTCATAAAAGTTTAGAACAGCACGGCTGGGAAGCAGGGATCTGCTTAAAACAAGTGTATGTAGTGAAGATTAAGATCATGGGTGTTATAATTCAATCCAATGATGTCTGCCGCTTCCTTAGAAAATGCCTTGTTGAACGCAGGACTGCATCGGGGCGGGGTTGATTATCTACAGTTACAGGGCGTTAGAGACGACTTTTCGACCGCAGAAGATGCAGTAGCTGTGACTACCGGCGGTTGCTGAAGGGTCAGAATTATGGCATCTTGCTCCATTGCTTCAGTGACGACGGCGATGCCTCTCCCCGATACGTCCGGAGAAAGGGAGCAGGCGGCGAGCCCTTAACTCGCCGCCTGCGTCAGGTTATGCATGATGCACTTGCGAGTCAGCTCCCGGAACTGGCCGTGCTAGCTCCGGGAGCGCAGCTTCTCGCCGTCGTCTTCCTTCAACTGTGAGAAGCCTGTCTCGCTCATCCACCGCTGGTTATAGTCCTCGTTCATCCGCGCGTTATGGGCCTTCTGTAGTGGTGTTTCTGTAGTGGTGTCTGCTCTCTATGTTTGATCAACGGGCGCGTTGACTCGGAGCGACACTCCTCACGGAGTTCGCCCCACGAATAGTTTGCGTAGGCCGACAACACACGCAGGTCTTCCGCGTTCCGGCGGAAGACCTGCATTTCGATGTGGCCGTCCCAGGCCTTCTGCGTCGTGAAATGAACGTCTTTGATCGCTAGTGAGTTCACATCGATCAAGATCGTCGTTTTCATCGACTGGAACGAGTAGTTCGCGCGGTCGCGGTAGTGGTAGCTGGTTTGATCGCGCTGGAATCCACTGGCGTCAATGGCGGCTTCACCACTCCAGCCAGCCTGCTCCGCCGAAGCGCGGAGCAGGCTGCGGAGTTCACGCATCCGATACTCGTCCTCCCATCGGCAGAATGAGCTGTAGTGAGGTGCCTCATCAAGGTCAGATACAGCGAGGATACCGGGCATCTCGTTCAGATAGTCCTCAGTTTCCCGCAGACTCTTCTCCAATTCGACGCGGAACAGAATCAACGCGATCTGTGTCCACTCGGCGTACCCGTCCGCGCCGTCCGGCGCGGCGGGTACGTCTGGGTTATCAACATGCTGTTTGGCAAGGTCTCGACACATCCGTGCTAGCCGTCTGAGCGATGCCATATCGCCAGACGGCGTCCATTTCCTGGTTAGATTGACGGAATATCCCTGTGAGAGCGGCTGTGGCCGCCGTCAGTCGCCGGCAAAACAAGGCAACATCTCGAGCGTGTCATAGAATACGCCCCACGCTTTGGTCAGACCGATTACTGTTTTAAGGCCATCACGAGTTTAGAAGCGCGTGCACCTAGTGTACGGGCTACAGAACTACTCAGAGAGAAACCGCTCTGTTACGAATACTGATATTTTGTCAGTATTGACGATGGTTTTCCGTGGAGTGCGCGACTGCTGTGAGAACGGAGACGGCAGTCTTGGAATCCCTGACTCCGAATACGCAGACAACCATGCGGACTATTCTATGACACGCTGAACATCTCCCCAATTCGTTCCTGTTCCAGCGATTCAAGAGACATGAGAACGCTCGTCCCGTTGATCGCGTATAGTAGCCACTGAAAGTCAATGCACACCCGATCGCACGACGGCTGTGTGATCCATGTGTAAATCGTTTCAGTTGTTACTATAGAAACCGGCGGCAGTGGTCTTGATGTCTGGCATATTCTTCACTAAACGTGGTTTGCCGAACCCCCAGAGACGGTGCTTATTGTCCGTCGGCATCGGCCACGCTTCATCGAAAGAAGCCCAGCACGGTCTCTCCGTGATCAGCGGCCTCCCTGAAACGACCTCCGTCGATCTCGCCGAGCGCGTCATCGAGGCGCTCGGCGAGGATCTCTTCGGCGTCTTCCGGACGAGTTGGTGTCTCTGGACGTGGTATCGAATAGGACAGACCGTACACGTGACGGAGTAACCGCGAGACATGGCCAGGGTGGTAGCTGACGCCAAATTCGTCCTTGATGAGATGGACTACTTCGTTCGTCATCTAGGGCTGGCCGTCTTCCAGAAGGCGCTGAAGGTCACGAGACTGCTGGTGGGTCAGCTTCGGGGGCCGCCCGCCCCCGAAGCGAGGGACCAACCCTTTCGGCCCGTCCTCATTCCATCGAGTAAGCCACTCACTGCCGATTCCACGGCTTGCGCCAACACGCCGTGTCGCCTGCTTGAGCGTGTCCCCTTCGTAGAGGTTGTTCACGAAACACAAGCGGCGGACAACTTTCGGGTCGTCCACATTCTTGAGTGAATCTCTCATTTCTTGCTCAGTCAGGTGTCGTTCAACGACCACTCGTCGCGTTCCCATACATAATGATACGCGGCCGAAGGTCAAGAACAAGCGTTAGATCCTAACGCGACGCTGGCTCTCGCCCCGTCGAGGGGTGTCAAAAGACAAGCTAACGCCGTATCTCAGAGCCTTTCAGCTCCGCTGAGAACTCTACAGAAAACCAGGTGACGAAGCGCTCAAACATGCTCTCGACGCCGCCCTCTGAAAATCAACAACGTGCTTCACAAGAGCGAAGGAGTTTTTATACCTCGTATATGACCGTGTATAGTATGAGTGGTAATCTCGTGAGTAGGGGAGTCCGAGTATTGAAAAAACAAGGACTCTTTGCGTTTTTAAAGGAATCGACGGGATTCATATATCGGAACACCTTTCGTCAATTCATACCCAAAAGTGGGATATATCAGACATATAACGGTGTTAAAGTTGAAGAAAAAAGGATGGGAGAGAACCTTTTGAATGTGCTACCAGATAATCCCTCATATGAGGGACAATTTGTTGAATATATACGTGAATATGTCGAAGAGGGAGACTCTATTGTGATTATTGGTGGGTATTATGGTGTTTCAACAATCGCAGCAGCGACCCAATCCGGAAATGACGGATCTGTCACAACATTTGAAGCGACACCAGAGGGAGCAGATCGTGTTCGTAAAACGACACAACTTAATGATGTCAAACAATCGGTGGTGGTGAAAGCTACCAGTGTTGGCCCAATCTACAATCCAAAAGGAAGGTCTCCAGGTGATGATAAAATTCCGCCGAGTGAGTTACCCGACTGTGATGTTCTAGCTATCGATTGTGACGGATGTGAATTGGATGTGCTAAACGATATTGAAATCACTCCTCGAACGATTATCGTTGAACATCATGGTGAATTGGATGATGATAAAACTGACAAAGAGGGGCTTGATTTTGAATACCAACGAGAGAAACTTGATGATATACTATCATCTAAAGGGTATGAAATAATTGATGAGCACACCCGCCCGCGGATTAGAGGCGGGTTCGATGACCAAATTGGATGGTTTGTCGCTGAAAAAAGTACTTGAGTACACTCTTGGTAGAGAATTGTTGGGTAGATCTCACCAGTTGCTGGAAGTCACATATGATCGTCAGACTGAATATACCACGACGGTCTGCCTAGCATTACCGAAAGGCCAAACGAGAATTATTTGATGACGAGTCAATAACACTGAGATCAGTGATTGAACTCTTTCGGACTGTTTATGAGCGCCTTACTGCGGGCGGGTCAACGACGGAACAAGCCATACAGAGCGGTATCTGGGTGGCTGGAATCAACGTCACTGACCGTATCTTGCAACTTCTGAAGGTCGTTATTCTCGCTCGATTACTCTCCCCAGAAGCGTTTGGGCTTCTCGGGATAGCACTGCTTTCAATTGCGGCGCTCCGGCAGTTCTCGAAACTCGGGTTTGATGAAGCGTTGATACAGCACGAAGACGACGACGTTGACGCGTACCTCAACACCGCTTGGGTAATGAAGATTATCCGTGGACTCGGGATTGCTGTCGTCGCGTTTCTCGCGGCCCCTTATCTCGCGGTGTTTTTCTCCGAAGCACAAGCAGAGCCACTTATTCGCGTCGTTGGTATATCCCCCTTGATTTTGAGTTTACAGAATCCGGCAGTGATGTACTTCCAGAAGAACCTCAACTTCCACAAAGAGTTTGTGTATCAAGTTGGTGGTCGAGTGGTAGATCTCATCGTCGCTCTCGTTATTGCACTCGTTTTCCGTAGCGTTTGGGCTCTCGTGGCCGGCATTATAGCGATGAATTTTATGAAGTTCATGGTATCTTACAGTATTCATAAATACCGACCAAGTATCGAGTTTGATCTCACATATGGGGAGGAAATGTTTGGTTTTGGGAAGTGGTTATTCGTGTCGGCAATCCTCGTGTTCCTCTATGGACAAGGAGACGATATTTTCGTTGGCTGGTTCTTTGCAGCGAGTTCCCTTGGTGTTTACCAGTTGGCATATCGGTTTTCGAACGCGCCTGCGACTGAGATCACGCACGTTATTTCACGTGTAGCGTTTCCGGCCCTATCGAAGGTTCAGAGTGATACCGCGAAACTTCGTGAGGGATTCCGTAGGGCTGTCCAGATATCAACAACAGTGGCTTTTCCGATAGCAGCTGGCATTGCTGCCGTCGCCCCCCAATTTGTACCTATAGCCCTTGGTAATCAATGGCAGTCAGCGATACCGGTGATGCAGGTCTTAGCGGTCTGGGGCGGTATCCGTGCGTTTGGAGCAAATGTCGGACCTATTTATAAATCAACGGGACACCCGGACATTGAAGCTCGAATCCAGGCACTTAAAGTCATTATTATAGCAATTATTATTTATCCTACCGCACAGCAGTTTGGCGTTGTCGGCGTCGCTTCTACCATTGTACTGAGTTCATTTATACCACTTCCAATTCATCTATACTACGTTTCGTCAATTACTCAAGAACCAGCCATTGATATACTCAAACTTATCGTATACCCGCTAGTGAGTAGCATCGCTATGGCTGGCTGTGTTGTAGGAATAGAAACCTATGTTCTCACGGGAACAAATATTTTGAATCTTATATTCCTAATAATCTTGGGCATCATAACCTATTTTGTCTTAATGATTATATTTGAATATATATTTGGAGTTGAATTCACACAACTATACTCCATAGTGAAGCAGAGAGTCTAGTGCAGAGGAATATTGCTATTGCGTTAGAGAAAGAACTAATGAATCTTAGATATACCTATTATGTTTCGAGTATTTAAAACCGGGTAGAACCCGAAGGCGACGACTTGATGACTGAATGTTGCTGTCAAGTCATCACCAGAATAATCATTTATGGATCCATTCATTCCTAGTCATTCTGTCGTTGAGACTGTACTCGCTGTTCGACGAAAATACCAGCAGGTTCATTCCTAATGAGTTTGAGATTGGTAAACACTGCGAGAAATGCGACTTCGACAATCATCTCAAAGTCGGTATCTTCATAGGCGTTATTCTATCTAACTCAAACGACTAGATAGAAGCTAAAGCCGATTCAAACACTTCAGTACTGTTTAGTAATCCGGAATGATTTGAGGTATTATGAAGCAAGCAGGAGTTCTGTACTATGTTAACTCTTTTCCGAAGCTATCCGAGAGTTTTATTCTAAACGAAATTAATGAGCTTTACAACCGAGGATATAATATCGCAGTTTTCGCTCAGAATAATCCTGGAGAAAACCTTACTCACGAAGAATACCAAGACATCAACGTTCCCATCCACTACGCGGACGACTCTTACACTGATTTCCCACAATTACTGTCCAAGAAATCTGCTCAGTTGGCTCTAAGCAATACAACAACTGAGCTTTTCAAGTGTTTCTCACCGAAACAGATCGGCCACAACTTTCTTTTAGGCAAGCAATGTGCTGAGTTCATCGAATCACTCGAATTCGACGTAGATGTCATTAATGCCCACTTTGCGTATTCTACCAGAATCGGAGCGATGCTCGCTGCACGACATCACGGTATCCCGTGTACGGTTACTGCCCATGCAGTCGATATATTCCCCTCTCCGAATATCCACCAACTAAAGTATATCTGTGATAGTATGGATCACGTGATTGTTCCCTCTGAATACAACCGAGACTATCTTCGGAAAGAGATTGAAATTGAGAACTCGATTACAGTTGTTCCGGCAACGACGCAGGTTGAGAAGTTTGAGCCGTCAGTTCCGACCATAGAGAATCGGCTGTTAACTGTTGGTCGGCTCGTTGAAAAGAAAGGCTATCCATACAGTATCGAGGCGGTGAATAATCTCATTGAGCAGGGATACGAGGTCGAATATCACATCGTTGGAACCGGTAGTAGGAAGGGTCAGTTACAGCAACAGGTGGAACAGTATGGTATCGAAGATTACGTCGAATTCTTGGGCCACATCTCAGACGAACGACTCAAGAAAGAACTGAGTGAAGCGTCCGTCTTTGTATTATCTTGCGTTATTGCCGAGAATGGTGATCGGGACGCTATGCCGGTCGTTCTCAAAGAAGCGATGGCGTCAGAAACCGCGTGTGTCTCAACAACTGTTTCTGCTATTCCGGAACTCATTACAGATGGATATGACGGCCTCCTAGTACCGGAAAAAGAACCAGTCGAATTAACATCTGCAATCCAAGAACTCCTTGAGAACCCCGAAAAGAAAAAAGACATTGCAAAGAACGGGCAGGAAACCGTTCACAATAAATTTGATATCTCCGAGTCTGTTGATACACTAATCGAGGTATTCGAGTTCCTACAGACGAACTGAGTATAATCTAGCTACGATTCCCTCTTGTAGTGTATTGTATGACCTTGTTTGCAAGTGATTATATATGATATGTATAGTCAGTAGTTCTGTCACTGTCTAGTTTTGTGCCGCCTCTGCTGGCGTCTTTTTTTCAAGAGTTTAGTGTGATTCCCTGGCAGTTATCAGGACATACCGATAGTGAGAACACAAAACGTGGGACTTGCCCCCGGGTCTGTATAGTGGTGTCACCAAACTCTGGATAGAGAGCTTTTCCAGGATTGCTTACAGAGCCGCTCGATGCGGAGGTCGAGTGGCTCTGGTCGCAACACTAATGAGGTGAGTTCAACAAGATGCCGAAGTATCCCGCCAAAGGTTGTCTGAGATGATATACACACACTGGCAACAGCGGAATGCCCTAATTTTCACGGAGTTGTTTCGCTCAGTTCGGCAAGAGCCTATATCGATTTAACCACCATCGTGTGCCGGGGAGATCTCTCCAGCCCATCGGCGAATGGTTGCCCAGCATCGCTACTGATTATTCACTATCGAAGCAATAATTAGCAGTGGATGATATTTGTCAGTATGGCCAACGTTGGGTATATTACAATTGGAGAAGAGATTTGGTCTAATCTCCTCCGGCGTCAAGTCGTTGATGTTTTATGCGAGATTCAATCGAATTCTTTCGAGGCCGAACATCAGATTCTACTTATTACGTTTATCCCTTGGTACGGGTTTCTAATCAATAGATCTGATCTTTCCAAATCAAAATCTAAGCTGCGAGAGAGGGGAGTAAGTGTGATTACTATCCCTATTCCGATACCAATACCATATTACTCCAGCTCTAGCGGAATTTCAGGTTATTGGAAATACAGCTGGTATCTCACTCCGTTTGTGATAATATATACACTGCCATTCGTATTATATTACGCTATTCAGAGAGATATAGATATACTGCATGCTCGTTCTTATCCAGCAGGACTCCTAAGTGCTATGATTTCAAAATTACTACCACTGAAATATATATTCGATCCTCGTTCAGACTGCCCGGAAGAAAACATTACTAGTGGCAATTGGACAGAAGATTCTCTTAGTTTTTCGTTTTGGAAGCGGATTGAAGATAAGATCTGCATCGCTGCGGATTCTGTAATAGCTATCTCTGAGACATATATTGATCATCTAGAGAATGATTCTGGGGATATTAATTTTGATATAGTGCCAAATAATGTTGATACTGAGTTATTCACATTTAACGAAGATTTCCGCGAAAAGTACCGAAGAAGAAACAATTTACAAGATGAGGCTGTTATCGTATACTCTGGCTCTATGGGACCTAATAGTTGGAATAATCCAGAAGAATATGCACATACGATTAATAAACTAACAAGTGCTAATAAATCACTCCGGTTCCTATTTCTAATCCCAGATTATTCTGAATCAAATCTAGTTAAAACATTACGAGAATATGAGGTAGACGATGATATATATATGATTGAGCACCCGACGTTTGAAGAAGTTCCTAAATATCTTTCTGCTGCAGATCTTAGTATATACATCTTAGATCAATATTCGATTCGACTAGGAACCAAGTTTGTTGAATACTGTGCTATTGGCCTTCCACCGGTAATAAACACGTATGTGGGGGGTGGCCGGAAGATCATAAGAGAAGAACACTTTGGCGGTGTGATAAATATATTTCAGAACGAATCTGATGGGGTAACAACACATCCATCAACACATAAAATGATAGAAGATTTATCTAAAAACCATAAGGAATATGCAGATAGATGCCGTCAATATGCTGTAGATCGGTTTTCTACGAAATCAGTAGCAAAGAGATACAGTAAAATATACTATGGTATTCACCAATCATAATTACACCTACAATAGTAACTAATTTCTGAGCGCAACCGTCGAGTGTTCGAAAACGGTGCCGGTCTGGTCGCTAAATATTCGCTCGAAATCCTTACAAATATACCACTGAAACGTCTGACGGCTACCGTGACAACTCTGTGATGTTTTGGTACGGCATCGTAGGCAATATACGCCGTCACTCTAACGAATCTGTGCCGACCCGTTCTGGCTTAACGCTCCGAGACGAACATCTTGATAGGCATCATCGTTCGGCGGGTTGACGCAACCGCGTCACCCTTGCCCGCTATGACTTCTATCTACTGGCGAAAACGAACCAACATTCATCTATACAAGAGCGTTATGATTTAACTGAACTCTGTGGATCCGATTTAGAATTTGACTTCTTGTTAGCTAACCGCTCTTCTGCTTCATCTCGGTCTTCAGGATAGCCGACGTCAATCCGCCATCCTTCAAGTCCAATCGCATCAATCGTCCGTCCACTTTGAATCAGTAAATCAATAGCCTCGCTGATCTCATACTCGCCACGATTTGACGGCTGCACGAGGTGACACGCATGGAAGATAGCCGGACTAAACGTGTAGAACCCCGTCATTACTAGATTGGAAGGTGGGTCGTCTGGCTTCTCAACAACGTCGGTGACTTCACCGTACTTATTCGTATCACATACTCCATATCGGCTTGCCTCCTCCCAGTCTACTTCCTCCACGAGGAACGCGGCATCGGCCCGGTCCTCCTGCTGCCGCCGAACGACATCCTCCAAATTCGCTTGGAAGATATTGTCGCCGAGCATCAACATAAAGTCGTCCTCAATGTGTTCCTCAACAGTCAATAGCGCATGTGCCAGCCCGTTCTGTTCACGCTGATGTGCGTACGTAATCGGGATACCTTCGAACTCGTCGCCGTAGTGTTCGATGATATTTTGCTTGAGGTATCCCACCACGACGACGAGTTCGTCCGCACCTTACTCGGCGAGCTGTTCGAAACAGTGCGTGAGAATGGGTTTCCCGTTGACCTCGACCATTCCTTTGGGTTTGTCTTCCGTGAGCGGACGGAGTCGTGTCCCCTCACCGGCCGCGAGCACCACAGCCTTCATAACTATCTGAATGGTGGGAAGAGACCGTGATATGTCTTTCCACCTCGTAACCAAACCTTGAGGAGCCAACCGTCGAATTAGCAGGTAATGCAAGTCAGTATCGTCGGCAGTGGATACGTGGGAACGACCATCGCAGCCTGTTTTGCAGATCTCGGTCACGAGGTCGTCAATATCGACATTGACGAAGATATCGTTGAGACGATTAACAGCGGAACTCCACCGATCCACGAGGATGGACTTCCCGAACTCGTTGCGGAACACGCTGGTCAAGACGGTACCGGACGACTACGGGCGACTACTGATTACGATTCTATCCTTGCCACTGACACGACGTTCCTCTGTCTGCCAACACCACAGGACGACGACGGCAGCATTGACCTTTCCGTTATGGAAACCGGTGCAACCCAACTCGGGAAGACACTCAAAACAACCGAGGACTGGCACACGGTCGTCGTGAAGAGTGCTGTGTTGAATAGCGATCTCTGAGCCATGGTGAGACGATACCGATCTTGAGACCACT
>Ga0306899_1000950_pt1 | contig 12371 bp, 12 predicted proteins | sample AntRauMFilla3764_FD_190407 | JGI IMG/M metagenome (GOLD analysis project Ga0306899, IMG submission 190407) | Saline lake microbial communities from Rauer Islands, Antarctica - Metagenome Filla 3 #764 (v2) (version 2) | ecosystem: Environmental > Aquatic > Non-marine Saline and Alkaline > Saline ... | reverse complement strand
CTGGGGTGGGCCCGGAGGCTTGGGTGGGCCGCCAGCAGGCGGCGCGGGTGGAGTCGTCGGTTTGGGCGGTGCCGGTGGCGTAGGTGGCGCAGGCGGCCTGGATGCCTTAGGTGCAGCCGGCTCGGGCTCGGCGGCTTTCGGGGCAGCCGGCTTCGGCTTATCGGCTTCGGCCTTTGCTTTTTCCGCCGCTGCCTTGGCCTCACGCTCGCGCTGAATGTCCTCCGCACTTTTCACGAAGGCTCCAGCCGGAATTTGCGGGGCAGCGGGCTTTTCCTCTACCTCAGTTTTGGCGGCAACGGGCTCATGAGGCGTAGTCTCGACAGATTGAGCAAATTCCTCGCGGAGGGCATCTGCGCTGATATTGTCAATCGTGCTGGACGCGCTTTTCACCTCAAAACCGCGGCCCTTGAGGAGAGCAAGCAGCTCCTTATTTTCCATTCCTATGTCTTTGGAAAGCTGGTGGATACGGACGCTCATATATGCGAATATTGGTGGGTTAACGCGGTGTTAATTGCTAAGAGATTTTTATACTGTGGTGTGTGACCGGTGCTATGCGCTTTCGGAGAGAAAGGCTTCGACCTTGGACAAAACATCCGAAGCTTCCGCTTCGGTGTAGCCGAGGCCGACCAGGTCTTCCGCCTCGACGCCTTCGAAAACTTCGGGGCTGGCAAAACCACTGGTGACCAAACGAGCGGCAAGTGCCGGATCAAGGCCGGGAATCGCGGCCATTCCTGCGGCGGCCTTGGCCACCTTCTCATCAAAGCCGACAGCTTCTTTTTCTTCCTTACCGATATCCAGCTTCCAGCCGAGCAGGCGTGAAGTGAGTTTGGCATTAAAGCCCTTTCGACCGATGGCGATGGAGAGATCGTCCTCGGCAACCTGGAAGAGAATACGGCGGTCCGCTTCATTGACCTTTACATTTCTAGGCACGGCAGGCTTGAGCGCTTCTTCAAGCAGAGCGAGCGGATCCTTAAAGTAACGAATAATGTCGATTTTCTCGCCGCCGAGTTCGCGCACGATCGTCTTCACTCGGGCACCTCGGGCACCGACACAGGCGCCGACGGGGTCGACCTTGGGATCGTTGCTGTTCACTGCGATCTTTGAGCGGTAACCGGGCTCGCGCGCCATCGCCTCGATGGTTACCGTCCCGTCAGCGATCTCCGTCACCTCCAGTTCAAAGAGACGGCGCACAAAATTGATATTGGAACGCGAAAGGATGATGTCGGGCCCGCGGTTGGTCTGCTCGATTTTGAGGAGCAGGCAGCGAATCGTCTCGCCGGGCGCATAATCTTCACCGGGGACACGCTCTCTGGGAGGAAGAATGGCCTCGGCCTTGCCCAGATCCACGATTAGGTCACCCCGTTCACGGCGTCGAACCGTGCCCGTCACGATATCTCCGACCGTATCTTTATAGTCATCGTAAATACGGTCTTTCTCAAACTGGCGAATGCGCTGCATGATCGCCTGGCGGGCCGTCTGCGCGGCAATTCGGCCAAGAAAGGCCGGGTCAATTTCCTTCTCAATGGTTTCGCCAACCTGGGCATCCGGACGAATCGCCCGCGCCTTTTCGACATGAATTTCGAAGGCATCGTCCCCCACGGAATCCACCACATTGAGCACGGTCCAGGCCTTCAAAGAACCCGTTTTAGGATTAATTTCAACACGCACTTCCCGCCCGGCACCGATACCGCGTTGCGCAGCACCAGCAATGGCACCGGAGATCGCTTCGATCATATCCGGACGGCTAATGCCCTTCTCCTTCTCCATGTATTCAAGGACAGAAAGTATCTCGTTGCTCATAGTATGTATGTAGAAATAAAAAAAGCGCGCCAGAAGCCCGCTTCAATAAATTGAATGGTGTTGTAAGTGGAGCAAGGAAGCTAGAGCACGAATAGACTATGTCAAGAGTCCACTAAGCCCGAGGACATTTAAGCTCTTACCCAGCGGCTGGCCTGGGCGATTGAATATTGGAACTTACGGGCGTGCTCCCGAATGAGGAAGGGCATATCCCATTGCGCGTCCAAAGCAAATTGCGGCTCCAGCGCCTTGCGCAGGCCCGCAAAGGAATCGTGCGCACCATCGCCCAGCCAATTTCGGAAAGGCGTGTATTCCTCCAGCCAGGTGAAAGGCGTGGTGATGAAGAGCTGGCCGCCTGGCTTTAACAGCTGCGGCAAGCGCTCAAGTAGCCGCATCGGCTCGGGTAGGCGGCAGATCAGGTTACAGGCGAGCACCAGGTCGAATTGCCCGATGTCCTCGCGGATAAATTGGGCGTCGCCCTGCTCGAAACTCACTCGGCTTCGGTCGATTCCGTCATCCACTTTGACATCCAGCTCGGTGGTCGCTGAGCCTTCATCCAGACGGGTCGCGGGCATGTGGCCCTCCGCCTGCATGCGGGCGGCCGCATCGATAAAGGCCTGTGAATAATCGATACCGACCACCTCCGCGCAATGACGAGCCAGCTCGAAACTCGAACGCCCCACCGCACAGCCCAAGTCCAGGCCACGTGCGCCCAAGGGCAAACGCCCAAAATCAGGCCCATCCAGCGCGCAGCGCTTCGGGAAGTCCAGCGCATCGGCTCCACCGAAGCCGTAGGGAAATTGCTCCTTCGAGCTGGCGTAATGAAAGATGAGATACTGCTGGAGCAGTTCGTCGGATTCGTAGGGATTCATGCGTGGTTATAATTAGAGGAGCTTAAAACTGTAGCCGAAGCCCTTAGGCTTTGGAGAGCACTGCGAGATGACGGACCGTTCGGACCAAAAGCTAAGGCTTTCGGCTACGTTGAATTCGGAATGTTTGGACCAAAAGCTAAGGCTTTCGGCTACATTCAATTCAGAAAGAGCAATGTTTGGACCAAAAGCTAAGGCTTTCGGCTACACTCAATTCGGACCGTTCGGACCAAAAGCTAAGGCTTTCGGCTACACTTAATTCGGACCGTTCGGACCAAAAGCTAAGGCTTTCGGCTACGTTGAATTTAGAAAGAGGAATGCAGCGTCGCTCCGGACATCAGCTACGAGACGAGGGCAGGACTCTCCGCCTCGAGCAGATCAATCATATATTTGGCGGGCTTGTAGTGCTCGATCAGCACTTCAGTCTTACCGTCACGAATCATCCGGGCCTGTTGCAGGCGAATTTCCGGGGTCTTGTGCGGGGCATAGAGCACATCATCGTGCGAGGCATTTTTGTGCTCTTTGAAGAGATCCGGGGTAATCTTACCTCCGAGGTGGTCGTCGCGGCCCGTTGCCACGTGAATGGTGCCCAGGATCTTTTCATCCTGAATATCGCGCCCGGAGAAGGGCAACACCTGGGTGCCGAAGCCGAGCTCGCCGATTGCCCCGATCATCGGATCCTCCTTGAGGCGGCGGTTATGGTCTTCAATTTCGCTGTAGTCCCCATAAACGAACTGAGATTTCACAATCTTCCCATTCTCGACATGGAGCAGGCCGATCGTGCTCTCATCGTATTTAAACGGGAAGACCCCCTCGGCATCTTCCGGCACGAAATAAACCTCACCGCCCGGGAGGTTGGCCACATCCGGCTTTCCCTGCGCACATAGGCCATGACTCTTCTGGGCTGCCTGCCCGTTGGTGTGCAGCTTTAACGTGTAAACTTTGCTCTCAACCTCAAAATCAATCTCGAAGCGGTCTGCCTTGGTTAAGCCGAGACGCAGCTTTTCTGCTTCCTCAGAGACAATATTGTAGTCCACCGAGAGCCCGGTATCGAGGATGATTTGATTGAGCCCATGCAGGGTCGCGCCGCGAAAGCCGAACTCCTTACACTTGGCCGTCAGCGGAGCCGTAGCCGAGAAGGTAGAAACGACAAGGATCACGCCGTAATTCGGATAGATGTCCTTATCCAGGCTCAGCAGGGTGCCATCCGGGTCGTAGCATTCGTCCTCCATATCGAGGTTACTTCCGCCGGTTTCCTTGAAGGCAAAGAAATCACCACCGGTCCAGTTCATCTCCTCGAGTGCTCCCGATTTGAAACTTTTGTAGAAGACTTCATGCCCGTAGTTTTGAATGGAAAGAGTTTCGTCATTCAAAAACTTAAAATCTTCAATATCAGCGGGATTCGGCAGATCGATTAGGATACAAACCTTTTCGCCATTGCCGCGACCAAAACAAGTGGTCAAAAGACGCGTTAAACTGAAGGGTTCGAAGGTGCGTTGGTTGGGATCGAGTATCATAACAGGTATTCGTTGAGGTTCTTTAAGTTAAAATTTCTAGCCTAAGCAGGGATCAATTCCTGTCAAAGCTAGGTTTGACTGTCTTAGTTGAGCTGGTTTGATCGTCAACATCTTCGACACCTTACAAATAAGTGTCGCGAACGTATACGCCGAAAAAAGGATTTAACATGGACAAAAACAAACCGCCCCCGTTAGCATCAAATTAACACCTCTGTAATCAATTAAGCCTAAAACTCCGCACAACCATGCTCTACTTCATTTTCATCCTGCTCGCAGTCGGCGCGTTCCTCTACATTCTTCATCTAAAGAAAGCTTCCACAGAAAGCCAGAGCAGTAGCCCTAAAGACGTGCCCCTCGTCATCGAAAACGTCCGTCCCGGCGGGGTCGTTCAACTCGAAGGAATCGGCGAAAACCTGGAGGACTTTGATGTCGTGATCAAAGCCCGCCACAGCTATGTGGAGGATGGCTTCACCTGGTATGAGTTGGAAGGTGAACGCGGCACGACCCCGGTTTGGATCGAAATTGAAGAGGACGACGAACTGGAAGTCAGTATTTGCCTGCGAAAACTGAAGCTGACGGAAGTTGGAATCACTGGTGGCGACGTCGAAGCCATCGAAGCCAAGGACAAGGGCAAAATCGAGTTTGAAAGCATCCAGTATATTTACGAAGACTGCGGCGATGCGACATTCTACCGCAACGCCTCACGCTCGGGCGAGGGCGAACGCCTCCACTACTGGGATTTCGAAAGCAAAGACGGCAAGCACTACCTATCCATCGAGCGCTGGGGCAGCAAAGAATACGTCGCCTATCTCTCCGAGCCGCTTCGTCCCGGGCAAATCAAAGTATTTTCCACCACTTGATTCACACTTGATCCACCGACTATGCAAACTGTTCTCATAGACCTCTCCATCGGCTTGGCTTTCGTAGCGCTGGCGCTTTTGATCATCACTGCGGCAAAGTTGATTAATGATTTTCTCACGCCCTATCTAATTGATCTGGAACTAGCCAAAAAGGATAACGTTGCGCTCGCAGTCAGCTTCAGTGGCTACCTATTGGGAGTAGTCATCGTTTTCATCGGCGCCTATTTAGGGCCGAGCAAGGGGCTGGTGGCCGACCTATTGTATGTTGGCGGATGGTCGCTATTTGGTGTCGTCTTGCTCAACCTCTCCCGAATGATCAATGATCGGCTCATTCTCTACAAATTTAGCAATGTTAAAGAAATCATTGAAGACAAGAATGTGGGGACTGGCGCCGTCCAGGCGGGTTCCTACATCGCCTCGGGGTTCGTCGTGGCTGGTGCGATCAATGGCCAAGGCGGAGGGTTATTGACCGCGTTGGCTTTTTTCTTTGCCGGCCAAGTAGTCCTCGTCCTATTCGGCTTCATTTACCAATTCTTCACCCGATACGACATCCATGCTGAAATTGAAGACGACAATATCGCAGCCGGGATCGCCTTCTGCGGAGCCTTGATCGCCATCGGCATCGTGCTCGGCCATGCCAGCGCGGGCGAGTTCATCAACTGGAGCGCCAATATGACCACCTTCGCCAGCGAGGCGGCTATCGTCGTGATTCTCATTCCGCTGGTGCGGCTCTGCTTCGATAAGATCACTTTTTCAAAAGTTGACTTAAACCATGAAATCTCAGTCGACCGCAACGTCGGCGCCGCCATCCTCGAAGCGTCCGCCATGATCGCCTTCGCCTCTATCCTCGTCCACATCTTCGGCTAATCCTCTAATCCACTCGTCATGTCCCGAAGCAATTCCACATACTCCCGCAGCAGCGATGCCGACATTGAGCACTCCACCTACGGATGGACGCCCTACGCGCTCATCTTGATCGCACTTTCCGTTCTCTGCTTTATCGGTGCCTCCATTCAAAACGGCAAAGCGGGAAAAAGCCAGTCGTTCACCTTCGAACCGGAAAACCCCGACCAAGTGTCCACGCTAAAGATCGACAGGGCCGACGTGGTCTATGCGGTCACCGTCCGCCAATCGCCCTCTGGCCTTGCCAATAATAAGGGCTGGAGCGACGTAGCCATCATCGTCCGTTCCCCGAAAGGCGACCAATTACTCTCCTTCGGCGGCGACTTTTGGCGGGCCAGTGGCTACGACGAAGGCCGATGGAGTGAGACGAAAAACAGCTACACCATGAAAGCGACCTTTCCGCTCAAGGGGGACTACGCCGTAACGACCGAAAGCTCCAGTTCCACCGGTGCCTACAACCAACCGGTATATGTGAGCTTTGAACCCCGCCGTGGCAGCACCCTTCCTTTACTCATACTCGGCATCCCCGCCCTGATCATCGGGGTGATAATGGGTTATCTTTCGAATCGCCATGTCGTGAGTGAGAAACTGGCCGAGTGGAGCTAGCGCTTAAACCTGTATCCGTCATAAACCATGAGCAAAAATATCAAAATTATCATTTTTTCTATCGTTGCGCTGCTTCTTTTCGGAGTGGCATGGTCGTCCAGTGCGAGCGGTTGGGGCTATGCTGGATACGGCACACAGTATTCGGAGTCACGCGGTTACTACGGTCACAGCGGCCCCAGTTTCTTTTATTTCGGTAGCGGCGCCCGTTACTATCCCACGAATTCGACTCGCAGTGGAAGCGTGGGCGGACCGGGTGCCGCTGGCCGTGGCCCCGGAGCAGGGAAATAGCTGAAGGCGATGCCCCCAGCTAAAGCAGACGCCGCGCAGGATGGGCATCGCGAAACATCCGTGCTCATTATCGCCGTATTTGTGGCAGGGCTCTGCTCGATCATCTACCAATTGCTGATCAGCACAACGTCCTCCTACTTCCTCGGCGATAGCGTCAAGCAATTCTCCCTAACGATGGGCCTCTACATGGCCTCGATGGGCGCAGGTGCATGGCTCTCCCGGTATATTCGCAACCAACTCATCCGCAATTTCATCTACCTGGAAATTGCCCTTGGCTTCTTAGGCGGTGCCTGCGTGCCTTTGCTTTATTTCTGCTATGCCGCCGCACCCGACGCCTATATCTACGTCATGATCGCCCTTTCTCTGTCCATCGGACTGCTTATTGGCTTTGAAATCCCGCTACTCACTCGAATCCTCGAGCACCACTATAGTCTCAAGTTCAACATTTCGAATGTCCTCAGCATCGATTACCTCGGTGCGCTCATTGCCACTCTGCTCTTCCCCTTTTTACTGCTCCCGCTTTTCGGAACTTTTCGCAGCTCACTCATCATCGGCCTGATTAATCTAGGTCTGGGCTTCCTTATATTGGCCTTCTTCGGTCGGAAAGAATGCGGCCGCCAGAGTATGGCGCTGACTGCGCTCAACACAATCACGGCGGTGACGCTGGCACTACTGCTCATCTTTGCGCATAGTCTAACTGGCCTGTGGAGCCAGAGCCTCTACACCGATCAAATCATACTCGATCAACAAACCCGCTACCAGAAGCTAGTGCTCACTCGCTACGCCGACGACATCCGCCTTTTCCTGAACGGCAACCTGCAATTTTCTTCCCGCGACGAATACCGCTACCACGAAAGTCTAGTGCACCCACCAATGGCTTTTGCCCGCGCCCATGAACGAGTGCTCGTCCTGGGCGGCGGCGACGGGCTGGCTCTGCGCGAGCTACTCAAATACGACGACTTGGGAACCATCACACTCGTCGACCTCGACCCTGCGGTAACGGAGCTTGCCCGCGCCAACCCACTGATCCGCTCGCTCAACGAGGGTGCGCTCGACCACGAAAAAGTCGAGGTCCTCAACCAGGACGCCATGCAGTTTCTCCTCCAAACCGCGCCCGGGACTTACGACGTCATACTAGCCGACCTGCCGGACCCGAACAACGTCTCCTTGGCCCGGCTCTATAGCCGCGAGTTTTTCAATCTCGTCGCCTCACGCCTGAAACCTGCAGGTGTATTCGTCACTCAATCCACCAGTCCCTATTTCGCCCGACAAGCTTTTTGGACGATTCACGAAACGCTCCAGTCCTCAGATTTCGATACCGTCGTCCCTTATCACGTCAACGTCCCCTCGTTCGGCATCTGGGGCTTCAACCTCGCCACACGCTCTCAGGGCCAGTTGGCCCATTTACCCCGTCTCTCCGTGGCCACTCGCTACCTCGACGAAGCGATTTTTTCACAGCTATTTGTCTTCCCCCCCGACCTGCGCCCGCCGGACGAAGCGCCTGCCGTGAGCACACTCGATGATCCCAAATTAATGCACGCCTACCTCAAAGGCTGGAACTACTGGCGTTAAACGATGCTCCTATTTCTCATCAATAAAATCTTCCCCCCCGCGTCTTCACTGAGGCGGGTTTTGCTGGTTCTGCTCTGGGCATTTTCCCTAAATCTACTCTTCGGCATCGCCTTTTACTTCGCCGAGCGTGGTGCCCAGGAAGGCCTCACTCTAGTCGACAGCATCTGGTGGGCCATGGTCACGATGACAACCGTCGGCTATGGTGACTACTTTGCCCAAACCGCGACGGGGCGCTTCCTCGTCTCCTATCCCACCTTCCTCCTTGGCATCGGTTTGCTCGGTTACTTCATCGGCTCCGTCGCCGATGCCGTGATCAAGGGTGCCTCCGCCCGAACAAAAGGCCTCAAACGCATTATGAAATCCAACCACATCTTAATCTGCGGTTACCCCTCCCTAACCAAAGTGCTCCAAATCGTCCGCGAACTGCGAGAAGTTGACGCCTATCGGCGCACAGACATCGTGCTCATTACCAATACCTTGGAGGAACTGCCGGAAAAACTCGCCACTGAAGGCGTCCTCTTCGTGCGCGGTCGCCCCCAATCCGAAGACGTGCTTAAACAGGCCGGTGTCGAGCGCTGCCAAGGCGCCTTCGTCCTCGCCGAAAATGGCGAAATGGAAGACGTCGATGCGCAAACCTTTACCACCAGTGCGATTATCGAGAGCATTAGCCAAGAATGCGGGCACGATATCCGGGTAATTTCAGAGCTGATCGGTCGACAAAACGTTAAAATGATGCGTCGCTCCTCGGTTGACGGCATCGTCAGTCACGAAGGCATCACCGACTGCCTGCTGGTCCAGGAATTCCTCTGCCCTGGTTTGAATCAAATATTCCACCAGATCATCACCAATCAGATCGGCTCCCAATTCCACATTCTCAATACCAGACTAAAGGGCAAAAAGATTCGCGACCTCCAAATCGCTGCCTTGGAACATCCCACCAATCTCCAAGTCATCGGACTCGTGCAAGACGGTAACTTCATCCTCAATCCATCGAGCCAACACACCATCGGAGCCGACGAGAGGCTGATTATCCTTGCCGAAAAATCTACAGACTTTGAAGATATAGAAAATTCAATTCTAACGACGACCACCGCACCTAATTAAACACAACCTGAAATTACAGAGACCATGCCCATCCCCATCATACATTCCACCCGATCAGACACCCTCCTCGATTTCCTCCAAATTAAAGGCATGGAAGTCGAGTCCATTGAAACCAATATCTACCGAGTCGTGCGCAATGGCGAGCTGCCCGTTTTCCTTAACATTGGCGACGAAGTCCTCTCGTTCGAAGTCGACCTCGGGTCCATCGCCGAAATTCAGGGCGAAGCACTCTACAAAGCCTTGCTCGAATGCAATACCCAGGTCCAACCCGTTTCTTTTGGCTTGGATAACACTAACCCCGAAGACCCTCGACTCGTGCTACTGGAAAGCCGCGTGATCGGCGACCTTAGCGACTCCGAAGTCCTCAGCGTGTTTGACGCACTTGAACTCGCGACCGATCAGGCCGAAAGCCTGCTGGCCACTTATCTTAAATAAACCAAAGGAACCCACCACCATGAGCATTTTTTCACGCATATTCAAGATAGGACAAGCGCACGCCAACCGGGCCGTCGATCGATTCGAAAAGCCCGAAGTCATGCTAAACCAAGCGATTGAGGATAAGGACACACAAATCCGCGAAGCTAAAAAATCGATCCAGAGCTGCATCGCCACCGAGCGTCAGACCAAGAAGCAACTCGAAACCGAAAAGGCCGAGAAGTTTGCATGGGAGCAGAAAGCCCAAGGCGCCCTCAACGCCGGGAAGGAAGAACTCGCAGTCAAAGCCCTGCAACGCGCCACCCAGCACGAGCAAAAGGCCACCTCTCTCCAATCCAACTGGCAACAACAGAGCGAATCGGTCGAAGAACTCAAAAAAGATGTCTTCAAAATGGAAGACGAACTGGCGGAGTTTAGGCGTAACAAAGACTTCATCATCGCCCAAAGCAAAGCCGCCGACGTCAAAAAGAGCATCTACGAAGCCAAAGCCAAGATCAGCAAGAAAGGCCGTGGAGCCGACGACCTAATGGAGCGCATGAAGGCCAAAGCCGAACGCACCGAAAACGAAGCCGACGCTGCCAAGGAACTGGCCACCACCTTTGATGGCAAAGACAGCTTGGAAAAAGAGTTTGAAGACTTGGGTGCAGGTAGCACCAGCCCTGACATTCAAGCCAAGCTCGACGCCATGAAAGCACAAATGGGAACACCCAAGAGCTAGGTCGCTCCATGCAATCACCTGCGGCATACCCGAAACCGCCTGCCGCGGCTCTCGGCCATCACCTTTTGATTGAGCTCCACGGATGCGACCTGGAGTGCCTCGACAGTGTGCCCGAAGTCGAACGCATCCTCACGGAAGCCGCCGATCTAGCCGGGGCTACTATTGTCAACTCCGCCTTCCACCACTTCAGCCCCTACGGAGTGACCGGGGTGCTCGTCATCGCGGAAAGTCACATCGCCGCCCATACCTGGCCAGAATACGGATACGCTGCCATTGATTGTTTTACCTGCGGCGATCAGTCCATATTAGAAGCCCTCGAACATTTAATCATCACTGGATTTAAGGCGGACACACACAGCTGCGCTCTCATTCCGCGAGGCGCACCCGCCACGCTCCCCCGTAGCGATGCCGCGCCAGCGGCGTCCCACCTCCGTAGCGATGCCGCGCCAGCGGCGTCCCACCTCCGTAGCGATGCCGCGCCAGCGCCGTCCCTCCCCCGTAGCGATGCCGCGCCAGCGCCGTCCCACCTCCGTAGCGATGCCGCGCCAGCGGCGTCCCCTCCCCGTAGCGATGCCGCGCCAGCGGCGTCCCTCCTCCGTAGCGATGCCGCGCCAGCGCCGTCCCATCCCCGTAGCGATGCCGCGCCAGCGGCGTCCCACCCCCGTAGCGATGCCGCGCCAGCGCCGTCCCACCTCCGTAGCGATGCCGCGCCAGCGGCGTCATAGAACACACCATGCCCGAGCTGTCGACCATCCAAAGCACAGCTCGCTACTGCACCGAGCCGATTCGCTCCAGCTACGCGAAGCACGCAGACGCCGACTTGCGCCTCGACGCCTTCGAGCTGCGCATGGAACTCTATTTTATCATGTTTCTCAGTGCCCACCTCGACGGGCGCTCCGGCTTCAATGAAGAGCGGTTCATTCAAGCCATCTGCCATGAACTCGGTTGGTCGGCCACCGACCGTAGCCTACTCGCTTCCCGCATTGATCATCTGCCCGCCTACAGTCTCGACATCGTCAATCAGCTACCGGCCTCCCAGACCCTAGTCGATACCGCCTGCCGTTTAGCCTATGCAGCTGCCGCCATCGACGCCCCACTCAGCCAAAGTGAACGCATCTTCCTTGATAACCTATACTACCATCTGGGGAAGGACAGCGACCGCTCCTTTGAAGCAGCCATCCGTGCGCAGCTTGAACAAGTGGCCGCAGGCTCAGCGGAAAGCAGCCCTCGAAAAAACCCCGCCAGCCTACACCCGGTCAAACCGCCCGCCAACAACAAGCCGCCCGAACTCGACGAAGCAATGGCCAAGCTCGAATCACTGATCGGGCTTGAAGGCGTTAAAACCGAAATCAAACGCTTGTCCGGATTTCTCGAAATACAAAAACAACGATCCCAAGCCTCCCTGCAAATTGCCAAGGTCTCCCTGCACCTTGTTTTCGCGGGGGCACCGGGCACCGGAAAAACCACCGTGGCCCGCATCGTTGCCGGAATTTACCACGCCCTCGGCCTGCTCAAAAAAGGCCATCTCATCGAAACCGACCGCTCCGGCCTGGTCGGCCAATACGTCGGCCACACCAGCAAGAAGACCAACGATGTCATCGACAGCGCACTGGGTGGCATCCTCTTTATCGACGAAGCCTACGGCTTGACCAAGAACGGCGGAGAGGGCGACTTCGGCGGCGAGGCTATCGACACCTTGGTC